>Ga0181560_10000881_pt1 | contig 27898 bp, 19 predicted proteins | sample 011ome_20_FD_133751 | JGI IMG/M metagenome (GOLD analysis project Ga0181560, IMG submission 133751) | Coastal salt marsh microbial communities from the Groves Creek Marsh, Skidaway Island, Georgia - 011509CT metaG (megahit assembly) | ecosystem: Environmental > Aquatic > Marine > Intertidal...
GTCATCTCGTCGTCCCCGCCGCCGTTCGCGTAGAGGCCCACCGCGTCCCGCAGCGCCGACGCGGCCTCGCCGCCGCCGATGGCCGACTCGAGTAACCCGAGGACCTCCGATTCCGACATCGCCTCGCGGAACGGCGCGCCCAGCCGCGGCGCGTACGTCTCGTCGTAGCACCGCCGCGTCGCGCGCGCCACGAGCGTCGCTCGCAGCGCCTGGACGTACCCCGCGTCCCCCCCCGAGGCGCGAAGCTCCGAGAGCTGCTCCCAGTCCGTCTCCGCCGCGGCGCGGCGCCAGAGCGTCTCCAGGAGCGACTTGTTGGACGCGCGAAACGCCGACCCCGCGGCGGCGAAGACGGCGAACCCGTCAAGCAGGTCCTCGTCCCGGCCGGGCGCGCCCGCGCCCTCGGCGGCGTCGCCCAGGCACGCCTCCACCAGGCGCAGGGGAGGCGCGGGCGCGTCGTCGTCGCCGCCGCTTCCGCGCCGACGCGAGAGGTTGCTCTGGATCGACGTCAGTTCGAGCGCGGCGTCGAGGGCGACGACGTCGTCCTCGACGCTCGCGACGCCGTCGGCGAGAAGCGAGAGCTTGGTGAGCGAGAGGAACCTGCGGCGCTCGGCGAGGCTGGCGCCCGCGTCGGCGAGCCCGCGCGCGGTGCGCGCCGCGCCGGAGTAGTCCTCCGCGCGGAGCTGGTGCACCCAGAGCAGCGACGGGTGCGGCTCCAGGCACGTCTCGAGCTCGTCGTAGAACTCGTCCGGCGTGTTCCGAAGCGTCTCGGCGACGCGTCGCCCGACGGTGCCCGCGAACCCCGGGTGCTTCCGCGCGCGCTCGAACACGAACGTCGCGAACGAGCCCTCGCCGTCTGCGGGGGCGCCCCGCAGCGTCCGCATGTAGTGGTGCGTCCTCGCCGCCGCCGCCGCCACCGCGCCGGGATCGCGCGCCGTCTCCGCCTCGTGCGACACAGCCTCGCACACCTCGGCCAGCTGCTCGTACCCGAAGTGCGCCTCCGCGACGGCGGCGACGGCGTCCGCGGAGACGCCGACGGCGCGCGACGGCGCGCCAGCCTCGTCGCGCGCGGCGTCGAGGAGCGCGGGGAGAACTTCGCGTCGCGCGCGGACGTACTCCTCGCGCGCCACGGCGCGCTCCGCCGTGCCGGGCGCGGCGGACTCGAGGTTCGCCGCGCACGCGTCCAGAAGCGGCGTCGCGAGCGCGAGCAGCCTCGCGCCAAGCGGCGCCGCGAGCTCGGGCGCGGTGCCGCGTGCCGACTCCTCGCGGAGCGCCGCCGTCGCCGTCGCCGCCTCGCGCAGCGCCGCGCGCGCGTCAGCGCCCGAGCTCCAGCGGGGCGGCGGCGCGGTGCCCCCCCCCCCGGGAGGGGGGTACAGCGCGGCTCGGTGCGCGCGGAACTCAGCCGCCGCGCCGAGCGCGCCCAGCAACGCGCGCGAGAGCGCGTCGAGCGCCTCAGCGCGTTGTCGCAGCGAAGCGCCCTGGTCTGCCGCGGCGACGCTCGCGTGCCTCCTGAACCCGTCCGCCAGCGCGGGGAGCAGCGCGGCGGGCACGCCCGTCGCGCGGCTGTAGCACACCTCCGCCGCCGGCCTGTCCCGCACCGCCGCGTCGTGCGCCTGCATCGCGACGCCCGCGGCGGCCGCGGCTTCGCGGAGCACCGCCAACGCGCCGTCGGACCCCGCGGTCGCCGGGTCCTCCGCCTCGCTCGCCTCCGCGGCTTCGTTGTGCAGCGCGCGCACGCAGAGCAGCGCGGCGACGAGCTCGCCGTGCTCGAGCACCGCCTCGCGCTCCGCCGGCGCGACCAGGGTCCAGACGCCCGCCGCCTCGGCGAGGAAGCGCAGGAACAAGTCGTGGCGCCTCGCCTTTTCGTCCAGATGCGACTCCGTCGCGGGCCCAGGGCCGGCGGGGCCGGACCAGTGCTTGGGGAGCGCGTCCACCAGGTTGCGCGAGTTGGCGGCGAACGGCGCGCCCGCGCGCCCGTCCTCCGCCAGAGCGCCGGCGGCTTTGAGCCGGAACCCCGACTCCGCCGGCGCGCCGCCGGTGCCGTTGGCGAACGACGCGAACTCCGCGCGCACGCTCGCCTCCGCCGCCGCGGGGGTCACCGAGACGGCCGCGGCCGCGGCGATCGTCGTCCCGCGATCGTCCCGCGGCTCAGGGTCCCGCGTCGACGCGGGAGGCGCCGCGTCGGCGCGCGCCGCCGCGGCGTTCGCCGCGGCGTCGCCCCCGGGCGTCGGCGCGTACGCGACCACGCCCATGAGCTCCGTCAGCATGAGCCAGCCGCCCGTGCCGGGCGCCGCCGCCGAGGCCAGCACGCGCCCGCCGCCCGCGGCGGGGTCGTGCATGAGCAGCTGTTGGTCCAGCCCGTCTCCCGCGAAGAGCGCCGCGCCGCCCGCGGCGGTGACCACGAGCGCGGCGTCCGAGGGCACGCCGCCCGCGCGCAGCGTCGCGTCGCCGTCGCGGTTCGACGCGGGCACCGCCCCCGCGGGCGGCGTCGCGGACGCCACGAGCGTCACCGCGGCGTTCCCGCGTCTGCGCTCGACCCTGTGCATGGAGAGACGCTTCGCGCCGCCGAGCGCGGCGAGGATCACGGCGGCGCCCTCGCCCTCGCCGGGCGCCGGGGACGCGGAGACGAGCTCGAAGCGCGACGCGTCCGTCCGGAGCGCGCGCGCAATCTCAGCCGTCGCGCGGTGCGTCTGCACGAGCCCGTATCCCCCCCCGTCGCGGTCCACCTCCCACTCCTCCAGGGTGGCGTCCGTGAGCGCCAGCAGACGCATGCCGCCGATCGCGGCCGCGGGCGCCCACGAGAGCGACCGCACCTCCGTCACCGCGGCGTCCGCGGCGGCGGAGGGTTCCCGGAGGAAACTCAACGCAGCCTTCGTCGCCGAGAGCGCCGCCGCGCCCCACTTGGACGGCGTCAGCGATCCCCCGCCGCCGGCACCGCGGCCGCTCGTGTCGCGGCGCATCTCCAACGCGCGCACCCCGCCGCGCGCCGCGCACTCCACGAGAAACAGGCGGCCGTCGTCGCACCCCGCGACGCACACCACGCCGCCGCCGCGCCGCGCCGCCGCCGCCATCGACGTGACGCTCGGCGGCGCGGTGATTTCCCGGTCGTCGCCCTCGCCGAGCGACACTGAGCCCATCTCCTCCGTCCCGTCGCCGACGCATCTCGCGACGGCGACTTCGCCCGCGGCGGGCCCGGCGGCGACGACCCACAGCGTCGCGCCGGCGTCGCTCGACACGACCGCCACCGCGGCGTTCCCGGGCGCGTCATCCGCCGCCGCCGGCCGGTCCAACTCCGCGTACGCCGCGGGGTCCGCGCCGCCCTCCGTCCGCTCGCGGTCCGCGGGGATGGACCACGCGTGTACCTGTTCGTTCGTTCGCCGTGTGCGCGTGATGGGCGGGGGCGCGTTCGCGTGAGCTTTCGTGCGCGCGTCGCGCGCGGGTACGATGACGAACGAACAACCGGGAGGGAGCTCCTCGTCCTCCTCGTCGAGCGAAGGATTCGAAAACGCGCTTTTTTTTCGCGAAGAAAAGAAAGATCTGCCGCCCTCGGTGTCGGCCAGGCGCTCCGCACGCGTGGTTCTCGAGGCGTACCTTGCGTCCGATGGTGATCCACGCCGTACAGGCGTTGGCGTCAATGCCGCCTCGCGCGGGCGCGTCGCCTGGTCGGGGGAGGGGGAACGGGGGAGAGACGGTGAGCCGTCCGAGATCGCGCGAAGGGTTTGTCGGTGCCCGTGCGAACTGTCGTCGTCGCATTCGCGCGTCGCGGGTCGCGGCACGCACCCGTGCGGAGCGCGTCCACGACGCGCGTTGGTAGCTTGCACTGTACCCGCCACATCTCGCCGAGCCCGGGCCGATCGCGCGCTTCGCGGTCGTCGGGCGTCTCCACGCGCGCGGACCGCGTGCGCGTGATGTGAGCAGCGCGTGTTCAAAAGCCTCGTGATTTTTGAGTCCGGCGCGGGAAGCCAGTGCTCGTCCGAGACGTGCACTGATGAAAAACTTCTCTCTTGATGACCACGATCCTCGAGGAGCGCCCTCCACTGCTCCGCCGCGCCTCGGGGCGCGCGTGCGGCGGTCGGCGCTCCTGCGAAGCCGTGAAGGCAGCGGAGCGCCATGGGTCTGTTCGAAGACCTACCGGACGCCACGGACGCAGGAGGCAAGGTCGAAGGGACTTCGGCGAAAACGCCCGGCAAAGACGGCAGCGCGGTCGCCGCGGCCGGGGGTTGGTCCGGGGCGGGAAGCAAGCTCCGCGCCCCGACGAGACGGCCGCCCGCGTCGCTCCCCAGCGCGCACGCGCTCAAGGCGCAAGCGGCGGCGTTGCGCGCGCAGCAGGCGAAGAGACTCGCTTCGCTGGCTTCGAACGCCGAGGCGAACGCCGAGGCTTCGGGGGAGGATGACGAAGGCGCTGCGGCGGGCCCGGCGGATGACGACGACGACGCGGCGGTGCGTGACAAAACCGGGTACGCCGGGACGTGGGGCACGATGTCCGCCGCCGTCGAGGACGAGTACGTCCCTTCCCGTCCGAACTCGTACGAGGCGCTGGCGAAGGCGCGCGCGGAGACGAGGGCGCGGGAGGAAATCGAGATTGCGCGCGAGGCGAGACGGCTCGTGCTCGAGGGACAAAGAGCAGCGCGAGCGGCGTTGCGGCGCGCGACGTCCGGCGGGACCGTCGGTTGCGGTTCCGCGTCGGACAGACTGCGTATGCTCGACGTGACCGGCGAGGAGGCGTTCGCGCGACGCGCGACGCTCGGGAAACCCGGAACGGAAGGCGCCGATCGGTCCGCCGCCGCGACCGGCGGCGGCGGCGGCGGCGAGTCTCTGGCGATGAAGATGATGAAGAAGATGGGGTACAAGGAAGGCCGGGGTCTCGGGAAGAACGACCAGGGCATGGTCACGCATCTGGAGGTCAAGAAGGACAGCGCGAGGTCTGGGATCATAGTGAACGCCCCGAACGAAACGCCGTACGAGGGGGCGAAGAACGCGTAGCCGCGTAAAAACGTAAAAACGCTGCGTACTCGCACGCGCTCCTCGTACGCCGCGCCGCCGATGACGGCCGGAAACCGTCAGAGTCGTCAGTCGTCCTTCTTCTCCCTGGGCACGCTTTTCGGCATCGGCGCGGTGATGAGCGCCAGAATGATGGCGAAGCATATGCCGACGACGGAGAAGAGGATCAGCGCGGCGCCGTACGTTCGCGGCGACGCCGCGGCGGCGGACTTGGCGCTTGCGACGGCGCCGGCGAACCCGCCGCTTCGCCACCCGCTCGCCACGCTCCCGAGGTCCCGCGTCGCCGTCTTCCCCGCCTTCTCGAACGCGCCGTGCGTGTCGATGATGAACACCGCGAGCGCCCTGGTACTGAGGCTGAAGTACCGCGCGAACGCGCTGGGGGGCTCGGGAACGTCGTGCTTTTCCGACTTGGCGCTGAACGTCTCCGTCGCGAACGCGCGGAGCGACTCCAAGTCGCGTGTGCCCGTGTACTTGAACACGCCACGATCGCGAAATAACAACAAGGTGGGGAAGCCCTTGACCAGCCCCTTGAACCGGTCCGTGGTGATCGGGTTCGCGGTCGCGTCGACGTCCGCGACGATCACGCCGGTGCCCTCCACCTCCGCGGCGAGCTCGGCCCACGTCCCGGCCATGGCGCGGCAATGGCCGCACCAAGGCGCGTAGAACTTCACGAACCACGCGCCGGTGGTCTGCCCCGAAGACGCCTGCGTCTGGTGCTCGAAGGTATCGTCGGTGAGAGTCACCACCTCGCCCTGTGCGAAGGCGCCAGCCACCGCGAAGAGCACCAGGAGTGCCACGGCGGCCACGCGCTGATGAAGACGCGCCATCTCGAAACGGCGGCTGCGGGTTGAGTCGTGTTCGAGGTCTAGCTAGTAGCTAGCGCGCAGATCTCTCTAAGCGCGACAGAGATTCTCGGAACGTCGTCTCACACGGCGCGATTCGGCGATTGGACCGCTTGAAATCAGACTGGTGCCCATACGTTTCGCTTTGTCATGAACGTCGCACTCGTGCTGCCGCCCGTCACAGCGAGCCGCGCGTCCGACGGACGACGCACACCTCTCTTCGCCGGGATCCCGCGACGCTCCGCGCGCGCACTCCCCGCTCCGCCCAGGCGTCGTCGGCTTCGTCCCGCGCGTCGTGAAGGAACGTCCGTGAAGGCGAAAACTCGTGCAGGGCGCGATGGGGAAGCAATTCCACGGCGAGGCTGCCAACTACCCGGGGGCGCCGAAGAACTTCGACCCCGAGAACCCGTACGCGGACGGCGTCGCGATGATCGCACAGAGAGAACACGTCGTGCGCGAGAAAATGGTCAAGGTGGAGACCTCGAAGGTGCGTCTTCGGTGACCCTGTCGCGCGGTCACCCGATCGCGCGTGACGAAACGAGCCAGAAAAAGAAACCCTACGGTCTCTCTCTCGACGCGCCGCCGCGAGCTCAACCGCTTCGACCGCGACCCGGCTTTCTGGGTACAGCCATCCTCGCGCTCCCGTCACTCACGTCGTCACCCTCCTCGTTCTCCCCCTGCCGTCCCCCGCAGCTGCTCCGCGAGCGCGTGCAGCAGTGCTACCTGAAGGAGGGCGTGAACCATTACCAAAACTGCAAGGAGGAGGTGAAGGCGTACTTGGAGTCGATCAAGAACGTCGGCGTGCACCGCGCGAACATCGGGGAGCACGACCGAGCGGGCGGGGTCTGAGCGTCGAGACCGCGGCGGGGACTCACAGAAAACGGGAGACGTGCGTGGGGTCCTATGCTCAACAAATAAAAACGCGTATGTAGTATGTAGTACGAACGCCGTCGCCTCGACGACGACGAAGCCGCGCGCTTCGCGTCGCGCGCCTCCCACTGATCACACGTTCACGCGAACGCCTTCCCCGCGACCGCCGACGCGAACACCATCGCCCCGTACGCCGCGTTGCTCCTGAACTTAGCGGCGCAGTCCTCCGGGTCGTCCAGGTCCACCGTCCGGATCTGCCAAAACAGATGCGACGCCGCGCCGGCGACGCCGGCGTAAAACGGCCAGGCGACGCCGGCGCCGGCGCCGGCGCCGACGAGCCCCGCGACGGCGAGCCCGCCGAACGCGCCGAGGCGCTCCTTGGTGTCCTCCCCGAAGTGTAGCGCCGTGGACCGCACGCCCGCGGCGACGTCGTCCTTCTTGTCCTGGTGCGCGTATATGGTGTCGTACACCACGGTCCACGCCGCGCCCGAGAGGTACAGCGGCAGCACCACCGTGGGTTCCAGCGAGCCTTTCGCGGCGGCCCAGCCCACGAGCGCGCCCCAGTTGATGGTCAGACCGAGGAACGCCTGCGGCCAGTTCGTGACGCGCTTCATCAGGGGGTACGTGCCGACCATCACGAGCGAGGACGCGCCGAGCGCGCGCGTGAAGTCGTCGAACTGGAGCAGAACGCCGAGGCCGGCGGCGAGCTGCGCGCCGAGAAACGCGCTCGCCGCGAGCGGCGACACGGCGCCGGATGCGATCGGGCGCGTTCGCGTTCGAGCCACCTTCTTGTCGATCTCGCGGTCCCACAGGTCGTTCACGGTGCAGCCGGCGCCGCGAAGCAGCACGCTGCCGATCGCGAAGAGCGCCAGGTGCCCGAAATCAGGCGCCGCGCCCGCGTCCGCGGCGAGCGCGGCGGACCAAAAGCACGGCCACATCAGCAGGTGCGCGCCGATGGGTTTGTCGAGCCGAGCCAGCTTCGCGAAAGGGACCGCGTCTCGCGGTAACGCGCGGTCGACCCACGTGTCGCGCGCGCCATCGTTCGCCGGTGGTCGTGCGGGGTTTCCGATCGCCGCGCGGCCTCGGTCGTCGAACGTCCGCCGCGCGTGCGACGCGCCGCGCGTCGCGAGGCGGCGAACCGTCGGGCGATGGAGCGCTCCGACGGGCGACGCAGCGGCGAACGACGCGTTTTCTCGAGGCGGCGCGTGCGCGCCGGACTCGGTATCCCTCGATACCGACGCGCAGTGCGTCTGCGCGGCGAGGCCGTGGACCACGCGCCAGCCGTGCGATGCCGGCGCGCGCGACGCGAACGCCGAAGCGGACGGGTCGTCGACGTGACGGGGTTGGAAAAGCCGAGGATCGAGTGGGCACGCGGCCGTCGACGGGACCGCGCACCTCGTCGCGGAGGACCGAGCCAGGCGCCGCGCGCCCGTCTCGAGCGCACGCCGCATGGCGATGAGAGGCGCACGCGCTTCGCACTCTGCGCGCGGACCCGAGGAGGTGGCGCACGTGAGCGGGTGCGCCAGCGTGGCGCTGTTCGAGAGAAAATATTTTCTCTGTCGAAAACGCCGCTTCGACGCCTCCTTTGCCCCACTATGAGCCTCGCGGTGCGGGCGGTGCGCGTGCCTCGCGTGACGATGTCTTCCGGGTCCGGCATGCTGACCAAACAGAAGTGGGCGGTGGTGGGTAACCACGCGAAGAATCCCGTGGTGCAGCGCATCACGGACCGACTTCGGTCGCACGGCAAGGAGGTCCATCGCGTCAACTCCCCCGGCAAGTCGATGCCTCCCGCGGAGTTCAACTTCCTGGGCGAGTGCCCCGGCCCGATCGACGTGGTGGACGTGGTGTGCAACCCCGCGATGGGCATGAAGGTGGTTGACGAGGCCCTGGCGCTTGGGATCAACGCCATGTGGTTCCAGCCGGGCGCGGATGATCCCGAGGTGGTGGCGAAGGCCAGGGACGCGGGCATAGAGACCCACTGCGGATGCGTCCTCGTCGACCTCCCCGAGGCAAACCTGTGAATCCAATCACGCCGCGCGCCGGAACGCGTTCGTCGACGCGTACCTTTACCCTGATGACCCGTCACTCTCGCTACGCGCGCCTCTCTGTCTAGGCTCTTTAGGCTCTTTAGGCTGTTCGTTAGTTCACCTCCGGCGTCGCCAGGAACCTGGCCATGCGGATCGCCGCGCGCATGGCGTTCCCCGCGTACGCGACGCGGCTCTCCGCCTGCTCCGCCGTCGCGCCCGGGCCGACGATGCCCATGCCCACGGGCTTGGAGTACTCGAGCTCGAGCTGCTTGAACACCAGCGAGCACGTCGCGCCCATCTCCTGGCCGTGCAGCGTGCTCCCCTTCTCGATGTAGCCCACCACCACGACCGCGTCCAGGTCGGACTCGAGCATCTTCTCCACCACGAGCGGCGCCTCGTACGTGCCCGGCACCCACACGACTTCGTCGATCGTCGCGTTCATGGAAACCGCCGCGACGCGCGCGTCTTCCAGCATGCGGTCCATCAGCGTGTTGTGGAACTCGCCGATCACGACGCCGACGCGCACGGCCGCGTGGCTGTCGTCGCCCACGTGCGAGACGGCACAGTTCGCCCACTTGCCCGCCTCCTCGGGGGTCTGGTGCGCGAAGACCACCTCGTCGTCCGTCTCCTGCACAGAACCGGGGGTGTGGTACGTGTACTCCTTGGGAAGCTTCGCCTTCTCGCCGCCCGCCGCGGGGGCGGGCTTCGCCGCCTTGCCAGCGGCGCCGTCCGCCTTGCGCGCCTGCGCGGTGACCGCGCGGGACGCGCGAACGCGGCGCGCGGGCTGCGGCGTCGGTCGCGGGGGAAACGGGGCGGGAGGGACGGACGCGGTCAGCGGGCGTTCGTTGGGCGCGCGCGCGTGGAGCGGATAGCGAAGATCGTTGGCGCGCGCGCGGACGGACGGCGGCGCGCGCGCACCTTCGCGGAGAAGCCGCCGAGGGCGGCGGCGCGCGTGGAGACACCGAGTGTGGCGTGCGCCGACGACATCGCGTTGGCTCGTGAACTCTGGTCGGGGACGTGCGGTTCGGGATGGCGGCCGCGAGGCGCGCGCTTTTTCCTGGTGCTCCGCAAACCGACGCCTGGGAGATTGCGCACAGCGCGCTCCGGACCGTCGGATTCGGCGCGGACCGAAAAGGCCTCGAGAACGTGACCCATAAGTCGTGAACGCATTCATTTTTATAGCGGATATAAACGCTTTGGGCCCATAAACAGACACGACTGTACTTTAACAGGATTATTGCTTCAGTTCGTACACCCTTATCAGTGTTCTTCAAACATTGACAAGCTCCTCATGGCGGAAGAAGATTTAAGCAGTGGCAGGTTGAGCCCGAAGTCCGCCAACGCTCGCGGTCGAAAGATCGGGAGCGTTGGCTTGATGAAGGCCCCTTGACATCATTCCAGTCGAGGCGGACGCCTGCCGCTCGTTCTGACGTCTTTTGCCGCGCTCGAGGACGAGGGAACTCGGAGACGCGCGCGCTCGAGTCGCGCTTCTCTTTTGCCCCGGGGGTGCGCGCGGGCGAAAAGTGCGCCGCAACGCGCGGAAGCGCTTTCGAGCGAGCGAGCGAACTCGTTGTTCGCTCGTGAAAATCGCCCGTGGAAATCATTACGGGCTCGGTGAATCCAATTCCTTGAGTCGACGAAAATTTCGCGTTCGCGGCTCGCTTTCGACGGGAGAATCAGATTGGGAAAAAAGCGGTCGCCATCGAACCGTCGGTCAATCGAGAAAAACACCAGTCAAGAATTCAGCCCGCGCTCGGTCGGGTGCCCACGTAAGAAAACGTTTCGCGGTCGATCTGCACGTTCGAAAATCCTATCCACACGAGGTTACTTTTTCGCGCCGGACCTAAGGTAAAAAGAATTCGTCGGAGACCGCGCGCGTTCAGAACACGCGCGCCCTCACGGACGTACGCCTTCGACGACGCACATCGCGCGCACGCACGCGTTCCGCACGACTTCGTCCGCGCGCGGATCCATCCGCACGTCGCTGGAACCAGACACCGGCCGATCGTAGGCCGTCCCAGCGTCCGCGTCGCAGGAGCTTTTTCACGAGCACCCGTAAAGATGCAGGCGCACGGCCAGACGGTCCGCGGGACCGCCCCCACGCTCGCGCGCGCGCGCGCGAGCGCCAGGGGGACACACCATGCGGCCGCCGCACGGATCGTGCAGGTACGGCCGACCCTGCTCTTCGTGTCCCGGCGGGGCCGCGCGAAGCGCGCGCGAACTCCGCGGCACAGAACCCAATCGTGCGAGTGCCCCGTCACTCGAGGCTGACTGTGCGCACGAGAACCAACAACGGCGTCGTCGTCGCGCGCGACTTTCGTGAACTGACCGACGCACTCTGATCCCCGAACGATGTTTCCTTCTCCTCGATCCATTTCACGACACGCCGACGCAACGCGCCTCCACGAAACGCAGCGCCGAACCCCGAGCGTTCTGTCCCTGAACAAACCCATCCGCCGAGGTGCGCGTGGCGTCATGCGTTCCGTGATGGAACCCGAGCCCACCCCCCCCGCGCAGATGGAGGCGCCCGGCCCGGCCATGCCCCCCCAGGACGAGGCCACGCAGATCAGCGCCGCGGACGCCGCGCGCGCCGCGCACGACCACGCCGCCGCGCTCGCCGCTGAGGCTGCCGCCGCGCAGGCGGCGGTGGCCGCGGCGGAGGCTGCCGCGGCGGCGGCGGCGGTCCCCCCCCCGCCCCCCCTGAACATCACGCAGACGGCGGTGGCCGGCCTGTTCGACCTGCCCACGGTCGGCACCGCCGCGCCGCTGGGTGCGTCGCTCACCGCGGACGGCGTGAACTTCGCGGTGTACGCCGCGCCCGAGGCGCACGCCGTGAACCTCTGCCTGTTCACGCCCGAGGACCTGAAGGCGGGCAAGCCCCCCACGCACGAGATCCCGCTCGACGCCGAGGCGAACCGCACCGGCAACGTGTGGCACGTGCACCTGCCCAAATGCAGCGACCAGCTTCTGTACGGCTACCGCGTGGACGGCCCCAAGAACGAGCACAAGGGCCAGCTCTTCGACAAAGCCATAGTTTTACTCGACCCGTACGCCACCGCGACGGTCGCGGGCGACCGCACCGAGTACGGCGTCCCGAGCGAGACCGCTAAGCCCGGCGAGGAGTGCTGGCCGCAGTACGCCGGCGCGGTGCCGTCGCGCGACGACGTCTTCGACTGGGAGGGCGTCACGTCGCCCGCGCACGAGATGGCGGACCTGTGCGTCTACGAGACGCACGTGCGCGGCTTGACGGCTTCCGACCCCGGGGGCGGGACGTACGAGGCGGTCATCGACAAACTCCCGTACCTGAAGCGCATGGGCTTCAACGCGCTGGAGCTGATGCCCATCGCCGAGTTCAACGAGCTCGAGTACTACAGCGACAACCCGGTGACGGGCGAGAAGCGGTTCAACTTCTGGGGGTACTCCACGGTGAACTTCTTCTCCCCCAAGCAGCTGTTCGCGAAGTCCGCGGGCGAGGACTGCGGTCGCGCGGCGAACCGCGAGCTCAAGACCATGGTGCGCGAGTGCCACCGCAACGGCATCGAGGTGATCCTGGACGTGGTGTTCAACCACACCGCGGAGGGAAACGAGCGCGGCCTCTCCTTGTCGCTGCGCGGGTTCGATAACCGCACGTACTACATGGTGGCCCCTGAGGGCCAGTTCTACAACTACTCCGGGTGCGGGAACACCGTGAACTGCAACCACCCCGTGGTGCGGCAGATGATCGTGGACTGCCTCAAGCACTGGGTCACCGAGTACCACATCGACGGCTTCCGATTCGACCTCGCGTCGATCATGACGAGGGCGCCCTCGAGCTGGGACCGGCTCTCCAACGAGGGCTGGCCCACCACCGGCGTCGACAACAACGAGATTTCCGTCGGCGACGCGCTCGGGGACCCGCCCGTGATCGCGATGATCAGCAACGACCCCGTGTTGGGTGAAGTGAAGCTCATCGCCGAAGCCTGGGACGCCGGCGGTCTGTACCAGGTGGGCAGCTTCCCGCACTACGGCAAGTGGGCGGAGTGGAACGGGCGCTTCCGCGACGACGCGCGCAACTTCATCCGCGGGTTCGACGGGTACGCCGGCTTGTTCGCCGAGTGCATCTGCGGCTCGCCCTCGCTGTACAAGGACACCGGCCGCAAGCCGTACCACAGCTTGAACTTCATCACCGCGCACGACGGGTTCACGTTGAGGGACTTGGTGTCGTACAACGAGAAGCACAACGACGCCAACGGCGAGAACAACCAGGATGGCGAGGAGAACAACCAGAGCTGGAACTGCGGTTTGGGACCTCACGAAGACGGCGAGAACGCGACGCCCGTGGCGAAGGTGCTGCGCGACCGGCAGATGCGCAACTTCTTCGCCGCGCTGTTCGTCTCCCAAGGCACGCCCATGATTTACCAGGGCGACGAGTACGGCCACACCAAGGGTGGGAACAACAACACGTACTGCCACGACAACGCGCTGAACTGGGTGGACTGGGACGCCGCGAAGGACCCGGTGAAGAACACCGGTTTGTCGCGCTTCTGCCGTTTGATGCGCCAGTTCAAGGCGAAGCAGCCCGCGCTGCGGTTGATGGACTTCCCTAACGAAAACAACATCAAGTGGCACGGCAACGAGCCGGACGAGCCCTCCTGGGACGAGGAGAACCGGTTCGTGGCGTTCACCGTGCAGTCGCACGACCCGGGGTCCGAGATCGGATTGGGGAACTCGGAGCAGATTTACTGCGCCTTCAACGCGTACCACCTGCCCGCGAAGGTGGTGCTGCCCAACCCCCCCGACGGCTGCGCGTGGAAGATGGTGGCGGACACGGCGCTGCAGCCGCCGTACGACTTCCTGGACGCGGACGACATCCCGGCGCAGTCCAAGGCGGCGGCGGAGGCGATGCTCAAGCCGCAGCTCGCGTCCAACTGCTACACCGTCATGGACAGAGCCTCGGTGATCATCCGCGCGGAGCGGGTCAAGCCGCTGCCGGTGCCCGAGCCCGAGCCCGAGCCCGAGCCCGCGGCGGCGCCCGAGCCCGCGGCGGCCGCGGCGGCCGCGGACCCCGCGATGCCACCCGCGCCTCCCGCCCCCGAGGCGCCTCCCGCCGCGTAGGCGCGGACGGCGTCCTTGCGGCGCGCGCGAAAGCGCGATCGGCGCGGCGCGCGAGGCGGGGGACGGAGGCGCGTTTTCTTACGCACAGGAAGATTTTTTGGAGAGGGCGAGGGCCGCGACGCCGCGACCCGCATCGCCAGAACTTGTCACAACACCAGAACAACATTCGTGAACGCGAACGTCGTCATACACGACCGCACTTTTAATTAAATCGCTTCGACCACCGCCTTCGCGACGGCGCGGCCGATGGCATCCGCCGGCCCGGCGGCTTTGCCTTGGCACCCGCTCACGGCGAAGACGCGCGCCGCGGCGCCGAGCGCGTCGCACTGCAGCTCGCCGTCGTCCGTGCACGTCGTGACGCAGGGTTTGCTGACGAGCGACACGAAGTTCACGGCGGGCATGAGCGCCAGTAGCACGTCGTGCAGAGCGTCCGCCACAGCCTCGTCGCCGTCGCTCCGCATCCACGCGTCCAGGTCCTCGACGACGCGCGCCGTCCCGGCGGCGGAGTCGTTTTCACTAAAAAAAAAGTCGTTCGCGCCGCCGCCGATTTTCACGTACCACCCTCTCGGGGGGTCCGGCCCAGGGTACAGAATGGGGGGCAACACGTACACGGACATCGCCTCGTTTCTCGAGTGCGCGTTTTCGGATCGTTTCTGATCATCCCGAATCGCGGGATCGCGGGGCGAACATTCTCCCGTCACCGCCGCCGGCGCGAACTGGTACTTGACCGTGGGCATGTCGCGCAGCGCGCCGCGCGCGGTCGCTTCGGTCACCTCGGCGAGCAAAACCGTGCGGCGCGAGTTGCGAACGGCGCCGACGCCGCTTCGGCGCGTTTCTTTCGGACTAAGACACGTATCGGACGATGTAAGTGACACGTCTGCGTTTCGAGGGCTTTGAAGCAGCCCCGACGCCGACGCGAGCCACCTGGTGTACGCGCCGCCGGCGAGGACCACGGCGTCGGCTTCGTACGTAGCACCTTTTTTCGTTCGCACCGCCAACGGAGATCCACCATCTGTCGCGCCGCGCTCGAGACTCCGCGCCTCGCTTCGCTCGTCGACGCCCACCGCGCTGTCCCGCACGACCTCACACGTTTTCCGACTCCGAGCCGCCGTATCGGCGGAATCGCCCGTCGCGTCAGTCATGATCGCGTTCTGCGCCTGGATCATCTTCCCCGGGTGCACGAACCCGCCGATGGCGTCGCTCACGGCGACGTGCGTCTTCGGGACGCTGAGAAACGGAAACGCGCGCTCGACGTCGCCGCCCGAGGCGTGGCTCACGAACGGCACGTTCGCCTCTGTCAGACGCTGCTTGGGCTTCTCCACGAACGCGGGCGTCCCGCACGCCAAACTGCCGCACTCGCGGAAGAACTCGATGCCCGAGCGCCGTTCGATGGAGGGAAACGCGGCGATGGATTCCACGTTCCACTCGGTCCATCGCTCTCTGCCCTCCGCGTCGAGGGGACGCACGATGCGTCCCGCGTCGTCCGACGCGCTCGTCAGGGTATCCCCACCGTCCAGCACGAGCACGGACTTGCCCGCCTCGGCGATGTGCCGGGCGACCGCGCTGCCCACCGGGCCGTTGCCCACCACCACCACGTCGTGCTTCGAGCGCGGAGCGGCGTCCGAGGAGGCGCTCGCGGACATGCGCGCGGGGACGTGGCGGGACAGGGAGCGGGACGGGGGAACCGACGCGGGAAGGCCGGGGAGAGACGGACTCGCGCGCGCGAACGATAGCAGCCGCGGAGACATCGCCCCGACGCGGCTCGCTCTGGTGGGACGACGACGTCGGGGCCCCCCCAGTGTTTTTTTCGGTTTATTAATCACGAGACACTCACTCGTGACATCACAACATCTACGAAGCTCCGCTCCGCCTCCTCCGCGGAAACCTCGCGAGCCCCCTCCACAAAAGAACAGTCGTTTGTTTACTCGGCCGCCGCCTTGCTCTTCTTCTTCTGCATCTTCTTGAGGTAGAAGTCGAGCTCCTTGCCCTCGAGCACGTACCCGTCGCAGCGCCCGCACTGGCCGGGGCGGCTGGTGACGAGCGCGTAGAGGCGCCCGGTGACGAACTGCTCGTCGACGTTCTCGGCGACGGCGTGCTTGGCGTTGCGCTCCTTGAGCTTCTTCGCGACCGCGCTGGAGCGCTTCGCGTCGATGTCCTCGCTCTCCACCTTCTCGCCGTTCTTCACCTTGATGCCAATCTTCTTGCCGTAGTGCTGCTGGTACCACGCGCGGAACGGCGCGGCGTCGATTTGGACGACGGCGGATTTCACCAGCGTCTTCGTGCGCACGAGCTCGTTGTTCGAGGCGTTGTACGTCACGTCCATGATGCGCGTCTTGCGCGTGACGTTCTCGGAGCCCCAGGAAAAGTTACCGTGGTCCAGACGGAGCGCGCGGTACTTCATGTTGCCGCCGCGGCAGCGCACCAGGCGGACGTCGCCGGTGGTCACCTTGTGGACCTTGCCATCGGCATCCTTTTTGTCCTTGGCGTGAGACGCCGCGAGCTTGGTGTTCGCGGGCTGGCGGCCGAGCTCGTACCTACGTCACGGAGGGAGAGAGGTTAGCACACGCACACACGCCACGCATCTCGCTCACTCGCCGAACGAACGTCGCGAACGTCGCGACTCTCGTGGGCTTCGCGATCCCGGCGCGCGTCGCGCACGGTAATACATTCGTGCGGTCGCCGCTGCCGAAACCCTATAATAGAAACGCGTCGCGAGGGGCCCGTGCTGCGTCGCGCGAGTCGCGGAGAGGTCCGGGGGTGGTACGCACTTGCGCTTCTTGCGCCAGGGCTTCTGCTTGCCACCGGTGTTGCGGCGCTTGTGGAGAGAGTCGCGAGAGATACCTGCGGGAGCGGACGGCGGGGATCGGGAAAAAACGCGTCAGCGACGCGAGGCGTGCGGAAATCGATGGCGGTCCGTCATCCGCCGGAGACGCCGGTCACGAGACGCGGGCGACGCGCCGCGGGGTGGGGAGGCGGTCGTGCGCGGTATCCGTGACGTACCCATGTTGTATCCCTTTACCCGACGTTCCCGTGCGTGTAGAAAAGGGCGAGGGCGAAGACGGGGATCCGCACTTGTGTCGCGCGCGAGTTAGGGTCTTTGAGCGGAAAACACGAGAGTCGCGGTTTCCATGCGGCAATTAGTCAGGAAAATTTCGACCCGGTTGCAAGGGCAAACAGTCTCGCATTTTCACTTGGGCGCAATAGTGCACTATTGCGCGTTCTGTTGGGGCGCCAACGCGATGTTCGGCAGACCGCGACGCGCGCGGGCGAGCGAGGAGGTCCCGGGACGCGGCACCGCGCACGGCTCGTTGGGGCGACGGTCGCGGGCGCTCTCGGTGGACACCGCTCTCGCGAGGGAGGCGGGATCGGCGGAGGCTCTCGTGGAGACTGGCCGGGGAGGCGCGTCACGCACGATGCGCGCGGAGAAGATCTTCAAGCTCGCGAAGGGATTCCGCGGTCGCGCGAAGAACACGATCCGCGCCGCGCGCAACCGCGTGGAGAAGGCGCTGCAATACTCGTACCGGGACCGGAAGGCGAAGAAGCGCGAGTTCCGCGAGCTGTGGATCCAGCAGATCAACGCGGCGACACGCGAGCACGGCGTGAAATACTCCGAGTTCATGCACGGGCTTAAAGAGGAGAACGTGGCGGTGGACCGGAAGATCCTCGCCGAGCTCGCGCGGACGGAGCCGTACTCGTTCAAGGCGCTGGTGGACCAGGTGAAGCGCATGAAGGGCATCGCGTAGCGCTATCGGTATTATCGGTATCGCGTATCATCGTCACTCTATATCAAAGCTATCGTATCGTTTCGGGTTCGTTCGCGCGCGCGTCGCCGCGCGAGTCTTCGCGCGACCAACCCTAATAACGGAAGTGAACAGGCGGCGTCGTGCGACGGCACACGACCCGTCTGTGTATTACGATAACAAACATCTTCTCACTCACACGCGCGCGATGATGGGTGTCCCCGTCGTCAGTTATCGTCCGAGAAGCACGAGCCGAAGGCGTAGTACTTGTTGATGGCGAGGGTCATGTCCTTGATCATCTGTTTCAGCGCCGGGTTAGCGGTCTCGTCCACGGGGACGGGGCGCTTGATCACGAAGTACTTGCCCGTGACGAACTCGTCCTTGCCCGAACGGTTGGTCTTCACGAGCTCACCGTCCTGAGAGGGCATGAGCGTGTCGTAGATGGGCACCTGCTCGGTGTCCATCTCGCAGAGAAGCTCGCAAATCTCAACCTCCTCGCCGTCTTTGTTGCCGAAGATCACGACGAGCATCCCGTTCGTCAGCTCCTCGTCGCCGTCCTTGCCGTTGGAGATGAGCTCCACTTCCATCCGCTTACCGTACTGCGCCAACCCGTTGTCGCCGTACGCGATTTCCATGTAGCGGTACATCTGCAGCAGGAAATCGTGCCTGAAATCAATCGGAGAGACGGGGACGCGCGAACGAGGTCAGCGCCGGCGTGACGGAGCCTCGTCTTTTGACCGAGAACGTCGAGAAGAGACGTCCGAAAAAGTGCGGATATTCGCGGGCCGACGCGCTCGCGTCGCGCGTCGTCGCGGGGACGCGCGAAGGCGTCGAGATACGTCGCGATCGGGAACACCGCGTGGCGCGTCGGTGGTCACGCACCTGGGGATCTTGCCGGGGATTTCCGCCTTGCACAGCTCCTGGAACTTGCCGCACTCGGAGAGGCCCGCGATTTCGCCCTCCGCCCGGACGACCAAGGCGCTGCCGCGCATGGGACGCGCGCTGGCACGCTTACCCGCCGCGACGGACGCGACGGGCGTGCCGCGGACGACGACGGAGGAAGCGAGGGTGGCGGCGGCCATTAGGATAGCCTCAGGGGAGTGTACTGCTCGCGCCGTCTGAACTGGAGGGGAGGCTACCAACCGCCGCCTTTTGATGAGGGCCTTTCGGATAGCGTGTAGCCGAAAAGCCCGACGCCGAGCTGCAAACGCCCCGTTTCGTGACTCAAAAATAACCCAGAAACCGACTCCCAAGTCCCGACGCGCGATTTCGCGTTCGCGGTCCACCAAGAACGACATCGATCTCGCCTTGGCGCGTATTTCGCGAAAATCGAGCGATCACGGGTCAGCAGTGTTGGCGGTCGTGGAGCGGTCACGAGGAAGGCCCCGGCTCGCCCCTTCGCGATGGATCGCGCGCGCCTCCCCCCCGGAATGGCGCGGCTGGTGGCGAGCCGCGGCGGCAAGAACCTCTCCGCGCACCAGTACCGGTTCAGCGTGCTCGTCATCACGTTCCTTTCTTACATGATGTACCACGCGTCGCGCAAGCCGCCGTCGATCGTGAAGTCGGTGCTGAACCCCACGGACGAGCAGAGGCGCGCGGGCGTCCCCGGGTGGGCGCCGTTCAACGGCCCCGACGGGAACCACCTGCTCGGGCAGACGGACGTCGCGTTCCTCGCCGCGTACAGCATCGGGATGTTCTTCAGCGGGCACATCGGCGACTCCATGGATCTGCGCGTCTTCCTGACGTACGGCATGGTCGGCTCCGGGCTGTTCGTGTGCGCGTTCGGGTTCGGGCAGGCCTGGGAGCAGCACGCCTTGGCGTACTATGTCTTCGTGCAGATCGCCGCGGGCGTGTTCCAGAGCACGGGGTGGCCCTCGGTGGTCTCGGTCATGGGCAACTGGTTCGGCAAATCCAAGCGCGGGCTCATCATGGGCGTGTGGAACGCGCACACCAGCGTCGGCAACATCCTCGGGTCGCTGTTGGCCAGCGCCATGCTCAAGACGGGGGACTGGGGGAATGCGTTCGTGATCAACGGCGTCTTGACCATCGCGTGCGGGTGGCTGGTGTACATGTTCCTGGTCGTCGCGCCCGAGGACGCGGGGCACCCCAGCCCGCACGGCGCGGCGGGGGAGGCGAACGGCGACGGCTTGCTGGGAGGGAAAGACGCTTCTGTGTCCGTGTCGTCCTCCAAAGACGACGCCGGGGCGCACGGCGCGGTGGGGATGATCAACCACGCGTCATCCCTGACCCATCCGGTGTCTCCGAAACGAAAACCGCAGGCGGCGGGGTTCAGAGCCGCGCTGAAGATCCCGGGCGTCGTGACTTTTTCGCTGTGCCTCTTCTTCACCAAGCTGGTCGCGTACACGTTTCTGTACTGGTTGCCGTTTTACATCGAGCGCACGCGGATCGGCGGCGTCTACCTCACGCCCGCGCAGGCGGGACGGTTGTCGACGCTGTTCGACATCGGCGGTGTCGCGGGCGGCATTCTAGCCGGGTACGTCTCCGACCGATTCAACGCGCGCTCGTTGACGAGCGCCGGGTTCGTGTACGCGTCCATCCCCGCGCTGTACTGCTACCGCGAGTACGGCGGCTCGAGCATGACCGCCAACGTCCTCCTCATGACGCTCGCCGGCGCGCTGGTGAACGGCCCGTACGCGCTCATCACCACCGCGGTCTCCGCGGACCTGGGCACGCACGAAAGCCTGAAAGGCAACGCGCGCGCGCTCGCGACGGTCACCGCGATCATCGACGGCACCGGTTCGATAGGCGCGGCGATCGGGCCGATGCTCACCGGGTGGATCAGCGCGCACACCGACGACTGGAATAACGTCTTCTTCATGTTGTACGCGGCGGACCTCGTGGCGGGGCTGCTGCTCATGAAACTCGTGATGAAGGAGATCAGGGCGATGTGATAAAAACAGGCGGAAGGAGACACGACGGAACACCGGAAGCGCGGTAGTAGTTCTGGTAGTAGGCTGTCGTCGCGCGTATACGCGCGTATCGTTTTTATGCATTAAAAAAACGATCGTTTTTATTTTTTATGCACACCGCGCGCGCGGCGGCGTCACGCTCTGCGCCGGGCGACGGCGCTTCGCACGGCGCGCGCGAGCGCCGCCGGCGGGCGTTCGCTCGCGGCGACGATCTTCGCCAACCACGCCTCCGCGTCGTCGGGGGTTCGCAGACGCGGCACCGCGTCGAACGGACGGCCGGCGCGGTCCAGCGCGACGTCGAGAAGCGCGCGGCTCACTCGCAGTTCGCGCGTCTCCGTCTGGTGAACAGGCTGGGTCGTCACGACGGCTTCGAGCACGCGCGTCTCATCCGCGGACGTGAGGTACCAGGCGTCTCGGCTGCGGCGCACGCGCGCGTACCCGCCCAGCACGAAAGGCACGACCGCGTCTTCGTACGCGTCGCGCCACGCGGTATCGGTCTCGGCCGCGTCCGCGGCATCCTCCGCCCCCGCCGCCTCCGTCCGCGTCCTCTTCTCGAGCGACCCCGAACCGCCGCGGCGACGTTTCGCCTTCGACGCGACCGCGCAGGGAGCGACGCGAGCTCCTCGATGCGGCAGGCCGCGTTGCTCGGAGGAGGTGGCTGGGCACGCGTCACTCGTCAACACGGAAGCATCCGCGCGATCGTGCGCGTCGGCGGGTCGAGACGCGCGTCGCACGCACGCCGCGTCGCTCGCGCGAGCCGAGGGATCGGACACCGAGGCGTGCGTCGTGTCATCCACGACTCGTCCTCTCGCTGGGTTCATGGTGGTGCGTTTGGGGGTATCGCTCATGACGACGACCGCGGGTCGAGCGCGAGGCGGCGTATCCGGACGCGCGCGCGTGTCGAGTGACCGGAGCCGAGCCGAGTCGGAGGACCGCCTCGGGGTGGCGCGCGCGGGCGTGTTGTGTCGATTCGCGTCATCCGAGAAAAAAATCCGTGACTTTCGAGAGATGCAGGTCGACGAGCGATGACTGGTGACGACTCGTTTCAACGTCGACGGTCGCGTCTCGCGCCCGCTCCGCCGAGCGCGCTTCCCTCCGCGCTTTCGCCCCGAGGGACATTTGACATTTGACATTGTCGCGGCGCTCAGTAGAAGTTATCGTACGTGCTCTGCCTGAACCAGTTGTAGTCCGGGAGGAACTGCACCGGGCCGATGGCGGCGATGGCGGGGCACTCGTCGCGGATGTACTTCCACGCCGTCGCCTTCACCGTCTCCGGCGTCACGGCGTCGATGCGCGCGAAGAGCTCCGCGCGCGGGATGCGGCGGCCGTACGTCAGGAGCTGGCGTCCGATCTCCTCGGACGCGGCGCTCGTGCTCGACTCGGCGTGCAGCAGCAGCGACGACTTGAGCGCCTGCTTGGCGCGAACGACATCCTCCGCCTTGGGGTCGTAAATCAAACCCTGCAGCTCCTGCATCACGCAGAACGCCGCGTCGTCCAGCGCCTCCTTGTTCTCCGAGGAAACGTGCACGCCGAACAAACCCGCGTCCGCGTAGTTGGTGTTGAACGCCATGAACGAGTTCGCCAGGTCGTTGGCGTGCAGCGCCTGCGCCAGCGGCGAGCCGGCGTGTCCCGCCCCCGGCGCCGCCTTGTCCCAGCTCCCCAGCATCGCCTGCATCACCATCAGGGGCACGGCGTCCGGCGAGTTCCAGGGCGCGCCCTTGAACGCGACGCAGAACGACGCCACGGGCATGTCGTCGTCGCGGATGCGCACGTCCGAGCCGGTGAAGTGCGCGGGGTCGTTCTTCACGAGCGTCGCCACGTCGGCGCCGGCGGTGGGCGCGGCGGCGAAGGCGCTCTCCGCCAGCCGCACGAGGTCGTCGTGCTCGACGGCGCCGGTGCCCACGAGCACCATGCGCGGCGCGGTGTAGTGCTCCTTGATGTACTTCGCGAGGTCGTCGCGCGTGATGGAGCGCACGTTCTCCGCGCTGCCGAGGATGGTGCGCCCGAGGCCGGTGTGCTGGAACGCCGTGGCGTGCAGGTGGTCGAACAGCACCTCCTCCACCTCCTTCTCCACCTCCTCCATCTCGCGCAGGATCACGCCGCGCTCGCGCTCGACGTGGGCCTGCTCCAGCGAGGAGTTCTGCAGGATGTCGGACAAAATGTCCACCGCCTTGGGCACGTCCTTCTTGAACACCTTGGCGTAGTACGTGGTCTGCTCGCGAGACGTGTACGCGTTGAGGTGGCCGCCCATGTTTTCAATCTCCTCCTCCAGCCCAGCCGTCGTGCGCTTGGCGGTGCCCTTGAACGCCATGTGCTCCAGGAAATGCGCCGTGCCGTTGTTCGCGGCAGTCTCGTACCGAGATCCGGCATCGATCCAAACCCCCACGGTCGCGGTCTCGGCGTGCGGCGTGGTCTCCGTCGCGACGCGCATGCCGTTGGCGAGCGTCGTCACCTGCGCGTTGTTTGTTTTTATTTTGGGATCGAGTTGTGTATGTATGGTTAGTCTATCGTTTATGCATAACGATCCAGCGTGGCGAGGGTTTGTTTTCGATGGCCGCGACGATCGGGTCGCCTCGATCGATCGGGTCGGCGCGTCGCGTCCGCGCGGGGCTGAAAGCCGCCTCCGCGCGGACAACGTACACCGCACGGTGCCTGCGCCGCGCGCGCGCGTCTCGACGTACCTTCGTGACGGGCGCTGCGAGGATGGACTGATGCGTGAACTGCTGCGGCTCGGGGGTGGTCCACTTGAGGAACGAGTCCTCCTCGGACACGGTCGCGACGTTCGCGGCGTACGGCCTGGCGAAGGTGGCCAGGCCGGGGCACGCGCGGTGCACCGCGCGTCTCGCGAACCCCGAGAGGGACATCGCACGGCTCGCCATGGCGACGACCGCGGTACCTTCGGTGCGGTGGGGTGTGATGAGATAGATGCGCGCGCCCTCGGTCACATCCGTGCGCTCGGTAGAGAGAACAACCGCGGATCCCGTATGGAGACCAGTCTGATAAATGCTTTTCAGCGAGATATTTTTGGTCAGACTTCGGAATGTCTTGTCCACAGGCGAGTCCGGAGAAGGACGAGTTACGTAAATGTTTTCAAGGCGGCGAGAGCGGATGCGGTACTTTCGACGCGCGCGCGTTCATGCCCCATCGAACCACCTAGGCGTCCAGCACGTTCCCGTTCCCCGGCACGGCGCCCACACGCCCCCAGGGCAGGTTGGTGGTGTCCACGCCCGACTCCTGCACGGTGACGATCTTGCGCAGCGCGTCGCGCGCCTCGGCTCGGTCGTCGAACCAGTGCTTTTTGTTCCCCACCACGACGTAGTCCTCGTGCCCCTTGCCCGCGATGAGCACGGCGTCGTCCTCGGTGGCCATCGCGATGGCGCCCCGGATCGCGAACCACCGGTCGACCATCACGTACCGGCGGCACGCGTTCTGCAGCTTCATCGTCTCGCGCCGAGCGTTGGGGTGGATCAGGTACATGTCCTTCAGGAACGGGAACATCGCCTCGTCCTTGATGGACTCCAGGTTGTACACGCGGTCCCGGAACCCGGAGGTGATGTCGTCCAAAATCGCGTACGGGTCTTCCGTTCGCGGGTTGTCGTTCGTGACGAACACGATGTCACAGAGCGCGTCGGCGACGGCGCCCATCTCCGCGCGCTTCGACGCGTCGCGGTCGCCGCCGCACCCGAACACGACGATGACGTTCGCCGCGCCGGTTCGCCGGACGCTTTTTATGGCGCGCCGTAACGCGTCGGGCGTGTGCGCGTAGTCCACGATCACCGGGAAGGGCTGGCCCTCGTCCACGAGCTCCATCCGACCCGGGACGGGCTCCATCGCCTCCACGCCGGCGGCGATCACGTCCAGCGGGATCTCCAGCGCCGTCCCCACCGCCACCGCGGCGGCGATGTTGGTGACGTTCACCTCGCCCACCAAGCCGCACGCCGCGTCGAACGACCCCGCGGGCGTGCGGATCGAGACGATCGTCTCGAACAGCGACAGCTCCGCTTTCTCCACGAACACGTCCGCTCGGTCGGACAAACTGGCGTGCGTGGCGTAGGTGATCACCGGCACGCGGTCGCCGCCGCCCGCGGCGGCGATGAAAAAATCCGACTCGGAAAACGCCTCGCCGTTCTTCTCGTCGTTCTTCGCGTCGTTCGCGAGGTCGTCGCTCGGATCGAGATTGATCACCGCCCTCTGCCGTTCCGGGTCCACCAGACCGCGGAACAGCTCGGCTTTCGCCTCCCGGTACGCCTCCACCGTGCCGTGGAAGTCCAGGTGGTCGGACGTGAGGTTCGTGAACACGGCGACGTCGAAGTCCACGCAGTCCACGCGGCCCTGCGCCAGGGCGTGGCTGGAAACCTCCATCGCCGTCGCGGTCGCGCCGTTGTCCAGCATGCCCGCCATCAGCTGCTGGCACTGCAGCGCGTCGGGCGTGGTGTTCGGGACCTCGTACTTGCCCTCGTACGGCGCGAGCCATCCGGGCGCGGTGCACTCTCTGTTTTCCGTCGGGTCCGCCTCCTCGGGCTCCCAGACGCCGCCGTGCGGGGTGAGCCGCTGGTCGTCCAGGACGTACCCGGTCGTGCCGATCACGCCGCACTTGCCGTCGTTCGCCTCGATGATGGCGCGCACCAAAAAGCTGGTGGTGGTCTTGCCGTTCGTGCCGGTGATGCCGACGGTCACGAGCGACGCGCTGGGGTTGCCGTAGAACGCCGCCGCCAGTCGGGGGAGCGCGGCAGCGGCGTCGGCGACAATCACCTGCGGCGTGTCCTCGGACAGACCGGCGATGGGCCGGTCGCAGACGACCGCCACCGCGCCGGCCGCGACCGCGTCCAGGGCGTACTCGTGCCCGTCCGTCTCCGCGCCGCGGCAGCACACGAAGACGTCCCCGCCGAGCACCGCCCGCGAGTCGTTGGCGATGCCGCTCACCTCGATGTCCTCGTCCTCGCCGAGGTGGCGCCACTCCTCGACGTCGACGCCGCCGTACTCAAAGAGCTCGCGGAGCAACGCGACGCCCTCCTCCTCCTCCTCCTCCTCTTCCTCGAGGTCCTCGAGCTCGTCCAGCGCGCCGTCGTCGTCCAGGTCGCCGCCCACCGCGCGCGCGGCGACGGCGGCGGCAACCGCCATGGCCTCGTCGTCATCCTCGTCGCCCCACCCGTCCACCTCATCCAGCGCCTCGAGCGCGGCGAGCTCGACGTCGTCGATGTCCTCGTCTTCATCCTCGCGGCCGGCCGAGGTCGCGGCGGCCGCGACGACGCCACGGCGCGTCCGCGCGGGGCGGAAAGCGCCGGACTCGGGGCACGAGTCCCCGACGCCCGCGCGACGGTTCGCCCGGGGGACCGCGGCCGCCGCCGCCGCCGCGGGGCGCGCGCGGAGCGGCGCGCGCGCGAGCGACGCGCGCGGCGCGCGCGCGGGGCGCGCGCCGGCGGCACCGTTCGCGTTGAGCGCCATCGCGCGGGTCGCGGAGGCGACGCGGCGGGGACGCGAGGCCGCGGGTCCCCGAGGGACCACGCGCGCGCACGTCGACGTCGCGAAAAGCGCACCGCTGCTCGACATGCTGTACCTTTTTCTTTACCCGCCGCGCGCGACGACGTGGTCACGCACCCTTTCCCGGGCCGTTGCTTCGCGTGTGAGTCGACGAACCGCGTGTGTGGCACTGATAGATGCCGCGTGCGCAGTTGCGTCGCCGACGCGCGCCGTAAACCGCCCGGTCACGAAGGCGCCCCTGTTCGAATGGAATCGGGTCGTGAAAAGCAAACCTAAAAACCTCCGCTCGCCGCCGAAGCAAGAAGGCTGAAAGGTCTGAAAAAGTTGACGGCACGTCGCGTTTGTTCTTGAATCTCGTGAAAACAGCCAACTCGTATGAGATCCAGTCTTGAAAAAACGCGAAATTCAGATCGAAAACAGTCATTGGTCGTGAAGATTTTCGCGCTTCCCTCGGAAAATCGACGAGCTCCTGCGCACTGCCTACTAGCTCGTTCGAAGGTGCTTTTCCAGAGGAGGATGGATCGACCCGTCTCAATCGTCGTCGCGCGAGGCTCCCCCGCGCGCACGCGCACCGCCGCCCGCGATGGCGTCCCTCGCGACGTCCGCCTCGGCGTCCGCGCGCTTCGTCGCGCCGATCGCGTCGCACGCGAACGACGGCGCGGGCCGCGTCGCGTCGCGCGTCCCCGCGCCCTCCAGTCGCCGGATGACGGGGCGACGCACCATGGCGGGTCGCTCGGTGCTGTCCCGCGACCGCCCGGAGGGCGCGTTCGCGTCCCCCCGGCGGCGCCCGGGCCTGAGCGGCACCGTGGACGACCGGCGCTGGCGCCGTTTCTCGCACCCCACGGAGCCCACCGGCGCCGAGCGCGCCGCGCGCGTCGTCCCCGCCGCGAAGACCCCCGCGAGGGAGGATGGGAAAAAGCACGAGCGCGCCACAGGGCACGAAAACGACCCCGAGGCGATCACCGAGAAGTGGGGCCTCGAGGCTGGTTTGTGGAACGTGTTTTCGCAAAAGTCGGAAACGAAGGGCGCGGATGCGCGCGGCACGAAGATGGACAGCGCCAAGAAGCTGCTGAAGAAGTACGGCAGCGCGTACCTCGTGACGTCCATCTCGCTGAGCATCGTGAGCATCTCGCTGTGCTACGCGCTGATCAGCGCGGGCGTGGACGTGCCCGGATTGCTGGACCGCGTCGGACTCTCCGTGACGTCCACGTCGGAAAAGTTTGGAACCTTCGCGCTCGCGTACGCGGCGCACAAAGCCATGAGCCCCATCCGCTTCCCCCCCACCGTGGCGCTCACGCCGGTCGTCGCGGGGTGGCTCGGGAAGAAGCCCGTCGAGGACGAGGCGGAGGCGGGGGAAGAGAAAGGCGAGCCCTGAAAGGAGAAGACTTTTTGTGTTTGTAAAACCGTACTGCTACCACCACAGTCTGACAGTATGACTAAAAAAAACCGTTATCGTTCCTTTCGACCTTCGCGTGGCGTCCCACGTCGTGCGGCCGCTTTCCGTCCTCACCTCGGGGCCGCCTCGTGGCGCCACCGCACTCTCGCGCGCCGCGCGGACCCGACGAAGCCACCGCCATGCGCGCGCCTCCTCTCGCGTCCCTCTGCCTCAGCCTCAGCCTCAGCCTCGTCGCCGCCTCGGAAACCGCGACGAACCCCCCGGCGCCGTCGTCCTTCACGTGCGTCTCGGGGGGCGGCGACCGAGGCGGGTCGTGCTTCGTGGCGTCGTGCGCCCAGCTCCACGCCGCGGTCGACGCCGGCGTGTCGCATATCACGCTGTACCGCAACCTCACCGCGGCCGATGACGCGCGGTGCGCGTTCCCCCTGCGCGTCTCGCGACCGCTCACGGTCCGCGGGGCGTGCGGCGACGGCACGTCGAAGTGCTCGGTCTCGGGGGGCGGCGTCCTCGTCAGGCAAGA
>Ga0181560_10000886_pt1 | contig 27795 bp, 20 predicted proteins | sample 011ome_20_FD_133751 | JGI IMG/M metagenome (GOLD analysis project Ga0181560, IMG submission 133751) | Coastal salt marsh microbial communities from the Groves Creek Marsh, Skidaway Island, Georgia - 011509CT metaG (megahit assembly) | ecosystem: Environmental > Aquatic > Marine > Intertidal...
AAGGACTTTGCCCGGCGCGTCTCTCCGCCCACACCTCGCTTTCAATCCCCGCCCGCGTTGCCTTTCAACTCCAACTGACGCCTATGAACTCCACCCCGACAATCGCTTGTATGGAACGACCCTGAGACGTGGGCCGCGGAGGGCTCCGGCGCGACGCTGTACAACGCCTACGGCGCCACGGAGACGACGGTGTTGCAGACGTACGCGAGGATGGAATCGGTGCAGTCGAGACGGTTAGTGTCTTCAAAACGGTCGAGGATTGACGGTTACGATGAACCGTCACGCGCGGGGAAGGCGTACGACGGCGACGGCTTCGCGTTCGTTCGCGTCGCGAAAAGCTTTCGCGACGACGGCGCCGTCGCGGAGTTCGCGGATCCCGGCGACGCGAACACGGGGGAAATCGTCATCGGCGGCGCGTGCGTGTGCGAGGGATACCTCAACGACGCCGCGTTGACCTCGAAAACGTTCGTGGACTCGCCGTTAGGGAGGGTCTATCGCAGCGGCGACGTCGGGTTCGTACACGCGGCGTCCGGGGACTTGATCCTTCTCGGGCGGATCGATCGAAGGGTGAAAATACGCGGGAACCGCGTCGAGCTCGACGACATCGAGGCGGCGCTTAAAAACTGCGCGCTCGTCGCGGACGCGGCGATAGCGTTCGACGCGACCGCGCAGGTTATCACCGCGCACGCGCGCGTGAAGGCGCCGACGTTCGACGCGACGACGGAAGCGTGGATGTACGCCGCCGCGTGCGAATTTCACTGCCGGTCGACGCTTCCGAAGCACGCGACGCCGAGTAATTTCGTGTTCATAACGCACGACAACTGGCCGTTAACATCCAGTGGGAAGGTAGACAGGGTGACTCTGGACTCGTGGTTACGCCAAGGTAAAACGCGCGTGTTCAGACCAGACGCGGTCACCCCGGAGCGGGGACTAGAATCGATCGTCGCGCGCGCGTGGTCGGCGGCGCTCGGCGTCGACGCCGCCGCGATCGGCGCGCTCGACTCGATCGATCAGGTGCGTTCTATACACTGGTCCCCATACGACCGCGTTGGCGTGGTGAACGTCGTTCCTTAAGGACTTTTCCCGGCGCATCTCTCCGCCCACACCTCGCTTTCAATTCCCGTCCTCGACGCCTTTCAACTCCAACTGACGCCAATGAACTCCACCCCGACATCGCTTTGTATGGAACGACCCTCAGCTCGGCGGAAGCTCGCTGAACGTCCTCGCGGTGTCCAGGGCGTTAGCGTCGAACGATCGGCTCAGCGGCGGCGGCGAGAGAGGCGGCGTGGTCGGTCGCGGGTCCGGGTCCGGGTCGGTCGGTCTGCGAGACGGCGAAGCCGCGGCGTTGCTTCGCGCGGACGACGAGCCCGCGGCGTGCGCGTTTGGCGCGGCGGACGGACCGTTCGCGCCGTGCGAGATCTTCGCGCGCCCGGTGTTGAGGGACTACGCGACGTACCTGCGCGAGAGCGGCGTGGACGTCGTCGCGGACGATGACGACGAAGAAGAAGAAGAAGAAGAAGAAGAAGACAGTATAACGCCCAACGTGCGAGCGTTTTCGCGGTCCGCGGCGTCGTCCAACGAGCGTCGGTGCATGCTCGCCGCGTGCGGCCTCGGCGCGCTTCACGTCGTCGACGCGCTGTTGCGCTCCGGGATGCCGCCGCTCGGGTCGCACCTTCGCGCGGCCGCCGCGTCGCTCGCGCCGACCGCGGCGGCGGTCGTCGACGCTCTGCTGGCCGCGGACGCGGGCGGGGGGTACGATCGTCCGACGCCGATTGAAGACATCGTTCACGACGCGTCCGACGCGGGGACGCTCGCGACGCACCTCGCCGCCGCGCGCGGGTGCGCGAATGCGCTCGCGTCGCTTCTCGCCGCGGGCGCGCGCGCCGGCGCGAGGGACGCGGACAAGCAAACGATCTTGCACCTCGCGGTGAGGAGCGGCGATCTCGAGACGACGCGCGTCGCCGCCGCCGCGTGCGCGTCGTTGAAGCCGCGGAAGGGCGGGATCGAGGCGTGGGACCGATGGAAACGAACGCCCGCGGCGTGGGCGTTACTATTAGGCGATGCCGACGCGCTCGCGGTGCTGCGCGACGCGGGAGCGGACCTCACGAGGACCGAGCGCGAGGTCTCAGAGTCGACGAACGACGAGATGCCGCCGCCGCCGCCGACGACGACGACGACGACGGCGGAACCCGGGACGCTGAGTCGTCGAAGCGAAGTGCAGCTGAACCAGCGCCCGGCGAGGAAGTCGCGAGCGCCGATCTCGGTCATGCGAGCGCTCGCGAGAAAACTCAGCGAGGGGCTGGATGTGGGCTCGAGCGACGACGACAAAAGTGGAGATGCGAACCGTCGCGGCGAGAGAATGCGAACGGACGCCGCCGAGCGCCTTGAGGCGGTCGCGGCGTTGCGCGCGCTCGCGTGCGCCAACGCGGCGAACCGCGAAAACGCTCGCGCGTTGGGCGTCATACCGTCCCTGTGCGAGATCGCGCGGCGCGAGCACTGCGTCGAAGCCATCGGCGCGCTTCGGAACCTCGCGCACAACAGCGAGGCGAACGCGAGCGAGGCGGGCGCGTGCGGAGCGATAGGCGCGCTCGCGGAGATCATCCGCCGGCGTACAGCTGACGCGCGCGCGGGCGGCGGCGCCGACGCGTCGACGTCTTCTTCGCTCTTCCCGCTCGCCGGGGAGGACAGGCGGGTCGTCTTCGCCGCCGCGAGCGCGCTGACGTCGCTGACGGTCAAGCACCCGGAGAACGCGGCGCGGTTGGAGAGCGAGAAGGACGTGAGGGAGATCATCGAGAAGGTCATCGGCGAAGGCGCGGGGGAAGGGGAGGAGGAATAACCGTGCTTTTTTGTCTCAGCATGGAAATGGTAGAATAGATACTGTAGACCACGAATTTCATTCGACGTCGCGCGCGCCGCCGTCGACGCGAACGCGCGATGGCGCCCTCGAACACGACGCCGTGGTGGGAGAGGAAGAACGCGGACGCGCAGAGCCGCGACGGCGGCGGCGACGCGTGTTCCATCCGCAGCTCGGAGACGGTGCGCGGCGCGCGGCGAGATAGATCCCCGCGCGGGATCCCTCCCTCGTCTATTTCCTCCGCTCGCTCCCTCGGTCGTCCTCTCGACGCGCGACCGACCCCGCTCGCTCCCCGTCGCCCCCTCATCCCGCGACCGCAGTACTCGTGCCGAACCGCGCCGGACGACAACGGCGTCATGCGACGCAAGTGCGAGCGCATCGTGAAGAAGTTCAGGATGTGCCCGGGACGGTGCGTCCGGACGGTGCCCCCGCCAGATCCCTTCGTCGCTCTTCGTCAATCGACCGCGACGCGTTCGTCTCGTCGTCGTTCCGATCGCTCACGCGCACGCGGGCTTCGTTTCCTACCCGCCCTGACGCTTCCATCCCGCCCGCGTCGCGCCGCAGAGCCCCGGAGGAGATCGAAAACTCGCGCGAGGAGACGGAGGAAGACCCCAAAGGCGGGCTCTTCGGCGGCGGGTGGTCCACGTCCAGGGAATGGAGTTCCGAGACGCGCGGGGGCGGCGCAGGAGGACCGACGCCGGAGCTGCCGTTTCCGTTCAGCCTGTTCTTCGAGCTCGACGACGACTCGAGCAGACCGAACGCGGAAGAAGAAGCGCGTCGGCGTCGCGGCGGCGGCGACGCGCGCGAGGACCTTCTGAGAAAGAATCTCGACGAGCTCGGGGAGGAGTTGGCGCGTCGTGGGCGGAGGCGAGGGGATCCGCCGCCGCCGCGGGAATCGGGGTCGCGGAGTTTTCTCGGAGACAGGGAGTTCCGGGACAGGCACGACGAGCGCACGCTGCTGGACTATCTCCTCGGGACGAAGCCCTCGAAGCGCTCGGAGCGCCAGCCGAGCTACGACGACGCGAAGCGCGGCTCGAGAGAGGCGTAGGCGCGGGCGCGGGCGGATACGCGAACTAGCTAGCTCTATCGCCGTTTCACGCGCGCGCTTCGACGCTTCTACTGTACGCTTCCTATGATCGTCCCTCTCCCTCGCGACCCTCCGTCCCCGACTCCGCCGCCGCCGCCGCGCGTATCAACGCCGCCGCGGCGTCGTCCGTCATGTACTCGCACGCGCCGTCGACGTCCTCGATCAACACCGCGGACATGTCCGACAGCACCGTCGCGCGCTCCTCCGCCTCCGCCCGCTCTCTCCCGCCCCCGCCGCGGAGGACGCCGAGGCTCCGCGTGGTCCCGTCCGCGACGGCTTTCGAAACGGCTTTCACGTGACCGTTCACCGTGCTCACGCCCTGATGTATCCCGTCGGAGATGATCATGACGCTCGTGACGACGCCGTCGTGGACGTCTTTCACCCCGGAAGACGCCGCGTTGGCGACGTGCGTCGCGCCGAGGGACACCGCGCCGACGCCGAGCGCGACGGCGTCGACGCCGGCGACGACGCCCTCCTGGACGACGCCCCACGCGCGGCTGGCGTCGTTTTTCTTCGCGACGCCGCCCGCGGAAGCGTCACTAGTTGTTGTACTGACGAGAGAAGGTTCAGGTTCAGGTTCTCCTCCGAAGAGTCCGCGCAGGCGGCGTCGCCACGCGTCCGGGTCCGCGCCCGCCGCCGCCGCCGCAAAAGCCGCGTCCTCGGCTTCGCGATCCGCGCGTCCGTCCTCCTCCGCGCCCTGGTGCGCCCCCGTCGCGGCGACGACGAGGACTCCCGGCGGCGGGAGCTCGCGCAGACGCGCGGTCGCGGCGTCGCAGACCCACCCGCCGTCGCCCATCGCGAGCCGCGCGTGGAAGCGCACGAGCGCGGCCGCCCACGCGCCGCCGTCGCGCCAGCGTCGCAGCAGCGCGTTCGCGCGCACGTCCATCGACTCAATACGCGCGCGTCTCTCGTCCTCGTCCATCTCCCCGGGGTGACGGAGGGACTCCTCGCGGACGGCGTCGAGCGTCTCCGCGACCCAACGCGCGACGACGACCGCGTCGGAGGAGGCGTCGTTGCGCGTTGGGTTGGACGACGACGACGACGACGACGACGACGACGACGACGACGCGCGCTCCACCGCCGAGGAGATCGATCTCGCGAGGCTTCCCGAGATGTGTTGGCACGGCACGCGCGAGGGCTCGCGCTCGCCGTCGTCTTCCGCCGCCGCGCCGGCGTCGTCGCCCGACGGAGACGCGCCGTCATCGGGCATGACGACGACGACGACGACGGCGGCGACGACGACGCGCGTCGGACGACGTCGGGAGCGCGGTCGCGACAGTGAGAGGACCGGCCTCTGCCTCTGCTGGATATTTCTTACCCGCCGGTCAAACAAGCCAGCGCAGTGGGCAAACTTCGCGCGGGAATGAACTGAATCATCCCGTTCCGGCCCGTCCTCACACGTCGCCGCGCCGTCTTCAGGCCGACGCGCACGATGCCCGAGGAACCCCCAGTCGACGGTGCGCTTCCCCGCGCGACGGACGCGCTCGATCGACGCCTCGCGACGACGCGACGCCCTCCCCGCTCGCGTCCGTCTCGTCTCCCCCGTCCCGGCCCCCGTCCCCGTCGATTCTCTCTGACCGTTCGCTTCGCCGTCGTCGCTCGCTCGCGCGCAGCCGAGATGGAAGGCGAGGAGGCCGCCGCGCCGGAGCCGGAGCCGGTGCCCGCGTCCGAGGACGCCGGGTACGACAACCCGGAGGCCGCGGCCGCGGCGCAGGAGGCTGCGCTCGCGACGCAGAACAAGCTCGACGTCCAGGCGCTGCCGATCCGGCAGTACCTCGAGCAGGCGGTGGTCCCGATTTTGCTCCAAGGGATGCAGGCGCTCGTGAAGGAGCGCCCGGGGAACCCGGTGGAGTATCTGGCGGCGTACCTTCTGAAGAATAACCCGCAGGGGCCGTCGAACCCGCCGCCGGAGAAGGCGCTCGCGAACCCGCCGCCGCCGGAGGCGGAGGCGTCCAAGTAGAGCGGCGGGGACGCGCGGTTCGGGTACTGAATGTATTTTTCTACGTAGGAGATCGCTTTCGTTACACGGTCGGAATGAATCGTCACGACGTCCCGTCGCCGCCGCCGCCGCCGCCGCCGTTCTCTATCCGCGGCGGCACCGCCCCGTACCCCGCCGCCCTCGCCATCAAATCCACCGCCCGCTGATCCAGCAGCTGCTGCCCCGCGACGCCGCGGTCGTACGGCTGAGCCATCTCGCGCATGAACGTTCGCGCCACGTGCACCGCCATGTCCGTGCTCAAGTTCAGACGCTCCTCTTTCAAGTGCGTCGTGATCCACCCCGGGAGCTTCCCGCGCTTGTCGTGCGAGTTGTACCGCTTGTCCGCGAAGACCATGAGGCCGTAGTCCGCTTTCGAGCGGATGACGCGGCCGACGCACTGCGCGGCTTGTCGCACCGCGTCGAACGCGAGAAAGTCCGCCTCTTTGATTTGAAACGTCTCTCGCAAGTACTCCAACCGCGCGCGTAAGATGCGCGAGAGCGTGTACTGGTACGGCACGCCGTACATGATGACCGCCCTGCCGTAGTGCCTGTCGAAATCGATGCCTTCCGCGACCTTGCCGCGCGCGACGGACAAGAAAACGGCTCCGCGGCCGCAGTTACACGCGCGTCGGTAGTTATCCAACGCCAGAGACGTCTCCACGACGTCTTGGGTCTCGATGAACACGAGCTTGTGCTGCATGACATTCTGTAACACCCCAGTCTCGTGCCACTTGCTCACGATCTGCTCCATGTACGAGTACGACACGAAGAACGCGACGAGGCCGTCCGGGACGCTCGCGGCCATGTCGATGAGAATCCGCCCGTAGTTTTGAATCACCCCCGGATCGTCGCGCATGTCAAACTTGGTGCTCACCGCCTGCTGGTCCGCGCCTCTGGTGATCACGATCGGACACAGGCAGTCCCGGGTCAGCGTCATCGGCAGCGATATGCACGCGACCGGGTTGAAGGACAGAAGCTTGGGGTACAAGTCGATAGGGGACAGCGTCCCGGAGGTGATGAACACGTTGTCGAAGCGTTCAAAGACGGGCGCGATGGCGAGCGACGCGTCGAGGCACGACAGCTGCAGCACCGGATCCGGAATGTTCGGATACCGCTCGTCGTACGGCTCCAAGATGAGCGCGAAGCCCTTCTCGTACGTCCCCACGAGCGTGCCAAAGTCCGCGACGAGCGACACGGCGTTGAACTCCTCCGTGTCCACGATCTCGAGCGTCTTCAAGAGCGACGTCAGACGGTCGTGGCAAAACTTCAACGTCTTGCCGTCGATCGCCGCCGTCTGCGACAGGTGCGCCAAGAACGCCATCGGCGTCTCCTGCTCCACCTGCGTCGCTTTAAGCCGTTGTTTCAGGTACTCCACGAGCCGTCGCATGAACGCGACGAAGTGCTCCGCCCTGCGAATGTTTCCCGGCACCGCCTCGCGTAAGATGTCCGCGGGGATCACCGGATTCGCGATGGCGTCCTCGCCGCCCCCTCGCGGTAACACCCCTTGATTCGCCAGCCCGTTCACGAGCGCGTCGTACTCCGCGCGCAGCCTTCGCTCGTCCGTCTGCTTCGCGCGCTCGATCTTCGCGGACAGCGCGGTGATGTTCCGTCCCGCGACGTCCAACGTCTGCTGCCGCAAGTTCACCGACAGCGCCTCGATGCACACGTTGTCGATGTTGTGCGCCTCGTCGAACACCACGACGCACTCCTTCTCGAGCTCCCTGCTCACCAGGCTGCTCACCTTGGGATCGAGCAAGTACTGATAGTTGTACACGATGACGTTGCTGCACTTGATCATGTGCCGCGCGGTGAAGTACGGGCACCAGCCTTTCGTTCTTCCGAATTGCCGCAGATCCGCGAGGGTGTACACCCCCGGGGGAAGCACCGCGTCCGGGCCCTCCCTCTCGTAGTCCTCGAAGAACTGGCACAGCTCCGTCGTCGGCTCCTCCCCGCTCGCGAGCGCGCTGTTATGTTTCTCGCGGACCCACGACGCGGTGAGCTGCCGGCACCGCGCGTCGACGGACTCCCTCGAGCCCTCCTCCGCGACTCTCGGGTGCACGCACATGTTTTTCCTCGAGCTCAGCCCCAACGCTAACATCGCCGCGGCCTCGCCGACGTGTTTCTCTCGGTACGCCTGCAGCACCCTCAGCTCCGCGAGGACTTTCTCCATCTCCGGCACCGTGCGCGTGCAGTAGATGAGCTTCCCGCACTCCGGGTGCGCGAGCTGATAGGACGTGATCAGCGCGAGGCACGTGATCGTCTTCCCCGTGCCCGTGGGCATCTCCAAGCATCCGTGCCCTTTCGCGTCCAGCCCGCGCTTGAGCTCTTGCATGTACTTGTACTGCTCCGGGTAGAGGTACTCGTACGGGAAGTACACGGTCAGGCCCTCGAGGTTGAAGATCATGGCGACGGCGGGTGGGAGGGGTCGGCGGGGATTCGATTCGTCGCCGCCGCGCTGACGACGAGAGAGGGGCGGATTAATTAATAATAATCACTCGGCACCGGCGATCGGATCTGACGACGACGGACCGCGCCGCGGCGAGAGCGTCCAGTCGCGGCGGCGCGACCCCCGCGCCTCGCGTCTCGCCGACGGCGGGGAAGTCGCGCTCGCCCTCGAACGGCGACGCGCGGGTTCCTCTCGCCGCGACGGACGTCGCGCGGCCGCGAGTGACGACCACCGCACCGCCGGCGAAATTCCAGTCGCAGCGGTCGGCGTCGGCGTCGCCGACGACGCGTCGCGTCGACCGAGAGATTGCGCGCGAAACAGCCTGCCACTTCAGCCGGCGCGGCGCGACGACGGCGATGGCTCGCACGACGCGAGCGTCCGCGAAGCCGCCCGCGGCGAAGCGCGCGAAGACGAAGACGGAGAGCCCGTGGGAGGACGTCGTCAAGCCGGAGAAGAACGACGCGAAGACCGAGGCGGCGTCGCCGTCCGTCGTCGACGTTCGCGATGGACGCGCGATCGTGGTCGCGGACGCGACGACGACGTCACCACCCTCGAGCGGCGCTTCGCCGTACCCGACGCTGTCGCGCCCCACGCCGGAAGAATGCTGGGCCGCGCGCGACGCGCTCGCGCACCTCCACGCGGAGTACTACCGCGACTTCCTCCGCCGAACGAGCTTGGGGGCGGTCGGACCGGGCGCGGACCGCGGCGTCCCGGCGCTTCCCGCCACGCCGGCGATCGGAGGAGGAGGCGACGCGAACGCCGCGGCCGTCGCGGCCGTCGCCGCCGTCGCCGCCGCCGGCGACGCGGACGACGCGGCGCATCACCCGAAGTGCGTCCTGGACTCGCTCGTCGGGACCATCCTGTCCCAGAACACGACGGACGTGAACAGCGCGCGCGCGTTCGCGCGCCTCGCCGCGACGTTCGCGCCGTCGAGGGACGGACGCGGGCGTCTCAACTTTTGGGAGACGATTCGCGCGGCGCCGTCGGCGGAGGTGGAGGCGGCGATAAAGTGCGGCGGCCTCGCGGAGATCAAGACGTCGCGGATCAAGGTCATCCTGAACACGCTCGTCGAAGAGCGCGGCGCGCCGTGCATGGAGTACCTCAGGGACATGTCCGACGACGACGTCAAGTCGGAGCTGTCGCGTTTTAAGGGCGTCGGCCCGAAGACGATCGCGTGCGTGCTCGTGTTTTGCCTCAGGCGCGTCCTCGGAGCATCATCACACTGGTCCCCGTACGACCGCGTTCGCGTTGTGAACTTCATCCCTTAAGGACTTTCTCTCCCGGCGTGGCGTTCGTCTCTCTCCGCCCAGCTCCCGGTTTCAACGCCCGACCTCGACGCCTTTCGATTCCGCTTCCGACGCCTTTCGACTCGCGGACCCTGAACCCTCAAAAACAGACGCGCCGAGTTCCCGGTGGACGCGCACGTGTGGAAGATCGCCATGGCGTTAGGGTGGGTCCCGAAGTCCGCGAGTCGGGACGCCGCGTACGAGCACCTGAACCGCCGCGTCCCGGACGCGTGTAAGCTCGACCTGCACGTGCTGTTGGTAGAGCACGGCAAGGCGTACAAAAACGACGTCGGCTGGCTCCGGAGCGCCGTCCGAGAGCAGCTCGAGAGCGGCGGGACGCGGTGGTTGGAGTCCTTGGAGACGGCGGGGGGCGTGAAGGCGATCGCGGATTCGCACTTTCGCGCGAAGTCTCTCTCGGGCGGCGTGTGCGGTGGGTAGGCAATCTCGTCGCGATGTGTTCGATGTACAGGTAGTCGTTTATCATACGCGCGCTGAAGGGCGGCGTCTTGCCGCCTCCCCGCCCTGTGCGTGCCTCCTCGAAAACGCCAACGACGTCCGGTAACAACGTAAACGGCCCGCATCACTCTCGCGCGCGCGCCGCACGCGCGACACGTCGTCGTCATGATGGCCATCGCGGGCGCGATGGCGAGGCCGACGCCTCGCGCGTCGACGCGCGCGCGCGCCGGGGAGAAGGACCCGATCGTGTGGATCCCCGCGCGATCCGATCGCGCGGTCCGTCGACCCCCCGTCTCCCGAGCGCGCGTCGCTGTCGATCGCGCGTCGGGCGCTCCGCGTTCGCCGGCGCGTCTCCGCGCGCGCGCGCGTCCGCGTCGCGACGGCGCGCTCCACCGATTGGCGTCCACCGCGGACAGGGTATCGTCCTCCTCCGCGGCGTCGCCGAACGACGACGCCGCGGCGATCGAGCCGCCGTCGCCGTCGCCGTCGCCGTCGCCGCCCGCGAAGAAGAAGCGCGCGTTCATCCCCGCGCTCGACTCGACGCGATTTTTTCTCATCACCTACATCGCCGTCGGCCACTTCATCGCGTGCTGCACGAAAGACCCGCTCACGCTCCGGATGTTATCGCAAGTCAACGTCGTCGTCGGCGCGTTCTTCGTGCTCTCCGGGTACGTCGTCGCGTACACGTGCACGGAGCTGGGCGAGTACAGGGCGTCGCCGCGGATATCGCCGGCGCCGGCGTTTATTCTGTCGCGCGTCATGGGCTACTACCCGCTGTACCTCCTCGCGCAGGTCGTCTTCGGGTGGGTGTTCGTGTACGCGGATAACTTATATAACGGTCCGATTGCGACCGTTTTCCATGGTTTAATCACCATGACGTTGACCCAAGCGTGGTTCCCCGCGCACGCGGAGCTGTGGAACGCCCCGACGTGGTTTCTCAGCGCGTTGACCTTCGCCACCGTCGCGTTGCCTTTTTGTCTCCCGTCCATCGCGTCGTGGAAGAAGAAGGGTTTGAAGACCGCGATGATCGCGCTCACCGCGATCAGCTTGATCGCGAAAGTCGCGTACTCGTACGACACCGGCGGGTGGTTCTTCATGGAGGGCGTCATGTCCCCGAAGACGCACCCGTCGTGGTTGTTTTGGAACGCGCAGCGGTTTTCGCCGTTCGCGGCGCTCGTCGAAATTTTGATCGGGTGCGTCGCCGCGCGCAGCGTCATGGTCCGCGAGTGCGCGGACAAGGGCGAGGAGAAAGGCGTTAACGAAAACGGCGAATCGTCGACGGTTACGTATACGGATACGAACAACGCGAGCGGCTGGATGGCGAGCTCGCCGGTGGTGCCGCTCCTCGGGATGGCGTTCGTGTTGATCGCTCGCGGGTTCGAGTGGCTGACGCTCAACGACGGGCTCACGCGCGGTTTGTTTTTCATCCCTCTGTTCGTGTCCTTCATCAAACGGATCCACGTCCAGACCGTGTACGTCGACCTCCCGAACGCGGCGAAGGAGGGGCACAAGAGCTTCAGCACGATGATGTCGCACAAGTGGCTGACGTATTTGGGCGCGATTTCGTTTCCGATTTACATCCTGCACGGGCCCATCGGTCAGATTTTTTACAAGAGAGCCGTCGCGTCCAAGCTGTGGGGCACGGTGTTCACGAAGTACCCGGAGTTTTTCCCCGCGTACCTCGCGATCGTGCTCCTCGCCGCGGTCGTCGTCCACGAAAAGTTCATGAAGAACAAGGCGATCCAGGGGTGGTTCCAAGAGAGAGGGCAGGCCATCGCCGCCAAGTTTTAGCGAATTGAAATTCATGAATGACTCCGCCCAACCGGGGGACGCTTCCGTCTCTATTAAACGCTAATCACGAACGCTACTAAATAGGAAGCTTCATCCCCCGCTCGAGTGAACCACCACCACCACGAAGCCGACTCCAACGAGCGAATTAGAATTACTCGTCGTCGTCTTCCTGGTCCGCGATGTTGAAGTACCTCAGCTCGTACACGTTCCTGTCCTTGCCCGACGCGATGACGCGAAGCCAGTCGCGAACGTTGTGCTTCTTCAGGTACTTCTTCGTGAGGTACTTGAGGTAGCGCTTGGACATCGGCGCCTCGGAGGTGACGGTCACGCGCGTCTTGTCGTGGGACACGGTGACGGCGTCGCCGAGCGCGCCGGCTTTGCCGCCGACCTTGATGCGCTCGGCGAGAAACGTCTCGAACGACGCGATCTCCATGATCTTGTCTTCAACCTGCGCATTGGTACGAACGGGGCGTCGAACGGGGTCGGGACGTCAGCGCGCGGTCGTCGTCGTCGGGGCGGGGCGGGTCGGCGGAGGGCGGCGAGACCGAGACCGCGCGCGCGTCCCGAGCGAAGGAGACGGACTGGGCGGAGGCGTCGCCCCCTCGCTCGCGAGAAGCGAAAAGAAAAGCGAAAAGAAAACCCCCGCGGACGTCGGCCGAGCCGACGCGCGGACGCGACGCCGTCGACGCCACGCCGTCGAGCGAGCGACGCCGCGTCCGCGACCGCGACCGCGCGCACGACGTCGCGACGCCGCTCGGGACGCGCGCCAGGGAGGACGCGACGACCGACGGGCGCGACGGCGCGGCGTCTCCGGCGCGCGATGGCGCCTCGCCGCGGCGGCTTAGGGTTTTTTCCGCGCGCGCGTCATCCTCCGCCCGGAGACGGACGATTACGCACCGGCTTGGAGCAGTCGACGACGAACGTCGAGAGCTTCTTCTTCGCGGCCTTGGTAGCGGGAGCCATCGTGATGATTAAGCGTCGGTGAACTAGCAACCTAGACGCGTGTTTGCGCTTCTTAGAGAGGGACGCGACGCGCGTCCGTCGCGGGTTTTCTCGTGCATCGGCTCCTCGCGGGTCAGTTTTGCTGGTGTCGGCAACACCTTTCAATGATAAACTTTAAAAGGACATTTTCAAAGCGCGAAACATTTGATAGCGAGCGATTCATCGCGTCTTCTCGCGTTCAAAATTGCCGCAGGCTTTCCGACAGTTGGCGCATTTCGCGCGCGAACATACAGTAAAGAGGGGAACGCGCGGCGCGCGGCCTCGTTCGACCGCGCGCACGCGCACGCACGCGCGTCACGCTCTCATCTTCGAAATGGCGCACACGCGCAGCGAAGCCCCCGAGATCGCCGTCTTCAAGGACGACCGCGTCATGGTCAACGTCATGTCCGTCGTCGACGTCGTCACGAGCACGGTCCCGCTCCCCGTGATGCTCCTCGTGGGCGCGATCAAGCAGGGCGATCTCCCGCACGGCGTCGCCGTCCTCCAAGTGATGCCGTGCAAAGACATCAGCGCGGAGCCCGCGGGGCAGAGGATATTCTCGCTGTGGCAGGGCGCGGACGTGGAGACGATCGCCGCCGCGGTGGAGGCGACGATCGGCGAGCACTGCACGTCGACGCTGTTCCCGGTGATGGAGACGCACGCGCACGGGATCTCGAAGGAGTCGCTGGAGGAGAAGCTCGCGCGGCACGCGCGGTCGACCGCGAGGTCGATCGAGTCGCTCGACGCTCGGCTCGGGGTCAGCGGCGCGGTCATCAAGGGCGTCACGACCGGTGAGCAGGTCGTGTCTAAGACGATGCACGACGTCTGGGAGAAGACCGCGGGGATCAGGTGCGTTCTATACAAAAGTTTTTCACCCATAGCTCGGTTTCAACACTTGATCGCGTCTCCTTTCAACTGACCGATGAACATTTTTTGTATGGAACGGCCCTCAGAGAGAACCCGACCGTCGCCAAGACCCTCGACGTCGGCGCGAAAGGGTGGAACTCGCTCGTCGGCGGGTTCACCGCCGCGGCCGCGATGGTCGACCGGACGCGGGATTCGTTGGTGAAGAGAGGGCAGGAGATGGCGGGGCCGAGCGAGGAAGCGCTGGCGGTGAACGCGCCGGCGGTGATCATTCAGCCCGCGGCGGCGGGCGCGGCGGGGGCGGGGGCGGGGGCGGACGCGATTCCGACGTCGACGTCCCCGAGCGGGGCTGGGGACGACGACGGGAAGCCCGCGCCGTTGCTCGCGTGAGGGCGGTCGTCGATGAGGCTGTGTCTCACACGTACTGTACGTTGTAGATCTATGAGACGCGTGATGAATCCTGAATCCTTTCGTTCTTTCGTATGCTATACTCGTAAAAGAAATCATCGCGAAGTCTCGGGGTTCGATTTTGGAACTCCCGTCCCTCCGTTCTCGAGCACCCCGCTCGGGCGGCGACCGCTCAGTCGCCGCCCGATCGCGCGGGGTCCTCGTCGCGCACCGTGTCCTGGCTCGAGCACGACGACGTCTCGTTCTCGTCCTTTCCTTCCGCCTTCCTCGTCGTCGCCGCCGCGCCGTTCGCGCCGCCGCCGCCGCCGACGCCGCCGCCGCCGCCGCCCGCCGCCGCCGCCGCCGCCGCCCGACCCTCCTCCTCCTCCTCCGCGTCCGCCCTGTTTTCGCCGCACCACTTCTCGAACATCTCGACGTACGCGTCCTCCACCCTCCCCATGAACGCCCTCCCGTCGCACATCGGCCCGTCGCGCATCCGCCGTCTCAACCCCGCGCGCGTCGCCGCCAACCTCTCGAAATCGCTCGCCAACGCCGTCCCCTTCGCGACGTACTCATCCTCCGTCCGCGTCGCGCACTCCTCCGATAAGCCCACCGCCTCCACGAGGCTCGCGCCGACGTTGTGCGCGTGGCACCCGCCAATCATCGTCAGCACCGGGACGCCCATCCACATCGCCTCGCACGTCGTCGTCGTCCCCGCGTAAGGAAACGTGTCCAGCGCGACGTCCATCATGCCGTACATCGAGAGGTGGTGCGTCGTGCCGTTCGTCAGCGGGGATAAGTCGATCCGCCACGACTCCACGCCCTCGGAGAGCATCTGCGTCAGGAAGCGCGCGCGAATCGTCGGGCACAGGAACGGCTTGGCTTTCACGACGAGCCGCGAGTTTGGCACCGCGGCGAGGAGCCGGCCCCAGACTTTGCGGACGCGCGGCGTGACCTTGGCGAGCGCGTTGAAGCAGCCAAAGGTGACGAAGCCGGCGGTCATGCACGGCGCGGGCGCGACCGGCGGCGCCTCCGCGCTCGGGGTGTACGATAAGAAACACCCGGGCAACCGCACGAGCTTCTCCACGAAGCTCTGCGTCGTGTCCAGCGGATCGCAGATGGCGTCCGTGAGGCGGTAGTCGATGGACGTCAACCCCGTGGAGTTGGGGTACCCGATCCACGTCGCCTGCACCGGCGCCGGTCGCAGCGCCATCGTCCCGAGCTTGTTGTTCGCCGTGTGTCCGGTGAGCTCCACGAGGACGTCCACGCGATCGCCCCGGATCGTCTCCGCGAGTTCGCTCTCGGACATCGCCGCGCAGTCGCGCCAGGTCCCGCGCGCGGCGGCGACGGCGTCGCGCAACCGCGTCGACTGCGCGTCTTCGCGCGGCGTCGTCGAGTAGACGAAGAGCTCGACTCTCGACGGGTCGTGGTCGCGGAACGGCGCGAACGCGAAGTAGGACACGCTGTGCGTGTAGAGGTCGGAGGAGACGTAGCCGACGACGAGGCGGCGGCGCGGAGAGAGGGCTCGCCCAGAGAGGAGGGCGTCTCGCGCCTCCGCGTCGTCCGCGTCGTCCACGTCGTCGGAGTAGTCGGCGTCGGAGTCCGAATCGGCGTCGGCGTCCGAGTCCGAGTCGGCGTCGCGGCGCGTCAGGCCTATGAACCGCGCCCCTCGCGCGTCCGAATTTTCGCGACGCCGTCGCAGCGCTCCCCCGACGCGCTCCCTTCCCGCGCCGAGATCCGATCGCGCGAACCGTCGCCGCGGGAGCGCCTCGCCGGCGATCTCCTGGAACCGCGCGCCCCACCGCGCGTGCGCGTCCGACACCACCGCGCTCTCCCCCGGGTGGACGTAATTCAGCGACAGCAGATAATTCTGCGTCGCGTTTCGATGATCCGGCGAGCACCGCTCGCACTCCGCGTACGACGCCAACGCCTCCGGGACGTCCCCGGTGTCTCGGAGTAACACCCCGAGGTTGTTGTGCGCGACCGCGTACGACGGATCCGCGGCGATCGCGCGCTGCAGCGCCTCCAGCGCCGCGCCCGCGTTCCCCTGCGTCGTGTACACGACCCCGACGTTGTTCAACGGCTGCGCGAACGCCGGCGCGATCGCGATCGCTCGGTTGTAACACTCCACGGCCCGCTCGACGTTGTTGCGTTCGCGGTGTAACACCCCGAGATTATTCCACGCCTCCGCGCAGTTGGGTTTCAACCGCAGCGTGTGCTCGTACGCGATGATCGCGCGGTCGATCTCGCCCACCTCCGCCTGCGCGACGCCGAGATTATACGTCGCCTCCGCCGCGTTCGGGTCAAACGTCAACGCGCGCTCGTAGCCTCTGATCGCGAGATGCACGTCCCCGGACGCTTTCACCGCGGTCGCGTGTTCGCTGAGCGCGATCGAGATGTTCCCGCGACCGAGCGCGTGGTTCGGGTTGACGCGTAAGCACTGTTCGTACGCGTCGATGGCGCCGACGACGTCGCCGGCGAGCTTCCTCAACACGCCTAAGGGCCATTCCATACAAAAAAAGTTCACCGGTCAGTTGAAAGGGGACGCGATCAAATGTTGAAACCGAACGATGGGTGAAAAACTTTTGTATAGAACGCACCCAAGTTGCAGTGCGAATCCGCGTCGTTAGCGTTCAACTTGATCGCGAGTTCGTAGCACGCCATGGCCTCCGCGTGCCGGTTCGTCTCCGATAACACCACGCCGAGGTTATAAAACGCAGGCGCGTACCCGCCGTCCACGGCGCTCGCTTCTCTGTAGTACTCGATCGCGGCGTTCGGCGACCCCAGGAGCTTCGTCCGCGTCCCCAGATCCGTGAGCGTCGCCGCCAGCCGCTCGATCGTCGGCCGGTCCGCGGGGTCCGACCGCAGCGCGCTCTTAAACGCGCCCGCAGCCTCGGAGAGGAACCCGTGGGCTTGATACAGCGCGCCGACCGCGCGCAACGCCAGCGCGTGCGTCGGCTCCACCGCGAGCACCGCGGCGTACGCGTCGTACGCGTCTTGATGCGACCCCAACGCTTGGTGACACATCCCCTTCTTCGCGATCGCGTCCAGGCACCGCGGCGTCAGCGCGAGCGCGCGATGGAGGACGAGGAGCGCGTCCGCTGGCCGCCCGCCCGCGATGAGCGCCTCCGCGACGCGCGTCAGGCGGTTGGATTCCGCGGCGTTCGGGTCGAGTCGCGCCTCCGCGAGCGACGCCGACGCGACGGCGGCGGCGGCGAGCGACGCGGCGCGGTCCGCGGCGATGGACCGCGCGGCGTCGCGCCCGTCCTCGTCATCGCGCGTCGACGACGAGATCGACTTCGACTTCGACTTTGACTTCTTCTCGTCGGCGGCGGCGCGCGAGGGCGGGATCACGAAGCCGCGCGAGGACGACGGCGACGACGACGGCGACGCTTGAACGCGATGATGCGGGCCGTTCTATACGAGCGAACGTCGGGGTGGAGTTCAAAGGCGTCAGAGGTGGAGTTGAAAGGCATCGCGGGCGGGGATTGAAACCGAGGGACCCTGGGCGGAGAGATGCGCCGGGAAGTAAAGTCCTTAAGGAACGGCGTTCACCACGCGAACGGGGTCGTATGGGGACCAGTGTATGGGACGCACCTGATGATGATGATCCCTCGCGTTCGAGACGTCGTCGCGCGCCTCGCACGACGCGGTGACGTGCGTCTCCGAGCGCAGGCCGATCGGGGAGCCGACGGACAACGTCTCGTGTTCGTGCCGCGGGTGCGACGCCGCGGGGGGCGTCGGCGTCGCCGTCGCCGTCGGCGTCGCCGTCGCCGTCGGCGTCGCCGTCGCGCGCGGCGGCGGCTCGCGCGCTGGTCCAGATCTCGCCGTCGCGCGCGCGCTGGAAGACGTGGCAGACGCGACGATCGCGGGCGCGCCGCGATGGCGCGAGCGCCATCGCCGCGTCTCCGCGCACTCGTCGTCCGGCGGCGTCCCCGGGGCGCTGCCGTCGCCACCGCGCGCGGGGTCGCGCGGGTCCTCGATCGCGCCTCGCGCCAACGCGGCGAGTCCGGTCGTCGCGGCGTGTCGGCCCGTCGCGCGCGGTGATCGGGCGACGCGCGGCGCGTCGTCGCGCGCGCGCGCGGACGCGAGCGACGACGCGTCGCGCGTCGCCGTCGCGCGCGAGGCGTCGTCGCCTCGCGAGCTCATCCCGCGAGAGACGTTAGCGCCGCCGTCGGTCGGCGGGCGTCCCTCGCGGCCGCGCGCAGTGCGCGCCGTCGGAACGCGCGCGAGTTTTTACGCGCCCGTAACCTGTCGTAATAACGCGCGAGCGGGGTAATTTTTTTCCGACTGACTGTTTGCCTATACGTACAGTACAAAAGTTGTACACGTACACGCGTGCGAACCCTTCCCGCCAAGGCAAGGGCCGCCCGAGCGAAGACGTCTGGGAGAAGACGGAGCACCGGCGCTCCGCGCGGAATTGACCAGTCGAGGACGCGCTTCGCACGCCTCGACACGCGCGCAGAACGCACGAACGTCCGGGTGCTTCCCGCGCGTTTCGTTGATCCACGCGTTGTCGCGAACTTAGTCGCTCGCGGCGCGCGTGAAGAATGGCTCCGGGCGGCGATCACGTCGCGAACGCGCGCGACGCCTCGATCCGCGGGGAGGCGCCGGACGATGGTGTCTTTTTGGACGATCGCGCGCGCGCGGTTCTCGGCGGGCGCAAGCGCGCGCGCGAGACGAGCGGCCATCCCACCAACGAAGACGACGACACGCCGACGGACTCTCCCGCGCCCACCCCCGGGGTGATCCCGACGCCGGAGCAGGGCACGCCGATGATCAGCGTCGACGGCGTGAAGAAGAAGCGCAACAGCAAGCCGAAGCGAATCCAGTTCGGCGAACCCCCGCCGGGGGTGATCAACATCGCGATCGATCCCCCGAACGGGCGCTACAACAAGAACGGCGTGTGTCATCACAAAGCCTCCGGGAAGTGGCGCGCGATCGTGTACGTGAACAAGAAGCAGGTCAACCTGGGGTACTTCACGACGAAGGAGGAGAGCGAGGAGACGGTGCGGCGGGCGAGAGAGTTTGGCCTTCCCCCCGGGTTCGTGAATTGTCGCGCGCACGCGCAGCCGAAGCGATCGGCCATCAACGGCGTGAACTGGGACAAGCACTGCAAGCGGTGGCTCGCGCGCGTGTACGAGCCGACGAAGGACGGGAAGAAAGGGAAGGAGCACAAGGTGGGGTACTACGACGACGAGGAGGAGGCGGGCAGGGCGATCATCGCGCGGAGGAAGGAGCTCGGACTCCCGGAGAAGTCGACGCGGAAGAAGCGCGAGAAGAAGACTGGGACCGGGACCGTCGCGGCGGCGGCGGCGGCGGGCGCGGCGGCGTCGCTCGCGACGATCGGCGTCGGAGGCGGCGGCGGCGGCTCGGGCGCGGGCGCGGTCGAGGCGTCGGTGAACTTCGACGGGCTCGTCGATCTCGGCGCGGTGGAGGCGATGACCGTGGGGGGCGCCCTGGGGGTTCCCCCGCCGCGATCGCGGCGTTGATCGCGTCACAGCTGGCACGAACGAAAAGTATCCCGATTCGGACGGGGCGACCTCGCGCGTCGGACGCGCGACGGCGCAGCATGCAGCACTTTCATCATTTAATTTAGGTACGCACGTACGATCGCCACCACGGAAGAAGGTCGGCTCGTTCGCCGACCACAGACGCGACGACGACGTCGCCGCGCTACAGCTCGCCGTCGGCGCCCCGTCGCGAAAACACCACCTCGGCGTCTTCCTCGACGGGGTCGCCGCCGCTCCCGCCTGATCCGCCGCGCGCCTCCTCCTCCTCCTCCCCGCCCTCCGCGTCGAACCGCCTGCACACGATGTCGCGCACGACCTGCTCTTTCGTCCGGAACGCGTCGTGCGCGCACAGCGACGGCGTCGTGAACGTCATCGTGTAGCGACACGTCGACGCCTCGTCGATCCTCTCGATCGCGTTGACGTTCGCGTCGGCGGCGTTTAGTTTTTCTCTCTCCGCGTCGCCGCTTTCAACGCCGACTCCCCCTCCCGCGCTCTGCCGCGCGCACGTGAACCTGACCTCCGTCTCTCGCTCCAAGTCCGTCAGATCGCACGGCGTCCCGCCGGTGAACACGTGCGCGTGGTACGGCGCGGTGGCCTCTCCGCCGGACCCCGCGGACGTCGCCGCCGTGACTTCGCCGCGCGCGTCGTGCGCCGCGCGCGTGGCGGCGGCGTCGAAAGCGCCGAGCGAAAACGTCGCGGTGACGACCTGATTGTCGTCCTGATGATACTGCCGGATGCCTTTCCCGTGACAGAACTCGTACGTCCACCAGCCCTCGATGCGATAGAAGCATTGGTTCTTTAAATCGTCGAGGAGCTCGCCGATCGACGACGAGGACCCCGCGCGCGCTTCTTCGCCGGCGTCGGCGCCGGCGCCGGCTGCCGCCCCGGCCGCCGACCTCGGCAGCGTGCAAAAGTACCGGATCCCGCGGTGATCGGTCGTGATCACCGCCTCCGCGTTCCTCACCTTCGCTCTCTCGTCCTCGGACAGCGGCTCGGCTGCGCGAGCGGACGGGAGAGAGGACGGGAGCGAAGAGACGGACGTCAGCGAAGACGACGACGACGGGAGGGTGGACGCGCGCGACGCGATGGATCTGGGCGCGGACGACGAGGACGACGCGACGCGACGACGCCGAGGACGCGCGCACCTTTGCGCTTCGCGCTCATCGCGATCACGTACGCGTCTTCGAGCTCGTCCGCGACCGCGAACGCGGGGACGTCCAGCTGCACGGCGTGCACGGTCGCGCCCGCGGAGGTCTTGAGCTCGATCATTTTCGCGTCCGCGGGCGCGACGAGGACGCCGAGGAGACACGCGTGGAGGAGGAGGAGGAGGAGGAGAAGGACGGGGACGACGCGCGATAACGACGGCATCGCGCGAGATGCGCGCGGCCGCATCGCGTCGTCGGCGGCGCGGAAGCGCGCGAGACGCCGACGCCGACGCCGCGGTGGGAGGCGACGCGTCGCGACGAGTGCGCGCTCGAGAGGAACAGAATGACGTCAAGTTTCGTCGCGTCGAATAAATTACATTCTGATCAACGGCTGGCGCGCCTCCCTCCCTCCTCCGCTCGTCATCAATCAGTCGAACACCTTGCACTCGTCCGCGCTCGGGTCGTCCTCGCAGAACTCGTCGAACGCGGCGTCGAGCGCGCCCGCGTCCTCGCCGCCGCTCGTGCTCACGCCCGCCGCCGCGCTCGCCGCGCCGCCGTCGTATCGCGCCTCGTCGACGTCGCCCTCGGTGTCTCTGAGGTACCGCCTCAACTTTTCGCACTGCTCGAGCACGCTCCGACGCGAGCTCCCGCCCTCGGTGTCCCGACTCTCCGCGCTCTTTTCGTACGACCACACGCCGACGACGTCCTCCTCGAACGCGTCGCAAAGAGGCTTTAAATCTCCGACGGTGAGGTCGGACAAAGCGCACCCGCGGTCCTCCGCGAGCTTCACCGCGGCGCCGGAGATGTGATGCGTCTCGCGAAACGGCACGCCCTTCCTGACTAAATACTCCGCGAGGTCCGTCGCGAGCATGTCCGCGCTGAGCCCGCGCTCCATCGCCGCCGGGTCGATCTTCAGCGTCGCGAGGCAGCCGGTCGCGATCTGCAGACAGTCGGACATCGTGTCCACGGTGTCGAACAAACCTTCCCACGCCTCTTGAAAATCTTTGTTATACGTCGTCGGCGTCCCCTTCATGACGGCCATGAACCCGGTCAGCGTCCCCAACAGCCGCCCAGACTTCCCGCGCAGGAGCTCGAGCGCGTCCGGGTTCTTCTTCTGCGGCATGAGCGACGACCCGGTGCTGTACGCGTCGCTGAGCTTGACCATGCCAAACTGACCGCTGCTGTAGATGATCAGATCTTCGCTCCACCGCGAGAGATGAATCATCGTCGTGGACGCCCAGAACATCGTCTCCGCGACGTAATCGCGATCGCTCACCGCGTCCATGCTGTTCGGGCACACGCGCTCGAACCCCAAGTCCACCGCGAGCGCTCGCCGGTCCACCCCGAACGGGTTACCCGCCAGCGCGCCGCTACCGAGAGGGAGCGTGTTGACGCGAGGGAGGAGGTCCGCGATTCTCATGTCGTCGCGCTGCCACGCCGCGGCGTGCGATAACAACCAGTGGCTCCACCGCACCGTCTGCGCGGACTGCAAGTGCGTGAACCCAGGCATGACGACGTCCACCTCGCTCTCCGCGCGCTCGATCGCGACGGCGATGAGCTGCCGGAGGTATCCGCGGAGGACGAGGAGTTGAGCGCGCAACCACATTCGCGTGTCCGTCGCCACCTGAGGGTCGTTCCATACGAGCGATTGCCGGGGTGGAGTTGAAAGGCGTCAGATGGAGTTGAAAGGCGCCGAGGTGTGTCGGGATTAAAAGCGAGGGACCCTGGGCGGAGAGACACGCCGGGAAAAGTCCTTAAGGATCGGCGTTCACCACGCCGACGCGGTCGTATGGGGACCAGTGTATAGAACGTACCTGATCGTTCCGCGACCGCCCCGTGTGCAGCTTGCCCGCGACCGGGCCGATGAGCTCGCCGAGGCGTCGCTCGTTCGCGGTGTGGATGTCCTCGTCGCCGCTAACGACTTCGAACGCGTCGGCGGCCCACTCTTTCGCGACGAGGTCGAGGCCGTCGACGAGCGCGTCGCGCTCCGCGTCCGTGATGATGCCCGTCTTCGCGAGCGCTCGGGCGTAGCCCATGCTCCCGCGGACGTCCTCCTGCGCCATCCTTCGATCGAACGACAGCGACTCGTTGAACTTCTCCATGAGCGGGTCGATGTCCTCGCTGAAGCGTCCGCCCCAGAGCTTCTTCTTCTCCGCGGCCATGGCGACGACGCGGAGGGGGGAGGAGGAGGAGGAGGAGGAGGAGGAGGAGGAGGAGGCGGTTCTTCTCTTGAAGACGCGACGCCGTCCGAACGACGACGAAGACGAAGACGACGAAGACGACGACGACGAAGACGACGACGCGCGCGAGGGAAGGAACGAGACGCGTGAGGGGATCGCCGACGCGGCGATGCTCGCCATCGTAGAGGCTCCGGTTGCGTGCTCGCGCGAGTCTGGTGTGACGACGCGCGATCGCCGCTCCCGAGGGTTCAGGGCTTTTTACAGGCTTTTTATTATCACAGCGGCTGGCGGCGAGCTGAGTGTGGTCTTGCCGCTGATGATGAGGCTGAGGGCTGGTTGATCGCGGGGTGCCCAGGGTGTTTGGGTTTCAAACTTTCTCTTGACCCGCGCACTCCGGTGGAATTCGACCCCAGGGAGCCGATCAAACGATTCGCGGGCTTTGTCGAGATATTTCCACGCGCTAAAACAGGACAAAAGTGCGGCGGCGTCGCTTCGCGCTTTATTCCATTCGCGCGCGCGTCCGCGCGTCGTGTCGGAGAGCGCGCACCGCGAGCGATCGACCCCGGCACCGCGAGCCGAGCACGATGCCGACGGCCATGAACCTCCTCAAGGATGCGAAGTTCAAGGAGCTCGTCGCGGACTCGCACTACCTCAGCGGCAGCGGCGAGACGCACGATTTCGATCATCACGAGGTGCTGCAGGAGTCCGAGGACCTCATGCGCGCGCTCTTCTTCAGCATCGTCCGCGAGACCACGGGGACGGAGTTCGACGACTCCCTCGAGGCCGTCTACGCGCTCAGCGAGCAGTTCCACAAGAGCAACGACCCGGCCGACTTCGCCGCGCTGACCACGAAGCTCGGTTCCCTCAGCGACGAGGAGACCGTCATGCTCGCGAGCGCCTTCAGCAACGTCCTCAACCTGCACAACGTGAGCGAGCACGTCGCGGCGGCGATGGAGGAGCGGCACGCGCGTCTCGACGACATCCCGCGCGGGCCCGCGAAGACGACGAACGGCGCGATCAAAGGGTTGATCGCGAACGGGGTGAGCAAGGAAACCATCTACGAGGCGCTCGCGGAGCAGGAGGTGGATCTCGTGTTCACCGCGCATCCGACGCAGGCGCTTCGACGATCGATGCTCAAAAATTTCGCGCGGATCCGCCAGTGCCTGCTCGACCTTCAAGCGCGCCGTCTCTCCGGGTACGAGCGCGCGGAGATCCTCGCGTCCATGTCCAGCGCGATCCAGGCGGCGTGGAGGACGGACGAGATCCGACGCAACCCGCCCAAGCCGCAAGACGAGATGCGCGCGGGGCTGTCCTACTTCAACGACACCCTCTTCGAGGGCCTCCCCAAATTCGTGCGTCGCATCGACACCGCGCTGATCAACCAAGGCTTACCGAGGATTCCGCTGGACAAGAGCATCATGAAGTTTTCGTCGTGGATGGGCGGCGACCGCGACGGCAACCCGAACGTGGACTCGCACTGCACGAAAGACGCGGTGTACCTCGCGCGAAGCAAAGCGGCGGATTTATACTTTGACGCTATTCAAAACTTGATCTTCTCGCTCTCCATGTGGAGGTGCTCCGAGTCGTTCAAAGCGCGCGCGGCCGCGAGGCACGCGTTCGTGCTGTCGCAGCAGGACGACGGAGCGCTGTACGCGGAGCGGAAGCGCAGGAACTACGTCGATTTCTGGCACGCGTTGCCGCTGTCCCAGCCGTATCGCGTCGTGCTCTCGGAGGTGCGAGACCGGCTGTACAACACCAAGGAGGCCATCAAGGACGTCATCGCCGGCCGCGTCGACGCGCTCAACCCGGACGACGCCAGCATCTTCACGAGCAAGGAGCAGCTCCTGGAGCCTCTCCTCGCGTGCTACAACTCCCTGATCGACGTCGGGGATAAGTCCGTCGCGGACGGGTACCTGCTCGACCTGATCCGCCAGGTCAACTGCTTCGGTCTGTCGCTCGTGCGGCTCGATATCCGCCAAGAGAGCGACCGCCACGCGGACGCGATGGACGCCATCACGAAGCACATCGGCTTGGGCTCGTACAACGAGTGGGATGAAGAGAAGAAGTGCGCGTTCCTCGTCGCCGAGCTCGAAGGGAAGCGTCCGCTCGTCCCTCGCGACCTCGAGTGCACCGCGGAGGTGCAAGAGGTCATCGACACCTTCCACATGGCCGGGCACCTCCAGAGGGTCTGCCCCGGGTCGTTGGGGACGTACGTCATCTCCATGGCGACGGTCGCGTCCGACGTCCTCGCGGTCGTCTTGCTGCAGCGCGAGTGCGGCGGGCACGAGGACCGCTTACTCCGCGTCGCGCCGCTCTTCGAGCGTCTCGACGACTTGCGCGACGGCCCGGCGCAGCTCCGCCGCTTATTCTCCGTGCCGTGGTACCACAAGCACATCGACGGGTTCCAGGAGGTGATGATCGGGTACTCCGACTCCGGTAAGGACGCCGGAAGGATGGCCGCCGCGTGGGCGCTGTACGAGGGGCAGGAGAACGCGACGCACGTCGGGAACGAGTTTGGCGTCAAGCTGACGTTGTTCCACGGGCGCGGCGGCACCGTCGGCCGCGGCGGCGGGCCGTCGCACCTCGCGATCATGTCCCAGCCCCCCGCGACGATCAACGGGCGTCTGCGCGTCACCGTGCAGGGCGAGGTGATCGAGCAGAACTTTGGCGAGCACGAGAACTGCTTCCACACGTTGGATTTGTACACGGCGGCGACGTTGGAGCACTCGCTGAAGCCGCCGACGTCGCCGCAGACGGAGTGGCGCGACGTCATGAACGTCATGTCCGAGGAGTCGTGCGAGAAGTACCGCAAGGTTGTCTTCGAGACCCCGGAGTTCATTCGGTATTTCGCGCAGGCGACGCCCGCGCAGGAGCTCGGGTCGCTGAACATCGGCAGCCGCCCGGCGAAGCGAAAGGCGAACCCCACGGTGACGGCGCTGCGCGCCATTCCGTGGATCTTCGCGTGGACGCAGTCGCGGTTCCACCTCCCCGTCTGGCTCGGCATGGCGGAGGGGTTCCAGAAGCTGAAGGACGACGGCAAGCTCCCGATGCTGCGCGCGATGTACAAGGACTGGCCGTTCTTCCGCGTGACGATGGACCTCATCGAGATGGTCTTGGCCAAGGCGGATTTCAACGTCGCCGAGTACTACGAAAAGGTGCTCGTCGAGCCCGGGTTGCACGCGTTTGGCGCGACGCTGCGCCAGCAGCTCGTGAACACGGTGAAGATCGTCCTCGAGATCACCGAGCACCCGGACCTCCTCACGCCGCAGAGCGACAGCAAAGGGCAGAGCTCGTCCACGTTCCTCGCGGAGAAGCTATCGATGCGTTCGACGTACATCACGCCTTTGAACATCATCCAGGTTGAGAATTTGAAGCGTCTTCGCGCGATCGAAAGCGGGGAGGTATCCGAGGAGTTCATGGCGAAATACGCGCCGTCGATGCCGTGGAGCAAGGAGATGCTGTCGCTGCACGGGAAGAATAACTGGTACCACGCGACCGTGAGCGACACGCTCATCATCACGATGAAGGGGATCGCCGCGGGGATGCAGAACACCGGGTGAGACGGCGGGAGTGGGGGGATGATTTTTTTCGTATAATTTTGGAGATGACGAGAGCGACGGATGACAGACAAAAGGGGTCGCGCGCGCGGAGGGGGGCGACGCCACGCCCACGCCACGCCGCCGTGGGTTGTACACTAGGTAAGTTTGTTATGTGAATGAATTCAACGACTTCGACGTCTGTCGTTCCTCCCCGGCGCCGTCAGTCTGTTTCCCGCGCCGCCGTTTTTTTTTGCCGAAACAGTCGTCGCTCGACGACGACGCGACCGCCTCAGCCACATACTGTAAGCGCTTCGATCGACCTGAAAGCTCGTGGATCTGGTGCTTCTCATCATTTGGACATCATGTACGGAAGTAGAAGGTGAGGACGCGCGTAAAACTGCAAAAAGGTTGTCCACGACGGGGATCGAACCCGCGGCCGCTTGATGTCTGACTCAGTGCGTGATTAGAAGTCAAGCGCTCTATCCTCTGAGCTACGCGGACGTGATAATTTGACCGGGACTCGGAAAGTAGAAAATATAAAGTCAAAGTCTTTCTCCGATCAAAAATGGTCTTCTCCCCTTTCAACGTGGCGGTTTCAAATCGCAGTTTCTGCCTTTCAGCGTTTGGCTGGTTTCTGAAGACGACAACGACTCTTCCTCGCGCGCCGGGCTCTCAGCTCCCTCCGCGCACCCCGTCCCCCCCACGCCGCACGCGCCACGCGATGTCCCACCCGGTCACCGCCGACGACCCCGAGGCGATACGCATCACCCCCGGGTTCCTCCGCCACGAGCTCACGAAGTGGGACCGCGGCGAGCCCACCGCGCCGAAGCAGCGCCCGTCGTACTTCTGGGCGCCGCAGGAGACGTCGCTCAAGCCGCCGCGACGCGCCGGGGCCAACCACCCGACGTTCCAGCTGACGCTGACGCGCGAGGAGATCGACGACGACTTCGCGGAGATCAACCGCGCGCTGCGCGGCGACCCCGCGCCCTCCGCGTCGAAGCCGCGGAAGCGAAGGACCAACGGCGGCGGCGCGGGAGGCGGCGGCGGCGGCGAGGGAAAAGACGCGGGCGCGGGCGCGACGTGGTGGCGGAGACACCGAACGCCCGAACTGAGGGTCGTTCTATACACTGGTTCCCATACGACCCCGTTCGCGTGGTGGACGCCGATCCTTAGGACTTTTCCCGGCGTCTCTCTGCGCCCACCACCCGCTTTCAATCCCCGTCCTCGGCGCCTTTCAACTTCAACTGACGCCTTTGAACTCCACCCCGCCATTCGCTTGTATAGAACG
>Ga0181560_10000890_pt1 | contig 27779 bp, 6 predicted proteins | sample 011ome_20_FD_133751 | JGI IMG/M metagenome (GOLD analysis project Ga0181560, IMG submission 133751) | Coastal salt marsh microbial communities from the Groves Creek Marsh, Skidaway Island, Georgia - 011509CT metaG (megahit assembly) | ecosystem: Environmental > Aquatic > Marine > Intertidal zone...
CACGCCACCGGTGGCCGGGGCGGACTTGCGCGCCGCCTTGGTGGCGAGCTGCTTGCGGGGCGCCTTGCCACCGGTAGACTTGCGGGCAGTTTGCTTCGTACGGGCTGGAGGAGAAGAATGGGGAGGGAAGGGGCGTCGAATGTCAGTGAGAGGACGCGAGAGGGAGAGGCGTCGTCGAGGGGATCGAAGAAAAAACGGGTTTTCGTTTGAATTCGCCCGCGCGGGGATCGACCCCACGCGCGCGCGAATTCGCGAAACGAACGTCCGCGTCGCACAGCGTCTCGGAGCGTGGGGTAACCGAGGCGTTGGCGCGGGAATCTGAGGGATGAACGAGGAAAGATGACGCACCCATTGTGTTAGTTGTTCGTTAAGAATGACGAGATCCCGCGGTATCTCGGCGTCTTTGAACAGAAAACTTCCTCGAAGTTTGCTCGAAACGCGTTCGAAATCGGTCGATTTCGACGCGGTTTCTGAAGTATCGAGTGGAAAATCTCTTGAGAAATCGCGAGGGTGCAGCGTTGCCACCGGCGTTTTGAGGAAATTCGCTGGTCGGTCGGGCGTAGTACGCGATCCTGACTGTTTGCAACGTACGTATCGCGTACGCGCCCCACCTTCGAGTACGCGACATTTACGTACGCCTGACTGAAAACCCAGCCGCGAACGTACGCCAACGTGCGCGGTTCGCGCGAAACTCACCTCGGCCTCAAACTTCGCAGATGCGCTCTGCGTGCGACACGTTTACTGGTCGAGGCGCTGGAGGCGTGAAGATAAAAAAAAGCGACGCGCGTGGCTGCTCTCGCGATTGTTTCGCCGTTTAACGCCGCGAACGCGCGCGCGTATCGCCACAAGCGCGACGCGACGCGGCACGTCGCAAGGAGAAGACTTCTTCTTCGCGTCGTCACGCGTCAGACTTCGATCGCGCGCAGGTAAATCACGCGCGCACACATCCGACGCGCGCGCGTTTCCGGATCGTCGTCGATCGTTCGCATCGCATCGCGAACCGAGACGAGCGGCTCACACGCGAGAGGGGGCGACCGTCGACGCGCGAGAAACGCACCGCGCGCGCGCGAGTCGCGAATCGCCCGCGCCGCGAAACGCGAACGCGCGTTCGTGCGAGCTCGACAACGCTCGCGACCGCGCTCTCGGACGCTCTCCCTCGCGCGTCGACCGCGCGCGTCGTCCTCGCCGCGCGTCTCGACCGGACCGTGAAACGTCGGTCTCGCGAAAGACACGTCGACGGTTGTCGGTCGCGGCGCGAACGTCGATCGCGGACGTCATGGCGCTCAAGCCGGGATTCGGGTACAAGTTCCCGTGGGAGGACATGGGCACGTTTAAGTACCTCCTGTTCGTGCCGTTCGTCGCGACCGTCGCGCTCGGGAGGGACGACGCGGACGACTGGTGCTGGCACATGCTGGCGATCGCCGCCGTGCGATACGTGCACTCGCAGTTTTGGATATCCCTGTCGAGGGTGCACGCGGTGACGCAACACACGAAGATACAAGCGAAAGGAATCGACTACAAACAGATCGATCGCGAAGATCACTGGGACGACTACATCATCCTGCAGCTCATCGTCATGACGCTCGTGCACAAGTGCCCGGGGTTAGGGTTCTCCGGGTTTCCGAAGACGTGCGGCGCCGGTCTCGCGCAGCTCCTCTTGTTACACGCGGGGCCGACGGAGTTCGCGTACTACTGGCTGCATCGGCTGTTGCACCACCACACGCTGTACAGCGCGTACCACTCGCACCACCACGCGAGCTTCGTCACGGAGCCGATCACCGGGTCCGTGCACCCGTTCATGGAGCACCTCATGTACACGGCGAACTTCGCGATCCCGCTGCTGGGGACGTGGGCGATGGGCGGCGCGTCGATCGCGATGTTTTACGCGTACCTCATCGGCTTCGACGTCCTGAATAACATCGGGCACTGCAACTTCGAGTTCATCCCGCGGTGGTTCATGAACCTGCCGCTGATGAAGTACCTCATCTACACGCCGTCGTACCACTCGTTGCATCACAGCAAGGTGCACACCAACTTTTGTCTGTTCATGCCGCTGTACGACTACGCGTACGGCACCGCCGACCCGGGCTCGCACCAGCTGTACGAACGCGCGATGAAAGGCGAGGCGGCGCCGAACAAAGCGCCGGACGTCGTCTTCGTCGCGCACGGGACGGAGCTCCTGTCGCTGTTTCACCTGCCGTTCGCGCTGCGGAGCTTCTCGTCGCGGCCGTTTAAGAGCGCGTGGTGGCTGCAGCCGTTCTTGCCGCTTTGCCTCCCCGTCGTCGCGCTCTTGCGGCTCTTCGGGCAGCCCTTCGTGAGCGACAAGCACCGGCTGAAGCACTTAAACTGCGCGACGTGGGTCACGCCCGCGTGGGGGTTTCAGTTCTTCATCAAGCGCGAGTTCTCGCACATCAACCGCAAGATCGAAAAGGCTATCCTGCAAGCGAACGAGAGCGGCGTGAAGGTGCTCGGGTTGGGCGCTCTGAACAAGAACGAGGCGCTCAACGGCGGCGGGCAGCTCTTCGTGGACAAGCACCCGAACTTGAACGTACGCGTCGTGCACGGGAACACGCTCACCGCGGCGGCGATCCTTCAGAAGATCCCCGATGACGTGAGAGAGATTTTTCTCACCGGCGCGACGTCGAAACTCGGCCGCGCGATCGCGTTGTACCTCTCCGCGAAGGGCGTGCGAGTCGTGATGTACACGACGTCCAAAGAGCGCTTCGAGAAGATCCGCGGGGAGGCGAGGAGACAAGACCAGAAGAACATCGTTCAGGCGACGACGTTGGAGGAAGGGAGAGGGATTAAAGACTGGGTCGTCGGCAAGCACTGCTCGCCGAAGGACCAGGAGAAGGCGCCCAAGCACGCGACGTTTCACCAGTTCGTCGTCCCTCCGATCCCGGAGACGAGACGAGACTGCGTGTACACCAACCTCCCCGCGTTCGCGCTCCCGAAGGATGCGAAGGACTTTAGGTCGTGCGAGATGACGATGGAACGCGGGCACGTGCACGCGTGCCACGCCGGCGCGCTCGTGCACGCGCTCGAGGGGTGGACGTACAACGAAGTCGGCGCGATCGATCACACGAGAATCGACAGCACGTGGGAGGCGGCGATGAAGCACGGGTTCAAGCTCGCGACGGTGCAGGCGAAAGCCATCTCGTGACGGACGCGCCGCGCAGCGCCGCTCGCTCGCGTGCTGCCCGCGGTATCGATATCGTTATCGTTCGCGCGCCGCACGCGCGCACAGCACAGCACAATTTTTTTAACAACACACAGATTGGGAAGGGATTCATTGGGAATAGGGAGAGTTGAGAGGGTGGGGGAGGTTCCGGTTGGAGAGCGCCCGCGGCGACAGTGGCCGCGGGTGGAAAAAAAGGCGAGGTAACGGGGCGCGACGACCGCCGCGTTCGTGTCGCGCGCGACACGACACGACGCGACGCGCGCTCCGACCGCGCCGAGCGCGCTTAGGTACGAGCGAGCGAGGACTGTTTAATAAGCACGTGTTCGTTCGCTTCACATGATGACGTAGCGCGTTGCGCTCTTCTCGCGGAGCCGTCGGTCGCGTCGCGACGCAGACGTACGTTTTCGAAACCGCGTCTCAGTCGAAATTTACACACAGTGCGCGCGGGCGGGGTCTAACCCCGCCGCGGCGCCTATCGCTCGTCGCGTCCACCGCGTCACCCAATATTCCACCCACTCGGACTCAGTTCGCGAGCACTTCCCCGGTCTTCTTCAGGAACCTCACCTTCTTCCCGTTTTCAACCTTGTGACCGATCCGCGATCGCGTCTTCTGCGCCTCCGACCAGTGCATCACGTTGGAGTGATGAATCGGAAACTCCCGCTGGATGATCTGACCCGTCTCCCCCTCGCCCTTGGGCTTCACGTGCTTCGTCTTCACGTTCACGTCCTTGCAGAGAATCTCCCCGGACTTTGTGAAGAGCTCGACAACCTCCGTCACCTTGCCCTTATCCGCGCCGGAGACGACGACCACCTTGTCGTTGGTCTTTACGTGCATCGACACCCGCACCGGGTTGCCGTTCTTATTCAGCTCCTGCTTCTCCCACTTCTTCTTCTGTTAGGGTTTAGGAATCACGAGGGGCGAGGCGCGAGGGGCGGGGAGAGAGCGCGTCAGTCAGTCGCGGATGGAGGAACATCGAGGCGAGGACGCGTCCGGGTCCGGTGGCTTATCGCTTATCATCTTTTTCGCACGCTGCACCCAGACCCTAACCCTGAAGAGACGCGCGACGGACGCGCGCGTGAATTGCGTCGACGCGCGGCGGACGCGAGCGGCTCGGACGGCGCGAGGACGGACGAGCGCGCGGCGACGTGCATCGCGAACGCGTTCGCGCGCGATACGCGCGCGCCGTGTCCTCGCGTCGCCCTCGCGCGCGCGTTCCCGCGGCGACGAGACGCGCGGAATGACACGGACGGAGCGGCGAGGGAGATTCGTCACACGCACCGCGACGACTTGGAAGCCACCGGAGACGCGCGACGGCGCCGCGGTGGGGGTCCGGAGCTTAGCGCCCGCGAACGAACCCGTGAGAGTGAGCCCCGCCATGCTGGAAAGAAGACCCGCCATTTTCGTTCTCGACGCGGCGTGCGTTCGACGCGCGTGTGACGAAGAGTGCGCGACGTCGCGACGGGATTTACGCCCTCGTCGCTCTCTATCCGGAACGCCCGCGCAGCGCAGCGGGCGCGGTGTCGGCAGAAAATTTGCGCGGTCGAACGCGTCTGTTGATCGGTGAACATGATGGGTCAAGAGAAGGAAGTTCACCCACTCCGCGCGGTGAAATTGAACCCGGGTCTGATTTTTTCGACTGTTCGCCACCGTCGCCCACCTTCGAGGCGAACGAGACCGTCGCGGGCGTCGTCGCGCGCGGCACAAACGGCACTCCGGGGCGCTTGGGCGGCGACCGGAGGGGCTCTGTCGCGAGCGGCGTCCGGGGTACGCGCGCACTTCGAGGAGGCGCGACTGGTGTTAGACCGGCGCCCGCGCGTCGCGAGATCGAGGCCGCCCCGCCGCGGGGCGTCGGCTTGATTTGGCACCACGGCTAGATTGATTTGATCGGTTGACCGCGGAGGCGCGAGGCGAGGCGCGATGGGGGGCGGCGCGGGCGGCGGGAAAGGCGGCGGCAAGGGACTCGACATGAACTCCCCGCCGATTCCGAGGAACACGACGCACATCAAGTACCGAGCGTACACGACGGGTGACGACCTGGGCGCGGACCTCAAGGCGCGTCGCGGTCGAACCTCGCAACAACGACCGTCCCAAATCGGTGTCTCTCTCGCGCGCGCCGATCGCGTCGCGCGCGCGCGGTCGCCCCTCGCGGTCGCGCGTTCGAGCGGCGCGAGGTCCCGCGCGACGCGACGCGGCGTCGTTCGCGTCTGAACGCGCGTCGCGGAGCCGCGCGGTCGTCGTCGTCGTCGTTCGTCAGTCTCGTCATCTCGCGCGAGATGACGGACGGCTCTTTTTCTCGCTCGCTCACCTCGCCCCCTCCACCTCGATTCCACCCTCCTCCGCGCGCAGAAAACCGCGACGCAGCACGTGAAGGAGCTGACGCGGCCGACGAAGAACCTCACCGCGGGCCACCGACCGACGCCGGAGATCATCGAGTTCCTGAACATGTGCGACTACACGCATCAAGTCGAGAGCAAAGTGGACGTCGACGAGCCGCTGTTCCAGCCGTTCCCGCCGGAGGTGTCGTACCACAAGTACGACGCGTTTAAGACGTACGAGCAGCAGCTGTGGTTCCGGAACAACGACTACGTCCCGAGGAGGATCAAAGTCGAGGACCCGCGGAGCCGGCACTTTAGCGTCAAGAGGGTGAACAAAAAAGGCGACGTGGAATCCGGCGACGCGAGAACCGGGAAAGTCGCGCCCGGGATGGAGGTGGCGTACAAGGTGATCTTCTCGCCGCTCGACCAGGAAGACTACGCCGTGGATCTCGTCGTCAGCACCGAGCGCGAGCGGTTCATCGTCCCCGTGCGGTGCATAGGGAACAAGCCCGCGTTGGACTTTCCGGACGTGATCACCATGGAACCGACGGCGGCGAAAGGGACGTCCGCGCTGACGCGCACGGTTCGAAACGTCGGCGCGAAAGCCGCCAAGTTCGCGCTGTTCGCCCCCGAGCCGTTCAGCGTGTCGCCCAGCGAGGGCTCGCTGGAGGTTGGCGAGTGCGCGCAGGTCACCTTTGGGTTCGCGCCCGACGCGTGCGGCGTCTACGAGGGAGAGATGGAGATCGAGATGGGCGAAGGGCTCGACCCCGTCGTCGTCGCCCTGAAAGGCGATGGCGTCGAGCTCGAGGTTGGGCTGTCCTCCGGGAAGTGCGAGTGCCTGCCGACGTTCATTCACAAGACGTCGCAGCGGACGTTCAAGGTTGTGAACCTCAGCGATCAGATCGTTCGGTTCGAAGTCAAGAAACTCGTCGACGCGTATCAAGAAGACGAAGCCAGGATGCGATGCACCGGGACGTTCGGGGACACGCTGAGAGGGCTCGCGGACTCGTACGACGAGCGCCGAGGCGGCGCGACGACGAGCGCTGGCCTGGGCGGCGCGGGAGGAAGCAGCGACGGCGACAGCGAGGGCGAGGATGACATTTACGGCGCGAAAGCGGTGGAGTTTGCCACGCGCGCGCGCGGTTTAGACAAAGCTCTCGCCGCGGATCGTCTCCTGTTCGAGGACGACGACTTCACGATATACCCGCTCATGGGCGAGGTCATCCCTGGCGGGGAGACGGAGGTCACGGTGAAGTTTCACCCTTCCTCCGCGGCGGATATTTCGAAGACGTGTTACGTCGACGTCCAGGGAAGAGAAAACCGGCTGCCGTTGACCCTGTGCGGCGTCGCCGTCGGGCCGCTTTGCGTGTTCACGTACGACGTCTTAGACATCGGGGACATTTTCGTCGGCGCGGTGCACCAGTACGAGGTCGAGCTCCTGAACCGCGGCGAGATCGAGGCGGAGTACCGGTTAGACCCGGTGATGACGGAGAGCGGTCGGAAGTTTGCGTTTGAACCCTGCGCGGGGGTCTTATCCGTCGGGCAAACGCAGGTGGTCACCGTGACGCTGTGCAGCGAAACGTTGGGTGACTTCGACGAGACGTTCACGTGGACGATGGTCGGCGCGTTAGAGCCCGTGTCCATCGACTTCCGCGGGCGAATCATCGGCCCGAAGTTTTCCGTGGACGCGGAAAAGATTGACTTTGGCGCCGCGGCGTACGGGTACCGGTACGTGAAAGACTTCACGATGCACAACGCGTGCGAGATCCCGATGCGGTTCAACCTGCGCGTCCCCGAGGACGTCGCGGAGAACAACGGCGACGGCGCGAGAGAGCTCGCGCTGTTCCCGCAGAGCGGGACGATCCTGCCGTTCGGGAAGCAAGTCGTCAACGTCGAGCTCGTGTCGACGACGCCGCGCTCCTACGAAGGCTACAGCGTGATCGTCGACGTCCCGGGCGTGGGCGACCGCCTGTGGAGGGTGCCGATATTCGGCGAGTGCAACGTCCCGCGGCTGTCGCTGCCGTCGCCGTCGCTCGACTTTGGGCCGTGCTTCCTGCGGTATCACTACAGCCGCAGAGTGGAGCTGACGAACCCGACGGACTTCCCCGCGAAGTTTGTCATCGCGCCGCAAGACGAGAGGAGCAAGAGCCTCGCGCTGTGGACGGTCACGCCCGAGAGCGGGCCGATCGCGGGCGGCGGCGTCGTCGTGCTGACGTTCACGCTGTTCACGGACATGGTCGGGAACGTCGTCTTGCCCGTGGACGTGCGAGTCTTGGGCTCGAAAGCGCGGCCGATGCGGATGAACATCGAGGCCAAGTCGCGAGGCCCGAAGCTCGTCCTATCCGACGAACCGGACGACCTCGTCGGGAAGTGGCGCGCGGCGATCGACTTCGAGGAGGTCAAAGTCCTGAAGAAGATCGACCGGACGTTCTACGTCGTGAACGACTCGTTGATACCCGCAGAAGTGAAGACGTTCATCGGCGGCGCGGACTCGGACTTCAGCGTGGACGTCAGGGATAAGACGTTGGGTCCCGGCGAGTCGTATCCGGTCACCGTGAGCGTCTTCAAAGACGAAGTCGTCGAGACGCGAGACGTCTTAAACGTCATGGTCATCGAAGGGAAGGACTTCACGATCCCGCTGCGCGCGGTGGGCACCGGGTCGCTGACGACGTGCGACGACGTGGACGTCGACAACGGCGTGCGCATGGGCGCGCAGTTTAAAGACCGACCGTTCACGAGAGAGCTCGTGGTGACGAACAACGGCAGACGCGCGCAGAAGCTCGAGTGGACCAACGTCACCGCGGACGAGTACCGCAAGGCGCACTTCGACGCGCAGGAGAGCTTCGTGAAGGCGATGTCGAACAAGGACAACTACAACGCGGAGGACGACATCGTGTTTCGCATCGACCCGCCGGTGAAGACGCTTCTGCCCAAGTCCACGCACGTGTTCACCTTGACGGGCGCGGCGGACAGAGAGGGCGACGTGATGGAGACGCTCGTGTGCCGGAACAAAGCCGCGCTGCCGAAGGAACAGAAGGAGGTCATGATCGTCCACGCGTCCGCGTCCGTATCGATACCCCTGATGGAGTTCAGCAAATCGCAGATGTCGTGGACGTACGTGCACGACCCGAACCCGCACGAGCACCGCGAGACTCGGCCGTTGACGATGAAGAACGTCAGCGCGCTGCCGATTAGCTTCGCGTTGGACGCGGTCCCGCCGTTCTTCGTGGACGCGCCGACGTGGACGCTCGACCCGGAGGAGAGCGCGACGGTGAACGTGACGTTCGACCCGGACTACCGCGGCGACCGGAAGAGTCACTCGGTGACGAACGACATCACGATCGTGTACGACGATAACCCGCACTTGGACCGCGTCGCGATGGAGGCGTCGATCGCGTTTCCGAACTTGAAGTTTTCGCGAGAGGAGATCGATTTCGGTTCCGTGTTGAACGACACGACGAAGCGCGAGCACGTGACGATTCGGAACAGCAGCGCGCACTGCCCGGCGCGGTACGAGTGGGTGTTCGAGGTGGAGGACGAGGACCCGCACGCGGCGCTGTTCGTGAAAGAAAACGTTCGAATCTCGCGCGTTTTAGTCGGGGAAACCGGGGCGAAACGACGCGTGAACATCGAAGGGTCGCCCGCGAAGGTGGCCGCGCCGGAGGAGGTGTTCGACGTCCTGCCAATCAGAGGCGAGCTCGCGCCGGGCGAGGAGGAAGAGGTTGAGATTTCGTACTTTGCGCAGGCGCACAGCAAGATTCGCGCGGTCGCCGTGTGCGAGGTCGAAGGCGGCCCCGCGTACGAAGTCGCGCTGAAAGCCGAGGGCATGGAGATCAAGTACAAGCTCGACGTCACCTCCGTCGATTTCGGCCGCGTGAATTTCAACGAGAAGGAAGAGCGAGGGGTGACGCTCCTGAACACCGGACGCGTGACGTTTCCGTTCAAGGTGAACGTGAAGGAGATGGAACGAGACGTCCTTCAGGTGTTCCCTTCCGAGGGGTCGCTCGCGTCCGGGGAGTCGATGACGTTTACGCTCGCGTTTTCCCCGGGCATTCCGGAGAAAATATTCGAGACGTTCACCGTCGACGTCGCGCACTTCGAGCCGATCGAGATCGCCATCAGGGGCGAGGGCGTCTTTCAGATGATCGCCCTGAGCCTGCCGAGGGACGTCGACGACGAGGCGGAGAAATTCATCGAGGAAGCGACCGAGCGGTTACGAGAGCTCGGCCCTTCCGACCTCTTAAACCTCGACTTGCGCGGCGGCGTCGAGGAACCCCCCGAGATCGTCGTGAAGAAACCCGACGCGGAAGCGAAGGCGACGACGACGCCGTTTCGAACCACCGCGCTGACGGGCCTCCACGCGTTACGATCGAACACGCACAACGAGTGGCGCCCCGGGAGCGCGAACGTCGCGGACGGCGGGTACGGGTACGAGACTGGCTACGGCAGCATCGAGCACGAGATGTTGCGAAAGACGCGCGGCGACCGGCCGAAGAAGCCGAAACACTGGCGGCCGTCGAACTGGCGGCCGATCACGCTGCCGACGAACCGCGGCCTCACCCCGGACATGATGCGAGAGACGTGGAACACGCGGATGCTGTACGACGGCGCGACGGCGCGAGGACGGGGCGAGGACGGGGCGTCGAGCGTCGGGGATGGCGGCGACGGCTTCGCCGCGGGTTCCGTCGACGAGCGCGAGATCGCGGACGACGGGAAGTACCACCCCACGGACGCGGAGATCGCGTACGAGGCGGACCGACTGCGTCTGAAAGCGGAGCTTCTGCGCCGAGAGAAGGATCGCAGAGACGCCGACGCGGAGCGCGCCGCGGCGATCGAACGCGGCGAGATTCCCGCGGAGTCGACGTCTTCTCCGCCCCAGCCGCCTCGGTCGCCGGGCCTGGGCCTCAGCCCCGGCCCGCCGAGAGGGTCGCGCCCGAGCTCGCTCCCGCCGCGGTCGCGCGCGCCGAGCGCGAGCGCGCGGCCCAGCACGCTCGCGTCGCAGCGCAGAGCGGACGCGGCGATGGTCGCCATCACCGCGCCGCCGGTTGGTATATCGTCCAAGACGTGGAACTACGGCGCGCGCGTCCCCGTCGTCGCGGCGCGATACGTCTGGGATTTCGGCGACGTCACCAAGGGAGCGGTGCTGCACAAGCGCGTGCGCGTGCAGAACGTCAGCGAGCAGAGCATGAGCTTCGGGTGGGACCAAAACGAGCTCGACGCCGGCGGGTTCTCCGTCGCGCCGCGGAAGATGCCAAAACTCACGGGCGGTCCGTGGTACAGTTTCACCGACGTTTCGCTGACGCTCGACACGAACCTCGAGCACGTCGTCGAGGGGGAGCTGAAGGTGGAGGTGCCCGTCTACGTCAAGGGCGCGCCGCGAGCGATGGTGACGCTGAAGGCGACCGTGACCGTCCCGGACGTGACGCCGTCCGAGGAGACGCTCGATTTCGGCGACGTGAGGGTCGGGCACGCCAAGGTTATGTACTTTCAGCTCGTGAACGAGAAGATCGTCGCGTGCGATTGGGGGGTGAAGCGCCCGCCGCGGCAGCAGGTGGCGTACGGGCAAGTTCGAGACCCGCCGCCGCCGTTCAAGTTCGCGCCCGCGCGCGGGCGGCTCGAGCCCGGGGAGCGCGTCACGATCAAGTGCAAGTTCGCCCCGGACTGGGTCCCCCCGAGAGGGTGGAACTATCACGCGGCGATTAAGGTTTCGCACAACCCGAAAAACGTAATCGTGCGGTGCGTCGGCGCCGGCCACGCGCTCGGCGTGCGGTGCGACCCGCCCGAGCTCGACCTGGGGTCCGTGCTCCCGCAGGCTGCCATCGCGGCGCTCGCGGCGCGACCGAGGCCGGAGGACATGCCCGAGGACGAGGAGCCGCAGCTGTCCGCGCCCGCGGTGCGGGAGAAGACGGTGTGGCTCGTCAACGAAGGCGAGGAGGACGTGGAGGTGTTTTGTCCGGATTTCGACGCGCGGCATCTCGCGGACGAGGACGCGCTGAGACACGCGGAGGGGCTCGAGGAAGGCAAAGAGGGCGCGCGGTTGTTGCTGCCCACGCGCGAGGCTGGCGAGGGCCTCTGGCCGCACATTCTCGAGGCGGACGCGAAGCGACGCGAGGCGGAGGAAGCCGCCGCGGCGGCGGCGGCGGAGGCGGAAGCCGCCGCCGCCGCCGCCGCGGAAGCCGGCGAGGACGCGCCGCCTCCCGCGACGGAAGAGGTAGGCGGCGAAGTCGGCGAGCTCGAATCCCCCGAGGAGGGCGAGGGCTCCCCCGAGGACGCCGCCCCGCCGCTTCTCGACGCGGACGGGACGCACAACATCCTCCTGACGTCCGCGCCCTTCGCGTCGCCGTGCGCGGCGGAGGCGTTCGCCGCGAAATATTTCGTGCCCGTCTTGAACGTCGACGAGTGCGTCGACGCCGCGGCCGAGGCGTTCGGCGCCGTCGGCGACGCGGTGAGGAAAGAACTCGGTCTCGCGCCGCTCGTCCTCGAGGGCGACGTCGTCGTCGAGGAGACGACGACGACGCCGCCCGCGCCCGCGGAGAACGGCGACGGCGACGCGGCGGAGACGACGACGGCGGAGGAGGAGGAGGAGGAGAAGGAGGAACCGAGCGACGGCTTACTCAAGTCGGCGACGCTGACGGCCGTCCTCCAGGCTGAGATCGCGGCGCGGTACTCCGAGTCAGGCCTCCTCGTCGACGGCGTCGCGTCCAGCAAGGCGGCGCCCGCGACGGTCGCCGCCGCGCTCGCCGCCGCCTTCGGCTTCGCCATGGTGGACGCCGCGCCGCCGGAGAAGCCGGAGGACGCGCCAGAGGACTGGACGCCTCCGGAGATGGAGGAGGGCGTGTTCGTGCTCAAGGGCGACGGACTCAAGCGACTGACGGTCATCTCCCTCGACGTGAGTGACGAGGTGGCGGGGAAGCGCGAGAAGGCGGCCGCGGACGCGGAAGCCGCCGACGCGGACGCAGCCGCCGACGCGGACGAAGCGCCCGCCGCCGACGCGGACGAAGCGCCCGCGCCCGAGGCCGAGGCGCCTCCCGCCGAGGCCGAACCGCCCGCGGAGGGAGATGCCGACGCCAACGCCGACGCCGAGGCGGACGCCGAGGCGGAACCCGCCGAGTCACCGGAGGAGCCGTACGAGTACGCGAAAGCCGCGGAGGCGGAGGCGCACCGCGTCCTGATGACGGAAATTCTTCCGCTGTTCGGCAAGCCCGGCGCGCCGGATAACCACGCGATCGTGTGCGTCGTGGACACGAACGACCTCGCGGAGTTCACGCTCGACGCGGTCGTGGAGCTCGGGATGGAATCGTGCGCGCTGCCGATGCCGCCGCACCCGCCCGAGTGGGTCCCGCCGCCGGAGTTGTACGAGGTGGTGGAGCGTCCGGCGGATCGGTTCCCGAGAAGGGCGGTGACGCACTTTGAGATTCTCACGCCGGCGATTCAGCCGCGCTGGCCGGGTCTCGGGCCCGAGGAGGAGGAAGACGCCGCCGACGCCGACGCCGACGCCGACGCCGGAGAGGCGGACGGCGAGGGCGCGCCGCCCGCGGACGCGCCGGCCGAGACGGACGCGGAGCCCGCCGCCGACGGAGACGCGACCGAGACGGACGCGGCGGCGGCGGAGGAGGAGGAGGAGCCGGAGGTCGTGATGGAAAAAAAGTCGCGATGGATCATCCCCGCGGGGAACGCGGTGCAGGTCGTGATCCGGTTCACGTCCGAGGACTGCGGGAACTTCTTCGAGGAGATCGGGTTCGAGGTTGTCGGCGGGAAGCGGGGCGTCGAGCTCGGCGCCAGCGGCGCGTGCGACTACCCGAAAATTTCGGACAACTACCGCAACGTCTACTACAAAAAGACGAAAGTCCGACCGTCCTCGCCGGACGTGCGCAAGACGTTCGTCATCTCCAAAGACCCGACAGTCCCGGGGAAGTACGAGTTCGGCCCGCTGCTGTGCGACCGCCCGAAGGTGGTCGTACCCGCGCCCGCGGGGGCGTCGCCGGCGCCGGTGGCCGAGGAGGGCGACGACGCGCCGCCCGCGGAGGGCGACGACGCGCCTCCCGCGGAGCCGCCGGCGGAGGAGCGAGACCCGGAGCAAAACGTCGAGAAGTTTCGCATCACGAACAACGGCCTCTTCGACCTCACCGTGGACTTCACCGTGGACGAAGAGGGCGTCCCCGCGCCCGGCGAAGAGACGGGCGCGGAGGACGAGAAGAAGCCCACCTTTACGGTGTCCCCGAAGCGCGCGACGCTCGCGGTGGACGAGACGCGCGAGCTCGTCGTCGTCGCCACCGCGCGCGAGGTTGGCCTCCGCGAAGCGCGCGTCGTCGCCACCGTGGTGGACAACCCGACGCCGTTCGAGTTCCCGGTGTCGTGCGTCGGCGTGAAGCCCCGCGTGAAGCTGGCGATCAAGGCGGACGAGGAGGACGCCGCGCCCGCCGCGCCGCCAGAGAAGACGCGCGAACCCGCCGCCGACGCGGCGGAGGGAGAGGAGGGCGCGCCGCCCGCGGAGCCCGAGCCCGAGCCGGCGCCCGAGCCGGCGCCCGAAGAGGACCTCGACGCGGAGCCGGAGGAGCTCCTCGTCGAGTTCGAGCGCTTGCTGTGCGGCACGAAGGAGACGAAGACGCTCGTGATTAAGAACCCGACGTTGCTCCCCGTGCGGTGGAAGCTCAACCTTCCCGAGGTTGAAACCCAGGAGGAGCCGGAGCGGCCCGCGGAGCCGGAGCCGCCCGCGGAGCCGCCCGCGGAGGGCGAGGCGCCCGCGGCGGACGCGGCCGCGGCGCCGGAGCCCCCCCCGCCGCCGAGGCCGGACTTTGTCATCTCCGAGACGGAGGGCGTGCTGCCGGCGCTCGGCGAGACGCTCGTGAAGATGTCGTTCAGCTCGGAGGAACCGAAGGAGGCGGAGCTCGCGTTCACGCTGGACGTGTTCGACGAGGAGTCGCTCCTCCCCGCGGCGAGGTCGCACCCGATGAAGCTCACCGCGGAGGCGTTCACGATCGACATCGACGTCAAGTACCCGGGCGAGGAGGAGGACGCGTCCGGGATCGACTTTGGGCTGGTGAAGGCGACGGAGGAGGCGGAGAGGACGTTTTCGTTTGCAAACGCGGGCAAGTACGCGGTGCGTTACGCCTTTGACGTTCGAAACGCGAAGACCGCGGCGATGCTGACGCTCGAACCCGGCGAAGGCGACGTCGAGCCCGGGGAGTCCGCGGAGATTATCGTCAAGTTCAACGCCAACAAACTCCTGGACCGCGAGGTGACGCTCGTGAACAACGCGGACGTCGGGCTGATGATCTCCGAGCCGGTGACGGGGGCGAAGCGCGACCGCGTCCCGATTCGCGTGTCGCTGCGCGCGGCGTTTACCAAGTACCAGATCACCCCGCTCAAGGGCGTGAACTTTGGCCCGCTGCTGTACAACACGACGTCGGAGCCCAAGACGTTCGAGGTGGCCAACGTCGGCGAGTTCCCCTTTGACTTTAACCTGTTCAACTACGGCGCCGCGGGCACGCTCGCGGAGGGCGAGGAGCCCGAGTTGGACGAGGACGGCAACCCGAAGAAACCGGGCCCGCCGCCGAAGACGGAGGGCGAGAGCCTCGAGCTCGGCGCATTCACGGTGACGCCGCCGACGGGGACGATCGATCCCGGGGAGAACGTCACGATCACCGTCGTGTTCGCCGCGGAGAACGACCGGAAGTTCACCGAGCTCGCGGGGATCGACGTCACGGACAGAGACCCCTCCGATCAGCCGCTCGGGATTCCGTACGAGATCGCGGGCGAGAGCTGCATCCCGGGCATCGACTGCGAGGACGTCGGGAACATCTTCGAGGAGCATAAGATCGTCTCCGCGCTCGATCCGTTCTCGCCGGAGGGGTGCGTGTTCGCGAAGAGGGACAAGGTGTTCTCCTTCGGCGCGGTCATCGCGCGCGCCGCGGCGGAACCCCCCGAGGGCGGCGATGACCCGGAGAGGCCGCCGGAGACGGACGCCGAGTTCACCAAACGCGGCGGCATCGTCGCGAGCTTCAAGATGTCCAACCCGAACAAGGTACAGTGCACGGTCGACTTCACGGTCAAGCCGAGAGGCGACGACGCGACCCCGGAGGGGTCGACGTTTCCGATCACGATCTCCCCCGAGACGTTGGAAATCCCCCCGCACGAGCACCGGTACATCCGCGCGCGTTTCCTCCCTCAGGAGATGACCACGTACGCCGCGACGTTCGACGCGATCGTGCGCGAGGGCGGCGACCCGAAGACGAAGCAGTTCAGCTGCGAAGTCAGAGGCGACGGCACGCTCCCGCACGTCTCCGTGGAGGAGCCGAGCGCGTTGTCCGATGACGGCAAGCCGCGGCTGGCGTTCCCGCGTCTTTTGCTCGGCAAGTCGATCACGAAGCCGATCATCGTTCGAAACAACGGCGTCGTCCCCGCGACGTGCCGGCTTGACATGCCGTTCTCCGAGCACTTCAAAGCGCTCGGGGTTGGGCAGACGGTCACGCTCGCGCCGGGCAAGGCGCACGTCGTGAGGGTCACGTTCAGCGCCGGGGACGCCGCGGGGGAGCGCGAGTGTTCGCTGCGATTAAACGTCAAGGACAACGACTTCGCGTCGCAGACCATCTCCGTCGCCGGCGTCGGGTACGAAGAAGAGATCGTCTTCGTCGGCCTGCCCGAGGGTTTAGACGACGAGCTCAGGTTCGACGACGGTCCGATCGGCGACGCGCGGTCGGTGACGTTTTATATCAAGAACGTCGCGAAGAAGCACGTCCGATTCGAGTGGCCGGAGGAGGACGCGGAGAACCCGCCGGATTTCACGTTTAAACCTCGCGTCGGGCACCTGCACGTCGGCGCTTCGAAAGCGATCGAGGTGACGTTCACCCCGAAGGAGGCGGTCAAGCACGACGCGCTAGACCTGGGGTTGACGCTCACGCCGATCGAGTACGTCGAGCCCGCGCCGGAGGCGGCGGAGCGCGAGGCGCCGCCGCCGCCGACGCCCGCGCCCGCGATCGATTGGGACGACTCGAAGACGGTCGACGTCGAGGTCCCGGTCGAATCGGAGGAGGGCGCGGAGGACGCGCCGCCGCTGGCGCCGCCCGTCGAGGGCGGCGAAGATGGCGCGCCGGCGCCGGCGCCGGTTCAGACGCGAACCGTCGCGCAGCCCGCGCCGGAGCCGCACCACGTCTCGACCCTCGCGGAGGGCGAGACGCCGAAGACGACGACGTTGCGAACCTTCGCGATCGCGGACGACGCGCGGTTCGAGTGCGACGTGAAACCGATCGCGTTCCGGCCGACGATGATGTTCCAGACGCGGACGTTCTCGTTCCCGCTGAAGAACGCGTCCACCGCGCGCCTGGATTACGACTTCCAGGTGCAAGAGCCCGGCGGCGGCGAGATCGACGACGGCCCGTTTGAGATTCGACCGGCGAGCGGGTACGTCGACGCCGGCGAGACGGCGACGATCACCGTGCGGTTCTCCCCGACCGAGGTCATGCCGTGCGCGCGTCAGCTCGTCTGCGCGTTCCCGAACACGAACCTCGGCGAAGGGATGACGCCGCTCTCCGTGCCTCTGAACGGGAAGGTGTTGCGGCCGTGGTGCCACTTTGAGCTCGCGGAGAGCTCGTACCTGTCGTCCGGTCGACGCGCCGTAGGCCTTCCCGGCCCCGGCGGCGACACCGGGCCGTTAGACCCGATGACGAAAGTCCTCGAGTTTGAATCGCTCGGGACGAGGGTCAAGAACACGCGTCGGTTCATGGTTCTGAACCCGACGTCCGTCGCGTACGAGTTCAAGTGGGACGCGGTGTCCTCCGGCCCCGCGGCGCCCAAGTCGGCGTTTCGATGCCTCACGTCGGGCGGGACCATCGCGCCCGGGAAAAAATACGAGATGGTCTTTGAGTACACGCCGACGACGGAGGACCTCGCGGAGAGCTTCTTCGACTTTACGATCGAGACGAGAGGGATCAAGGTGCCGTTCTGCCTCGTCGGGAACGTCGTCGAGCCGTCCGTCGCGTTCGACGTCTCCACGATCAACTTTGGAAAGACGCTCGTGGGGTCCAAGGTTGTCGAGACGGTATATCTGCACAACAACGAGCACATCCCGTTCGGGTTCACGCTGGATAAGTCCACGTACGAGATACCTCTCCCCGGGTTCGTCGGGGAGAGGCCGAAACGACCCGCGCTGAGGTTTGAACCCGACACCGGGGTCATCGCGCCGCACACGTCCGTGCCCGTCTCGATCACGTTCCAACCCGGGCTGGAGAAGGCGCTGAATTTCAACGTCGCCGCCGTCGTGCACAAAAAGCCGACGCGGCTGACGTTGAACGTCAAGGGCGAGGGCTACGCGATCCACGAGATCGTGGAGCTCGACGTCCCCGCGGTCGGCGGCGTGAACACGACGACGCTCGCGCCCGCGCCCGGGAAGAACGCGCTCGACTTGGGGCAAGTGCTCGTGAACGAGAGGGTGCTGCGGGAGATCACGTTCGTGAACAGAGGGGAGATTTCGTACGATTTCGCCTGGGACGCGGGCCCGAACCCGAGGGTGACGATCACCCCGCCCACGGCGACCGTCGGCAAGGGCGAGCGGCTGACGTGCCAGCTGGAGTACGCGTCGAACGGCGTCGCGTCGTTGGTGGACTATCCCGTGACGTGCGCCATCGTGAACGGCAGAAGGTACGCGCTCGCCTTGAACGCCGTCGGACATCGACCGAAGCTGCAGTTTTCGTGCCACGCGCACGACTTTGGCGCCGCGTTCGTGCACAAGCCGGGAATGACCCCGCTCGTGCACGACCTCGTCGTGAAGAACAACGACAAGGAGCCGTACGAGATTGACTGCTTGTTCGACCACGCCTCCTCGCCGTGGCTCGCGGTGGGCGACTCCCCCGCGAGCTTGCAGCCCGGCGCGGAGGCCAAGGTGCCGCTGACGTTCACCCCCGACGCGGCCGAGCGGTACTCGACCGTCGTGCCGTTCCAGGTGAACGGCCTGTACGTCGTGAACGTGTCCGTCAAGGGCGAGGGCGTCCCGCTCAGGGTGGAGATGATCGATCGCCCCGTCTCCGGGGACGTCCCGTTTGGGCGCCTGCGCGCGACGCAGTCGGCGACGCGCGAGTTCAAGTTTGTCAACCGATCGCGCCTCCCCGCGACGATTCGTTTGGACGACGCGTGCGTCGAGGCGCTCGAGCAGCACGGCGTGACGCCGGCGACGAAGAAGGACGCGGGGGCGATCGTGATCCCTCGCGGGGGCGTCGGCGGGGTGTCCTTGACGTACGCGCCCGCGAGGCGTCAGCGCGAGTTTACGGAGGAGGTCAAGGTGATCGTCGAGGGCGTCCCCAGGGTCGTGTGCTCGCTCTCCGGCGCGTGCCTCGGCACGGAGCTCAAGCTCACGACGGAGACGGTCGCGTTCGGCACGTGCACGCTCGGCGCCGCGTCCACGAGGCGCGTGCAGCTGCAAAACACCGGCGACGTCCCGACGAAGTTTACGTTCGACCGGTCGAGGTTCACGAGAGACTTCACGATCTTCCCGCACACGGGCGTCGTCGCGCCGGACACGAACGCGAAGATCGAGATCACGTTCCACCCCGCGGAACTCTCGGACGATATCCGAGCGGAGAAGATCCCGTGCGTCGTCGACGGCGGCGAAGACCTGTCGATGACGCTCACCGGCGCGTGCGCCGAGGCGGAGACGTCGGATGAGAATAAACTCTCCTTCCGCGTCAACGTCCGAAGCGAGGCGACGCAATCCATCTCGGTGACGAACCCGACGGACACGCCGTGGACCCTCTCTCCGACGTTCACGACGGCGACGACGGAGACGGAGGGCGGCGGGGATCGAACCGGCGGCGCGTGCGAGCACTGGCGAGGGTCGGAGGTGATCGTCGTCCCCGCCGGCGGCGACGCGACGTACGACGTCGTCTACGCGCCGCTGGCGATGTCCACGGAGGACGCCGCGCACCACGCGACGCTGTCGATCGCGCTGCCGGACGGCACCGTTCAGGCGCACGCGCTCGAGGGAGTCGCGGACGCGCCGGAGCCGAGCGGCAGCGCGAGCGCGGAGGTGAAGGCGAAGTCGCCCGGCGCGGTGTCGCTCTCGGTGCGCAACTGGCTCCCTCGGCGGCAGCGGTTCAGGGCGACGGTGGAGATCGACGGCGCGCCGGACCCGTCCACGACGCTCAGAGGGCCGGACTACCTCGACGTTCCCGGCGGCGCGACGCGCGAGTACAAGCTCGGGTTTTACTCGCACAAGGAGGGCACGACGAGGGCGAAGGTGACGTTCACGAACGATGAGACGACGGAGTACGCGTTTTACGACGTGTCGGTGACGTCGACGCCCGCGGACGTCGTTCGCGTCGTGGACATCAACAGCACGGTCCGAATGCGCGCGAGCGCGGGGATCACGCTGCACAACCCGCTCGACGTCGCGGTCACGCTCGCGGCGTCGTGCGAGTCCCGCACGGCGACGACAGATCCGTCGATCACGATCGAGCCGAGGAGCAAGGCGACGTTCAACGTCAACTACCGACCGCTCGTCGTAGAGAAGAATTTGGAGGTTCCGCTCACGTTGACGTGCGACGAGCTCGGGACGTTCGCGTACACGCTCGTGCTGTCGTCGTCGCCGCCGCCGCCGGAGCGCGGGCTGACGTTCAGCGTCCCGCTCGGCGAGAGAGAGACCAAGGCGTTCAAGTTTACGCACTTTCACCACGAAAAGGCGGACTACGACGTCTCGTTCACGACGCCCGACACGGCGACGGAGTTCTCCTGCCCAGCCGCCGTCGCCGCGCACCCCGCCGGGGACGACGGCATGGAGGCGAAGGTGGAGGTGACGTTCGAGCCCGAGCGCGTCGGCGACGGCGTCAAGGCGACGATGCGCGTCGTGTCCGCGGACGCGGGAGAGTACGTCTGCCCGGTGGTGGGACGGTGCACGCCGCCGAAGCCGCGCGGGCCGATCGACGTGCGGGGCGGCGCGGGGGCGGTTACGTTTAAAAACGTCTTCGCGACCGAGTGCGAGTTCACGATCACGTCGGATAACCCCGCGTTCGAGGTGGCGCGGACGGAGACGATCGCGGCCAAGACGGAGAAGGAGATCGCGGTGAAGTTTACGCCGGGCGACGACGCGCCGAAGACGGCGAAGCTTCTCATATCGTGCGACAAGGTTTCGACGCCGTTCGTGTATTACCTGAGAGCGACGGGCGCGTGACGCGATGGACGCGAAGAGAAGAGTGGAGAAGGATACATTAAATAGTGTACCTCATCTGAGCGAGGACACGACGCGACGCGAGGAGGAGAGGAGGAGACGTGTCGTCTGTACTAGTACGATAGAAAACGGAGGACGCGTCCGGTCCGCGGGCGACGGCTCGGCGACGGGGCGCGTTTTTCGATTGAAAAAAAAAACCACAACTTAGAATCACGCTCGTCGTCTCGCTCATCACGCCACTCGCGCGATGAAGTCCTTGACCGCCTCTACGTCCCCGTCGTGCACGCTGATCGCGACGACGTCCACCGCGGTGCTCTTCCTCAGGTGCTCGAACTCGAACGCCTTCCCCTCGATCCCTATGGGCGCCGCGCGCTTAGGCCCCCCCCCGGAGGCGTCGCCGGTGTCCTCCAGCCCGTCGCTCGCGCCTCGCTGTCGGGGTGGAGTTCAAAGGCGTCAGATGGAGTTGAAAGGCGTCGAGGGCGGGTATTGAAAGCGAGGGATGAGCGGAGAGATGCGCAGGGAAAAGTCCTTAAGAAACGGCGTTCACCACGCCGACGCGATCGTATGGGAACCAGTGTAAGATAGAACGCACCAGCGTCTCGATCTCCTTCTCCAGCCGCTTCCGCACGAAGTCCACCGGGTGCGCGGCGATCTTCTCCGACTTGTTGCACGCGACGAGGAACGGGACGCGCCTCTTGCGAATCGCGGGGTCCGCGAGCAGCGCGTGCAGGCGCTCCGCGACTTCGCCGCGGTTCGCCGCGAAGTCCACCGCGTCCAGGACGAAGACGACGCCGCGCGCGCGACTCGCGTGCGCGTCGATCTTCGCGCGCAGCCGCGGGTGCCCCGGGAGGTCGACCACGCGCGCGCGCTTCGTCGTCGTCGCCGCGCTCCCGCTCTTTGTCTTCTTCCCGCGCGCGTCCTCCACGGTCACGCTCGCGTCGTTGACGTCCATCGACGTCACGGTGCCGAGCGTCGAGGCGCTCCCTCTCAGCGCCATGAGCAGCGACGTCTTCCCCGCGCCGCACGCGCCGGCGAGGAGGACCGCGTCGCCGCTCCCGGGCTTGGACGTCGCCGCGGACGCGGCGGCGGTCTCGCCGGCGGTCTTCCCGAAGAGGAACCGCCCGAACAGCGCGTTGACGGCGATCGTCACGAGGAGCGCGAGCAAACACGTGAAGAGCGCGTAGAAGAGCGCGATCGGGACGCCCTCCTCCGCGAGCTCGCTCGCGATGGCGTCGTGGACCGCGCGCAGGAACGACGGCGACAGCCTGGACGCGTGCGTCGCGTCCGCGCCCGCGCCCGCGGCGGCGGCGCCGACGTTGGCGTCCGCGCCGGCTGGGACGTACGACGCGAGATCGTCGATGTCGTGCACGTCGAACGACTCCATGGTCGGCGCCGTGGTCGTCGCGACGCGCGAAGTGTCGACGGGGCGGGGAAGAGACGCGAAGGAGGAATTTCGGCACCTCGTCGCGACGACCGCGGGCGCGTACGGACGCACATGCAAACAGTCAGAGTACGTTTTCGCGGCGTACTTCCGTAGTGCGCTCGCCGCCGCGACCAAAAAGTTCAAAAACCAGGCCCAGGGTCAACGATACCCGCGCGTCGCATCCACGCGCGCGCGGCCCGAACACGACGGGCGGCATGGGCGCGGACGCGTCGTGGGCGGATCCGCGCGGGTTGGACGCCGTCGACGGCGGCCTCCCCGTCGCGCCGGACGCGCACGCGGGAGGCGACGGGCACGCCGCGCGGCGCGAGCGCGAGATCCAGATCCGCGCGTCGTCCGCGCCCTCCGACGCGACGACGACGACGACGACGACGACGACCACGACCACGACCACGACGGAGACGCCGTCCGCCGACGCGGACCCCGGGGAGGACCTCGCCGTGCGCGTCGCCGTGCGCGCGCGCCCGCTCGTCGCGAAAGAGCGCCTCGAGCGCGCGAGGGAGTGCCTCTCGTACCCGCCCGACGGCAAGACGGTCGTCCTCGGGAAGAACCGACGGTTCCACTTCGACGAGGTGTACCACCCGGACGCGGAGCAGTGCTCGGTGTACGAAAACCTCGTGTCGCCGCTCGTGGAGTCGTGCTTTAACGGCTACAACGCGACCGTTTTCGCGTACGGACAAACGGGCAGCGGGAAGACGTACACCATGGGCTCCTCCGCGTCCAACGCGCTCACGGAGGACGAGGTGGGCATCATCCCTCGCGTCATCTCCGACGTCTTCGCGGGCGCGGAGAAACTCAGAGGCCAATCGGAGTGCGTCGTGCGATGCGCCTTCTTAGAGGTCCACAACGAAGAAGTGCGAGACTTGCTGCATCCGGACACGCCGACGAAGGGGATCTCGATACGAGAGCGCGCGGACGGCGCCATCGTCGTGAGCGGCATTCGCGAAGAGCGGACGCGATCGTACGACGACATGCTGCGTCTGCTGGAGAACGGCTCCGTCGCGCGGACGACGGGCGCGACGAGCATGAACGCCGGATCGTCGCGCTCGCACGCGATATTCACGATCATCCTGGAGCAGCGGCACCTGACGCGAGAGCGCATGCGCGCGAACCGAGGCGCGTACAGCAGCGCGAAGTTCCACCTCGTCGACTTGGCGGGTTCGGAGAGAAACAAGCGCACGCGCGCCATCGGCGCGCGGTTCAAGGAGAGCATAAACATCAACAGCGGGCTGCTCGCGCTCGGGAACGTCATCAGCGCGCTCGCGGGGGAGGAGCAGAGGACGTTGGCGACCGCGCGAGGGGAGGCGCCGCCGCCGAGGACGCACTTGCACGTGCCGTACCGAGAGAGTAAACTCACGCGATTGCTTCAAGACTCGTTGGGGGGAAACTCGCGGACGTGCATGATCGCGTGCGTGTCGACCGCGGATCAAAACTTGGAGGAGACGTTAAACACGCTGAAGTACGCCGCGCGCGCGAGGAACATTCGGAACAAGGTGATCGTGAACAGGGACCCCGCGACGGCGCAGCTGGCGGCGACGCGCGCGGACGGCGCGGGCGGCGGCGGCGGCGCGACGGGCGCGAGCGGCCTCGGCCCCGGCGCGGGCGTCGTCATCGCCGGCCTGGACGAGCACGGCGTGAACGCGCTGAGGGACGCCGCGGAGGGCGCGGAGAAGGAGCTCGCGCGCACGAAATCCGTCCTCGCGAAGGTCACCGCCGCGGTGGAAGCCGCGGAAGAGGACGCGATGCGCGCGCGCGCGGAAAGAGACGTCGCGTGCATCAAAGTCGAGCAGCTCGAGGGCGCGATCGCGGGAACGCTCGTACTCGCGGGCGAGCTCGCGAACGTCGGCGAGGTGAGCCAGGCTGCGTTCGCGAGGTTCGTCGCCGCCGCGCCGGAGTCCTCGCGCGCGGAGGCGGTGGCGAGGAGACGCGGACGCGCGCTGCCGTCGCCGAGCGACGCGGACGCCGCCGCCGCCGCCGCCGCGCTCGCGTCGCCGTCCGCGCGTCACCTCATCACCGGCGGCGAGGCCCCGGAGACGGACCACTTGAACGACAGTTTGGACGGCGGCGCGGCGAATACGCCGAGTTCACCGGGGAAGGGCGTCATCGAGGGGTACCTCCGACAGTTGCGAGACTTGAAAGAACAGCTCGCGACCAAGGAGGGCGAAGTCAACGAGAAGGACGCCAAGTTGACCGAAGCGAGAGAAGACTTGGAAAGAGACGAGGCGATCTTCGCGGAGAAGATGAAAGAGATCAAGCAGCTTCGACGCGCGGCGAGGGAGGCGTCCGCGGAGCGCGCGGAGCAGGAGCGCAGGCACAAGGAGGAGCTCGCGGCGGCGCTCGCGGCGGGCGGCGGCGGCGGCGCGAAGACGCCGCCGCCGGGGCTGCCCCCCGCGCCCGCGACCGGCAGCCTCCCCGCGACGCCGTTGCTCGCGGGCGCGAACGCGAACGCGAACGCGGCGGCGGCGGCGGCGGCGGTCTTCGAGCTCGACGACGACGCGCACGTGAACGACACCGAACGCGCGGAGAAACGCGAAGCGCTGTTGGACGAGAAGACGGTCATCGAACGCGAGAAGAAGAAAGTCGAACGAGAAGCGAACCACCGCGCGCGTCTGTACATGGCGGAAAAGAAGACGTTAGAGCGACAACTTCGCGAGTTGAACGTGAACATCGAGAACAAAGAGGAGCTCATCAAAGACCTGGAGAAGAACGAGCAAGAGGCGAAGCGCTTGACGCACCGGTACGAGCAACGCATGAGGGCGCTCGAGGAGGAAAAGGCTGGCAAAGAAGCCGAGATCGAACGCCTCAGGGTCGAGCTCGAGGAGATCGACGGCAACGTCGCGAAGGGCGCGGAAGAGAAGCGCCGCATGCGCGAGCAGTACGAAGAGAAAGTTCGCAGGGTGCAAGGCCAGCTGAGGAAGCTTCAAGTGCAAAAGTCCGAGTCGGACGCGCTGAGGACGGAAAAGGAGAAGACGAAATCGGTCGCCAAGGTGAGAGAGCTCGAGACCGAGGTGGGACGCATGCGATCGATGCAAGAGACGCTGAAGCGTAAGCTCAGAGAGCGCGAGGCGGCGAACAACGCGGCGCAGGAGGAGCAGACGCGCGAGATTGGCGCGCTGAAGAGGAACGCGGAGACGCAGATGAAGCGCATCAAAGAACTCGAGGGAGACAAGGAGAGGCACCGAATGGCGCTGCGGAAAAAAACCGACGAACTCGCCGCCGCGCAGCGAAAGCTGCAGCTGCTCGGCGGCGGCGACGACGCGCACGACGACGGACACGATCCGTCGCCGAGCCCTCGCCCCGCGAGCGGGAGGAAGCTCAGCACGCGCGAGCGCGCGCACGCGTACGGCGAGCACGTCAAGTCGCGCGGCGTCGGCGTCGGCGGGTCGCGCGTCGGCGGCTTTGGCGATCGCCCGCCCACCGCGCCGGTCGCGGTCGACGTGAAGCAGCTCGCGGAGATCATCGAGCGCGAGACCGCGCGCGCGCTAAAACAGCGCGAGGGCGAGGAAGAGTTGAAGCGCGCGGAGGCGAAGCGCGTCGCCGTCGCCGCCGAGCGAGACGCCGCGATCAAAGAGCGCGACGCGTTGGAGCTGCGCAAAGAGCGCGTCGCCGCGTCGCTCGAGCGCGACCACGACGAGCTCGTCGCGGTGCTCGACGGGCTGGACGACGCCCTCGGCGCGATCGAGCGCCTCGGGGACGCCGCCTCGCCCGCGGAACTCGCCAGGGCGGAGGAATTGAGAGATCGCAGGCGAGCGGCGGCGTCGCGGACGGCGTCGCTGGAATCGAAAATCGCATCCGGACGGGTTTTGCCCGAGGAGGACGAGCGCGCGCTCCGCGAGCTCGAGGATCGCATCGACGGCCTCGACGCGGAGGCGGAGTACGTCGCCGCGTCGCTCGCGGACGCGCTGCGAGACCGCGACGCGGCGGCGCGGCCGGGCGCGGCGCGGAAGAAGGGGTCCCCCGGCGGCGGCGGCGGCGCGGCGGATCTCTCGCGGTTCGGCGACGCCGTCGCCGAGCTGGGGAGCGCGGAAGCGCGCGCGGCGTTATCCGTCGCGCTCGATAAGGTTGTATCGCTGCAGCTTCACGAGAGGGACGGTCAGTCCAGAGCCGCGGAGCTCGAGATGCAGTTGTCGGACGCGCAGAGCGCGATCGAAGAGATGGAGTCTGGTCTCCGGATGAAAGAGATGGAGTACGATCGCAGGGTCACGGAGCTGCAGCGCGAGCACAGCCGGAAGGAGGCGTACCTGTTGAAGCTCTCGAACGCGGCGGCGATGAAAGAGGCTGCGGAGATGCGGTCGGGCGCGACCGCGGCGGCGGGCACCGCGCCGTCGCCGCGGAGCGCGGGGGACGCTTCGACGCCGCCGTCGGATCCAGATCCCGTCTCCGCCGCCGCCGCGGATCTCCGGTCGCAGATGGAGTTCCGCGAGACGCAAGTCGCGGTGCTCACGAAAGAGCACGGCGCGATGAAGACGCAGAACAAAGAGCTGAAGCGACGCGTGAAGGCGCTCCTCGCGGAGAGGGAAGAGATGGAGGAAGCCGCGGCGAAGCTCGAGGAACGTCTGGAGAGCAGCGGCCGCGCGGCGCAGTCGCTCCAGGAGCAAGTCCACCGGCTCTCGAGCGAGAACCGGCGGTCGCAGAGGAACGCGCCGCCGAACGTGGACGTGCACGACGACGACGCGCTCCCGGCGATGGCGTCTCCGCCGTTGCCGGTGCGCACGGACAAGTTATCGAGCATGTTCCGCGGCGGCGGCGGCGGCGGCGGCGGCGGCGGCGGGCGTGGATCTCTGCCCGCGACCCCCGCGGGCGCGGGGGCGGTGCGCGTCTCCCGCGCGCAGCTGCGCCCGGTCTCGATCGAGGAGGTGGAGGCGACGCGTGCGAGCAGGATCTCGAACCCGGGCGGCGTCAAGGTGGGGGCGACCGCTCGGCCGTCGTCGTCCGTCGCGAGGAGACTGTCGGAGAACGATTCGCCGTGACGACGACGACGACGACGACGGCGACGGCGGCACTACGGAGGGTCGCGGCGGGAGGGAAGGAGAGGGGTCCCGGCGGCGGCGGACGACGCGCTCGCTCGCTCGTGATTCGTTTTATTAACAAACAACACGCATCGATCGTCGCGCGGCGTGCGGCGAGACGCGATCGATTTGCGCGTCGCGTCCGCGCGTCTTTCCTCTCCGGGGCCCCGCCGCCAAAACCAAAACCAAAAATTTCCCGCACCGTCGGCCCTCCTTGATTTCCAGCACACCGCTCGCCGCAGTAGTCGTCGTGTCCGTCCGTCCGTGGTTCCCGAGGCCGAGGGCTCCGCCGGGGTCATTGCGCGCGACACCGCGACGGACGGCCGGCATGTCGTCGGCGGTATCGAACGACGCGGCGGAGGCCCTCGCGGCGGCGTGCGCCGGGGGGCACATCGACAAGGTGGAGGCGCTCATCGCGCAAGGTGCGCGCGCGCGCCGCCCGCCGCCTCCGCGCGCATGCGTGCGCGCGCGTAAAAAAAGCCCCGCGCGCCGACCACGACGCGCGGCCCATCTTTTGCCCTCCCCGCCGCCCCGCGACGACCCGCGCGATCTCACGCCCCCCGCCCCCCCCCCCCCCCCCCCCCCCCCCCCCCCCCCCCCCCCCCCCCCCCCCCCCCCCCCCCCCCCCCCCCCCCCCCCCCCCCCCCCCCCCCCCCCCCCCCCCCCCCCCCCCCCCCCC
>Ga0181560_10000893_pt1 | contig 27723 bp, 28 predicted proteins | sample 011ome_20_FD_133751 | JGI IMG/M metagenome (GOLD analysis project Ga0181560, IMG submission 133751) | Coastal salt marsh microbial communities from the Groves Creek Marsh, Skidaway Island, Georgia - 011509CT metaG (megahit assembly) | ecosystem: Environmental > Aquatic > Marine > Intertidal...
CATCAAGCGCAACACGCGCCTTGAACTCGGCTGAATGGTTCTTTCTCTTTGTCATCTCAGATCGTCTTTCTCGCTAGTCGATCTACCTTAACTAATGGTCCGAAATTCTGCGACCACCTCTATGTTAGGTGGTTTGGCGCGGCAATGGTAGACTAACTGCTGGTCACTGCATCTGTGGCCGGTTCGGGCTTCGATTGGGGCATGATCGCACCTTTGCGCCATGTGCCGCGCTTGTAGAGGTATCCGGCCATGACGGCGGTGGCGAGCATGCCAATGGGAAACGACAGCCAGAGGGCGTCGGTGCCGATGAAGTGTTCTAGCCCGAAGGCCACGCCAAGGCGGATTGGATACATTGAGATGATCATCACGATCAGAGGCCCGATGACGTAGCCATTGGCGCGCATTGTGCCAAAGAGGACCTGCGCAATACCAAAGAAGATATAGCCCCAAGTTGCCACAAGTTGGATGTGGCGGCCGATTGGGATGGCGGGGCTGTCGGCCCCAAGAAACAGGCTGAGGGCGGCGTGGTCAAAGATTGTAAGCAGGATAATCAAGAGGCCCGTCATGCAGATGTTGAAGATAAGGCCCCATTTGGTGACCTCAGTGACGCGGTGCCATTTCTGTGCGCCGATGTTTTGAGCGGCCATGGCGCTTGCTGCGGCGCTCAGTGCCATCGCGGGCATTTGGATGTAGGTCCAAAGCTGTTGCGTGGCCCCGTAGGCTGCGGTCGTATCCACGCCTTCGCGATTGATGAGCGAGAGCATGGTGAGGGCGGCAGAGGAGATCACGATCATTTGCAGGCCCATGGGGAGCCCCTTTTTGACCATGGATTTAAGAATAGACATATCGACGATCAAATAGCGTAGCTCGGCCCCGCGCAAGGCGACGACAGATCCACGTAAATAGAGCGTCACCCACATGCCGATGAGAGCGACGGCGTTGGCGATGACGGTGGCGAGGGCGGAGCCGAAAATGCCCATTTCGGGGAAAGGGCCAAGGCCAAGGATCAGGGAAGGGTTCAGCACAAGGTCGATGAGCGCGGAAAGCCCTATGAACCACAGTGGAGTCATGGAATCGCCAGTGCCACGCAGGGCCATCATGGTGAGCGTAAACGTCAGGGTCGCAGGCATGGCGACAAAGATCACACGCAAGTAGATGAGCGCGAGGTCTTCTGCACCTGCGGGTGTACCCAATGCGTACAGGATGCTTGGCGCGAAAATCCAGCCAAAGAGGCCGATGAGGGTGCTCAGCGGGATCATGCTGCCCATGGCGGTGCCCATAACGCGCTTGGCAAGGTCAGGGTCGCGGCGGCCGATGGATTGGCCAATCAGGATCGTGGCCGCCATGCCAAAGCCGAAGACGAAAGATATCAGCATAAACATAACGATATTGCCGTTTGTGGTGGCTGCAAGGGCGTCTTCGCCCAAGAAACGCCCCACCCAGATCGCGTTGATCGATCCATTGAGCGACTGCAAGATCGACGAGAACAGCGTCGGCAGGGCAAAGAGCGCCATGGTGATCGGGATCGCACCCGTGGTGAGGTCGCGGGCGGCTTTTGGTTTGGTGGGAGCGCTCTTCATTGGGGCCTCATTTGCCCGCAATGCCTGTGCAGAGTTGGCCTATTTCAGGAATGTCCAGCTGGTGTAATGGCACGGGACCTTCGGGGCAAGGGCACGCGGTGCTACATGTCGGCGCGATCTCAAAGACAATCCGTTTAGCGTGGGATGTCGAAGCCTTGGGCGGCGAGTGTAAAGCCCGAGAATTGGAAGCCGGGGGAGACTGTGCAACCGACAAGTGTCCAGTCGCCTGTGGTACGAGCGGCTTGCCAATGGCCTGTCGGGACGATGATTTGCGGGGCTTGGTCTGCGTTGAAGTCTGGACCGAGGATGTGGTCGGTGGCGGGGCCTGCGTCTGTGGCTGCCATTGATAGGATCAACGGCGCACCTGCGTAATAGTGCCAGATTTCAACGGCATCGACGTGGTGCCAATGGCTAGCGGCGCCGTCCTTGAGCAGGAAATAGATGCAGGTGCCAGTCGGGCGGCCCTCATTTTCGGCAACCCACGTTTGCCGGTAATAGCCCCCCTCGGGATGGGGGGCTAAATTTAGTTTCGCGATGATGGCATCTGCGGTCATGGGTATGATGGGTTTTGGCCCATCATCCTTTCAGGATCGAACGACCAGCGTAGATCGCTGTCTCACCCAGCATTTCCTCGATGCGGATCAGCTGGTTGTATTTCGCCAAACGGTCAGAGCGGGAGAGCGAGCCAGTTTTGATCTGTCCACAGTTGGTGGCCACAGCAAGGTCGGCGATTGTCGCGTCTTCGGTCTCGCCAGAGCGGTGTGACATCACGTTGGTAAAGCGTGCCCTGTGTGCCATATCGACGGCTTGCAGGGTCTCTGTCAGCGTGCCGATCTGGTTCACTTTCACGAGCATCGCGTTGGCGGACCCTTTGGCGATCCCGTCTGCGAGGCGGGCAGGGTTGGTCACGAAAAGATCGTCGCCGACCAGTTGGATTTTGTCGCCGATTTTGTCGGTGAGCAGTTTCCAGCCGTCCCAATCGTCCTCTGACATACCGTCCTCAATCGAGATGATCGGATAGTCGGCAGCCAGTTGTGCGAGGTAATCCGCATTCTCTGCAGAGGTCAGGGATTTGCCTTCGCCCTTCATCTCGTATTTGCCGTTTTTGTAGTATTCTGTCGCGGCACAATCGAGCGCGAGGTAGATATCGTGGCCCGGCTTGTAGCCAGCTTTCTCAATGGATTTCATAATGAAATCAAGCGCGTCGCGGGTAGAGCTCAAGTTCGGCGCAAAGCCGCCCTCATCGCCGATACCTGTGTTGTGGCCTGCGGCGGACAGCTCTTTCTTGAGCGTGTGGAACACCTCGGCCCCCATGCGGATGGCCTCTTTGATGTTCTCGGCGGCGACTGGCATGATCATGAATTCTTGGATGTCGATCGGGTTATCGGCGTGTTCGCCGCCGTTGATAATGTTCATCATCGGGACGGGCAGAACGCGGGCGGAAGTGCCGCCGATATAGCGGTAAAGAGGTTGGCCAGAGTATTCTGCGGCTGCTTTCGCGACCGCGAGGGATACGCCGAGAATTGCGTTTGCGCCAAGGCGGGATTTGTTGGCGGTGCCATCGAGTTCGATCATCGCCATGTCGATGGCGACCTGCTCGAGCGCGTCAAAGCCGACGATGGTTTCGGCGATTTCGCCGTTCACGGCCGCAACGGCTTCGAGAACGCCTTTGCCCATGTAGCGGGATTTGTCGCCGTCGCGACGCTCGACTGCTTCATGCGCGCCTGTGGAGGCACCTGACGGCACGGCAGCGCGGCCCATTGTGCCGTCCTCCAAGATCACGTCGACCTCGACGGTAGGGTTCCCACGGCTGTCGAGGATTTCGCGGGCGTGGATGTCAATGATGGTGCTCATGAGGTGGCTCCTAATGGGATGTTAGCGGTAACGTGGTTGTCTATACTGTGGGTTGATGGATTTGGGAAGTGCGGCGAAGGCGTGCCTCGCGCCAAAGCGTAAATGTGCCAGAGCCGACGATAATAGCGGCCCCCAGCAATGTGTAGCCATCAATGGACTCACCGAAGACGAGAAGGCCCGCAAGCAGGCCAAAGATGATCCGGCTATAGCGGAAGGGTGAGATGAAAGAGATATCACCGATTCTCATGGCCGCGATGATGCAGTAGAGGGCGGGCACGCCAATGGAGATTGCACCCGCAAGGTAGACCAGTGTCTGACCCGTGGGGACGGTCGGGGCGGAGCCTGAAAGTACGAGGCCGAGAATACCTGCAGGGATCGTCGCCAAAAAGCCGATGACTGAGAGCTGTAGTGTGCTGATATTCTTGGTGATTTGTCGGGTTGCAAGATCACGCGCGGACATGAAAATCACGCCCATGACAGCAAAGAGGGCCGCAGGCTGAAAAGCCGTTCCAAACGGGCGCAACACGATGAGAACGCCGATGAGGCCGACGAAAATTGCAATCCAGCGTCGCCAACCAACGGCATGTTTGAAGAAGACGGCGGCACCAAGGGTGATGAGCAAGGGACTGGCTTGCATGATCGTTGTCACAAGCGAAATCGGTACAAGGGCGAGGGCGGTGGCATACCCCAGCGAGGCTAAGCCTTCGCAGAGCGCACGCATGCCCGAAAATCCAGTGAGCATCCAGAGACCAAAGGGCTGTTGGCCTTGAGACTTGGCAGCAATGGCGAAAATGATCGCGCCGCCGATGCCAATCATGATCAGGACTTGTCCAGATGGGACGTCGCTTGCCATCAGCTTGATCAGGCTGTCCTCAATGGCAAATCCTAACATTGCCAAGACCATAAGAATTGCGCCTCGGATATTATCCATTGGGTTGGGTCTTTCCGAAGGTGATCGCGAGGTAGGTATCATAGGGCGCTGGCAGCGTGCCGACGCGCATCATAGGAATGACCACAGCCACGGCCCAGATGACCCCGACGACGGGAAGTGTGCGGGCAAAGTGTTGGTGGCCCTGAAAGTGAAGTGCGGCGGCAATATGGGTGAATACGGCAATGATCGCGAGCATATAGTAGGGCGCGAAATAGAGCAGGTACGGCATCTCGCTGACAACGGAAGAGGCGAACCAGATATTGGTGTCGAAACCGAGGTTCATGCGGGCGAGGATAACGGCGGGGACGTGCTGTGCCAGAAAGACGATGATGTAGAGGCCAGAGAGAACTTGCGCCCACGCCCAGCGGCCCTGCGGTTTGCCGCGATTGAGAATGAGCGAGAGGCCGAGGCCCAATTGCAGGATCAGGCCTGCCAGCAAGAGTGGTTCAATCAAGCCATTGCGGTAAACGACGCGGAGGGCGTCCATGATGGCAATATGGTTGGCGGGGCCTGCAATAATAAACAGGTGATTGATCATATGCGCGGCCAAAAATAGCCCGATGAAGCAGGCGTTCATGCGGTGCAGCTTTAGGATCATTCTTTGTCTTTCAGCGGCACGCCGTAAAGTTCAAGGCGGTGTCCCATCAGGCGGTAACCGAGCTTCTCTGCGATTTTGTCTTGCAGGGCTTCGATTTCGGGGGCGATGAATTCTATGACCTCGCCAGAGTTCATGTCGATCAGGTGGTCGTGGTGTTCGCGGTCCGATGTCTCGTAGCGCGCGCGCCCGTCGCCGAATTCGTGCTTTTCCAAGATGCCTGTTTCTTCGAACAATTTGACCGTCCGGTAGACAGTCGCAAGCGAGATATTTGGATCCGCCGCAGAGGCGCGGTTGTAGAGTTCTTCAACATCGGGGTGATCGGTCGCGGCCTCAAGCACGGCGGCAATCGTGCGCCGTTGATCTGTGAGCCGCAGCCCATGATCTTCGCACCGAGAGATGATTGTAGATACCGACATCACGCGCCCTTGGTCTGGTTTCCGTACATTCCGTTTAAGCGGCGGGCAGGAGCTTGACCAGACCAAAGGCGGGGATTTTAGCGGTAAATTGCGGGCACACCGAGCTTTGCATGGATCGCGTTGACTTGGCCTTGGGGCAGGCCAAGTGCTGTGGCAAGCTGGTGGAGATATTGCGCCTCTTGTTGCGTGTCGAGGTCAATCCCCATGACGGACATGGTGTAAATTTGTTGTTCCAAACCACGTGGAGTTTGACGGGCGAGGCCCTCTATATCAACGGGCGCATTGAGTTCGTCCTGCACAAAACGCTGTTCTTCGGGGCCCAGGTCGCGAAGGCGCGCGATCAGTTTTTGGCGCTCTCCTTCGTCGAGTTTGCCGTCGGATTTGGCGGCTTGCACCATGGCGCGGATCATGAGGCCTGCGACCGCTTCTTGATCGGCGGAGGGTTGGATCGCTTGGGTCGGGTTGCCGTCGAATTGCGAGTTAAGCACATCGCCGAAGCTGCCTTGGTTGGTCTGCTGGCCTGCTTGCATCTGCTTGGCCAAACCGCCCAGAAGCCCGCCAAGGCCACCATTGCTCCCGCTCAACTGGCCCAAGATATCGTTGAGACCGCCAGAGGTTTGCTGGGTCTGTTGTGTTTGCTGACCGCCAGAAAGGCCTTCGAGAAGGCCGCCAATGCCGCCCGTTTGACCAGTGCGGGTCTGCTGTTGCTGACCGCCACCAAGGATATTATCCATCATGTTTTCAAGCCCGCCCAAGTCAGGTTTTTGGCCTGTATTCGGGGAATGTTGGCCACGGAACAGGCCGTCAGTGTCTTGTTGTCTTGCCTGTTGCTGACCCGCTTTCTGGGTCATGGACGCGACGCCTTTGGCGACGGCTACGCCAATGGCGACTTTGGCGAGTGTTTTCATAAGTGACATGTGGTTTCCCCCTAGGTTGATTGCCTCAACTTAAGCGGAAGTCCGGTCAGTCAGGGAAGGGGAAAACGCGGGTCTGCGCGTCATTTCGCCTTTTCTACGGCAGCAATTCAGGCTCACGCCCAACCTTTTCCGCCAGTTTCGCGACGGTTAAACCCTGCACGATGATCGAGAATATCACGACCATATATGTGGCGGTCAGGATCACGGGTTTCCATTCGCCGTCGGGCAAAGACAGCGCCAAAGCGACCGAGATACCGCCCTTAAGCCCGCCCCACGTCATGATCGGCACAACGCCTCGCGAGAAGTTGCGAAAAGGCTTGAGCATCAATACGGGTACGGCAACAGCGGCAAGGCGGGCGACGAGGGTAAGTGCGATGGCCGCGATCCCTGCGGAGAAATTGTCGAAATTGAAGGCAATCGCAAAGACCTCGACGCCGATCAACAGGAAAAGCACCGCGTTTAGGATTTCGTCGATCAGCTTCCAAAAGGCATCTACATAGCGGCGGGTCTCTTCGGACATGCCGTATTTTGCGCCAACGTCGCCGATCAATAGACCTGCGCAAACGGCCATGATTGGCGCGGACACATGCAAGTATACAGCGAGTTCATAACCGCCGAAGGCAAGGCCAAGGGTGATCAAAACCTCTAGGGAATAGTCGTCGATGCGGCGCATAACGCGGAATGTCAGCCAGCCAAGCACGATGCCGAGAAGGGCACCACCGAGCGCCTCTTGCACGAAGAGCTCGACCGCGCCGATTAGTCCGCCGCCATGTTCGTCGCCGATTGGGAATGCGAGGCCGATAAGAATGAGAAAGACGACGTAAGCCACGCCGTCGTTGAATAGGCTCTCGCCAGCGATTTTGGTTTCTAGCGATTTTTGCAGGTTCGCCTCGCGCAGCACGCCCAATACGGCCACAGGATCAGTTGGCGAGATCAATGCGCCAAACACGAGCGCCACGATCAGCGGCATGCCCGTGAGCCATGAAAAGCCAAAGCCGACGATCGCCGTCGATAGGCCGATGCCAATGGTAGCCATGAGCATAACGACGACCCATTCGCGGCGCAGGTCAGAGATTTTGACGTGCAAGGCGCCAGCAAAGAGAAGTAGACCTAGCATCCCTTCAAGAAGGGCGTCGGAAAAGTCGATGCCTTTGACGGTTTCGCGGACGTTTGCAGCGACCCCGAAGCTTGGGAAAAGCAGGTCAAACCCAAGGATTGCGAAAGAGGCAAAAAGCGCCACAATGAGGATGCCGATGGCGGGAGGGAGCCGTAAAAAGAGATAGTTAATCGCACCGAATGCGCCTGCAAGCACGATAAGCAGGGAGGCGATTTGTAGAATGGTCATTTGCTATCCTTCACGGCTTTGCGCGTGGTTTAGCATGGGATTGTAGGCACGGCTAGCGCCGCCAAAGGGGGAGAGCCGCCCAAGTACCGCCGAGGGGGCGTATGATAGCGCCTGTGCCGATTTTGAAGCGGGCGAGATCAGGTGCGTTGACAGTATCGACGGCACCGAGATCAAGGCGTTTGATCTCGCGTTCCGAAAGTTTTTTAACGGCTTGCGAGAGGAGGAGGTTATGGGCGGCGTGCCTTCGTCCGTCGTCGGTTGTCCAGCCGATTTGGTAGGTCGCAGCGCCGCCGTGAAACAGAAAGAGCATGGCTGCGACGGGTGTCTTTTTGAGGAAGGCAATACTGAGCAGGGTATCCTGTGCCGGCCAAAATTGCGCTATTGCGTGGGGCATCGCACGGAATTTTTTGGAGCGTTGCTGAGCGAGGTCAGCCTTTAGGAGCCAACCATCGCTCAGCGTGTCAAAGGTGCGCTGAGTGGTTTTGAGCGGGCTTTTTTCGGCCTTTCGCAGTGCATTGCGCCATTTCTGGTGAGGGTGAAAAGGGCGCATGATGTCAATTTCGGCGACGGTGGCGGGGGTCATGATTTGACGAAAGCCAGCTTCTCGGAGTGCATCGGTTTCTTGGTTGTCGGGGTTCATCACACAGAACGTGCGTGGATTGATGTGTCGGATTGCACGAAATTTCGCGGCGTCGGTGGTGCGAGCGACATAGGTAACGGGGCCGCGTTCGACAAAATGCGACTGTGTAAACTCGTCGAAAAATCCTTTTACACCAGCGATTTGCAGGGCGTTCGTAAAGTAGGCGTGTTGTTGCAGCGCGCATATTTCCATCGCGCTGTTAAACAATCAGAAACCTAAGTTTGTGTTAATGGCCTTATGAAACAGAATCACCGTGTCGCTTCAATCTACGCCGCACCTGCAAAGCCTACGCCCTTAGGTGCGGCGATCATTGCCGCAATCATTGCAATCCCGATTGGCTTGCCTCTGATGCTTGTCGAACGGATGTTACTTTAGCCGATTTGCACGAGCGCGTGACGTTTTTTACCTGCCGATAATTTCATTGGAGCGGCAAGCATTTCTGCCGTGACCATCAGGCCCGCGTCGGACAATGCCTCGTCATTCATCTTGGCCCCATTGTCAGCGATCAGTCGTTTGGCTTCTTTGCCACTGCTTGCCAAGCCCGCTTTGACGATGATTTGCACGATTGACATGCCATCGCGAAGGTCGTCTTCGGAAAGAGTGAGTGTCGGTAAGTCGTCGCCAACGCCGCCTTTCTCAAAGACTTCGCGCGCGGTTGCTTCTGCCGCTGCTGCTGCATCTGCGCCGTGCAGAAGGGTCGTCACCTCATTGGCAAGGATAATTTTCGCGGCGTTGATATCAGAGCCTTCGAGCGCGCCGAGACGATCGCATTCTTCCACGGGCAGTTCTGTGTAGAGCTTGAGGAATTTGCCTGTATCGGCATCAGTCGTGTTGCGCCAGAACTGCCAGAACTCGTAGGGGCTCACCAATTCTGCATCCAACCAGACAGCGCCTGCTGCGGATTTACCCATCTTTTTGCCGTCAGATGTGGTTAGCAATGGCGAGGTCATGCCATAGATTTCGTGATCCAGCACGCGGCGGGTCAGGTCGATCCCGTTGATGATATTGCCCCATTGGTCAGAGCCGCCAAGTTGCAGCAAACAGCCGTAACGACGGTTCAGCTCAAGGAAGTCATAAGCCTGCAAAATCATGTAGTTAAATTCAAGAAACGAAAGCGATTGTTCGCGGTCGAGCCGTGATTTCACGCTTTCAAACGACAACATCCGGTTGATTGAGAAATGCCGCCCGATGTCGCGCAGGAAGTCGAGATAGTTCAGGTTATCAAGCCATTCTGCATTGTTCAGCATTAGCGCACCGTTGGGCGCGTCGTCATAGGTCATGTAGGCGGCGAACACCTTTTTGATGCCTGCGATGTTCTCATTAATCTTCTCTGCGGTCAGCAACGGACGCTCGTCGGCGCGAAACGACGGATCGCCAACCTTTGTTGTGCCGCCGCCCATCAGGGTGATCGGCTTGTGGCCCGTCTTTTGCAGCCAGCGCAGCATCATGATCTGGATCAGCGATCCCACGTGCAACGACGTCGCCGTCGCGTCAAACCCGATATAGGCAGGGACCACGCCATTGGACAAAGCTTCGTCCAAGCCTTGATAGTCGGTGCAGTCGGCCAAGAAGCCGCGCGCCATCATCACAGACATAAATTCGGATTTGGGGTGGTAGGTCATTGCTTTTTCCCTGCACAAAGTGTCCGTCACCCTATAAACGTCGATTTGGCGAAGGGAAAGTGCCAAGAAAATGGAAGTTCTCGCGATGAAAAAGACTGGGTTCGTAACGGCGCTTGGCGCAATGTCTGGCACGTCCTTGGACGGGGTGGATGCCGCTGTCGTCGTGACCGACGGCATCACGATAAGAGGCTTTGGCGATAAGGCCTATCGTCCCTATTCGGCACAGGAAGCGGCTGTTTTGAAGGGTGCTTTGGGGCAGTGGCCAAGCGATGATTTGGCTGACGTGGCCGAACTGATCGAGACGGTTCATGCGCAGGTTTTGAACGAGTTCGGAGAAGTGGATTTGGTTGGTTTTCATGGCCAGACCTTGGCCCATGACCCCGACAATCGGCGCACGCATCAATGCGGCGACGGGCAAGTCTTGGCCGATGTTCTGGGGCAAACGGTAGTTTGGGATTTCCGCTCGGCCGATGTTGAACTTGGTGGGCAGGGCGCGCCATTGGCACCGTTCTATCATTTTGCGCTCGCGAAATATTTGAAAGCCGATGCGCCTGTGGCGTTCCTCAATTTGGGCGGCGTTGGCAATTTGACGTGGATTGATCCAACGAAGGAGAAGCCCGAAAGCGATGGGGCTTTGCTGGCGTTCGACACAGGCCCCGCCAATGCGCCGGTGAATGATTTGATGATGTCGCGGCGCGGCTTGGCGTTTGATGCGGATGGGATATTGGCCGCAGAGGGCAACGTGGACGACGCGATAATCGAGGCGTTTTTGAATCACGCTTTTTTCTACAGAATTCCACCTAAGTCATTGGATCGGGATGATTTTACGGATTTATCCAAAGCTGTAGAAACGTTGTCTGATGCAGATGCTGCTGCAACTTTGACCGCCGCTGCAGCGATGAGCGTTGTCAAGGCGATGGAGTATTGTCCGAGCCAGCCGACGCAATTGTTGGTGACAGGTGGTGGGCGTAAAAACCCGACGCTTATGGCAATGCTATCTGCTGGATTGGATATGGAGGTGGTTGCTGTCGAGGAGGTTGATCTCGACGGTGATATGCTTGAGGCGCAAGCTTTTGCCTACCTCGCGGTGCGCGTGGCGCGTGGATTGCCGACCTCCTGTCGGGGGACAACAGGCGTGCGTGCCGCGGTTTCTGGCGGGACGATCAGCAGGCCAAATGGGAGGGATTCCGCCGATTAACAATTGATTTTTATCAATCAGCTTTTTCCACACTAGATCACTATCAGGTATGAAACTTGAAAGGATCAAAAAATGCTTCGTAATTTTACTTATACATCGTTGATTGTCGTTGGCACCGCGTCGAGCGCGTTTGCTGGGAGCTTGGCTGAGCCAATCATCGCACCTGCGCCCGTCATGGTCGCACAAGCCCCGATGGTGGTCGCGAGCGACTGGACCGGTTTCTATATTGGCGGTGGTGTCGGTCTCGGTAGCGTAGACGTTGGAACCGATCCAACAATTGACACCAATGACCTGAGCGTTCACGCGGGCTATCTCTATGACATGGGATCCACCGTTGTCGGTGGCGAATTAGAATATGAGCGCATGGACTTTAAGGATACGGGCGATGACTATGACGCATCTGTGTTGCGCTTGAAGGGGATTGTTGGATATGACGCTGGCGCGTTCTTGCCTTATATCACTGTCGGCGGCGCTCAGCTAAGTCTTGAGGACGGTTCTGGCGCAGAAGACACTGGTTACTTCTATGGCGCTGGTGCCCAGTATGCAGTGAGCGACAATTTCCGCCTTGGCGCCGAAATTCTCCAACACGAGTTTGAAGATTTCAACGATGGTGGCGCGGACATTTCGGCACAGACAATTAGTCTGCGTGCATCGTACAGCTTCTAGGCAAATTCAGAATCAGATGGGAAAGGCGCGCCTGAATTGCGCGCCTTTCCTTGTTACAGTTGAAGGTGAATTTTGAACCGTGCGCGGATTGCCGCGTCGGTTACCGGGTCAAAACCCGCTTCTGAAGGCTTACCAATGATCTCTTCTTTGCGCTTTGTTGCGTTTTCCAAGAGGTCTGGCTTGCCCTTTTCCTGCCATTCCTTGGGCGAGGTCCGGTCTGCTGTTTTGGGGTAGACGTATTCTGTTTGCATCAACCCGAGCGTTTGATCCGAGCCGAGGTAGTGACCTGGTCCTGTGAGGCAAACATCGCGCATTGTATCAAAGCCGAGGGTCTCGTCGTTGACCTCGATTCCGCGCACGCAACGCAGCGCTTGGCCAATCAGGTCGTCGCCAAGCACCAGTGATTCCAAGCAGAACCCGAGGAGTGAGGCGTGCATGCCTGCGGCCTCATAAACCATATTGAGCCCTGAAAGCCCTGCCATCACGTTAGAGGCCATTTGCTCCCAACCTGCCTGCATATCGGGGAGTTTCGCGTCTGCGATACCTGCGGCGGCCCCACCTGGCAGGCCATAGAATTGGTGCATTTGAGCACAGCCTGCGGTCAGCAGCGCTTGTTCGCCCGATCCGCCAGACATAGCACCTGTGCGCAGGTCAGACACGAATGGCCATGTGCCGAAAATCGCAGGGTAGCCGGGGGAGATGGCGTTCACATAGACGACGCCTGCGAGACATTCTGCCACCGCTTGCACAATTGCGCCTGCGATCGGAGCGGGGGCGGTAGCACCCGCTTGGCCAGCCGAAAGCAACAAGACAGGCATCCCGCCTGCGATACATTTCTCCATCACAAGGCAGGATTCGGTGGCAAATTTCATCGGTGGGACGACGAAGCAGTTGGAGTTCGACACGAAGGGTCGCGCGCGCCATTTATCCTCTCCGCCAGCAATCATGTGCAGCATTTCAAGCGCGTCATCAACGAAGTCAGGCTCGGTAAACGAGACGCCAACGTGTTTGGTAGTGCCTGCGCAACAGCCGTAGATCGTGTTCAAATCCATCTCGCGATTATCAATGATATCGCGGCAAACCATAGGGCGTTGCAGGAAGTGAATGTTGTCCATCTGCTGGACGATTTTCGCGGCGTCGTGCAGGTCTTGCACTGTGGATTCGCGGTAGTTGCGGCCATGCACATCGACCACGTGTACAGCCGCCCCTGCGGTGCCGTAGTGGACGCGGTTCCCGGAGAGGTTGAGGTCATATTTCGGGTCGCGCGCGTTCAAAACGAGGGCCTTTTGCGCTTTGCCGAGCATGTCCATGACCAAGGCACGGGGGAAGCGCAGGCGCTTGTCCTCGCCCATGATCGCACCAGCGGCGACCATGTAATCCACACCCGATTGCGGCGCGTCGCACAGGCCGATTTCCTCTAGAGCGCGCAGGGCGGCCTCGTGGATGCGGTCCATATCTTCGTCGGTGAGCGGTCTATAACGTCCACCTGACATGCCCGCTTTGATCGGTTGCATATCTGTTGGCAGTGGGGCTGCGCGTGCGGCAGTGCGGGCGGCGCGGCCACCAGAGCGGCGCGGCGCGCCAACAATTTTGCCCGCAGGGGCATTGGCTTCGGAAATATCCGTCATAAAAGATCTCGATGTGTAAAGGAAGGGTCAGAGCGAAGGCGGATCAGGCCAGTGTAGGACGCCCACGGGCCGCGCGACCACGGCGTGCGCCGATGGTGCGTAGTATCACAACGATATAGGCGTCTTGCGCGTTCATGTTGCTCTCCCAGTTCCTGCTATCGAAGCTGTGGAGTGGCTGTCAGTCTTGTCTATCCGCGACCAATTGTCGGTTTTGGGCTATTGCCTGCGGATTATTCTTTGGACAGGAGTTCATCGACCGCAGCGCCTGACATGGCACCGGTAAGCTTCGTGAAATCCCCATCGCCAAACATACCGTTTGCAGCGTCGCGAATGGCCGCGTGTGTAACGCGGGCAAGCGATGAGCCGAGCGACAGGCGGGCAACGCCTGCGGCTGCGAATTCGGTGAGTCTATGTTGGGCGTAAGGTCCTGCGACGAGGACGTTAACAGGGGCCTTGGTCGCGGCACATATGCGAGCGACGGCCGCCATGTCTGGTAGCACCGGCGCGTAAAGGCAATCGGCACCTGCGGCTTCAAAGGCGAGCAGGCGGCGCAGGGCCTCGTCAGTGTCATAGCGTTCGGTCATCACACCATCAGCGCGGGCGGTCAGGACGAAATCATGCGGAAGGGCGCGGGCGGCAGATGCGGCGGCTTGGATACGTTCGACGGCGAGGTCGAAATCATAGGCATCGACCGAAGGAAACATCATGTCTTCGATGCAGATGCCTGCGAGGCCGATTTCGGCAGCAAGCCGCACCGTTTCGGCACATGTTTCCGGATCGTCGCCAAAACCGTTTTCGAAATCACCCTGCACAGGGAGCTTTGTGACGCTGAGGATTTCGGACGCATGGGTCAATGCCTCGTCACGGGTGACTGTCCCGCCGTCAGGTCGCCCAAGGGTAAAGGCATGGGCGGCGGAGGAGGTCGCAAGCGCGCGTGCCCCAAGCCCCTCCATCATCAAAGCAGAGCCGCGATCCCAGATATTGGCGAGGACAAATGGCTGACCTTTGACGTGCAGATCGCGGAAACTGGTCATGGTTTTACCTTTGTTTTCGCAAAGGCAACGAGCCGTTTGATGGCGTCCAGGTAAGCGTCGTCGTTGATCGTCATGGCAACGCGGATATGGCCTGCTGCGGCTTTACCAAAGCTTTCGCCCGGCATCGTTGCGATGAGTTCTGCGTCGAGCAGGGCATTGGCGAATTCCTCACCGCTCATGCCTGTGCTGCGGATGTCGAACATAGCATACATGGCCCCCTGAACGGGCACGGCGCGTACGACGTTTTGGCCGTCGAGCGCTTTCAGGGTCAGCGCGCGGCGGCGCTCGAATGGCGCTGCGATTTCAGCCTCGAGCGGGGTGCCTTGCCCAAGCGCAAAGAGGGCCGCGTCTTGGATGTAGCCTGGCACGCCGTAGGTGGTATGGGTGGCGAGGTTGATCAGATGCTTGATGACCTCAGCAGGCGCACAGACCCAGCCGATCCGGCTACCTGTCATGGCGTGACTTTTGGACATGGAACCCACCACGAGGGTGCGTTCGGCCATATTCGGCAGGGCGCGTGGGGAGAGGTGTGACCCTTCCCAGATTTGGGTGTCGTAGACTTCGTCCGAGATCAGCCACAGGTCGTTGTCAATGCAGACTTGCGCGATTTCTGCCATGGTTTCAGCGCTGTAGATCACGCCCGTCGGGTTGTTGGGGCTGTTAATCAGGAGGGATTTGGCACCTTGCGCGGCGGCAGAAATATCGGCGGCGCGCGGTTGGAAATCGTTTTCCGCATAGGCTTGGATCGATTTTGGGACGGCGCCGATGCCACGGATCGTGCCGGGGTAGGTGGCGTAATAGGGGTCGATATAAAGGGCTGTGTCGCCTTGATCGCAGACCGCGTTATGGGTCGCGAATAAGGCGGCTTGTCCACCCGGTGTAATCAGGATGTTGTCGCGCGTTGTTTGTACGCCTGTACGGGTTTGAATACGGGCCGCGACGGCATCGCGCAGGGCGAATGATCCGGGCACCTCGGCATAGCCAGTGCGACCGCTGACTGCGGCCTTGTTCATGGCGTCCAGAATGCTCGGATGCGTCCGAATGTCGTGCTCGCCAATGGTAAGCTCGGTGACCTTATGGCCTGCGTCAATCATGCGGCGGGCGCGGTAGAAGACGTCCCATCCGTCAGAGCCGCCGCCGGTGATATTGGTGATGCGCTGTGATAATTTCATGTGGCTGAAGGGATAGATTTGACGCGCTCCTGTCAACCCGCGAAGTGGGCGAGATTGCTTGGGCCTTGGTCGTCTTTAGCTTTGGCGCCAGCGGGGCTGTAAAGGGCGTAGGATTTTAACGACAGGCACTCACAACCGCTGCAACCGTCGAGTTTTTCGCGCAACTCCTCAAGGGCCGCTATGGGGACGTCCATGTCGCGATCTATACGGTGCCAGATCGGGGCGAAGGCATTGGGCTTGGAAACTTATAGCCACACCGAGTCCGACTCTGGTCGACGGTCCCATTTCCACGATGCAACGCAGATCCAATTTGAGGTCGTCGCTTAAGGTTATAGCGCGTCTCGGATCTTTTTCGGCAGCGCCTTACTGATGATATTGTAGGAAAGGTTGATCCGATGGGCGAGCTCTTCATGGTCCCCATCAACGCTCACGGAGACCCAAGGGGTGTGGAAATAGGGGCCTTCATGGCGCCACCTGCGTCGGTGAGCATGGCGGCAGTTTCTCCGCTGTAGTTTTTGGTGCAAACGCGTGTTGCATCGGGGTTGCCGAAGCAAGCAAACATTTTGCCACCCATTTTCCAGCTATCAAGTTCGGTTGTGAGGTTGGCAGCAGTCGCTTCAGCGAGGGCGCTACAAATGGCGTTGACGTCGGCACGGGTCATGCGACAATGATGACCTTAATTGCGTGAGGTTGCAGGTATGCCAAAATGGGTCGGGTTGTTGCGAGGCATCAATGTGGGCGGAAAAAATCGCTTGCCAATGGAAGGCCTACGCGACATTTGCACGGCACTTTAGCCCGAAAGCCAACCCAAGACACTTATCGCGTCAGGTAATTTGATCATCAAGGCACCTGACAGCGCGACAACGTTGGCAACCGATCTGGGTGCTGCCATCAAAGAAGTCTACGGGATCGACGTGCCTGTTTTGATGTTTGCTGAAAGTGTGTTTCGTAAGTCTGTCGCTGGGTGCCCGTTTGGTAGCGCTGAGGGCAAGGGCGTACACGGGTTCTTTTGCTTTACCCCAGCGCAGATTGATCCGCAAAAGCGTGATGCTTTGATGGTTCTCGGCGAGGGGATGACGCAGGACGGCACCATGATTTGGCTTCATACGCCGCAGGGGATCAGCAAATCGAAACTTGCTGAAAAACTGGGGCAAGTGATTGGGCATGTGCCGACCACGGCCCGTAATCTCAACACACTGCGCAGAATCGTGGAAATGCTGGACGAGACCGATTGATCCTGCTAAAGGTCGCAGCATGAAAAGCATCGCACTCATTATTTGCTGCATTATTACCTGCTGACTTATCTCGCGGGCTGCTCTTTCACGTTTCATCTGATCCCTGAACTTGTTAAGCCCGCTGGCATTACACCTGCGTGAGGCACCATGACCCAAATTAAGCTGTACAACACCAAGACCCGCCGCAAAGAAGACTTTGAACCGATTGATCCGCGCAATGTGCGGATGTATCTGTGCGGGCCGACGGTTTACGATCGCGCCCACTTGGGCAATTCACGCAATGTGCTGATGTTTGACGTGTTGTTCCGCTTGATGCGGTTCGTTTACGGCAAAAAGTCAGTGACTTACGTGCGCAACTTCACAGACGTCGATGATAAGATCAACGCACGCGCCGCCGAAAGTGGCCGTGAGATCGGTGACATCACAGCCGAGACAATTGGTTGGTACCACGATGATATGGATGCATTGGGCGCGCTGCGTCCAACGCATGAGCCGCGTGCGACGGCCTATATTGCGCAGATGATCGCGATGACTGAAGATTTGATCGCGAAGGATCATGCTTACGAGGCCGAGGGTCACGTGCTGTTCGCGGTAGAGAGCTATTCAGAATACGGCGCCCTTTCCGGCCGTTCGATTGACGATATGATTGCAGGTGCTCGTGTCGAAGTCGCGCCGTATAAACGTAACCCGATGGACTTTGTGTTGTGGAAACCGTCAGGCGACGGTCAACCTGGATGGGAAAGCCCATGGGGCTATGGTCGCCCTGGTTGGCATATCGAATGCTCGGCAATGGCGTTGGATCTGCTGGGCCCTTCGTTTGATATCCATGGCGGCGGCAACGATCTGCAATTCCCGCACCATGAGAACGAGATCGCGCAGTCAACTTGTGCTGGTCACGATTTTGCGAATGTCTGGCTGCACAATGAGATGCTACAAGTCGAGGGCAAGAAGATGTCCAAGTCTTTGGGCAACTTCTTTACCGTCCGGGATCTGCTTGATCAGGGGGTGCACGGTATGGTCATTCGCTTGGTCGTGCTTGGCACCCATTACGGCAAGCCGATGGACTGGACCGACAAGAAGAAGGTCGAAGCTGAAGCTGCATTGCGCAAGTGGTATGGCATTTTGCAGGGTCACGGATTTAGCCCAAAACTGGTAAAGGCACTGACGGCTGAGGGCCATTGGAAGGCAGATCCAGAATTTTTGGGTGTGCTGGCCAATGATCTCAACACATCTGGTGCGATTTCTCGACTGCATGTCATGGCAAAGGGCAAGACGCCGGCAGCACTCGCTGGTTTTGCCCATGCGATGCAAATGCTCGGCTTCGTGAGTAATTGGGATGAGATTCCGATGTTTGACGGCGGTGAGGGCGGCGCTGATGTGACGCCTGAGGTGGCCAAACGCATCGATGCGTTGTTGGCGCAACGTGCAGAGGCGCGGGCTGCCAAAGATTGGGGCTTGGCCGATGAAGTCCGCGATATTTTGAACGCGGCTGGTGTTCAGGTCACGGACGTCGGGGGGCAAGCCACGTGGACACCCGGACCGGATTTCGATGCGGCAGAGTTAGGGGACCTGTGATGGGCAAGGAACGGCTTTATCTCTACGATACAACCCTGCGCGACGGGCAACAAACCCAAGGAGTTCAGTTCTCGACTGCGGAAAAATACCGCATTGCCGAGGTCCTTGACCAGCTTGGTGTGGATTACATTGAAGGCGGCTGGCCGGGCGCAAATCCGACGGATTCCGAGTTTTTCGAGGCCCAACCACAGACGCGGGCCGTGATTACCGCTTTTGGTATGACCAAACGGACAGGGCGCTCTGCAGAGAATGATGATGTACTGGCCGCGGTGATGAACGCCAATACACCTGCGGTCTGTCTGGTGGGCAAATCTCACGAATTCCATGTGAAAACAGCACTTGGGATCACATTGGAAGAGAACACCGAGAACCTGCGCGCCAGCTTTGCCTATCTTGTGGAGCAAGGGCGTGAAGCGCTATTTGATGCCGAGCATTTCTTTGACGGCTATAAAGCAAACCCGACTTATGCGCTTGAGGCAGTTAAGGCAGCCTATGACGCTGGCGCGCGCTGGATCGTGTTGTGCGACACCAATGGCGGCACGATGCCCCATGAAATTGGTGATATTGTCGAGGCCGTGATCGCGGCAGGAATTCCGGGCGATCACATTGGTATTCACACCCATAACGACACCGAAAACGCGGTGGCCAATTCGCTTGCGGCTGTGGCCGCTGGTGCGCGTCAAATCCAAGGCACGCTCAACGGTTTGGGCGAGCGTTGTGGCAATGCGAACCTGACGACATTGATCCCGACCTTGCTGCTCAAAGAGCCATTCGCGAGCCAGTTTGAAACGGGTGTGACACGCGATGCACTAAAAGGTCTGCGCAAGGCGTCGCGGCTGCTAGATGACATCCTGAACCGATTGCCCGCAAGTCAGGCGCCATTTGTTGGCTCGTCTGCCTTTGCCCATAAGGCAGGCCTGCATGCCAGTGCGATTGCAAAGGACCCGACAACTTACGAACATATTGAGCCAAGCTTAGTCGGTAATTCGCGCATCGTGCCAATGTCCAATCAGGCAGGGCAATCGAACTTGCGTGAACGGTTGGAGCAGGCAGGTATAGAGGTCGAACGCGATGATCCCGCCTTGCCGCGTATCCTTGACCGGATCAAAGAAATGGAAGCGCAGGGCTATTCCTATGACACCGCTCAGGCAAGTTTCGAGCTTTTGGCGCGTGAAGAACTGGGCCTATTGCCTGCGTTCTTTGAGGTGAAACGCTACCGCGTGACCGTGGAGCGCCGCCGCAATAAGCGCAACAAAATGGTCTCGCTGTCCGAGGCGGTTGTTGTTGTGAAGGTGAACGGCGAGAAGGTTCTGAACGTCTCGGAAAGCCAAGGGCCTGACGGCAAGGATCGCGGGCCTGTTAACGCGCTTTGGCGTGCACTGGCCAAGGATTTGGGGCCATATCAGGACCTGATCGAAGACATGCGGCTTGTCGATTTCAAGGTGCGCATTACTGATGGCGGCACAGAGGCCGTGACCCGCGTTATCATCGATAGCGAAGACGCGCAGAACCGTCGTTGGTCGACTGTTGGCGTCTCTGCAAACATCGTTGACGCCTCTTTTGATGCGCTGGTTGATGCCATCAATTGGAAACTGATCCGCGATGGGGCGAAAGCACCGTGAGCCTGACTGCCTGCGCTGAAATTGTCCAAAAGGGCGATCCCGAACGGTTCCGTGCAGTCATGGCCGCCAATGTGCCTGCGCGCCGAGTCCTGTTTCCACTTTATGCGTTCAACATCGAAGTGACCCGCGCCCCTTGGGTAACCAAGGAACCGATGATCGCGGAAATGCGCCTGCAATGGTGGGCGGATGCGTTGGAGAAAATCTGCGGCGGCGTGCCTGCGCGAAAGCATGAAGTTGTGGACGCGTTGGCCGAGGTTCTGGACCCGCAGGGCGCGCTCACGCTGTCCAAATTGGTAGCAGCGCGGCGTTGGGATATTTATTCTGATGCTTTTGAGGACCAGACACATTTTGACGAGTATATCGACGGCACCACGTGCGGGCTTTTGTGGACAGGAGCGCGGCTTTTGGGGGCGGAGGACGAACCCGCAGGCCGTGATTACGCTTACGGTATCGGTGTTGCCAATTTTATGCGGGCGATCCCTGAGTTGGAAAGCCGTGGGCGCAAGCCGCTGGTGGATGGCACCTCTGACGGGGTGCGCGAATTGGCAGGCGAGGCGTTGGCGCGGCTCACACGCGGGGCGCTTCCGAAAGATGTGGCCCTTGCAGGTTTCCTTGCAAAATCAACGTTGAAGCGCGCAATCTATGACCCGCAACGGGTTGTTCATGGGGCGCTGGAGCTGAGCCCACTTGGTCAAACAATCCAGCTTATGAAAGCCAGCGTGCTAAGTTAACTTCTCGATTTTTCTAAGCCAGATCAATGCACCAGCGGCCAAGATCAGGAAAGGTATCATCGCGAGGTTCACGGCGTCCCAGCCCTCGACAGCAGTGCCGCCCGAGCAGTTCATCAAGCCGCCAGATGACAGCGACGCGACGGTGACCATGCCAAACACGATCATGTCGTTCATTCCCTGAACGACGCCACGCTCGTGCGGCGCATGCGCAGCTGAAAGCATGGTTGTCGCGCCTATGAAGCCGAAGTTCCAGCCTATGCCGAGCAGTATGAGCGCTAAGAAAAAGTTGACGATTTCCACGCCCGAAAGTGCGACAACGCCCGCACCCATCAGGATTACGAGGCCAATTGCGATAATTTTTTCTGCGCCAAAACGGGCAATCAAGTGGCCTGTAAAGAACGAGGGGATAAACATGGCAAGCACATGCGCAGAGACAATATCGTTTGCGTTATTCTTGGTGAACCCGCAGCCGACGACGGCCAAAGGCGTCGAGGTCATTACGAGGTTCATAAGCGAATAGGCGACCATGCCGCAGATTACGGCGACGACGATACGTGGATCGCGAAGGAGTTCACGGCGCGAACGGGACTTAGGCGCGTCTGCCATGATCGGCTGGCCTTTGGTGCCTTTGGGGAGGTCGAGCGCGAGGAACAGAAGCATTCCGAAGAGGTTAAGTGCTGCAACAGCGAGGTATGTTCCCAAAAACGGTACAACAAATGCGTCTTGCACGAGTTTATTCAACTGCGGACCGATGATCGCCGAGATGAGCCCACCCGCCATCACATAAGAAATCGCCTTGGGGCGGAAAGCTTCAGAAGCTGTATCGGTCGCGGCAAAGCGGTAGAAACCCTGCGCGGACATATAGATACCCGTCAAAAGAGAGCCGAGCAGCAGTATGTAGAAAGATCCGATGTAGAGCCCGTAAGCTGAAATCAACGCGCCCACCGCACCAGAGGCGGCGCCAAGGAAAAATCCGAACCTGCGACCATTGCGCTGCATCAGCGGGCTAAGCCACGGGGCGGTGATCATTGAGCCAAAGACGATGAAAGAAATCGGTAGCGTTGCGAGGCAAGGGTTCGGCGAAAGCATGCCCCCTGCCAACCCGCCGATGACAAATATCATCGGCATCTGAGCGCCCAAGATCGCTTGGGCGGCGACAAGGACAGCTACGTTGCGCTTGGCGCGGCGATCATCAAAAATTTCAGTCATGGGCTATCGGTAAGCCCGCGTTTCTTCAGTGGCAATACCCGAAGTTATGCACGATCGATAATATGAGCAAAGGAGCCCGCGACGCGTTCTTGGCATAAGCCCATTGCGGGCAGGGCCGTGTCGGTGGCGTCGGTTGCTTCAAAAAGGGGCGTGCCATTCGCGTGTAAGGTCGTGGCATAGTGGAATTCATGGGCTTTCCACTGGCCTTTGAACGGGCCACGGGTGGCGCTGATGTTGCGGTAGCCGAGGTGCAGTTTGCGCGTGGCAAAAGAAGTTGTGAGTGGGAGTACGCCCGCCATTTTGTGAGCGGTGCCACTTGCGTCGACGAGTGCCTCGCCCAGCGTCATGTATCCACCACATTCACCATATATATCAGTATCTTCTGATGCGTTTCTCAGGCTTTGCATGAAGTCAGTGTTGTCTGCCAGCCGGCCTGCGTAAAGTTCTGGATACCCACCCGGGAGATAGATCAAATCGCAGTTCGGAGCCGCTTCATTTGCGAGTGGTGAGAAGAAGGATATTTCGGCCCCAGCACTGCGCCAGTCGCGCAATAGGTGCGGATAGGCGAAGGCGAAAGCGGCGTCTTGGGCGACGGCGATCCGTTGTGCGGGAGCAGAGGGTTTTGCGGTTTTCGATGGGGCGGATATGTCTGATCCAAGCGCGGAAAGCGCCCCAAGGTCGACATTCTGTCGCGTTATTTCGGCGGCTTTGTCGAGGAAGGCGTCAAGGTCTGGCCGCTCTTGTGCTTGCACTAATCCGAGGTGGCGGGACGGGGTGCCAAGTGCGGTCATGCGCGGCACAGCTCCGAAAACGGGCATGTTGATACGGGTCAAGGCGTCGCGCAACATGACCTCGTGACGGGGTGATCCGACGTTATTGAGGATCACTCCTGCGATTTTTACGGTTGGGTCGAAGTTCGCGAAGCCTTGCACGAGCGGGGCAACAGATTGCGCCATGCGGGCCGCATCGACGACGAGCACAACGGGAAGGTCGAGACAGTGGGCAAGATCCGCGCATGCCCCTTTTCCGACCGGCGGCGCGCCATCAAAGAGTCCCATCGCGCCCTCTACGATCAGGTGGCCTGTGGCGGCAATCGAAGTGATCCGCTCGGGTGTCATTGCCCAAGCGTCGAGGTTAAAGCAGGGCTGGCCGCATGCGGCTTCATGAAAGCGGGGATCGATGTAATCGGGGCCAGACTTTGCGCCTGAAATGGTCAAACCGCTCTGCGCGAAAGCTCTCAGTAGACCCAAGGTGATCGTGGTTTTACCGCTCCCAGAGGAGGGGGCCGCGATCAGGAATCTCATGCGCTTTCGGCGGGCCGTCCGCGCCCGAGGGGGTCGAGATTACGTGGGGCATCGCCTGCTGCTTGTCCCTGCCAATCAAGGACTTGCCGCATTAAGACGGATCTGCCAATGCAGAAGATTGCCGGTGGTTCCATACCTGATGCGGCCACATCTTCGACGACGGTGCCGAGGGTCGTTTCGAGCACTTGTTGCTCGGGCGTTGTTGCGTTGGCGACCACGGCGACAGGTTCATCTGCGCCGCGACCCGCATACACAAGCTTCTGTGCGATTTGGGCGATGTGTTTCATGCCCATGTAAATCACGAGGACTTGGGAGCCTTTTGAAATCGATTCCCAGTCGAGCGAGCTCGGCGTGTCACCTGATTGGTCGTGACCAGTCACAAAGGTCACCGATTGGTTCACATCGCGGTGGGTGACGGGGATGCCAGCGTAGGCCAAGCCGCCGATACCAGCGGAAATGCCCGGAATAATGCGTACAGGAATGCCATGCTGAACAAGCGTTTGCGCTTCTTCGCCGCCGCGCCCAAAGACAAATGGATCGCCGCCTTTAAGACGCAGCACGCGCTTACCCATCCGCGCAAGATCAACAAGCTGCAATGAGATATCACGTTGCTTGGCTGATGGTTTGCCGCCACGCTTGCCTGCGTAGATGTGTTCGGCTTGCGGCGCCCAAGTCAGGATCGTTTCTTGCACCAGCGCATCATAGACGACAACATCTGCCTGTCGCAGTGCGTTGAGCGCGTGCAAGGTCAGCAATCCCGGATCGCCAGGGCCAGCGCCACAAAGCCAGACCCAACCTTGTTCAAGTATGGGCCAACTATGGGCGGGAAGGGTGGTATCTGTATTCATGCGCCCATTATGCCCAATCTTGCTGCCGGAGGAAAGGTGACAAACGACACCTCTTTGCGGATTGGCGGCAGGTGATTTGCTTCCTATAGTCAAGGGGATGGAAGATTTGCCAAAAACCGAATTGCGCCGAGGCTGGACCACGGGCGCTTGTGCGACTGCCGCGACGAAGGCGGCGTTGCAACGGCTATGGGGTGGGGCATTTGGCGCTGATGTGCAGATCACATTGCCCAAGGGCGAGACGCCCACTTTTGCTCTCGCGCATACTGACGCGGGCGAGGGATGGGCTGAGGTCGGGATTATCAAGGACGCAGGCGACGATCCCGATGTGACGCACGGCGCGTTGATTATCGTGCGTGTATCGGCATCGGATGGCGGGGTGGTTTTCAAGGCGGGAAAGGGCGTGGGCACTGTCACCAAGGCGGGTTTGCCGATTGGTGTCGGCGAGCCTGCGATCAATCCTGTCCCGCGCTTGATGATGGATGAAGTGGTGGCCGAGGCGGCGGCGATCTACGGGCAGACGCCCGATGTAACGATCACCGTGTCAATCCGTGATGGTGAGGCGCTTGCGCTCAAAACGTGGAATCCGCGTTTGGGGATCGTTGGCGGGCTGTCGGTTTTGGGGACCACGGGCATTGTGCGCCCGTTCTCCTGTGCGGCTTGGATCGCCTCTATTCACCGTGGGATCGATGTCGCGCGTGCGGAAGGGCTGCCCCATGTTGCGGGTTGCACGGGGGCGACGAGCGAAAAGGTGGTGCAAGACCTATACGGGCTGCCAGATCATGCGATGCTGGACATGGGCGACTTTGCGGGCGGGATGTTGAAATATCTGGTCAAACACCCTGTGGAGCGCGTCACGATTGGCGGTGGGATTGGGAAGATTGTCAAATTGGCGCAAGGCGCGATTGATTTGCATTCGGGGCGATCTCAGGTGGACTTCGCGGGGCTCGCGGAGATGATGAACGATCCGCGTCTTGCGGATGCGAATACTGCGTTAGAGGCCTATCAGATTGCAGGCGCACCTTTGGCGCAGGCGGTGGCCGAGGCCGCATTGCGTCAAGTAAATGCGCGCTTTGCAGGGCCGCGCTATGATATCGTGATCATTGACCGCGCAGGAGCGATTTTGGCGAGGGCCGGGGCATGACGATCTTGGTTCTGGCGGGCACCTCGGAAGCCAAAGAGATTGCCACATCACTGGCCGCTTTAGGGGTGCGCGCTGTCGCGTCGCTTGCGGGGGTAACGCGTGCGCCACAGCCGTTGGATTTGCCGACGAGGGTTGGTGGGTTTGGTGGCGAGGCGGGTTTTTTGGCTTATCTAAAGGCCGAAAAGATAAGCGCAGTGATCGACGCAACGCACCCCTTTGCATCGCAAATTACGGATCGTACTGCGCGGCTCTGCAAGGCACTTGGTTTACATTACGTGCAGGTTTTGCGCCCCGCGTGGGCACCAATTGTGGGCGACAATTGGACCGAGATCGCCCGCGAGGAGGATGCCGCTGCCCTGATTCCCAAAGGGGCTACAGTGTTTTTGGGTACGGGGCGGCAGACCTTGGATCGCTTTGCAGGTCTCGAAGGCTGCCGCGTGATTTGCCGCCAGATTGATCCGCCAACGTCACCGTTTCCGTTTGAAGGCGGCGAGTTTCTGATTGGGCGTCCGCCGTTCCCCGTGGAGCGTGAAAAAGCATTGTTTGCAGCCCTTCAGGTCGATTTTATAGTGGTGAAAAATGCGGGCGGTGTGGCGAGTGCGACAAAGCTGACGGCGGCGCGGGAAATGGGAATACCTGTGTTGATGATCGCCCGCCCCCAGATGCCCGATGCACCGCGCGTTGAAACGGTGGGTGAGGCCGTAAAATGGGCGCTTGCACTTTGACGGGACGGATTATCACAAACGCGGAGGATGTGGCTGAAGGGGCGGCTTGGTTGGCAGCGCATGTGCCGCAATTTTCCACTCTCCTGCCGAAGATTGAACCCCTGCCACTACGGCTGAAAGCAGACGGGTTCGGCCCGCTTGTGCATGCGATCATGGGGCAGCAGGTGAGTGTCGCCTCTGCCAATGCGATCTGGGAGAGGTTGCAGTCTGAAGGGCTGACCACGGGGCCAACGATAGCCGCTGTGAGCCAAGACGCGTTGCGCGAATTGGGCCTTAGCCGCCAAAAGGCCCGTTATGTGCATGCGCTGGCAGAGGCCGACATTGACTATACCGCTTTGCGCTCGGCACCGACTGAACACGTCCTTAAAACACTGATCGCCGTGCCAGGCATTGGCGCTTGGACGGCTGAGGTTTATGCAATGTTTTCGCTCGGGCGTGCCGATGTTTTCGCTCCGGGCGATCTGGCTTTACAAGAAGGCGCACGGCTGATCTTTGATCTGCCCGAGCGGCCCAAAGACAAAGATTTACGCGAGATGGCAAAGGCTTGGTCTCCATGGCGATCGGTTGCAGCGCGGATCATCTGGGCTTATTACGGTGCAACAAAGAAAAGGGATGGAATTCTATGACACGTGCGTTGACTGCAGGCCGCAAAGAGCCGCTTTCCGGTGAAACCCAATCTGCGGTGATTTTCCTGCATGGCTATGGTGCCAATGGCGCGGATCTACTGGGGCTTGCTGATCCTTTGGCCGAGCATATGCCGGATACGTTGTTCATCTCCCCCGATGCCCCAGAGGATTGCGCGGGTTCGCCCATGGGCAAACAGTGGTTCCCGATCCCTTGGATTGATGGATCATCCGAAGAAGAGGCGCATCACGGGTTGCTGCGGGCGACCGATGATCTCAACGCGTTTCTTGACGGCGTGATGGTCGATGAGGATTTACTACCAGAGCAGGTGATGGTCCTGGGCTTTAGCCAAGGTACGATGATGGCATTGCATGTACTGCCGCGCCGCGAAGATGCAGTGGCGGGGATCGTTGCGTTTTTTGGAAGATTGCTGGAGCCGGATGCGCTGGTCGATGAAGTCAAATCGATGCCGCCCGTGTTGCTGATCCACGGTGATCAAGATGACGTTGTGCCGCCACAATCATTGCCGCAAGCGGCCGAAGCATTGCAAGGCGCGGGATGGACGGAAGTCTACGCTCATATTATGAAAGGCACCGCCCACGGGATTGCGCCGGACGGACTTCAGGTAGCGCTCGCTTTCATGCGTGACCGCTTTGGGATGGACTGAAAACTTAGCCATTTGTTAGGATACTTGGAACATATCGAGGGGTATGAAAGAAAACGTAGCCTTACCCGACAGAATAATTGAATTTGTCGCGCCACGCGGTGTGGTTGATTATTGGTCAAAAGTCTTCCTCCTTATCATGATTATCGGCCTGATGAATTTCATCCGAGACAATATCGAGCATGGGGCTGACGCAGACACGATTTATGCAAATGTGATCGAGGCTGCACCGATCGGGCTTCCGTTTTGCCTTCTGGCGCTATCGCTGATCGGTCGATTGAAAAGAATGCAAGACGAACTGATTGCGCTTGCCGCGACAGATATGTTGACGGGGCTGAACAACCGAAGGGCCTTTTATGAGAGGGTCGCGGCAATTCCTGATGCGGCAAAGGGTGTTCTTATGATCATTGATGCCGATCATTTTAAGCGGGTGAACGACACTTA
>Ga0181560_10000896_pt1 | contig 27696 bp, 24 predicted proteins | sample 011ome_20_FD_133751 | JGI IMG/M metagenome (GOLD analysis project Ga0181560, IMG submission 133751) | Coastal salt marsh microbial communities from the Groves Creek Marsh, Skidaway Island, Georgia - 011509CT metaG (megahit assembly) | ecosystem: Environmental > Aquatic > Marine > Intertidal...
AGTAAGTCCAGTATCCCCGTGTGGGCCACCGATCACAAACTTGCCCGTTGGGTTGATGTGGTAGGTGATCTGGTCTGTAAATAGTTTCTGAAGTGAAGGTTTCAACTTGGCCTTCACGCGTGGGATCAAAATATTAATGATATCAGCTTTGATTTTAGCAAGCATCGTTGCTTCCTCATCAAAGTCATCGTGCTGGGTAGATACGACGATCGCATCGATGCGCTGTGGCACGTTGTCGTCAGAGTACTCAATCGTCACCTGAGACTTGGAGTCCGGACGCAAGTACGGCATGTCCTTGTTCTCTCTACGCAATTCTGCTAGTTCAAGCAAGATGCGGTGAGAAAGGTCCAAGGCCAGTGGCATGTAGTTATCCGTTTCGTTAGTCGCATAACCAAACATCATCCCTTGGTCGCCTGCTCCCTGCTCCTCTGGGTTCTTGCGTTCTACCCCCTGGTTGATGTCAGCAGACTGCTCGTGAATCGCTGAAAGCACTCCACAGGAGTTGCCCTCAAACATGTATTCGCTCTTGGTGTAACCAATCTTGTTGATGACCTCACGAGCGATTTTTTGTACGTCTAGGTACACCTCAGATTTTACCTCACCAGCAAGGACCACTTGTCCCGTAGTTACGAGTGTTTCGCAGGCTACCTTGGAACTAGGATCAAAAGCCAAAAAGGTGTCAATCAGTGCGTCGGAAATCTGGTCCGCAATTTTATCGGGGTGGCCCTCAGATACAGATTCTGAGGTAAATAGGTAAGGCATACCGTCTTCTTATTATTTGTGATTAGAGCCCAAAATTACAGGAAGTAGGGGAAATAAAAAATTGAAGAAAGAGGATCCAAAGGAAGCAGAAGGGGTTCGTTTTTAAATTCCTTCCAAGATATTTAGTAAATAATTGCTTTTCATCTAGTAAAAGGCAGGTAATTCTTGGCCTAGCCTACCTTTGAAGTCAGGGTCTTTTTGAAATAGATAAAATAAAAAAGCCATTGAGATGTATAAATCTCAATGGCTCTAAGGAAAAGACCTAAGGGGTTTAAAAAAACCCAAAGGACATCAAATCATTTCTACGCTACGCTTTACAAAGGCGGTCAAGTCCTTCCCTGTCAGCAAGCCCTGGGAAAGTAATGCCAGGTCAAACGCTTGCTTAGCAAGGCTTACCTGCGCTTCTTCAGATTCTGCCTTCAAGATCTTGTCCACAAGCGGGTGATTTCCATTGATAGCTACCTTGTAGCTATCGGGCAAGCTTCCGTAGAAACTCATCGGTCCACCACCTGTTTGTGCCATATCTTTCATTCGACGCATCCACTCTTCCATCGTAATGGTTACAGGGAACTCTTCCGGACTTAGACCTTCAATCTCTACGGTGTAGGTTTTGTTCTGAATAGCCTTATCAAAGATTTCCTTTACTGACTTGCTCTGATCTTCCGTCAGCAGGTTGGCAAAGGCAGCATCCTTCTGTATCAATTTTTCCACCACATCGGCATCCACACGCTTGAGTTGGGTCTTGTCCAACTTGGACTCCATGTGCTGAATGAAATGGCTGTCAATTGGGGAATCGAGCACCAAAACATCGTACTCCTTATTTAATGCCGAATCGATAAAACTGTCCTGCTTCTTGAGGTCAGTGGCATACAAGTAGATGACTTGCTCATTTTTGTCGGTTTGGGTAGCCAACACCTTTTCACGGTATTCGTCTAGCGTATAGTATTCTTCCTTGGTGTTTTTGAGGAGGGTAAATTCCTTTCCTTTCTCATAAAACTTCTCTTCGGAGATCATGCCATATTTCACAAACAGGCCAATGTCATTCCACTTTTCCTCGTAGACTTTACGATCTTTCTTGAAGAGTTCAGAAAGTTTATCTGCAACTTTCTTCGTGATGTAGTTGTTGATCTTCTTCACATTGCCATCTGCCTGCAAGAAACTTCTGGACACGTTGAGTGGAATATCTGGAGAATCAATTACCCCATGAAGCAGCATTAAAAACTCTGGTACAATATCTTTCACTTCATCGGTAATGAAGACCTGACGGCTAAAGAGTTTGATCTTATTGCGCTGCATTTCAAAGTCGTTTTTAACCTTTGGAAAATAAAGCACACCGGTAAGATTGAACGGATAGTCCACATTCAGATGAATCCAAAATAAAGGATCCTCGCTCATTGGGTACAGGCTCTTGTAGAAGGCCAAGTAATCCTCGTCCTGGAGGTCGCTAGGAGATTTGGTCCAGATCGGAGCGGTAGTATTCAGAATGTTGTCCACTTCTACAGACTTCCATTTCTTCTCTCCCTTGTCGTCTACGCCATCTTCAACGGATTCGGTTTTAGTGCCAAACTTGATCGGAATGGGCAAAAATTTACAATACTTATCCAAAATACCCTGCAACTTCCACTTGTCTAAGAACTCGACTGAATCCTCATTGACGTGAAGAATAATGTCTGTTCCACGGCTTTTCTTTTTGCCTTTTTTGATTTCAAACTCCGTACTTCCATCACAGGTCCAAATCGCAGGTTCAGCACCTTCCTGATAGGATAGCGTGTGGATTTCCACGTTTTTGGCCACCATAAAGGCGGAATAAAAACCCAAACCAAACTTTCCAATGATTTCATTGGCATCCTTGGCATCTTTGAATTTCTCCACAAACTCCGTGGCTCCAGAAAAAGCAATCTGGTTGATGTATTTTTTGATTTCCTCAGCGGTCATGCCGAGTCCTTTGTCAGAGATGGTGATGGTCTTCTTCTTTTCATCAAAAGAAACCTCCACCGTGAGGTCACCTAATTCCCCGGTATACTGACCTAATGTCGCAAGTCGCTTAATTTTTTGTGTAGCATCTACCGCATTAGAGACCAATTCCCGAAGGAAAATCTCATGATCAGAATAGAGGAATTTTTTAATGATTGGGAAAATGTTCTCGGTATGGATCGAGATCGTGCCTTTTTCCTGCATGGGCTTACATCGGTTTAGTTACGTATTAAATGAATCTAACTTCCCTCTGCAAGGCCTATTCCACGTGTAAAAAAAATGACAAGATGTCAGAAAAACCTGCTATACCCCAACCCTACAAGAAATAAATAAAAAACCCTTTTAAAATTTTATGGGCTTTGCAGGTAAGGAAAAATCAGTGGATTGGGAAATTCAAAGGTAAAGCCAGTTTCCAAGAGTTTATCCGAACTAATCAATCTACCCACTGCTTCGTCAGTAGTCTCCTGAAAACTTGCAGGTAAGGGAATTCCCAACGTAGTAGCATTGTGCTGATACACCTCCCGCCGTAGGGGATGCTCTGGAGCAACTCCATTGAAAGTCTGATTCCAAAGTCCCTGATTGATCACCCAGGCAATTATTCCTGCTGCATCCGCTTGATGGATAAAGTTGACTGGTGTATGTCCCACTACTTGTTCCTTTCCGGAAAAATAAACCCCTGGAATCCGATCCATCCCCATCAATCCTCCCATTCTCAAAATCGTCAAGTCATACTTGGATGATTCCCCTATCAATGCTTCTGCTTTCAGCAAGATGGCATTGCCCGAGTTACTCTCGGAAATTACCTCGTCTTCAGTATAGGGTACCTCCTTACTTGTATTGGGATAAATTCCAGTGCTAGAAATAAAGATTACCTGCTTTATCGCTGAGTTTTCAATCAAATCGCGTAAGAAACTGAGTTGCTGCAAGTAAAGCGCTCCATCCCCTTCTTTACTCCGCGGAGGAAGGGTAATTATCAAAATCTCGGAATCTAAAAGTCGGGAATACGCTTTTCCTTTCGGGTCGGGATCTAGGGTAAAATGAATTGCATCTAGCCCCCTGTTGCGAAGGAGTTTTACTTTTTCTAAACGGGTGGAAGATCCGAGTACCGGATACCCCTGCATTTGCAAACGCAAGCCAGCGGCCTCCCCGAGCCATCCTAAACCAATAATTGAAACTTGCTTCATGTCTTTGAAATGAAGGGTACAAGATGTAAAATATTCTTTGTTAGAAACCGCTCCTATTGTGAAAAAGTCAAAGAAAATCCTTCTTTTCGGAAGTTTGATTATTCTTTTTTAGGGAGGGTACCGAAGAGGTAATCCCAAAGGGGGGAGCTTACTCCAAAAGCAGCGTCTGGATCTTTGTAGTGGTGAATTGCATGGTTGACCCACAAGATCTTAAGAAAATTCTTTGGAGGATTAAAGACATGGACCACGTAATGGACTCCTAGGTACCCTGCATATCCGAGTAGAAATCCAGGCAAAAAATAAAGTGCAAAATCGCCCATTAACAGGGTAAATAACAGGTATAGAATTGCGGCATAGGCGGCACTGACAAAAGGCGGCATCGCCAAGCGGTCCTTGTCCTTGGGGTAATCGTGGTGTACCCCATGAACATTGTACTGCAACTTATCCTTGAGAGGAGTATCGGGCTCCATGTGAAAAAAATACTTATGCATCATGTATTCTACAAAAGTAAAGGTCAAGGTACCAAAAAGAAAAAATACCAACCCCAATCCAATCGGGATGGAAGTGGCTACTAGCCCATAATACATGGAAACGGAAGCAATAGCTAAAAATAAGGAAATAGGAATGGAAATGTGTGTTCTTGAAATTCGTTCAAGTACAGGATTAGAAAACAGGGTAGCCGATCCAAAATTGTCAGGTCGATCTAATCTCCCAATCTTTTTCATCGCAACTAATGGTTTAGGTAGTTCTTAAAAATTAGATGGTACTAGGGATTTAAACTATCCTACAAAAATAAGGGTTTCTATTTTCTCAAATTTTTTTTCACTTTCCTGCCTCAACTTATATTTTTTGTAACTCAAGGGTCAAGGCAATTGTCTTTCGGTAATAATTTTCATACAAGGGAAGAATTTGGTCAATATCAAATTCTTTGGCCCGAGCCAAGGCCCGCTCCTTAAATCCTTGCAAATTGGCAGCATCCAAAATAAACAATGCTTTTTTGGTCATGCCTTCCACATCACCCACTTCGCATGCAAATCCTGTCACCCCGTCCAAATTGAGTTCGGGTATCCCTCCTGCATTGGATGACAAGACAGGCACCTCGCATGCCATGGCCTCTAGGGCGGCAAGTCCAAAACTTTCCTTCTCGGAAGGCATCAAAAATAAATCTGCCACAGATAAAACTTCTTCCACTGCCTCAAGCTTGCCCAAAAATCGAATATCTTCACAGGTGCCGAGGGTACGACAAAGGCGCTCCATTCGATCTCGCTCGGGCCCATCTCCCACTAGTAGTAATTTGGCAGGTATTTCTTTTCGGACATTGTAAAAAACATGAATTACATCTTCTACCCGTTTGACCTTCCGGAAATTAGAGGTATGGACGAGTAGCATTTCCCCATTGGGGCAGATGGCCAGCTTAAAGTGCTCTTTTCGTTGCTTCTTAAACCGATCCAAATCAATAAAATTCGGAATCACTTCAATGTCTCGCTTGATATCAAAATAATCGTAGGTTTCCTTTTTCAAATCCTCGGAAACCGCCGTCACCCCATCCGATTGATTGATGGAAAAGGTGACCACCGGTTCGTAACTAGGATCCTTCCCTACCAAGGTAATGTCTGTTCCATGAAGCGTGGTTACTATAGGAATAGAAATTCCTTCTGATTTCAATATCTGCTTTGCCATGTACGCTGCTGAAGCATGTGGAATAGCATAATGTACATGGAGTAAATCTAGGTTTTCGTACTTGACCACACTTACCATTTTACTAGCAAGGGCAAGCTCATACGGCGCAAACTCAAACAAGGGATAGCTCTTGATGTCAACCTCATGGTAAAAGAGGTTTTCACTAAAAAAATCGAGCCGCATCGGTTGCTTGTATGTAATAAAGTGAACCTCATGACCCACTTTTGCAAGACCTTTGCCTAATTCGGTGGCAACAACACCGCTACCTCCAAAGGTAGGATAACAAACAATTCCTATTTTCATCTAGTCGATCAAGCCTTTACTAACGTGCTGATAACACGTTACAACTGTAGTTTTGTTCAAAATAAAAGATTTTTATGCATCCTTTTTTCGCTCAACGTGGGAATAGAATGAAAAACTTACACACAACTCCACAAAAATCTGATTAATTTCCCAAAGTAATCGCAGATAATTATGAGATATTCTATTCTTTTAGTAAGTAGCCTCCTACTTAGTTGGGCTTGTACCCCTTCCCCTACTACAGAGTCGGCGCAGGAAAAAATAAATCCCATTACTTATTGGGGCGAAAACCCCTGGCCTGATATTCGTAAAAAACGAATCAACCAATTGCTTCCTGAAGCCTTAAAAAATGCAGATGTTGCGAGTTGGCTCGTAGTATGTCGTGAAAACTACAACGACCCTATCGCCACACATGTGGGCGGTGAAAACGCCAGCGGTACGGCAGCCTTACTTTTTTACATAGATGAAACAGGCTTTCATTCCCTAGCTTTTTCCCCAGAAGGAGAAGCAAAGGCATTGGAAGACCTCGCCATCCATGAAAAAGTAGAACGCATCCCGCGTGGAGAATCTGCAGTAGCTAGGGCAGTTGCCTTTATCAAAGAAAAAGGGTTTTCTTCCGTAGCCATCAACACCTCTGCAAGTAACGAGATGGCAGACGGATTAACTCATAGCCAGCACCAGGAACTGGTTTCCTTGATGGGCAATGACATAAAAAAATTGGTTTCCTCCGAGGAATTGGTCTACGAGTGGCTTTCCATCAAACTTCCTGAGGAGGTAGAAATTCTAAAAAAGGCTGCCCAGTTAGCGTCTGATTTTCAAGAAGAGGCCTATGCCAAGATTATCCCCGGGAAAACTACCGATGCTGAGGTTGCCAAATTCCTCAAAGCCAAAATGGCAGAATACGGCGTCACCGATGCCTGGCATCCTGACCAAAATCCGAATGTCAACTCAGGCCCAGACCGAGGACACTCCCATGCCACGGATAAGGTGATTCAGCCAGGTGATGTCATTCAAACTGACTTTGGAGTGAAATTATATGGGATTTGGGTGAGCGATATCCAGCGCTTTGCCTATGTCCTTAAGGAAGGGGAGACGAGCGCTCCCAAAGAAATTCAACAGTACTGGGAAAATGGAAAAGCAGGAAGCCGAATTGCTCTTGCCACCATGAAACCAGGCATAAAAGGAGAAGATGTGGATCGTGCTCAACGAGACTTAATGGACGCCAATGGATCGCTCTATGTTCCTTGGAGTACAGGACATCCGGTTGGCTATGTGGCCCACGATGTGGGACCTAATTTGGGAGGTGCTCGATTGACTCAATCCCGGCCTGCAGCTCAGAAACTCTTGAAGAAGGGTATGGTCTTTGCTTTTGATGGGTTTCATTGCTGGAAGCAAGCCGATGGCACCGAGAAAACCATCTCCGTGGAAGAAATGGCTGTAGTCAATGAAAATGGAGCTTCCTACCTAATTACTCCCCAAGAAGACCTGATTTTGGTAGGAAAAAAATAAGTATATCTCTTCCAAGGAAGTTGAAAGCCAGGTTTACCCGGCTTTCAACTTTTGTTTTTTTACCTAACTCCACAGCACCACCAGCACTATAATGAATAGATATTGCCACCATAGGCGACAAATTTTAACTTTTTCAATCATTCAATTTTGCAATTGGTTACCTTTGAATAACCAAAATCTTCCCCTTCCATGAACGAGCGCTACCTACAGCGCGGAGTTTCCGCATCCAAAGAAGACGTACACCAAGCCATCTCCAAGTTGGACAAGGGGCTTTTCCCCAAAGCCTTCTGCAAAATAGTAGAAGACACGCTTGGCAACGACCCCAACTATTGCAACATCATGCATGCAGATGGAGCAGGTACCAAATCCTCACTTGCTTACCTTTACTGGAAAGAAACAGGTGACCTGAGCGTTTGGAAGGGAATCGCGCAGGATGCCATTATTATGAATACAGATGACCTGCTTTGCGTGGGCGCTACAACCAATATTCTAGTTTCTTCCACCATTGGAAGAAATAAAAACTTGATTCCTGGTGAGGTGATTTCTGCCATCATTGAAGGAACAGAAGAAGTACTGCAATTGCTTCGGGACCATGGCGTCCATGCGGTCCTCACCGGAGGGGAAACTGCCGATGTAGGGGACTTGGTACGCACAGTAATCGTGGATAGTACAGTGACCTGTCGCATGCGCAGAGAAGACATCATCTCCAACGATGGTATCCAGGCAGGAGATGTAATTGTTGGACTTTCTTCCTTTGGCCAAGCCAACTACGAAAGTGAATACAATGGAGGCATGGGGAGCAATGGGCTGACTTCTGCACGCCATGATGTGTTCCACAAGGTTTTAAAATCACGGTATCCAGAAAGTTTTGACCCTGCAGTCCCCGACCAATTGGTATATGCAGGTAAATACCAACTCACAGACCCTGCTCCTGGCACTTCGCTAAACATGGGTAAATTAGTGCTTTCTCCTACCCGAACTTATGCTCCCATATTAGCGGACGTCCTAAACTACATGCGCCCTCAAATCCACGGGCTGGTACATTGCTCGGGAGGTGCACAAACGAAGGTTCTTCACTTTGTAGACGACATGCACATCATCAAGGATAACTTATTTGAAACCCCTCCCTTGTTCCAGATCATCCAAGAAGAAAGTGGTACCGACTGGAAAGAAATGTACAAAGTCTTCAACATGGGCCATCGCATGGAGGTCTATCTCGACGAGCGGCATGCGGAAGAAGTCATCGATATCGCAGAGTCTTATGGGGTGGAAGCACAAATTATCGGACGTGTGGAGCCCCACAAAGGCAAAAAAGTAACCATTCAAGGTCCGTACGGCGCCTTTGAATACTAGGTAAGAGGATTCCCTCCTCATTCAGATTTTTCTCCCAATTACTATGCTTCGGATGCTACGCGTATTTGCTTGGGTAGTGGCAGGAATCCTGCTCTTGGGCGTAGCCACGCTCACCACAGTAGACCGAAGTCCACTGGAGGAGCAAGATTTTTACAAAAGCACCTTCCGTCAACTAGCTAGCAGCCCTTGGAGCAGCAGCAGCAGTTTACACTGGCTAGGAGGATGGGCTTCCATAAATGTCACCCCACACCAACCTGCAGAACTTGTTGGCTATTCCCCTCGAGGTCCCTACACTTTTGTTCAAGATTCCAGCCATGTCAAGGCCTTGACACTCAGCAATGGAAAATCCAGCATCGCTTGGCTCAATTACGAGTTACTAATCGTGCACCCCCAACTCGCCAATCAGGTACGCTCAGGAGTTAAAGAAGCGGGGATCCCTGTAGATCAACTCATTTTCACTGCTACCCACACCCATTCTGGGATGGGGGGATACATGCCCGGGCTGGCAGGTTCACTTGCCTTTGGGGGCTACGATGAACAGGTAGTAGCGCAACTGGTAGCAGGTTCCGTGCGTGCATTGCAAACTGCCCTTTCCAGCCAAGACACGATTACTCTTTCCTATAAAAAAACAAGCGCCCCAGATCTTGTCGCCAATCGATTCGTCAAAGGAGGCGCTATTGATCCCTTTGTGCGCCAAATCCATTTTCAACGAAAGGATGGACAAAAAGCAACCTTTTTGACCTATTCGGCACATGCTACTGCCTTGAGCTCCAAATTCATGGGGCTTTCTGGGGATTACCCTGCTTTTCTCACCCAGCACTTGGAGGAAGATGAGGTAGATTTCGCCCTATTTGCGGCGGGCACCGTAGGAAGCCACCGTCCACTTACGCAAGGCAATACCCCCGAAGAGGTCAATGCCTATGCCCAAGCCATAGAAGCGAGGATTAGTGCCGATACGAGTTCTATCAGCCTCCAAGGAGAGGCCCTTCTCCGTCGATCCAAGGTGGATATTCAATTGGGAGAGCCCCAACTTCGTGTCAGCACCAACTTTCGTATTCGGCCCTGGCTATTTCGATCCCTACTTGGCGAAGTACCAGCCTACCTAGACATTACCCAAGTGGGAAATATCCTTTTCATTTCCAGCAGTGGAGAACTATCTGGTGTATTTTACGAGGATTGGGATGCATTGGCGAAAGAGAAAGGATTGGAGTTGGTAGTCACGGTATTTAATGGAAGCTATATTGGCTACATTACCCCTGACGAGCTATACGATTCCCATTTCCACGAAGTGCGAGAGATGAACTGGTTTGGACCAGGAAATGGAAATTATTTTGACCAACTCATCCAAGCAGTCATCCACAAAGTAGAAAAATAAATTAACTACCATATGTCCCAACCAAGCGGACTCTCTAGTATTTTCAGTCTTCGCTGTCCAAAATGTAGAATAGGAAGCCTATTTCAGAACGGTAAAATTTTAAGGCCTGGAACGCTATTTACCATGCATTCGGCTTGTCCTATTTGCAAACAATCCTTCGAACCAGAACCAGGATTTTATTTTGGAGCGATGTTTATTAGTTACGCCATCAATACCGCACTTTTTATTGGATCTTGGGTGGGCTTGCTGCTAATATATCCGGACTACACCTTGTCCATGCTTCTAGGCATCCTTACTGCGGTAGTAATTTTGAGCTTGCCACTCAGCTTCCGTTGGAGTCGATCAATTTGGTTGGCTTTGTTTGTACGCTTTGACCCAGGGGCTGGGAATACCCCTCATTCCTAAATCCAAAGGAGCAACCAAGGAATCCAAAAAGCAAGTTCCATCCTTTGCCTTTTTTGTGTTGCCATAAGTTGGGATTGGAAAAAGGTAAGATAATGGACCAAAAACATCAGGAGTAGGATACAAGAAAATGGGCGGTAAAAGGAAGGTAGCAAAATAAATGCAGCCATTGAAACAAAAATACCGACAAAGGAAAGTCTCCGAATCCATTGAATAAGTTGCTGAGGCGAATAGACATGAGCGAGGGAAACAAACCCATCTTGCCGATCTTCATCCCGATCCAAAAAGGAAAGCATCCAAAGATTAAGTAAGGCTACTACAAAAAATAGCACTGCAAAAGTCAATACCTCCCAGGTCAAGTCCATGGCTTTTACACGAAGCAAGGGAAGCCAAATCGTTCCAACCAGATAAAATAACGCGATGGACACTTCTTTGAGTAAGATTGGTCCAAATTTCTGTATCACCCAACGGCATCCTGCCATTGACACTGCCAAAATCAAGGTTAATTGAAACTCTTTACCCCACCCCATCCAAATCCATGCACCACCAAGTCCAGTGCCCACCGCAACAATAATACCCCAACCTAGAAAGGTTCTATTCTTTAGGTGGAAGGCTCTTCGGGCTGAACTGATATGACTTATTTTTCTAGTATCCAACAAATGGTCTAGGCTGTAAATCGTCCATACCGCAAGCCCTAACAAGAAAAAGACAGGCCACTCTAAGGATAAATGGAGTAGTTCCTGAAAAAAATAAAGGCTTGCCATTGCTCCAACTACTACGTCTAAAGAAAGTCCTGAAAAAAATTGAAAGATTCGTTGGATTGTGCTCATCGCTTAAATTTAAAACCAAGAAAGAAGAGTGCCCAAAGATTGCTGCATTTTTAAGTAAGTTTTTATACATTTAATTCGTCTGTTCAATAACCACTAAATATCTTATCGTTAACTCAAGCCCATGAAAACCTACCTATCAATACTTGCACTGCTCCTTCTCCCGCTTCTATCCATTGCTCAAGAACCCATCAAAATAGCGTTTGTAGGCAATAGCATCACCCAAGGTCCTGGAAGAGAAAATCCTGGATCTTTTCCCTTACAAGTAGGTCAAATCCTAGGAAGTGCCTATGAAGTAAAGAATTTTGGAGTGAGCGGTAGAACACTTTTGAAGAAAGGAGATTTTCCCTACTGGAACGAGCCTCAGTTTCAACAGGTAAAAGATTTTCATCCTGATGTCGTACTCATTAAGTTGGGCACTAACGATTCAAAACCTCAAAATTGGGCACATAAGGCTGATTTTATCTCAGATTACCTAGATATGATTGCTGAATTTCGTGACCACATGCCTAAGGATGGCAAAGTATATGTAATGCTTCCAGTACCTGTCACCCGGGTCAATTTTGGAATCACTCCTGACGTAATGAACAATGAGCAACGTCTAATGTTGTTTGAAATCATCCAAAAGTCAGGTGCTGAAGTGATTGATTTGTACACCCCTTTGATGGATCGACCTGAACTGTTGCCCGATGGGGTACACCCCAATGCCGAAGGACTTGGAATCATGGCGCAAGTGATCAGCAGAAGGATACGGATGTAATTTAAGAATCCATAAAAAAACCCACAACTTAAATAGGTTGTGGGTTTTTTTTGTATTTGTGAAAATTACTTTCCAGCAAGTGCATTAGCACCCGCCACAATTTCAAGGATTTCGTTGGTGATGGCTGCCTGACGTGTACGGTTGTACATCAGCTTCAGCTCTTTAAGCAATTCACCTGCGTTTTCAGTAGCTTTATCCATTGCAGTCATACGCGCACCATGCTCAGAGGCATTGGATTCTAGTACTGCTTTATAAAATTGGATACGCAAAGAAATAGGCACTAATTCTTCAATGATGTAGGAGCGAGAAGGTTCCAAAAGGTAATCCGTTTCAGTAGCGCTAACTGCTCCTTCCTGAGGAGCCATAGGCAAGAACTGCTCCACACGGACTATCTGAGTAGCCACATTCTTGAATTCGTTGAATACCAAGACCACTTGATCATAGTCACCAGCCAAGAAGCCATTCATTGCATAGGTAGCTGCTTCCTTCACTACATCAAAAGTCAATTGCTGGAAGACTCCAAAATACGTGTCAATAACCTGGTAATTAGACTTTTTGAAATATTCATAGGCTTTTTTACCTAGAGGAAGTACAGTAATTTCAGCACCTTCAAATTTTTCTTTAATGGCTAGATTAGTGGTCTTTAGGATGTTGGTATTGAATGCTCCACAAAGCCCTTTGTCTGAGGTTACAGGAACTAAAAGTACCTTTTTTATCTCACGCTTCACTGCAAAAACAACATCTTCATCCCCTTCAGAAGCTGAGGATACATTATTGAGAATTGTAGTCAACTTTTGAGAATAAGGACGCATTTGAACGATCTTTTCTTGCGCTCTTCGCAACTTAGCAGCGGAAACCATTTTCATGGCTTTCGTGATCTGCTGTGTCGATATGACCGAGTTTATTCGTTGCTTTACTTCCTTTAAATTAGCCATCAGAGATTGCTTTGTGCGTATAACAAGCCCTGCTAGCGAACTAGCAAGGAATTAATATAATTTACTTCGCGTATTTAGGCGCTAGTTCGGCAGCTGCAGTAGCAAGAATTTTTCCAGCACCATCGATATCACCTTTTAGAATTAGTTGAATGGCTTCTGGATAAGAGGCCTCCAACAAGAGATAAAACTCCTTTTCAAATGCTCTAGCTTTTTCAACAGGGACGGAATCCATTAGACCCTTAGTAGATGCATAAATGATAGCAACCTGATTGGCTACAGAAACAGGCGAATATTGTGCTTGCTTCAAAATCTCTTGGTTACGACGACCACGCTCGATTGTACGCTTGGTCGAAGCATCAAGGTCAGAACCAAACTTGGAAAAAGCTTCCAATTCACGGAACTGCGCTTGATCTAGCTTCAAGGTTCCCGCTACTTTCTTCATCGATTTGATCTGTGCGTTACCACCTACTCGAGATACCGAAATACCTACGTTAATCGCTGGACGAATACCCGAATTGAATAGGTTGGTTTCCAAGAAAATCTGACCGTCAGTAATCGAAATCACGTTAGTAGGAATATAAGCGGACACGTCACTTGCCTGCGTTTCAATGATCGGCAATGCGGTCAAGGATCCTCCACCTTTAACCAAAGGACGAATAGAGTCAGGAAGGTCATTCATCTGCTGTGCAATGGCATCAGATTGGTTAATTTTTGCGGCACGTTCCAATAGTCTGGAGTGTAAGTAGAATACATCACCCGGGTATGCTTCACGTCCTGGAGGTCTCCTCAAGAGTAGAGACACTTCACGGTAAGCCACTGCTTGCTTAGAAAGGTCATCGTATACCACTAGTGCTGGACGTCCAGTATCTCTGAAGAATTCACCAATTGCTGCACCTGTAAATGGAGCAAAGAATTGCATTGGAGCAGGGTCAGAAGCAGGAGCCGCAACAATTACAGTGTAAGGCAATGCACCCCCTTTTTCAAGGGCAGCCACCACACCTGCTACGGTAGATGCTTTTTGTCCGATTGCCACATAAATACAGAATACTGGCTCCCCTTTATCGTAGAATTCACGCTGGTTGAGGATGGCATCAATTACCACCGCAGTTTTACCAGTTTGGCGGTCACCAATCACTAATTCACGCTGACCACGTCCAATAGGAATCATCGCATCAATAGACTTGATACCGGTTTGAAGCGGCTCAGTTACTGGTTGACGGTAAATCACCCCTGGCGCCTTACGCTCCAAAGGCATTTCATACAAGTTGCCAGTGATTGGACCCTTGCCATCAATCGGATTACCTAGCGTGTTGACTACACGGCCCAACATGCCCTCACCTGCTTGGATGGAAGCAATCTTTTTGGTTCGCTTGACGGTATCACCTTCTTTGATTTCCTTGGAGTCTCCAAAAAGTACGGCACCAACATTATCTTCTTCGAGGTTAAGTACCATGGCTTTTAGGCCATTTTCAAACTCCAACAATTCACCGGCCTGTGCCTTAGAAAGTCCATAGATACGGGCTACACCATCCCCCACTTGGAGGACTGTTCCCACTTCTTCTAGTTCGGCTTCGGTTCTGGCACCAGAGAGTTGTTCTCTTAAAATTGCCGAAACTTCATCAGGTCTTACTTCTGCCATGATAGGATACGGTTGAGTATTTTAGTTAAAACTGTTTTTCGTAATGATTCTGTGCAAATTGGATGCGTAATGCATTGAGTTTGCTGCTGATGGATTCATCAAGCTGTCGGTCATTGACCTTAAGCACAAATCCTCCAATCAGTGAAGGGTTAATTTTTTCTTCAAGTTGTACTTCTTTCAATCCACTAATTTGCTTTACTAAAGCCACTAACTGATTGCGCTGTCCTTCTGTGAGTGCAGTCGTGGTGGTCACTTCTGCCACCTGAATGGAACGGTACAAGTTGTATTGTACCACAAACTCTTTGGCCACATCCAAGAGGATATTTTCTCTATTTTTTCTAGAAATGATTTCAAAAAAAGAAAGCGTCAAGGAGTTGGCTCCCTTAGCAAAAATTGCTTTAAGAACATTTAATTTTATATCCGAGCCCAGTACTGGGTTTGAAAGCGCAAGGCTTAGTTCACGAGTGCTTTTGCCCATCGCTGCCAAAGACTTGAAATCTTCAAATACCCCATCCAGTTGTCCTTTTTCAATGGACAAATCCAATATTGATTTGGCGTACCGGGAAGCAACTCGCTGGTTAGACATGCCGAATTAGTTAAGCTTAAGGTCTTTAATAAACTGGTCAACAAGCTCTACCTGAGCTTTGTCGTCTCCTAATTTCTTGCGAAGCAACTTTTCGGTCACGTCCAAGGTGAGCATAGCCACCTGGTTTTTCACTTCAGTCAAAGCAGCTTTTTTCTCAGTTTCAATCACCGCCTTAGCAGCTTCGATCAGTTGAGCTCCCTGCTTGGAAGATTCGGCTTTGGCATCTTCAATCATTTTGACAGAAGCCTCCTGTGCTTTTTTCAAGATAACATCTCGCTCAAGTCTAGCTTCCTGCAGTAATTTTTCATTTTCTGCCTTCAAGTTGGCCATTTCATTTCTAGCTTGCTCAGCAGACTTCAATGCGCCATCAATGCTTGCCTCCCGTTCAGCCAAAGAGGCCAACATCGGTTTCCAAGCAAATTTGATTAGAATAAACAACAGGGCTAAAAAGCCGATGAGTTGCCAGAAAATCAGGCCGGCACTAGGTATGATTAGATCCATAGTAGGAAGGATTAAATTCGTTTTTGTTCAAAAGAAAGGGATTGGCCTAGCGCCAATCCCTACTCATTTTGTCTTAGAAGAAGGCGATACCACCTGCGTTCAATGCAATTAGCAAACAAATTACTACTGCAAACAGGGCAACCACCTCAATCAAAGCTGCAATGATAAGCATGGCAGTTTGGATCTTGCCAGCAGCCTCAGGCTGACGAGCGATAGATTCCATAGCCTGGCCACCAATACGACCAACACCAAGACCTGCGCCAATCGCAACAAGTCCAGCACCGATACCAGCACCCATAAGTGCAAATCCAGCAGTCAATAAGATAGAAGTTAACATAAACATTGGTTTTATAAATTGAAGAAAGAAATTACAGGTTAATGATGATCGTCGTGATGGTGTTCAGCTACCGCACCACCGATATACATCGCAGAGAAAAGAGTAAAGACGTAGGCTTGAATGGTCGCCACTAGCAACTCAATCACGTTGATGAAGGTCACCATAATCGTGGACAAAACTCCAATCGAATAGGATTCAAAGATGAATACCAAGGCGATAAAGGAAAGAATTACAATGTGACCTGCTGTGATGGCTACAAACAAACGAACCATCAAAGCAAAAGGTTTGGTAAAAAGCCCGATAAACTCAACGAGAACCATGATTGGCAATAAGGCTGCAGGTACACCAGGAGTGGCAAATACGTGCTTCCAATAGTCCTTGTTTCCGTTGACATTGACAATCACAAATGTGATCATCGCCAGGGTAAATGTCACTGCAATGTTTCCCGTAAGGTTAGCAGCACCAGGGAGAAGTCCCAAAATATTTCCTGTCCAAATGAAGAAAAACAAGGTCAAGAGGTAAGGGACAAATTTCTTATATTTTGGCCCTATTGATTTAAGCGCGATTTCATCACGTACAAAAATAACAATCGGCTCTACAAAAGATGCTGCCCCTTTAGGCGCTACTGCACCATTTTTCTTGTAATGATTCGCTGCTGAAAGTGTTACGTAAAGCACGAAAGCAACCACCAAAAATAGCATCACCACATTTTTGGTGATGGAAAAATCTAGGATGGATCCGCCATCTACTCTTCCCAGATGATCGTGGTCATCAATGAAAATTCCATTGTGCGCATACTCTTTACCAAATTTGTGAGTTTCGTGGTTTTGAAAATCACTGGAAGTGTAAAACTCAAGCCCTCTATCAGCCGAATAGGTAATCACAGGTAGCGCTAAAGTTACATGGGTATGACCTATTGTAACAAAATGCCATTCATGGGAATCCTTGATGTGGTGCATGATGAACCCAGTAGGGTCTTCTTTCCCTTCTTCAGCTTCCGTGCCTGCAGCAAAAGATCCTACAGAAAAACTCAGTAAAAACACTGAAAATAAAAGACTTAGTACCAGAAATTTGCGCGTCATCTACTCGTTTTTTGGAAATCTACCTCGAAATCGGGCGCAAGTTAGAAATAAAGATGTAGATATCAAAAATCAAGTAGAACAAAAAAATGATAAAGAAATTGGCGATAAACAAAATAATATTTTCCAATTCAAGGACTGCAAGGATGCCAATAAAGCCCAAAGAACTCAAGATACGGATGACCATTCCGAGTAATTTCAAAGAGAGTAAATTTTCTGGAGATTGACGATACAGCCATCCGGTCACTACCCCCAATAGGTAGGATAGCCCAGCCATAAATCCAAAAATAATCCAAATCGAGGAATGGATTAGTTGAGGTAGTAAAAATTGGAGGAGTAGGATTATCCCTCCAAGTAGCAGAGACATCACTAAATACTTAAAATGAATGGAAGAAATATATTTCATAAGGGAATCAAAAACACAAAGTTACATGAATTAGACTTAGCTACTTGTCCTGCTGCATGGATTTCCACAAGGAATAAAAAGCAATTGCCACCCCAGCAAAGGAACATAGAAGCAGCCAAATAGGAAACTTAAAGGTGGATTGTTGCTGAAGCCACCAGCCCAAAGTCGTACTTCCACCAATGATGGCAAATAACTGGAAAGACAGGCCCATGTATTTTAGCCAAGTGGGAATCTGAGGTCCCTGCGAACTGGCTTTGGATTGATTTTTAGTCATTTTTCAAAGTTACTAGTTTCCTATTCGAAGAATTCATTAGTTCAAAAGAATAATACCTGACCTTCTTCGTTCGGTAAGTGCAGTAAAAGCCCTAATTTGGTCTCTTGATTTCTAGCAGTTAAACATGCGCCAACAAGCCCGGTATACTTTTGGATTGATTTTACTTTTTTTGGGAGCCTGCTCTTCTCAAAGAAATACCTTTACTAACCGTGCTTTCCACAACCTTACCTCGCATTATAACGCCTATTTTTTAGCAGATACAAAAATAAAGGAGGCGGAAAGTCAGGTCCTGGAAAATTACAAAGAAGATTACACACAAATACTTCCCGTATTTATTCCAATTGACTCTGCCACCATCCAAAAAAACAAAATTGCTCTTGATTCCGCGCGGGAATTGTCTTCCAAAGCCATCGACTGGCATCGCATATCCAAGTGGGTAGACGACAGCTACTTTCTTTTGGGAAAAATTGATTACCTCCAAGCTCGAACAAATGAAGCTATAAATGCCTTTCGCTTTGTCAATAGCCAGAGTAAGGACATCGACCTTAGGCACAAAGCCTTGATCAGCTTACTTCACATTTACATCGATTTGGGAGCGTTGGAGGACGCAAACTTTACAATAGACTACCTTTCCAAGGAAGAAAATATTAGCCCCGAAAATAGGTTTGAATTATTTAAAACGCTGGCCTATTATTACGAATCCAAATCGGACCAAAACGGAGTCATCGGTGCATTGGACAAAGCATTGTCCTATACCACCACGAAGAAAGAAGAATCTAGAATCTATTTTATCTTAGCTCAGCGCTACCAACGAGAGGGATTAAGCGCTTTAGCATTTGACTATTTCCAAAAATCCATTGCCGGAAACCCACCTTACGAGCAAGCTTTTTTTGCTACTTTATACGCCCAACAAGTTGCAGAGCTCAATGCTTCCAAAGACTTAAAAAAAGTCAGAAATTACTACGAGGATCTGTACAAAGATCCAAAAAATAAAGACCTAAAAGACGTGGTTGTCTTTGAACGTGCATTGTTTGAAGAAAAACAATCTGACATTCCTTTGGCTTTAGATCTACTTCATCAAGCCGCAAAAGAAACTGGATCAAACCCTCGATTGAAAGGATACATCTATCAAAAATTAGCAGATCTCAAACTCAACCAATTTAAAGATTACCGAGCTGCCAAATACTACCTAGATAGCGCACTCACCTTTATCAAGGCAGAGGATCCGGTAGCCAAGCAGCTTGAAGAACAAAAAGCAAGCTTGGACAAATATGTATTCCATTTCGAGCGTATTCAAAAACAAGATAGCTTGATTCAGCTTGCCTCCTTACCCCTGGAAGATCAAGTTCTTCAAGCTGAAAAATACATCGATTCCGAAAAAAAACGAGTGGAAGAATTAAAAAGCCAAAGTAAATCTCCAAAGTCAACTTCTATTTTTGACAATTTACTCGCCTTTGGAGAAAAGGGGGCCAGTGCCTCTACCTTTTACTTTGACAACAGCCTTGCTTTGCAACAAGGCGCCATAGAGTTTGTTCGTACCTGGGGAAATCGTCCTCTTCAAGACAATTGGCGAAGGAAAGCTGCATTGACTCAGGTGGCAAATCAATTGATTACCACTCCTGCAAGAGAACCACTCAATACCAGTTCTTCCTCTGATTCGACTGCTTTCCCTTCCGTAGAGGCACTACTTGCTTCCATTCCCAAAAGCCCCGAGCAACTCAAAAAAGCAAATTCAGAGTTAGAAGAATCTTATTTTGAATTAGGTAAGGTGCTTTATATTCAGCTAAAAGAGCCTCAACGAAGTCAGGATTACCTGGAACAACTCGTGAATAAGTATCCCAATACCCTCAAAAAGCCTGAAACCTATTATTTGCTCTATTTGGGTCAAAAGGAATTCAATGGAGACTTCAACAAGTACATTCAATTACTAAATCAAGAATTTCCTGAATCCCCTTATACTTTCTCGGTAAATAATCCTGAAGCTGGTGTAGGAAATCAAGCCTCAATAGCTTCTGCCAAAGGGTATGAACAAGCCTATGAAGCCTACTATTCAGGAAAGTATCGGGTTGCTAGGGAATTAATTTTTTCTACTTTAGAGAATTATCCGCTGACTCGAAACACAGATAAATTAGTGCTACTTAATGCAATGGTGAGCGGAAAACTAGAGTCCAGGGAGCAGTTCAAGGCTAAACTTGAAGAGTTTATCCAAGTGGCAAAAGATTCTGAATTAATTGTACTTGCTGAAGCCATGTTACGCCCCCTTTTGAGCGAAGAGGAACTTCGCCCCAAAGAAAAAGTGACACAAACGTCCAAAGAAATTTCAACTCCAGCGGAAGAAGGAGAGAAAAAAATCGAAGAAACTGAAGCAAAAGAAAGCCCTTATAAGGCTACAAATGACCAAACTCATATTGTAGTCCTTGCGCTTAGTCCTTCTGAAGTAGAATCGGCCAAGAATTTGCTAGGAGACTTAGAGGCTTTTCATAGCCAAACCTTTGGTAATGCTAGGCTTCGAACAGGGAACATGAATATAAGTGCCCAACAATCCCTATTTATAATCAGTCCTTTTTCTAATTCGGAAAAAGCAATGACCTACTTAAACTCATTTCAAGAAAAATTTACATCTCTGGGATTGGCAGAAGAAACAAAAACAAATGCATTCTTCATCTCCATAGAAAATTTCCAAGTATTAAATAAAACGAAAGACTTAGAAGAATACCTTCAATTCTTTAGTACTACCTATCGCTAATACATGTTTAAATCTAATCCTTTTACTCAGACCAATTGGGCTTCCAAACTAATCCACTACCTCTGGATCGCATTTTTAGGGGGATTGGTATTTTTCGTACTATTCGTTTGGATGGTGAGCATCAATTTCCTTGGCTTTTTTGGCGCGCTTCCAGATTTTAAGGCACTAGAAAATCCAGATAGTGAGCTTGCCTCTGAAATGTATGCTGCAGATGGAGTGCTTTTAGGGACATTTGCTCGAGAAAATAGAAGTCCGGTAACTTACGATGAACTTTCTCCCAACTTAGTTCAAGCCTTAATTGCAACCGAGGACGAACGCTTCGAAGCCCATTCTGGTATTGACCTCCAAGCCATGCTTCGTGTTTTTGTCAAGTCTATTCTTTTGGGTCAAGATGCAGGTGGGGGCTCTACACTCAGCCAACAAACTGCAAAAAATCTATTCAAAACTAGAACCGATGCTGGTGCTGGATTCCTAAGTTCTATCCCTGGATTACGGATGCTCATCATCAAAACCAAAGAATGGATAGTGGCTACGCAGCTGGAACGGGCGTATACAAAAAATGAAATCCTGACACTCTACCTCAATACTTCTGAATTTGGCTCCAATGCCTTTGGAATAAAAACAGCAGCCAAAACTTTCTTTAACAAAACTCCGGCCGAATTAAGTATCCAGGAATCTGCAGTACTGGTCGGCTTATTTAAAGCCCCTACCTATTACAGTCCAGTATTCAACCCAGAAAATTCACTTCGACGAAGAAATACTGTCCTCTATCAAATGGTCAAAAACGAAGTACTGGAAGAAGCTGCTTACGATTCCATTTCAAAAATTCCAATTGCTTTAGACTACCGAGTCCAAAATCAAAATCAGGGACTTGCTACCTATTTCAGAGAGATTGTAAAAGCAGACCTAATTAAATGGACAAAAGAAAATCTTAAATCAGATGGATCCGCGTACGATTTATTTGGAGATGGGCTCAAAATCTACGTGACAATCGATAGCCGAATGCAGCGCTATGCAGAAGAGGCAATGCAAGAACATATGGCAAGCTTGCAACAGGCCTTTTACAAAGAAATGGGAAAAAGGGATCCTTGGATAGATGAAAACTGGCAAGTAATCCCGGGCTTTATCGAGACGGCTGTCAAACGAACCGAGCGGTACCGAATCTTGAAAGAACGCTTTGGAAATCAACCCGACTCCATTCAACTAATGCTCAATGAAAAGAAAAAAATGAAGGTGTTCTCCTGGAAAGGAGAACGAGATACCCTCATGAGCACGATGGATTCATTGGCGTATTACAAAAAATTCCTGCAAGCAGGATTCTTAAGCATGGATCCTCACACAGGACATATCAAAGCCTGGGTAGGTGGCATGGACCACAAATACTTCAAATTTGATCACGTAAAACAAGGAAAACGGCAACCAGGATCTACATTCAAACCTTTTGTGTATGCTGCAGCCATTGAAAATGGATATAGCCCCTGTTATTCAGTAGTGGATCAGCCTGTAGAGGTATATATTCCTGATCAACCTGCCTGGAGCCCTTCCAATGCAGACGGAAAATTTAGCTACGAAAAAATGACTATCCGTAAAGCCATGGCGCAGTCGGTAAATTCAGTCACTGCCTACATGATGAAGAAGCTAAGCCCAAAACTAGTGATTGAGACCGCACGAAGGCTAGGAATTACTAGTGAACTAGAGGAGGTCCCCTCATTAGCCTTAGGAGTCAATGATGTTTCCATTTACGAAATGGTTGGAGCATTTGGCACTTTTGTAAACAAAGGAGAACATACAACCCCGTATTACATTGACCGTATCGAAGATAAAAATGGGAATGTCCTCCAACAATTCACTCCAAAAAAACGCCCAGCCATGAGCGAGGAACATGCCTACCTCATGACCTACATGCTTCGTGGTGGTTTTGAAGAAGAGTCTGGCACTAGTCAAGGTGTTCCCTGGACCTTACGGGAAGGGAATGAACTAGGTGGGAAAACAGGCACCACCCAAAACGCATCCGATGGATGGTATATGGGAATCAGTAAAGACCTAGTTTCTGGAACTTGGGTTGGAGGAGATGACCGTGCTATCCACTTTAGAAGTTGGACCGCAGGCCAAGGCTCCCGTACTGCCCGTCCCATCTGGGTCAACTACATGGCCAAGGTATATGCAGACCCGAGCCTTGGCTACACTAAAGGCCCTTTCCCAAGGCCAGAAAGGCCCTTAAGCATAGAAATTGCCTGTGACAAATACGAACAAGAAAGTCAACAATTTGCTGATTTTGATTACGATGCCAAGAAAAATGACTTTTAACAAAAAAGCATTCTTCTAGAAAACAGCCTACTTGTTGGGCTGTTTTTTTTAATTTCACTCCATGCATTCCTCTTTCTTTCTCCCCGAAGACCACCTTTTACTTCCAGATCAACCTGGTGTGTACAAGTATTACAACGAAGCCCAGGAATTGATTTATGTAGGAAAAGCCAAAAGTTTGAAAAAAAGAGTAAGCAGCTATTTCAATAAGGCAAGCGGCATCAATCTCAAAACGCGAAGGATGGTCAAAGAAATAGCCAAAATTGAAATCACAATGGTCAACTCCGAATTGGATGCCTTACTATTGGAAAATAACCTAATCAAAAAATCACAGCCCAAATACAATATCCTACTTCGGGACGACAAAACTTATCCTTACTTACTCCTAACCAAAGAAAGCTTTCCGCGAATTTTCCCTACGCGCAAATACATTCCAAAAAGAGGAACCTACTTCGGTCCCTTTGCCAGTGTCAAAGCCATGAATAATGTGCTGGACTTGATACGCGAGATATTTACCATTCGGACCTGCAACCTTGATCTATCTTACCTTAAAATTAAGGAAGAGAAGTACAAAGTGTGCCTAGAATATCACATCGGAAATTGCCAAGGACCTTGCGTAGGCAAGCAAATTGAGTCGGACTATTTAGCAGATCTTGAACAAGCTAAACACATCTTAAAAGGCAACTTAAGCCCTGCTAAGACCTATTTTAAACACCGGATGGATATGCTTGCTTCTTCTCTCGCGTTTGAACAAGCGCACCAAGTAAAAAACAAGTTAGAACTCCTTGAAAAATACCAAGCAAGGTCCTTAATCACCAACCCAAGTATTGCAAATTTGGATGTTTGCACCCTGGTATCAGACGAAAAAACAGCTTATGTGAATTACATGCGCGTGAAGAATGGAGCGATGGTCACCTCAAAAAATGTAGAACTTAAAAAACGGTTGGATGAATCCGAGCAGGAGCTGTTAGTAACTGCATTGATTCGTTTGCAAGATCAATTTCAAAGTGATGCTGAAGAGATAATAGTCAATTTAGATCTGGATCCCATCGAAGGATTAAACGTAAGTGTTCCCAAAATTGGAGACAAGAAAAAATTGATTGAGCTATCCCTCAAAAATGCGCTCTACTACAAAAGAGAAAAGGCGTTGTTACAGGGGCTCAACCAAGATAAAAAAGATAGGGTTATTCGGCAATTACAACAAGATTTGAGCCTCCAAGAAATACCGGATCACATCGAATGCTTTGATAACTCCAACATTCAAGGAACCAATCCAGTGGCCAGTATGGTCTGCTTTAAACATGGAAAACCTGCGGTGAAAGAATATAGGCACTACCACATCAAAACTGTAGAAGGGCCAAATGACTTTGCAAGCATGAAAGAAATCGTTGGACGCCGGTACAGGAGATTGATCGAAGAAGGGCTTTCATTACCTAAATTGGTAGTTATCGACGGGGGAAAGGGTCAACTATCCTCTGCAGTAGAGGCTTTGCAGGAATTGGGGGTTTATGGAAAGATGCCCATCATAGGTATCGCCAAGCGACTAGAAGAAATATACTTTCCGGGAGATCAATACCCTATTCACCTAGATAAAAAATCAGAGAGTCTACTGCTACTCCAACGAATACGGGATGAGGCTCACCGGTTTGCGATTACCTTCCATCGGCAGGTACGAAGTAAGAAAGCCTTGGGGACTCAATTGACGGAAATAGAAGGGATCGGGGCACAAACTGCTCAAAAATTACTGAAGGAATTCAAATCAGTCAGAAAATTACGCCTAGTACCAGTAGAGGAGATTGCAGCACTCATAGGCGCTGCCAAAGCAAAAATTCTACTAGAAGGGCTAGAAAAAAACAAAGCCCCGAATTAATTCGAGGCTTTGATTATTACCATTCCCAAACAGAATTTTCAAATTCCAGGAGATTATATTCGAAAGCAAGTGCATCCAAGTAGGCTTGCATTTTACGCCGGTCAGCAGGGGTATTTTTATCCACCAAATCAATCACAAGGGCCTCATCTTGATTGGTGTATCTCGTGACTACAGATCTGAACAACCGAGACTCAAACGCTTCATTATAGGTCAAGCTCTTAGAAATATTCTTGAAATTGATCCAGCGCGCATCTGGGTGATTGGAAAAGTAATTGATAAAGTCCTTGTATCGGATAAAACCAATGGTTTTTTGAAACCCAACCCCTGTTCCTGGATCTGCATTGGTTTCAGCAGGCATCACCAATTGAATGTATTTGATGTCAAACTTGAATTGAGAGTGCTGACGATCAAAAACAAAATCTTCTTTAAAATCTAAAAAAAACAGTTGCTTCACGAAGATGGAATCTTGAAAGTCTGTTTTCCAAAATGCAGAATCAAATTGTGCAATAGATAAAGGCTGTGAAAAACTTTCATCTCCAAAAACCTCCAAAGCATTTGACTTAACACCCTTATAGATTTGATTGATTATGCCATTCTCTTTGGTATCCCCTGATCCATAAAGCGGCATATTGTACTTCTCACGAAGATCAACTCTTCTCCATACAGAAATTTGATACATTTTGTCATCCTCTCGAATACGCTTTATAGAGTAAACAGTGTCCATTGCATACTGCCTCCCATTCACTCCAGAGGGATTTACTGAAGTAGCCACTTGCGCAGAGGCACTATATCCCAAAGAAAGGGTAATTAGGCAAACAAGTAAAATGTATCTAAAGATCACGTTCATAATAAATTAGTTTTGGCAAATCAGTAATCCTACTTCACCCGTACCGTGATTACTCCACGGAAATCCATTGGGATTTTTTCCCCTCTAAAATTAGTTCTAGTGATTTGGTTGATTCGAATAACGAGAATATCTCCAGCGGCTGCACTACCAAGCAAGCCACGAATTCCTGCTCCAATGGACACCGGCGCGCCTCTAGGAACATCATTTCGAACCAAGGTAATTTCTCCTCCAGTTACTGCAAAATTGGCATCCTTCGCCATGGTCCGGGCAAAATTGGGATCAGATTTTGCAACAATTTTAACTCCACTCAATACATTCGTAGTTTGGGCCTGGCTTATATCCAATTCGGAACCATTGGCCGCTTGAACACTAATTGTGGGATTAGGGACTGGCTTGATGTCAAAAGTTTCGTCACCAATTTTATTTCCACCACTGCTCACACCGATTGTCACTTTACCGCTAGCATTGGGAATGACTGTTACTTGACCCGCTTTTGCACCTTTGATTCGATCTCCATTTGTAACTGTGAATTCTGGGGCATAAGCATTCCCCAATGCAGGTACATCAATATTCAACTCATTGGCACATCCTGCATACAACTGCTGCACCACCTCAGAGGTAATTTTAATCACAGGCTGTGCAACGAAGTATTCGTATTCGATAGGCAACACTTTGTCTTCTCCACCCACATTAGTGACAATTTGACCTTTTAACACCTTTTTTGCGGTCCCCTTATCGTCATAGGAAGATGCTGGAGTAGCTACAAATTCAATCTTACCAAAACCCTTCTCATCCACTGGAATAGACCGCCCATCCAAGGTCATGGTAGGGGAAGCAGAAGAAGAGGAAGAGGCAATAAACATGGTGCCTTCAAATTTAGTCCCTGCAGCAACTACATTAGAAATAGCAGAAATTTTTGCTTCCGTAATGTCAGCCTTGAAATAAAAGGAACCTATGGAATTTGCAATGGTAGTTAATGCCTCGTTTTCAATATTCAATACTTCATTTTGAAACTGTGACAAAATAGCTAAAGCAGCCCCTACAGGAGATTTCACAAAATTGAGATTAACAAAACTTTTGGACCTAGCCTCCATATCATTTGCAAAAAGGTCAATCTCCGAGGCATCCCGAGCGATTGGACGAAAGGTTAGGTTAGTAATCCCAAGAGTTTTTAATTGTCCTTCAACTGTTTTTGGAAAGTCATTCAATTTTTTCTTCAACTCCTCCCCCTTACCTTGATTGGCAAATAAATTGCCTGAAACTTCCGTATTCTTTAGGGAAGAATTTGAGAAATTACCGTCTTCTTTTTTGGCATTTGACTTTTCAATCAACTCCAATTTAAGCACTTCTATGTAATCAAAAACCTCCTTGGAAGCTGCTCTAATTTTTTTTGAAGCTGCCACCTTGGGAAGGTCTTTTTCGTTATTCCCCTGCTGGGAAATGGTGTATTCAATACTTTCGACCATGCCTCCATTTTTTAAGGCATAGTTCTTGGAAGTTCGCTCCATCCCATCGTTAAGAAGGACAAACTTTTGGAGAATCTGATTACTTACCTGGAGCGCCAATAAAGCGGTCAATACCAGATACATAATCCCGATCATCCGTTGTCTAGGTGTCTCTTTACCTCCTGCCATAGTTAGTTATTTTTCTGGTTTGAGTGGTAAATTACCCTTTGATTGCGGTTAACATGCCGCCATAAATTTTGCTGAGCGCGCTTACATTTTGGTTCAATTTGACCATTTCCTCTTTGAATGCCTGTGTTTCGGTTCCTACCTCAGTGAAGCTAGACATTGCAATAGACATATTTTTGTAGAAATCTGCTCTTGTCTTTTTCTGGTCAGCAGTATCTTGAAGTTCCAACTCATAAACTGCATTTAAAGCAGACAGATTTTTAGTCACAGCTTGAATTTGCACTTGATAGGCCTGGGCATCCTGGGATGCAGAAGACATTGCCATTAAAGCAGTGGCTGTCTGTGCATAGGAATCATTCATACTAGCCAATGTTTTGGAAGCCGTTTGTACTTGTGCAGCATACTCAGTGGTAGC
>Ga0181560_10000898_pt1 | contig 27655 bp, 13 predicted proteins | sample 011ome_20_FD_133751 | JGI IMG/M metagenome (GOLD analysis project Ga0181560, IMG submission 133751) | Coastal salt marsh microbial communities from the Groves Creek Marsh, Skidaway Island, Georgia - 011509CT metaG (megahit assembly) | ecosystem: Environmental > Aquatic > Marine > Intertidal...
CCGACGGGAGCTTCCAGCGCGGCGGCGGAGGCGGCGGCGGCGGCGGCGGCTGGCAGGCGCGCGGTGGCGGCGGCGGCGGCGGCGGTTACTCCGATCGCCGACCGAGCTACAGCGGCGGCGGCGGGGACAGAGGGGGATCCTCCTACTCTCGTGGAGGGGACAGCGGCGGGTATCGCGGCGGCGGCGGCGGCGGCGGATCGTACTCGTCCGGCCGCGGCGGCGGCGGCGACAGGTACGGTGGGTATTAGAACACACGGGACACGAACACTTCACGACGGCGGCGGCCCCGGGCCGGGGAAGTCGGCCGTTTGTTTGCATTGCATTGCCACACGTAGACATCGCATTATTTTGTACGCATGATATACATTCTTTGATGATCATCGTGCTCTCTTCGCGTCCGCTCACGAAAAAACGCATCACGCACAGAACCAGACTGCCGTGATCGCTCAGATGCTCCCGTGTGGATATCTCGTCGAATCGAGCCGAGCGTCCTCGCCGCACTCCCCGAGGCGCGACGACCGCGCGCGCTCGCAGACGAACCCTCCTCGCGCTAGCACGAGCATGTTCGCCATGCACGCGTCGTCCGCGTCCGTCGCTGCGCGGGCGGGCGCCGCTCGCGCGACGACGACGACCAAAAGGCCCGTCGCGTCCGCCAGATCCGCCGCCTCAAACAACGCCAGCGCGCGCGCGCGCGCGCGCGCGAGCGCGAGGGACAACCCGGGGTTCGACCCGAACGATCCGATGACGTGGAACGCGTCCGCTGGCGGCGACGGCGAGATGGGGTTCACGGACATGGGCGCGCCCGTGGACGACCTGATGCAGCTCGACGACGCGCAGCTCGCGACGCTGCTCGGCGCGGACGGCGCGACAGTCCCGGTGATGCTCGACGGCGAAGGCGTCGTCGTGTCCTCCGCCGGCGCCGCCGCCGACAGCGGCGAGCTCGAGGCCGCGCCCGCGCCGGAGTTCACGCTCGCTCCCGAGACGGCCGCGGCGGCGATCGACAAAGGCCTCGCGCAGTACAAAGAGGGGAACGTCGAGGAAGCGCTCGCGACGTTCACGTCCGCGCTCGACCTCCCGGGCTCGGGACCGATTCGTCGACGGAGGGCGATGGTGAAACCCGCGGGGCCGTCGCTCGGGTTCGAAGACGCGGACGTGAGCCTGAACGAGCAGATCGCGATCCACTACAACTGCGCGTGCTGCTACGCGAAGCTCGGCGACGTCCAGAGCGGTCTGGTGTCGCTCGTGCGGAGCATGGAGGCGGGGTACGACGACTACGCGAACGTACGCGGCGACGACGACATCGCGTCGCTGCGCGCGGATGACCGGTTCGAAGGGATCATGGCGCGGTTCGAGCCGCGGGGGGTGTTGGAAGGGGTCATGGACGCGCTGTCGAGGGGGACGACGAACCAGCAGAGGAAGAGCGGCGGCGCGCCCGCGGGCGGGGGCGGCGGCGCGCTCATCGGGGGGTTCATCGACGCCGTCAAGGGGAAGCTCGGCGGGAAGTGATGGAGGACGATACCCTCTGCTTAGGCGAAGTCGCGTTTTTTTCGTCATGACATGTCAGTCGTCGAAGTTTCTCGAAACAGCCCACCCGTCGCGTCGCCGCACTCGTCGCCCGCGCGTCGACGCCGCTCCACGCGGCGCCGGCGCGTAGGATCATGCCGGACCTCGAGGAGCTGGACGACAGCCCGCCGCCGCCGGAGCCGCGGTTCGTCGAGCGCGCGCCGGACGGACCCGATGCGCTCCCGAGCGGCGGCGACGGCGCGAGCTCCGGAAACGTCGTCGGCGTCGCGTCGTCGCCGCACGGGCTCGACATGGGAAAGCGCCTCACGCTCAGCGACGAGCTCCGGCGCTTGGGGAGTAGACGCGACGGCGACCGGTCCCCGGCGTCCGGGCACGACCGCGACCGCGACGGCGTCGATTGGTGGGTCGACGAGCCGTCGACGTCGCGGTCCGCGGACGCGAGATCCGGCGCGGGCGGAGGCGACCCCTCGTCGGGAAAGCGATATTCCGGTTCGGTAGACGAGGACGACGACGGAATGATCGTGATCCACGGCGGCGGCGGCAGACGCGACGGCGACGGCGACGCGTGGACGCCGCACGAGACGACGAAGAAACCGAGGCCCCCTCGCGAGGGACGGACCGGGACCGGGATCGCGGGCGTCGTGGGCGAAGACGACGTCGGCGCGGACGCCTTAGACGCGCAGATGGACGCGTGGCTCCGACGCACCGTGGACGCGATGCCGGTGAAACCAGACCACATAAGCGGCGTCCGCAGGCCGTTAATGAACGTCTCCCAAGTTGACGACACGACCGTGGACGTGACGATGACGACGTCGTTTCGCGCGCACTTCTCGCAGCCCATCAGCAGCTTCGCGAACGCGAACGACGCGCGACGAGGGACGCGGGCGTTGCCGCCCGCGGAGGGCGACGGCGGCGGCGTCCTCGGCGAGGGCGCGGTCGTCGCCGTGGGGGGGTCCAACGGGATGGTCCCGGGGAGCAGCGGACGGTTTGGGATCGCGTCGCCGGATGATTACGTCGGCGGGAAAGGCGGCGGAGAGAGCGGCGGCGGAGCGCGCGGGGGGTATATGGAGCTGCCGGACATCGAACCCACGGTGTCCTTGGGCGCGGCGAAAGAGGAAGAGGCGGAAGCGAACGCGCTCGTGTTCGCGAAGGACGTCGCGCTGGATAACGCCGTCAGGGAGTGGGAGGTGCGGCCGAGCGAGCTCAGGCTGCGCGAGAGGCTCGCCGTCGGCGGGTTCGCGGAGGTGTTCCGCGGGACTTGGAACGGCACCACGGTCGCCGTGAAACAGCTCCTGCAACGAGGCCCGGACGTCGTCGCGCGCTTACGAGAAGAAGTCCACGTCCTCTCGCGTTTGAGGCACCCGAACCTACTGCTGTTCATGGGCTGGTGCCCGGAGCCGCCGTTGATCGCGACGGAGTTCATGAAGAGAGGGTCGCTGCACAACATCTTACGGAAAAACAAGGGCCCGCTCGACGGCCCGCGGATGCACCACTGCGCGCTGTCCGTCGCGCGAGGGTTGCACTACCTCCACTCGCGCTCGCCGCCTATTCTGCACCTGGACTTGAAGTCGCCGAACATCTTAGTCGACGACAAGTGGCGCGTCAAGATCGCGGACTTTGGCCTCGCGCGCGTGCGGTCCAACACGTTGCTCTCGGGGAACAGCGCGTTTCACGGGACCCCGGAGTGGATGGCCCCGGAGATGCTGCGCGCGGAGAACTACGACGAGAAAGCGGACGTGTACTCCTACGGCGTCGTCCTCTGGGAGCTCCTCGCCGCGCAGACGCCGTGGAACGAGCTCCACCCGATGCAAGTCGTCGCCGTCGTCGGCTACAGCGAGCGGAGACTCGCGTTGACCCCGGACGCGGAGGCGACGGCGCGGAGCGACCCCGCGACCGCGGTCATCGGCGATTTATTCCACGCGTGCGCGAGCAAGCTCGCGACGGAGCGGCCGCTCTTCGCGGAGGTGCTCGATCGCCTCGAGCGGGTGTTGACGTTGATGCTCCCGGGGCCGAGCGCGACGGGGACCGACGCGACGGGGGCGGGGGCGGGGGCGGGGGCGGGGGCGACGCGCGCGGCGGGGGACGCGGCGCGGGATCTCGCGAAAGCGAAAGCGGCGGCGGTGCGCGCCGCGCTCGAGGCGGCGGCGGACTCGCCGACGGCCATGAAGGCGGAGGACGCCGAACTGGGAGGGGGGGAACTTGGAGGCGCGAAACCGGCGTACGTCGTCACCGAGCACGGGGACGAATAGAATATTCTAGATTTATTTTTTATGACGACGACGTGGAGAGGTTCGACGAGTGATGAACGTCTCCTCGCGCGCGAGCGCGGACTCGAGCGCGACGACGCGCGCGCGCGCGAGTCGGTCACAGCCGTCGGACGCGCGTCGCGCCTTCCTCCGTGACGCGCGCGTCGTCCGCGCGTCGCACGGGGAGGGAAATCGTCGATAACGTACGCGCGAAAAGGGCTGCGAAAAGCGAAATCGGGGGAACCAGTCAGCGCCGCGAATCGTTCGTGGCCTCTCGGATGAGCCGAGTCAGCAAGGCACGGCCAACGGGAAGCGCGTCTCGTCGTACGCGTACGTTTTTTTCGTACGGGCAAATAGTTGGGCAAAAAGTAGACCCTGCAGGAGCCGAGGAAATCGCGACGAAAAAGGACCGCGGAAGCTCCGAGGCCTGCAGCACTTTTCGTGCGTCGAACGCACCGCGCTCGAGCTCGCGCGCGCGCGCGTTCGGCTCGCGGGTAACGTTCGATACGCGCGTCGAAGGCTCGCGAGGTCTTCTGGAAACGCGATGCAGCGTTTACTCGAGCTCGCGCGCTTCGGCGGGGACGCGGACGCGGTCGGATCACGCGACGCGGGAGCCGCGTCCACCATGACGCTGAAGGCGAGCAGTTCAAACCGCGCACCCGCGCCCGCGCGCGCGCACGCGGGGGAAACGCTGAGGAAATCCGGGAGCGGATGCTGCATATCTGGTGAGTGTAACGTCTTTGCCATCAGCTCGTCGCGTTTCCGCGGGAGTATACCTCGCGATCGCGCCGCGGCGGCGCGCATCGACGAGGTCGCCGCGCACGAAAGATGCCCGTTCGGGGGAATAAATACACCCGTTTCGGTTTTTCGGGCGCGTTCGCGCGCGATTCACGCGCGCGCGAACGCGCGTCTCAGCCGCGGGGGCGCGCTCTCGCGATGGGATCTGGCGCGTGGCCGAGTTTTTTGGGGTTTCCGACGCCCCCGCGTCGCGACCACGCGCGATCGCGCGACCGTTCCGCGCGCAGAACCCGCGGACATCGCGCTAATTCTCCCCGATCGATCCTACCCTATCGTCGCAGATCCAACCGCTCCGCTGTACAGCAAGCTCGGGTCCAGGGAAGGGTTCGCGCACTGGACGACGTCGCACCTCCCGCCGAGGAAGAAGCTCGAGGGGAAGGGCGCGAACGGCGTGCGGTTCCCTCCGTACGGCGCGTTCGACGAGCACAAACGAGAGAGCGAGGGCGGGTTCGAGTCGCCGAGGAAGGAGCACCGCCGCGACGGCCCGGGCGCGCGGTTTTCGCGTCTCTTGTCGCGACTCCACGAGCGCGCGGCGGCGGGCGGGGGCGGCGGGGGTCCTAAACCTCCTCAGTCAAAATTCGCGCGCGCGGGCGCGTCGTTCGTCCGCGGCGTCGGCGGCGGCGCCAGCCGCATCGGATGCGCGGCTGGGAACGCGGCGAAGAGAGCGAGGGACGGGATTCGGAACATCATCTCGCCGTTGCAGATGCTGAAGATCGTCACCGTGCTCTTCTTGAACATGACGTGGAGCGTCACGACGGAGACGCTCTCGATTCCGCGCAACGTGTACGTCGTCGGGAAGCTTCTGTGGCCGTCGCTTCTCGCGCGGTTCGCCTCGGAGGTGGAGAGCCCGAAGAAGAAGCGGCGGCGCGAGCGCAGAGAGGCGCGGGAGCGCGCGATGCCGAAGATCAACCTCGAGAGAGCGAAGCAGCGGATCGTCGGGTTGGGGAAGAACAGCAAGCGTCTGAGCGGGTTTCTCGTCGGCGGCGTCCGGAGAAAGATTTTAGAGACCGGGGAGCACATGAACGATCACAGGAGGGTCGACTTCCTCGTGAAGGAGGGCCAGCGCTGCAACGCCGTGTGCGACAGCGAGGGCGCGACGGAGGCGTTTCGCGCCGCCGTCGCGATTCGACCGAACGATCACGAGCTCCTCGTGTCGCTCTCCAAGTGCCTCAGCGATCGCGTGTTCGAAGAGACCGTGTTCCACAACGCGCCGCTCGCGAGGGCGATCTCGAACGAGGCCGCGGACATCTCCAAGCGCGCGATTTCTATCCGGCCGAACCACGCGGAAGCGCACGTCTGCCTCGGCGCCGCGCTCGGGAGGCTGGCGATGTGGTGCGATAACCGCCAAAAGGTTGACCTCTCGCGGTCGATCAAGGAGTGCTGCGAAGAAGCGATTCGCCTGGATGCGTCCAACGATCTCGCGATGCACGTCCTCGCGCGGTTCCATCACCAGATGGCGAACCTAGGGAAGGTTGTCCGCGTGCTCGTGAGGGTCGTCTACGGCGGCGCGCTCGAGCCCGGGACGCTGGAGGAGGCGGAGGCGTTGTTTCGACGCGCGATCGCGATCGAGCCCGAGCGGCTGATTCACCGCGTCGAGCTCGGGAAGCTGTTGCTCGACCTCGGACGTGCGGAGGAGGCGAAAGCGGAGCTCGTCCTCGCCGTGGGTCTCCCGCGCGAGGATATCAACTCCGAGCACGAGCGCAGGGACGCGGTCGGGCTCTTGAAGAAGCACTGGGAGATCGAGGCGACGACGCCGGCGTTTGAGGATCCGCCGCCGACGCCGCCGCCGCGTCGGTGCCAGAAGAGCGGGGAGTTCGCGCGCGACGCGGACGGACACCTCGTGATTCGCTCGCCGGCAAAATCGCTGAGATTCGAGCAGTGAAAGGGGGGGCGTATTATTTTTTCCGCGCGCTCGATCATCACGACGAGCTGCGTGCGCGTAGTAGACCAGAGATGGCTCGCTGTTGTATCCAATATTCGCACTTGAGCACCATTTATTTCTTCGCAACAAACAGATCGTCGTCAGAGCACCAGCGCGCGTCCACGCGACGCGCATCGCGATGCGGCCCCACCGGGCGCTACTCGCCCTCGCTTCGATCGCCGCGGTCGTGGCGGCGTCGTGCCTATCCACCGCGGCCGCGTCCCCGGACCCCTCGTTGACCGACCTCCTCACGGGCGCGGACGAGACGTTCCGCGAGGAAGCGCTCGTGCGTCCGCTGCGCGACGGGCGCGTCGCGCTCGTCGCGTCGTTCGAGCAGACCGCGCCGCTCTCGAAGCTGCGCTTCGTGACGTTCCCGAACGAGATCGCCGCGATCGTGCGCGCGGCGCAGGTCGCGGACATGGAGCTGTCGTTCACGCGGGTGCGTCGCGGATCGTTCGCGCTCGCGCGCTTCCCGCGGGATCCCGTCCACCACCCCTCTGGCGTTCGTCGCTCATCGTCCCCACCACCTCCCTCGTCGCGCACACAGGGCCGGTGGGACTACCGCCGGTGGGGCCGCCCTCCCGTGGGCGCGAAGCCGATCGGCGCGGAGCTCATCGCGTCGTTCTTCGGCGACGACGACCCCGCGGAGCTCCGCGGGAGATGGGAAAACGTCACGACGATGTTAGGCGGCGTGTTTTGCGCGTCGCTGTCGCGGATGCAAGAGGCCGCGGAAGCGAAAACGGCACCGAAACTGGCGTTTCACCAATGGGACGGCGGTCCGGACGCGACCGCCAGCGCGCGCCCGATCACGCACGCGTCGTTGCCCGCGGAGGCGGTGTGCACGGAGAACTTATCCCCGTGGTTGAAGCTGTTGCCGTGCCGCGACGATGCGGGCGTCGCGGCGACGCTTCGGTCGCGCGCGGCGCTCTTCGGGTCCGGCTACGTCTCCTTCTCTGTCCGCGCGAGGGTCGTCGCGCGCGTCTCGACGAGGATATCGCCGGGAGAGTGGGGGATAGAGCTCACGCAGCGCCTCACGACCGTGCTCGAGCCGGGGTGGACGGAGGGGCCCGACGCGAGGGGCCCGGGCTGGACGCTGAGCGAGCTAACGCGCGTCGGCGAGACGCTCGATCGCCCGGGCCTCCCACCCGCGTGCGCCGCCGCGAATAGCAGCTCTTTGCACGTGGAGACGATATCGGACGCGGGCGCGCACGCCGCGGAGGCGCACGTCGTCGACGCGAACGAGAACGCGCGCGGTGGTGGTGGTGGTGATGGGGGGGACTTCGCGACGCCGGCGATCTCCGCGGCTCGATCCGGATCCGGCGACGGCGCGCCGACGACGAAGTCATTCGACCTCGCGCGCGTCCGCGACGGGACGCGGTACGACGTGACCGTGCGCGCGATGGACGCGCCGAGCCTTCCGGGGGGCGACGCCTGGAGAGAGACGATGCGCGCGGCGAACACGCCGGAGTTGTACGCGGAGAGGATCATCACCGGGAGCGGGTACCACCGCGGAGGGATGACCGTCGAGCTCAGACGGCCTTCTCGTCGCGCGGCGGCGGGCGCGACGGCGACGCGAGCGAGAGTGCTTCAGGTGCTTCCGTGGTACGTCCGCGCGTTCGTGCACACGCTCGTCGTGGAGATCGACGGCGTGCCCGTCCCGCTGCCGAGCGGACGAAGACGAAGGGACGACGACGAGGACGACGACGCGCGCGGCGTCGTGGAGGGGCTGCGGTGGGTCCCCGCGATCGACCGCGCGCGACCGTCGTCGACGGAGCTTCAACTTTTGATCCCTTCAAACGCGACCGTCGCGCGCGTGAGCATCGGTTTCGAGAAGGCGTTTCTTCACACGGATGAGTTCCCCCCGGACGCGAACAGAGGGTTCGACATCCCCGCGGCGGTGATCACGTTGCCGCCGCCGAGGACGCGAACGCGGGTCCGCGGGAGCGACGGCGGCGACGGCGGCGACGGCGGCGAGCGGTCGCCGCTGCTCGACGCCGTCGCGCGGCGCGGGGAATGGAACGCCGCGGAGGTGATGTACACGGACGGGTCGTTGCTTCCGTGGCCTACGCCTGACTTCTCCATGCCGTTTAACATCATCACGATGACGTCCACGGTCATGGCGTTGTTATCCGGTCTGATGATGAGGGAGTTGACCGCGCGGCACGGGTGGAGGACGGGCGAACGCGCGAAGAACGCGCGGCGGGCGCGAAGAGAACGCGAGGCGAAAAAAATGGCGAAGAGGGCGGCGCTCTTGAGACGATTGAGAGCGTGCGCGATATCGTGATCGATCGCGACGCGACGTACGTACTGTAGGTCACGAGATACGTTACAGCATAGATAATTTGATAATAGCAAGGTAGGTTAGACGGACTTCATTTTTTGAGGCGAGCTCACGGGGGACACCGCGCCGCCCGGACGCGGCGGCGGCACGCGATCGATCGGCTTCGGCGGGTTCGCCGCGTGCGCGTACGTGCTCCACGCGACGAGAACCAAACCGACGAGGTGCTGCACCTCCAGCGCGCCCACGGCTGCGCTCTGCACGATCCCGGTGAGAACTAACCCGCCGACGATGGCGAACCCTTTCGCGACGCCGCCGAGGTGCTTCGTGACTTGCCCGACGAAGATTCCCCCGAACGCGGAGGTGATCACCGGCACCCACGTGGCGCGCGTCCAGTTCGCGAATAAGACGTCAAAGTCCGCGACGCTCGTGATCCCCGCGGAGGAGATCAGGAACGGAATCGCCGCGAGCGCCATCTCGATCGTCATCGCGTTCGATGACCGACGGTGCGCTTGTAACGAGTACTGCGTCGCCGCGGACGCCACGCCAGACGTCGCGGACGCGGTGAGAACCGCGGCGACACCAACCTTGAAGTTTGCCGCCCGCGCGGAAGCGGCCGCGGCGGCCGCGGCGGCCGCCGCCGCGCACTTCTTCTTCCCGATCGTGCAGATCCCCCGCGAGACGCCGGTCTCGACGCCGGTCTCGTCCATCGAGAGCATCACCCCGGCGAGGAGTAAGCCCCCGAGCGCGACGACTTGCGTGAAGCTCTGGCGGACGCCGAAGAACAAGTACACGCACAACGCCGTGGACACGAGCTTAGTTTGGTTCAGGCAGTTGAACGTCACCGAGTCCATGGACCCGTACGCGGTCTGCAGCAGGAAGTTTTGGCCCGCGTACACGACCGCGGGGACGACGGACAGGAGCCCGACCTTCGGGGTCCAGTTTTTAAAGTTCGCCTTCAAGCTCCCTTCGCCGATCATGATGACCAACGCGATCACGATCTTGACGCACTCGCACGCGAAAACGAGGGAAACTTTGTTCACGTTCTCCGGGATGAAGCTCTTGATGAGGAACGGCTGCGCGGCGTACTGCAGCGCGAGGAGGACGCAGAAGAACACCCCGACTTGCGGGTTCACCGAGGAGAATCCTTTCACGACGCCGCCCTCCGCGGCGAGCTCGGACGGCGCGGGGCCGTACCGCGCAACCTTCATCGCGACCTCGTCGAAAGACACGGACAACTCCGTGGCCATGAACGCGATCGCGTCGAGGAACGTGCCGTCCTCCCACTTGAGGAGTTTCCGCGCTTTCCTAAACTTCGGGCCTTGTGCTTTGACGAACATCAGATCCGCCGCGGGGGCGTCCACGGCGGTCGTGAGGAGGCCGCACTCGGCGACTAACAAAGCCCACTGCTCCGCCGTCATCCCCTCCTGCGGCGTGCCCGTGATCCCGCCCTTCGCGTCCGCGAACGAGTCGAACGTGTCTTTCAATTCCTTCGCGCGTTGCGTCGTCGCGAACCCGTCCGGGACGGGCATCACCGGCTTCAAAATCTTCACCCGCGCTTTGATCTCCCCGGTCCTCGAAACCAGCTGCTTGAACTCGTCGAAGCTCAAATCCCCGTTCCCGTCCGTGTCGAACTCCTCGAACAAGTTCCTCGCAGTCTGGACGTCGATCCGCGCCATCGCGCCCATGTCCACGAGCGCGGCGCCGGTCTCGACGAGGTCTAAGGTCCCGTTTGAATTCATGTCGTATCGCTCGAACATCTCCCGCATGCGCCTCTCGTCGAACTCGTCTTTTAAACCCTTGCGCTCGCTCTGCACCGCAGCCTCGGACTTGAGTTTGGACTTCTTCGGTCGCAGCGTCGGCGACCCGATCGGCGCGAAGTCCGCGACGCGCGCGGCGACGAGACCGAACGACACGCGGTGCTCCGTCGCGACGAGCGCGAGCGCCTTTAAGAACGTGCCGTCGTCCCACGACAGCGTCCTCTTCCGCTTCTTCGCGTGCGCGCACGCGGTCGCGTAGATGATGTCCGCGGTCGTCGCGTCCACGGCGTCCGTGAGGAGGTTGCACTCCTTCAGCAGTTTCACCCAGTCCTGCGACCCGAGCTCGTCCTGATGCACGTGGGACCCGCCACAGAATCCGAGGAACGCGGACTTCACGTCCAGGGAGCCGTCCCACTTCTGGTACCCGAAGGGCACGTCCACCACCGGGTTATCGCGCTTGACCTTTCGCATCTTCTCCATCTTCGCGACGAGGATCTTGAACTCTTCCTCGTCCATCACGCCGTCGCCGTTCGTGTCGAACTTGTCGAAGATGTCCGCCGCGGCGCTGGGGGGCACCTTCTTCAGCGCGCCGAGATCCGCGAGCGCGAATTGCACCTCGGTGCGATCGAGCGCGCCGCTCTTGTCGACGTCGTAGCGCTGGAACATCTCCCCTGGGGTCTCGGGCATGCTGAAGATGCCCATGGTGGCGCGCGCGCGCGGGGGCGGGGGTCGAGCCGCGTCTTGTTGAATGGTATCAGTGGTTCCACTATTCTGTGAATTCGGTTTGGGCGCAACACTAACGTCCGACTTTTTTTCACCCATATCTCGGTTTCAAGTCGTGACCGCGATACCGATGAAAATCGACCCCTGCCCTGCGCGTCGCGACTGAAGCCGCGTTGATCTCTCCCCCGAGGTCTTTCTTTTCCAAGGCGTGACCATCGAACGCGTTCGCGCTCGGCTCGTCACACCGAGGCGCGTCTCCACACGCACGCGGACGGACGTCTCATCGCGTCTGAAGGAACGCGCGTCCGGTCTTCCCGCGTCGTCGATCGGGTGAGCACGCGCCCGCGCTCTCGACCTTCACGCCGAGCTCGCGGTCTGAAAACAGAAGCGCGCGCGCGAGCGGCCAACGTATCGTCGTCGCGCGAGCGAGCGAGCATGGCGTCGGCTTCCTCCGCGCTTCCGCGCCGCATAATCAAGGTGAGCGCTCGGTCAGGCCTCAGAAGACGCGACAATCGCGTTTTCAGACGCGCGCGCGACGCGAGCGCGCGCGATCTCTCCCCCCACCCCCCGACCCCCCCGCGCCGGAAAAGAGCCTCGCCTCGTTCGCCTCCCGAACGCGTCTCGGCGCGGGATATTATCGCGACGGCGATCGATCCATCCGATCCGATCCGTCCCTCGACGCGCGCGCTGACCTTCACCTCCCCTCCCCCCGTCCACCCCCGCGGCCGACCGAACGCGCCTCACCGCGAACGACAGGAGACCCAACGCCTCCTGAGCGAGCCCGCGCCCGGGATCAGCGCGCAGCCGCAGGAGGACAACCTGAGGCACTTCAGCGTCATGATCCGCGGCCCGCGAGACTCCCCGTACGAGGGCGGCGTCTTCGAGCTCGAGCTGTTCCTCCCGGAGGAGTACCCGATGGCGGCGCCGAAGGTGCGGTTCCTGACGAAGATCTACCACCCGAACATAGACAACCTGGGGCGGATCTGTCTGGACATCCTGAAGGATAAGTGGTCGCCCGCGTTGCAGATACGAACGGTGTTGTTGTCCATTCAAGCGCTGCTGAGCGCGCCAAACCCGGACGACCCGCTCTCGGAGAAGGTCGCGAACGCGTGGAAGGTGGACGAGGTCACCGCGCTGAAGACGGCGAAGGAGTGGACGCAGAAGTTTGCGATGAAGGGGAACTGACTGATGATGAGATGAGGGGCATAGACGCATAGCACACGCAACCCGACGATCTATAACTATCGCGATGACGACATAAAAATCGGTTCTCGTTTTCGCTCGACGTCACGCCGCCTCCTCGGCGTCGTCCGCGGCTCGCATCTCGGCTATGATCCGCGCCTTTTCCTGCGCCCTTCGCATCTTATCCAGGACGACGCTCTCGTAGTCCTTGTTCGCCGTCTGTCCGTGACTCCCGGCGACCGCGTCGAACGAACCGAACGGCGCGGGGGCGCCGCCGCCGAAGCTCGCCTTCTTCGCGCCGCCGCCCGGGAACAACGCGCCGCCGGCGACGCCCGCGCTCGCGTTAAACGCGACGCCCCCGCCCCCACTGAACGACGGCAGCGGCGCAGGCGGCGGCCTCGGCTTCTCCGCCGCCGCCGCCGCCGTCGTCTTCGCCGTCGCCGCCGCGTCTACGTCTACGTCCTCGCCAGCCGGGGGTATCGCGGCGCGGACCGCAAGCAACGGGTTCGAAGGGTCGCCGCACGCCGCGCTCGCCGCGCGCTTCGCGCCCTCTCGCGCGGAAAAAACCACGAGCGCGCTGCCCTTCTTCTTCTTCCCGTCTCGTATGACGACGTCCTCGACGTCCCCGAACGCGCTGAAGATGCTCCTCAGCTTCGCGACCGGGTACTCGACGCCGCCGCCGGCGTCTTTCCTCCACACGACTTTCAGCGCGCGGTACAAGTGCTCCGGCACCGCGTGTGTCGCGCCGTTCGCGTTCGCGCCGTCGCCGGCGTCCTGGGTGGGTCCCGCGACGCTGCTCTCTCTGTCGTACGCCTTCTTCCTCGTCGCGAAGTCCCGTCGCAACCGCGCGAGCTCGGCTTGGAGCTTCTCTTTCGCCTCCTCCTCCTCGGTCTTCCCTCGCTCCGCCACGCGTTCGCGTCGCGCCAGCTCCTCGCGCATTTTCCTCCGCTTCGCATCCTGCGCGTCGTCGCGATCTCGCCTCGCGGCTTTCACTTTCGCCAAGTTCTCGAGCGCTTTCCTAGCCTCGGGATCTAACAAGATGTCGTACGCCTTCTGAAGCGCGTCGAACTCCCTCTGCGCGCGCTCGCGCTCGTGACTCGGTCGCTTGTCGGGATGCACGCTCAGCGCTCGCTTCCTGTACGCTCTCTTGATCTCCGCGGTCGCGAGATCTGGCCTGGGGTCGAGGCCCAGGAGCTTGTACGGGTCGTCCGCGCTGTGGTCCGTCATCGCGAGCGGGGTCTCGCGACCGTGGACGCGGACGCGACGCGACGCGGGGGGTTCGACGCCGACCGACCCTCCTCGCGGCGCCGCCGCGGTCCTCGGCGCCGCGCGAACTGCGCGAGAAGAATCGAAGGCGGTTCTCTCGGTGCCGAGAAGAGGCACGAGTACGTGTACGTGTACGCCGTGCCTGACTGCGCGTCATACGATCTCGCCGACCGAATCTTTGGCGAGCGATGAGGTGGCACGTGGCGCTTCTTCTCGCGTCGTCGTTTCACGAGCCCGCGCCCGCGCGCGTCTCGCCGCACTCCGCACCGCGCGTACTCGTCCCACGCCCACGCGACTCACGATGTCGGCGATCGCCTCGACCGTCGCGCTCGGCGCCTCCGCGCGCCGCGCGGCCGCGCCCGCGAAGCGCGGAGATCTCGCGGGCAAGCGCGCGGCCACCATCGGCGATAGGCTCGCCAAGGCGACCGAGGGCATTCCCAAGCCGAACCTCCCTTCCCTGCCCAAGGTGAACCTCCCGTCCGCGCCGAAGATGCCGTCCATCGGCGGCGGCAAAGAAGCGTCCGAAGGGCCGGGGTACACCCCCGCGCGCGACGGCGATACGCTGTACGTCGGTCAGGGCAAGTACATCAAAGACGATAAAGCCGGGATCGTGTCCAAGACGGGGAGGGACTCGCTGTACGTCGGCGGGTTCGCCGGAGGCGAGGAAGGCCTCCAGAATTACCGCGACGTGCTGAAGGAAGACCCGGGCGCGATCGCGGTCGCGAAGAAGTCCGGGAAGAAGCCGCGAAGGGAATCCAAAGAGGTGGACCTCTCGAAAGACTTTGGCGCGTGCGCGGGCGGGTTCCCCGGCGGCGAGGTCGGCCTGAAAGCGTTCAACGCCACCGGCGTCGTCGCGACGCGGTCGGCCCCGCCCACCATCGGGTGGGGCCCGCCCGTGCTCCTCCTCCTCGCCATCGGCGGGACGGGGTACTACCTCAACGGCGGCGATATGAGCGTCGAGGGCGTCCAATCCTCGCTCAGCGTCGAGTCGCTCGACGCGCGGCTCAGCGCGGCGTCGTCCCTCGCGTCCGGGGCGAAGGGCACGCTCGACGCGAACCTCGCGCCGGAGCAGGAGGCTGTCCTCGGGGAGGTTGTCCTCGGCGGGCTCGGCGTGATCGTCGCCCTCTCGCTGGTGAAGAGCGCGGCGAAGAAGGCGGCGGAGAGCGCGGGGGACGTCGCAAAGGTCGCCTTGCTCGGCGCCGCGACCGCGGGCGTCGCGGGGAAGATCTTGAACATTTGGTGATGTGATGGAGGACTGTGTGCGCGCGTACTGTAGACGAACGACGATGAGAATACTCACCCTTATCCAACCGACGAGACGAAGGACGCTCGGTCGCGCTCGCGCGCGCCGCGGCGCCCCAGCGACTTTTCGGCAATCGTACCGCGAGCGATCAAGCCATGTTTCAAAATTCCGGTTGTAGCTTTGAAAGCAGCCCTTTGAAACCTCGGGTCCTGCTTTCGGAGTTCCCGATGAAATTGTCGCCGCTCGACACGACGTTCGTCCTCAGCTCGCGCTCTCGTCCTGTCAGTCTCGCGGCGCGAACGGCGGCACGGCGGCGCGCGCGGGAAGGAAGGAGAGGGCGAGAGTCGTGGTTCTTCCTTCGAGCGCGATGCCTCCTAAGAAGAAGCAGTCGCACATAAACCGCATGGCGGCGCAGGTGCGCTGCCGCGTCGCGTCTCCCTCCTCGACGCCGCCACGCGACGCTCCGCCGACATTCGTCGCGTTCGTCGTAGTCCGCGCCCCGTCCCCGTCCCCGCCCCTCTCCATCCGCATCCTCTGACGCCCTTCCTCTCCGCCCGCCGACGCCAGATGCAACGCCGCAAAGACGGGGACATGACCCACGGCGTCCGCGAGGCTGCGAAGTTCACGAACGACGCGGACGGCCAGATCGACGCGAGGCAAGGGATGGCGACGACGGTCTTCACCGTGGAGTCGCTCGGCCTGAAGTCCACGCACGGACACTCCAACGCGAAGCGACGAGGCAAGGGCAAGGGCGGGACGTACAAGCGCGCGGCGACGACCGTGCTCGCGGGCGAGGCGACGTACGACGTCGAGCGACGCGTGCGCGACGCGCGACGCGCGATCGGCGTCCCCCCCGCGGCGCTCTCGCCGCTCTCGCCGGCGACCTTCGACCTGACGCGCGCCGCCGTGCGCCTGATGCCTAATCGCCCGAAGTGGGACTACGAGCTCAAGCGCGGGCGCCTGCACTCGCGCGAGAGGAAAGCGTTCGTTCGATGGATCGCGAGCGTGAAGCAGTCGCTCATCGACAGCGGCGCCGGGCACGCGCCGGCGTTTGAGCAAAACATCGAGGTCTGGCGCCAGCTGTGGCGCGTCCTCGAACGCGCCGACGTCGCCGTCCTCGTCGTGGACGCGCGGCACCCGATGCTGCACATCCCTCCCGCGCTGTACGCGCACGTCGCGCGGCGGCTGCGGAAGCCGCTCGTGCTCGTGTTGAACAAAGTAGACGCGGTCCCGCGTCGCGCTGCGGAGCGATGGGCCGCGCACCTCCTCGCGGCGCTCCCGGGCGTGGACGACGTGATCGGGTTCACGTCCAAGGACGGCGGCGGCGGCGCGGGCGGGCAGCGGCCAGTGAAGAGGAGGATCGGCGTTCCCGCGTTGGGGGCGAGGGGGTCTGGGGCGGAGGCCGTGACCGCGAGGGAGAGGGTCGCGCGCGCGATGGAGATTGAACGAGGGGGGCTCGCGTTCGCGGGGGGGTCGGATTCCGAGTCGGGTTCCGAGTCGGAGGAGGAGGGGGGCGCGCGCGCGTCCGCGTCGGGGTCTGAGGGGGAGGAGAGCGACGACGAAGCCGTTTCTGGGGGATTGTTTCGGTTGAGAATCGGCCACGCCGCGCTGCTGAAGGCGTGCAGAGAGCTCGCGGCGAACGGGAAACGGAACGGCGCGGACGCGAGAACCGCGGCGGAGGAAGCCGCCGCCGCCGCCGCGGAGGAAGCCGCGGAGGAGCTCGAGGCGAAAGCGTCCGTCGTCAAGAACGACGACGAGGACGACGACGAGGACGACGAAGCCACCGCCGCGGCGCTTCAAGCGGAGGCGGAGGAGGCTGCGAAAGCGAAAGAGAACCGCGTCATGATCGGCCTCGTCGGGCATCCGAACGTCGGGAAGTCGTCCATGGTGAATTACATCCTCGGAAGGAAAGCGGTGAGCGTGAAGGCGACGCCGGGGCACACGAAGACGTTGCAGACGCTCATTCTGGACGACAAGACGTGCCTGTGCGACTCCCCAGGTTTAGTCTTTCCGCGCCTGGACGTCGGCCTCGCGGAACAAATCGTCGGCGGGTTAGTACCGCTGCCGATCGTTCGCGAGCCGTACAGCGCGATTCGGTGGCTCGCGGAGCTCCGAAACGCTGGCGAGGCGCGGTGGACCGCGACGGCGAACGACGGGCGCGCATCACGCCAGGACAACCTCATGGCGAGCGCGTTAGCGATGCCGCTGCACAAGGCGCTGAAAATCCCCGCGATGACGGAGTACGACCCGGAAGTGCTCGAGCTCGTCGGGCACGAGGACTTGTTCGACGCCGCGTTGCCGTGGTCGCCGATGTCGCTGTGTCACCAGTACGGGAAACTGAGAGGGTTTAGCCGCGGTGGGGCGCCGGACGAAGCCGCGGCGGGGCACGCGATTTTGTCGCTCGTGTTGGATGGGCGGCTGCCGTACGCGACGCCGCCGCCGGAGGGCGAGCCCGTGATCGGCGTGCACATCGGGGCTGACGGCCTGCCCGTCGCGGCCGCGGAGCGCGCCGGTTCGGTCCCCGCCGTCGCGGACGCCGTCGACGACGAGGACGAGGACGAGGAAGACGAAGACGACGAGGACGACGACGACGAGGACGGCGCGGCGATCAACCCGTTCCGGTTGCTCGGAATCGACGCGGAGGGCGAGTCGCAGTACGGCACCGGGGACATCGACGCGGAGAACGGCGTCGGGCGGTTCAAGGTGAAAGACAAGAGCAAAGGCGCGGCGGCGAGTTTTTTCGGGAGAGGCGGCGGCGGCGACGGCGGGTCCGTGTTCTTATCCGAGGCTGACCTCAAAGAGAGCAAGAAGGGCAAGCGCGAGAAAAAAGGTCGATAGATACGACGCTCACGACATAATACACAGTGATAGATTGATAACGCCCGATGAAACGAAACGAAGTCACCACGGCCCGCCCCTTTCGTAGGTGTAGCAGTCAGCGCTCGGGGCTTTCCCCTTGTTCAAAACGCCGCGGATGGACGCCTTATCGTCGTCGTCGAGCTCGAACGCAAACATCGCGCGGTGATCGTCCACGTGGTTCGCGTTCCTCGCGCCCAAGATGATCGCCGGCGTGACGTCGTTCGAGTCCAGAACCCACCGCGACGCGACGTTCGCGATCGTCGCGCCGCCGTGCTTATCCCCGACTCTTCTCAACTCCGCTAGCAGCCGCTGATACCACGCGTACCCACCCGCGTATCCGAGCACGGACGCGTACTTCCGCTTGCTCGACGTGTCTAACACGACGTCCTCGCCGGGAAAGTCGAGGAACTTGTCGGACAAGAGACCACCGGCGACGACGCCGTACGGCAGCAGCGCGATCCCGTTTTTCGCGCAGTACGGCACCATCTCGCGCTCCGGGCGGCGGTCGAGGAGGGAGAATTGAATCTGGTTGGACGCGATCTCCGCGCCGGCGTCGACCATCTCCGCCACGCGCTTCGTGTCGAAGTTCGTGAGACCGACCGCGCCGATGCGCCCCGCGGCTTTCGCGTCCGTCAAAAACAGCGCCGCGTCGACGTAGTGCTTCGCGTTGTACTCGTTCCAATACATCTGCACCAAGTCGAGCTTGTTCGTTCCCAGCCGGCGGCACGGCAGGTCGAGCTTTTGGTTCACCCAGTCCGACGTCATGTTCTGCTGCTCTCTGCCGACGCAGCACAGCTTGGTGTAGATGTTCACGTCCTCGCGCTTGATCGTCCCGGACTTTAACGCCTCGCCGATGATGAGCTCGGAAGGGCCGTACCCGCACGCCTCCGGGCCGGTGTCGAACGTGTTGATTCCGGCGCGCGCGAACGCGGCGAAGTCCTCCACCGCCGCGGCGCCGGAGGTTCGATCCGTGGCCTGGTCGCCGCGGTGCCCGCCGCCGAGCTGCCAGCAGCCTTTGATGACGCGAGACGGCGTCGACGTGGAGAACTTCAGCGGGCTCGCGGCCGCGGGGACCTTCGCGGGGATGGAGCCCGCGGTCTCCATCGCGGCGAACGCGGCGGGGACCGCGAACGGCGCGCTCGCGCGGTCGAGAGGGATCGCCGCCGCGAGCGCCGCGGTCGCCGCGAAGACGTCGCGGCGCGAGAGCTCCGCGGGCGCGGCGGGGGGCTCTTCGTTGGACGCTTTGACGACGACGGCGTGGCCGCGGCGCGCGGCGCGCGGCGGCTTACGCGAGCGTCGCAGCGCGCGTCCCTCCGTCGTCGTCGTCGACGACGTCGCCGTCGGCGGTGCCGTAAAACTCGACATCGATCGCGCGATCGTGGATTCGGCGACGGCGCGGCGCGTGGGGAGAGCGGGGACGCGGTTTCCGCGAAGTAGATCACGGGAGGGATCGACGACGGCGACGACGAACCTCTGCAATTCGCGCGCTTCGGGTGCGTGCGCGCGCGCGTGTGGACAGAGCCCGGCGTGGGCGATGGATAAACGCCGGAAAAGCGCCCGCCGAGCGTGACGTGGCGGGGCGTGGTTTTTTTGCACTGCAGAAGAGTGCAGAGCCGTTGGACGAGCCGACGAGGACGACGCCGTTCCGAGAGCGACCGCGCCCGCGGCGACGCGCTCGCGAGGCACACCGAGGCGCGCTTCGAGCGACGAGCGCACTCCTCACAGTTCACACTCGCGCGCGGAGAGCGGATACGCCGCTTTCTCGCGTAGGCACGGCGCGGAGGTACGCGACGCGCGAGCTGGCGATCGCGACGCCCCGGGGTGACATCATTTCGTCCGTTGTCGCGGCACATTCGGCACATTCATTCCTCGTTGACCGAGGAGCGACCGCGCGACCTCCCCATCCGTCGACCCTTCCGCCGCGATGGAGGGCACGCACGGCGGCGGCGGCGGCGGCGGCGGCGGCGGCACTAAGAAAGGCAGCATGATGTCCTCGACGAAGCGCAAGGAGCCCCCCGGCGGCGGCTCGAAGCAGCTCTCGACGAAGAGCTGGACCGTCCGCCCGGTCGTCCCGAAGCGCGAGTCGATTCCGTCCACGGTGCAGCCAACGCAGGAAGAAGACCTCCCCGCGCTGTGGAGCACGAACACGTGGGGGGACGTCCGTCACAGGAAAGACCCGGTCGTGGACAGGAACGCGAAACCCAAGCCGGGGAGCTCCTCCATCACGCTCCCCGCGGCTGGGGAAAATCGCAAAAAAGACATCAAGACGATCATCGCGGAGAAGGAGTCTCTGCTGAAGAAGAAGCTCATCGCGTTCGCGTCGTTCAACCAGACCGAGCGCGACCTCCTGACGCAAGCGTTCGATCGCGTGTCCATCGACCACGGCGGCGTCCCCGGGCTCGCGACGAGGCAGGAGTTGGCGGACGTGTTCAATCGACTCGGCGTCAAGCTGACCCCGCGCGAGACGGACGCGTTGTTTAAGAAATACGGCGAGGACCGCACCGGACGGATGCCGACGAGCCTCTTCACGACCGCGGTGTTGGAGTCCCGGAATAGGATCATCGCGATGGAGGAACGCAGGGTCGGGGCGTACAAAGCCGGAGACCGGGAAGAGTACGGCTTCGCCGGGCGGATCAAATATTTCCCGTGCCGAAAAGGCGTCTACGCGCCGACGGAATGGGACCCCGCGCTCGCCGCGCGAAGCGCGAAGCCGCCGAAACCGGGGCTGTCGCTCGAGTTCGTGTACGGCTACGGCGGACTCACGAACACGGCGAACAACTTAAACTACAACAGCTGCGACCACGCGGTGTACTACACCGCGGCCGTAGGGATCGTGTTCGATCGACACAGTCACACGCAGCACTTTTTCCACGGCCACGACGACGACATCAAATGCATCGCGATGCATCCGAACATGCACTTCTTCGCGACCGGGCAGGTCGCGTCCACGAGCGGGCCGCCGATCGTGTGCATCTGGGACTCGCGAGTGAACACGGACGGATCGTTACGAGGCATAGTCGCGCAGCTGCCGTTTCCGAACATGCCATCCGTGATCGGCCTCGCGTTTTCGCAATGCGGCACGCGCCTCGTCGTCATCACCGGCGACGTCGACCACAGCGTGCACGTGTTCGATTGGAAGAAAGCGGACGCCGCGATGGGCGGCTTGGGCGAGCTTCCGCCCGCGGACGCGCCGGAGATGGAAGAGGGCACCTCCCCTGGGCTGATAACCATCGGGAAGGGCGGGAAAGGGGACTCGTTCCCGCACGTGTACGGCGCGGTGTGGAACCCGTTTGGGTCGCTCGTGGACGACCCGGATAGTAAAAACCCGCGGAACGAGTGGGCGGAGTTCGTCACCTTTGGTTCGAAGCACATCAAGCTGTGGCGGTGGCACAAGAGCGAGGTCGACGGCAGGGAGTACTACGGCAGGAAGGGCGGCCCCGGGCAGGGCGATCCCGGGAGGTTCGCGCCGGTGACGTCCCCAGTGGACGTCATGTCCGCGGCGTGGCTGCCGCCGAGCGGTCACGACAAGACCGGGTGCGTGCTCGTCGCGGGCACGAGATTAGGGTCGATTCTGTTGTTCACGTCCACGGTCGGTAAGGGGCTTCACGCGACGCGATTGCTTCAGGCGCACGGTCGCGGGCCGTTGATCCCCGCGCTGAGCGGCGGCGACCTCGTCGCGAGCGGCGTCCGGTGCGTCGAACTCAGGGCGGATAAAGAAACCGTCGTCAGCGGCGGCGGCGACGGCGCGGTGCTTTGGTGGTCCGCCGCGACGCTCGCGGCGGCGGCGCGGTCCAAGTCCGTCCCGTGCGCGCCGTACGAGCGGAAAGTGCTCTCCGGGGACGATAACAAGAACCCCGCCGCGGTGAGAGGGATGTCGTGTCACCGGTTCTCGTCCGACGTCTTGTGCGGGACGTACCGGTGCGAGATTTGGGAGATTGACGACGAGGACGGTCCGTACGTCTTGATGTACGGTCACAGCGGAGACGTCCGCGGGCTCGCGGTGCACCCGAAAGAGAAGTCCGTCTTCGCGACCGCGTCCGAGGCTGGGCGGTTATACATCTGGAACGCGAAGTCGAGGTTGTTGAAGGCGAAGTGTAACGTCATGCACCCGTGCGTGGGCGCGGGGTTCTCCCCCGACGGGTTGCACATCGCCGTGGGGTGCAAAGACGGGACGCTCGTCATCATCGACTATTACAACCTCATGGCGGGGGACTTTCAGCAAGTCGTCAAGAGGAAGGACGGGACCCGGTGCGAGTTTAACCACTGCAACGAAGCGATCGACGAGGTGAAGTACTCCCCCGACGGGAAGCTCCTCGCCGCGGGGTCGCACGATAATTTCATCGACATATACGACGTCACCGGAGACGCGGTACCCGGTCGGTCAACAGGGGTGAAGTACCACCGTCTGCATCGCTTGCGCGGGCACAGCTCGTACATCACGCACATGGACTGGTCCGCGTTCGACCCGAAGTTCCCGGACCGGCGTATTCTGCAGAGCACGTGCGGCGCGTACGAGCTCTTGTACTACGACGGAAACACCGGGCAACAAGTCCGGCACAGCATGCGCGACGAGCGGTGGCACACGCAGACGTGCACGCTCGGGTTTAGCGTCATGGGCATCTGGCCAAAGTCGAAGCAAGGCGAACGCGCCGCGGACGGGACGGACATCAACGCGTGCGATCGCGGGCCGTCCCCCGGGGGGAAACCGAGCGACGGCGAGCTCCTCGCGGTCGTGGACGACAACGGCAAGGTGAAGTTGTTCAACTGGCCGTGCGTGATTCAGCACGCGCCGTTTCGACGGATGGAGTGGAAGCCCGGGAAAGGGGGACGGAAACCGACCGGGGACTGCGTCGGGTACGTCGGGCACTCCTCGCACGTCGTGAACGTGCGCTTCGCGGGCGGAGGGCGGAACGTCGTCACCGTCGGCGGGCACGACCGCGCGGTGTTCCAGTGGAAAGTCGACGCCGAGGCGAAAGAACAGGTCGGGACGAATAAGCGTCGGATCGAGCCGAAGCCGTACATCATGGACCCGCCGAAGATTAAAGAGCCTCACGCGAGGGTCGCGGACTTCGCGGACGCGCCGGACGACATGGACACGGACGCGTCCGGGAAGCGGAAGGAGATTTGCGAGTACCTCGTGACCATCGTGACCGGGAACGCGAAAGGCTCCGGGACGACGTCGAACGTGTCCTTCGAAGGCCACGGCGTCGACGAACAAGGCGCGCCGACGCGTATTAAGGAGATGGCGCTGGATAACTCCCCGGATAACTTCAAGAGAGGCGCGACGGACGTGTTTAAGTTCCGAGGCCCGGACCTCGTGAAGCTGCACCACGTCAAAATACAGACGGACTACACCGGGCAGAACCCGAGCTGGTTGCTGCAGTCTGTGAGCGTGTTTAACGTCACGAAGGGTTGGGAACACGCGATGTTCCCCGCGGAGGTGTGGCTGGACCGACAGAAGGGCGGCGAGACGGTGGTGAACTTGTACCCCACCGCGGAGGCGGCGGCGAACGCGCGAGGGAAGAAATCGCACGAGGAGATCACGTACGTCGTCGAAGTGAAGACCGCGGACGTTAAGGGCGCGGGGACGGACAGCAACGTGTGGATATCCCTCGTCGGCGAAGGCGGACGCGGGTCGAACAAAAAACTCCCCCTCGACAGCGGCCGGAACAACTTCGAGCGAAAGTCCGTGGACACGTTCGAAGTGAAAGCGTCCGTGGGGACGAAGATCGAGCGCGTCAGAATCGGTCACGACAACGCCGGGATCGGATCGTCGTGGTGCTTGGGCGACGTCAGCGTCACCCCCGCCGGGTGCGAAACGATTCGATTCGACGTGCCCTTCGAGGGCGTCTGGCTCGAGGAGGGCGGCGACGTCGGGCTCGCCGTGGACGTCTTCCCGTTCGGCGCGGACGGCAAAGTCACGCGGAAGACTATCAACTACAAGGTCATGGTGCACACGTCGGATATACGCTACGCGGGCACGGACGCGACGGTGCACATCGAGATGTTCGGCACGAAAGGATCGAGCGGGAAGCGGAAGCTCGAGACGTCGCGGGATAATTTCGAAAGGAACAAGTGGGACACGTTCTTCCTGGAGATGCCCGAGCTCGGCGCGCTGACGTCGATTAACATCGGGCACGACTGCGCCGGCGCTGGCGCGGCGTGGCACCTGGACAAGGTGATCATCTCCGACGAGAACGCCCCGGAGGAGGTGTTCGTGTTCCCCGCGGATCCAAAGTCCATGCGCGGGCGGTGGCTGGATAAAGACGAAGGCGACGGCCTCACGACGGTGACGCTTCAACCGATGGACGAGTCGAAAGGGATCTTCTACCAGATCACGGTGCAGACCTCGGACATCATGTTCGCGGGCACGGACGCGAACGTCAGCATCACGATGTACGGCGAGAAAGACGGCAAGAAGACGACGTCCGTGGAGAAGATGCCGCTGGAAAACAGCTCGAACAACTTTGAACGCGGCGCGCTCGACACGTTCGAAATCGGTCCGATTCCCGACCTCGGGGTGTTGACGTCCATCGACATCGGCCACGACGCGTCCGCGCCCGGGAGCGGTTGGCACTGCCAGTACGTCGACATCGTCGAGACGTCAAACCCGGACGACCGGTGGTACTTCCCGATTCAGAGCTGGTTCGACCTCGGGACGAAGCCAAAGAAAATTCGACAGACGTTTGCCGCGGCGAAGAAAGACCCGAACGCGGCGACGACGTCGTACAAGATCGAGACGTGCACGTCGGACGTCACGGACGCGGGCACGAACGCGAACGTGCACATCACGATCTTCGGGGATAAGGGCGACACCGGGAAGCTGATGCTCGACAACGACAAGGATAATTTCGAGCGCGCGATGGATGATGATTTTTTCATCGCCGACGCGAAAAACGTCGGGAAGATTTCGCACATCGAAATCGGGCACGACGAGGCGTACTTGAGCCCGAAGTGGCACCTCGCGGAGGTGAGAATATTCAACACCGCGACGATGGAGACGCTGACGTTCCCCGCGGACTGCTGGATCTCGAAAAACGAAGGCCCGCACTTCCGATCGGAGATTATGCTCACCCCGGGCGGCGTCGAAAACGCCATCACGCTGAAGACGTACAAAGTATCCGTCCACACCTCGGACGTGCGCTACGGCGGGACGGACGCGAACGTGACGTGCAGAATCCACGGCACGCGCGCGGACGGCTCCAAGGTGCGCACGGGAGACAAGGTTTTAAACGACGGCAAGGACAACTTTGGAAGGAACAAAGAGGACGTCTTCCTCGTGAAGGACGTCGACGTCGGCGTCGTGGACGGCTTGTGGATCGGCCACGACGGCACCGGGTCCGGGTCGGACTGGCACTTAAATTACGTCGAGGTCGAGGTCATGGACGATGACGACGCGACCGCGCCGGTGTTCTTCTACCACGAGGACTGGCTCTCGAACGAGAAGAGCGAGGGAGTCATGCTCAAACCGGACGCCGGCGGCAGCGGGAAGATTCGGTATAAAATTTCCGTGCACACGTCCGACGTTCGTTTCGGCGGGACCGACTCCACGGTCAACATCAAGCTCATCGGCTCGAAGGACGGCAAGCCGGTGGAGACCGAGCTCATGACGTTGGAGAACTCCGCGGATAACTTCGAGCGCGCGAAGATCGACGAGTTCATCGTCAAAGTGCGCGACGTCGGGGAGATCACGAGCGTGGACGTCGGCATCAAAACCGGAATGACGTCCGATTCCTGGCACCTGAAGATGATCTCCGTGGACAACACGTCCACGGCCGCGGGAGAGGTATTCTTCTACCACGAAGACTGGCTAAACAGCAAGTCCCCGCGCGTGACGCTGACGCCGTCGGACGGCAGCAAGAACGCCGCGGGCGTCGAAGACGGCCTGTGCCCGTACGTCGTCGAGGTCATCACTTCGGACATCAAAGGCGCCGGGTGCGACGCGAAAGTGTCGCTCGTCATCTTCGGTAAGGATGGCGAGAGCGATTCCCTCGCGCTGGACACGTCCGCGGATAACTTCGAACGCGGCTCGAAAGAGACGTTCCACGTCCGCGCCCCGGACGTCGGAGAGATTGAACGCATCAGACTCGGGCACGACAACAGCGGCAGCTTCTTCGGGAATGCGTCGTGGCACTGCGCGTCTGTGGAAATCACAAACACGCAGACGAACGAGAGCGCGATATTCAACATCAACAAGTGGTTCGCGGAGGACAAGCCGCCGAACATGGTTTCCCAGGTGTTCTACCCCGGGGATAACAAAGACGCGGCGCCGACGTTTCCGTACATCATCACGGTGAACACCTCCGACGTTTACGGCGCCGGCACGGACGCGAACGTGAAGATGACCTTGCGAGGGATCGACCCGGAGGATGGCTCGTCCACGACGATGGGCCCGTTCCCGCTTTCGACGACCGGGGACGACTTCGTCCGCGGCAAAGCGGAAGTTTTCACCGTGCAAGGCCCGAAGCTCGGGGAGATCAAAGAGTGCGTCGTCCAGCACGACGGCGCGGGGTTCATGGGCGGCGGCGACTGGCACCTCGCGTGGGTGGACGTCGAGAACAAAGCGACCGGGTCGAAGGCGACGTTCACGTGTGGGGATTGGGTAAAAGCGGACCAGCCGCGGACGCTCGCCGCGGAGGTCGTCGGCAGCTTCGCGTACGAGGTTGAGATTCACACCGGGACAAAGTACGGCAGCGGCACGGACGCGAAAGTCGCCATCGTCATCACCGGCGACGCGGACCCAACGCCGTGGGCGCCGGAGTTGCTTCAAAACGAAAAGAGCTTCTCCAGCGGCGGCGTGGACGCGTTCGAGGTCACGCGCGCGACCGACATCGGCGCGATCACGAGCGTCACGCTGTCGTGCCAAGATAAAGGCATGTTCGGGGACTCGTGGTACTGCGACAAGGTCATCGTCAGGTCGAAGACGACGGGGCGCGAGTGCCTCTTTTTCTGCAACGACTGGGTCTCGTACGAAGGGAAAACGCTGTCGGAAAAGGTGATGACGGACGCGGGGATCGAAAACGAAGCCGCGGCGGCGGCGGCGAAAGCCTCCGGCGCCGCGCCCGCGGGGGACATCCCGACCGAGTACAGAATCACGACGTACACCGGGGACGAGCGCGGCGCGGGCACGGACGCGGCGGTGAGCGTCGAAATTTTCGGCGCGAACGGTTCCTCCGGGGACATCCCGTTGGACCAAGACGCGGAGCTTTTCGAACGCGAAGCCGTCGACGCGTTCGACCGCGTCGCGAAGAAAGACCTCGGCGAGCTCAAGGAAGTCTTGGTCTTCCACGACGGTGGCGGATGGGGCAGCGGGTGGCTCCTAGACAAGGTCGAGATCGAGCACGTGCTCACCGGTCGGACGTACGAAGCCGAGGTGAAGACGTACATCTACGGATCGAAAGAGAAGGGCGTCAAGGCGGCGTTGAAGGTGACGCGCGCGGGGGCGGACCCGCGCGAGATGAAGAAAATCGCGGACGCGGCGGCGGCGGAGGCGGCGCACCTCGAGAAGCTTAAGCTCGGCGACGACGGCGGGGACGGCGGCGACGCGGGGACGCAAGCGGAGGCGTCGAAGGCGATGGGCGAGGAGACGCCGCGACCGGCGGAGCCGCAGGAGGCGGCGAAGGTGAAAAAGTTGGCCGAGGAAGCCGCGGCGGCGTCCGCGGAGAAGGCGGCGAAGACGCCTCCGGTCGACGATGCAGCCAAAGCCACCGCTGACGCGGCCGCGAAGGCTGACGAAGCCGCGAAGGCGAAGGCGGATGAAGAAGCCAAGGTTGCGGCGAAAGCGAAGGCGGATGAAGAAGCCAAGGTTGCGGCGAAAGCGAAGGCGGATGAAGAAGCCAAGGTTGCGGCGAAAGC
>Ga0181560_10000901_pt1 | contig 27613 bp, 18 predicted proteins | sample 011ome_20_FD_133751 | JGI IMG/M metagenome (GOLD analysis project Ga0181560, IMG submission 133751) | Coastal salt marsh microbial communities from the Groves Creek Marsh, Skidaway Island, Georgia - 011509CT metaG (megahit assembly) | ecosystem: Environmental > Aquatic > Marine > Intertidal...
ACGACGGATATGATCTCCTCGGTCGCGATTCCGTTGGCGATGACCGCGAGTGCGTTTGGAATGCTCGCCATGGGGTTGAAGGATTTAGCGACCGGGTCGAACAAGAAACCGGGCTTTTAAAGAAGAAGAAACACGGAAACGAATCCAAGTTGTATCATTAGATTATAAATATAAAACACGTATATTATACACTACCATCAAGCATTAATACCATCGTCAACGAACGTGAAGTAATCGCGCGAGACGACTTTCGTTAACATCGATGCCTAAAATCTCTTCTATGAGGGAACTGCCGCTTTACTTTTTCTTTTGACTCTTCGCCCAGCCGGGGACTTGCGCGGAAACCAACCACTGCGCCTCTTCCGCCGTCGTCTCTCTTCCTAATATTTCGTTCCTGTGCGGGTATCGACCGAACATTTCTAACACTTCTTTGTGTCCTAAAACGTATTTCAACGTCCACTCCAGCGGCGTGTTCGCGCCGTTCTTGTCTATCATTTTCCTACAAAACTTCTCCGCCAACACGTGGTCCTCGACCAGCTCAGAGTGTAAAAACGGACTGACGATAAATCCAAGCGCGGCGGGAGGTAAATCGTCTCCCAGCTCTTCGCGAACGATAAATTTCGCGTACCGCAACGCGCACTCGTCCCCTGCGAACGCTTTCTCCGTCCCTCGAAACACGTTCCTGCTGATTTGGTCCAACAAAATAACTCTCGCGAATATCGCGTCCAACCGCGTCGTCGCGCTCGAAAACGCGTTCTTCGCCAGTTGCGCTTCCGTCAACTTTTCCTTCTGCGCGACGACAACTTCAGCGCGCAAATGTTGCTTGCACTTCTCGTCCGCTTCTTTCGACCCGGAGTACCACAACTCGCTGCTCATCTTCGACGAATACTCCCTCGTGCGCATCAGCGCGCGCGTCTTCTCCTCCGCGAAATACGCCTCTTCCGTGAACCAAAACGAGAGCACTTTTTTCGCATCGATCGGGTCTCTCCACCCTTTCTTTTTCAGAGCTCCTCCTTCCTCCTTCTTCTTCGCAAAGTTCGAGGTTGGTTTGAGTATGCCTTTCCTCGGAGCAACAACTTCATCCGGCGGCTCTTCTTCCTTCGCGTCGTTTTTGGAGCAGCAGCACCCCATCTCTCTTCTTCGCGGCGTTCGTATTCCTCCTTCTCCTCCCCTTCGTTGATGATGTCGACGATGTTGATGCCGCGCTCTTCTTTCTTCGAATAATACCACTCCTCCCGATAAACAACTGGAAGAGGTCGTTACGGACGCGATGATGCTTTTTTGCTTCCCGGGGGAAAGACAGAAGAGATGCGTTTTGTTGCTCGAGGTGTTATTATTATTCTGCGCGAGGATGCAAGCAGACGCGTCTCGCCGTCCTTCTCCTCCTCTTTTTCTGGAAGTCGCCGCTCCAACTGCGAGTAGTCGGCGGACGAGGGAGAAGCGCGCAATCGTCGTCGTTTTCTTTTTCTTTTTCTTCTGGAGAAAAAAAAAGCAGAAGCATGTGCTCATTTTTTTTTCTTTTTTAGGGTTTCATATAAACCCTAAACGTTCAAAACTCGAAAAACCGGAACCTTCCTCCTATCCACTACATCGACAAAAAGAAGGTTTGCGCCCCCGTCGTCCCCCACCGCCTTTGAAGCGACAACAGCCTTTACACATATATATATATAGAGAGAGAGAGAGAGAGAAGAGAGAGAATCGCGATGTTTGCAACCATCACCACCGCTGCTGCAGCTGCTGCTACTACTAATGCTTCTTCTTCCGTCGGGAAGACGCATCAAAAAAGAGCAGCTTTCCTTCTGCGTCGTCATCATCATCAGCAGCAGCAACACCAACACCAACACCATCGAAACGCGAGCGGAACGAACGGCGCCGAACGAGGGGGGAAAGTGACGGCGAGAGGATGCGCGGAGGAAGGAAACGCAGACGCGTTGTGCTCGTCCGACGTCGTGGAGAGCTGCCGATTGGAAATTGGGCGAATGATGATGATGAAAGTAACCTCTTCCTCTTCTTCTTCTCCTTCTTCTTCACCTTCTTCGAGATGTTCGGTAGCGCTCGCCGCCGCCGCCGCCGCAGAGGAAGTGAACGACGAGTCCATCCCGAGAAGAGGTAGAGGGGAACTGCAAGTCGTTCACGCGATGGGGCGAGGCGGTCGTGGGCGAGGTGGTCGTGGGCGAGGCGGCGGTCGGCGTTCAGGCGGCGGTCGCGGGCGCAATCGCGGTCCGTGGCGAAACCCGAACCAAGGCCCGTTGAGGAACGAGCAACTTTTGGATTTCGAGGAATTGCGCGTTTTAGGCCCGGAGAAGGAAATGCTCGGGGTTATGAGCACGGAAGAAGCGCTGGAAAAAGGCGAGGAGTTAGGTTTGGATTTGGTCATCGTTAGTCCGGAAGCCGACCCTCCCGTGGCGAAGTTCATGGACTATTCCAAGTACAAATACGAAAAAGAGAAGAAAGACCGCGAGAAGAAACGACAGGCAAAATTGACGCAAGTGGAGTTGAAGGAGGTGAAAATGCGATATAACATTGATACGCACGATTACGACGTTCGATTGAGATCTTCGCAGAAGTTTTTGAGCAACGGTGACAAGGTGAAAGTGATTTGCCAGTTTCGCGGGCGGGAGAATGATTTCCGACACATCGGGAGAGAGATGTTCGATCGATTTGTGGAAGACATCGAAGAGTACGGAACTTTAGAAAAGCAACCCGGGATGGAAGGAAACGCGATGACTATGTATATTGTGCCGAGAGTGACTAAAGATGAGGTGAATAAGAGGTACGAACAGGAAAAGAAGATGAAGAATAAACGCGAGAGACAGTCGGCCGCAGAGGAGGAAGAGGAAGAAGAGGAAGAAGAAGAGTACGAAGAAGAGTACGAAGAAGAAGAAGTTGAAGCGTAAAGAAGTGCTAAAACTAAAACTTTGGATTAACTTGGATTCGTGTGTGTGTTGTGACTTATTATTACTTTAATTTACGTCGTGTTCGTTCCTTTCTCTCTCTCTTTTTCTATTTTATACATCGCTTTTATGTTTTTCTCGTATATACGGTAGTGTTTCTCAGTTTGTACAACTTCTCCTTCTTGTTCTTCTCTTTAGGCGTTTCCAAGAGCTGCTCTGGCACCGTCAGCCGCGCTTTTCATATCGTCTTTCTTCTCCGGCACTACCGCTTCGGCGTGCACTTCGACTAAAAACTTTGGATCCTTCAACACCGACTGCGTCGTTAGTCGCACCGGTAAGTCCTCTTCCTTCATGCCGTTCCTTTTAATGAAAAACTCTTTCCACGCACTCGCCGTCTTCTCCATGACTCGAATGTCGCTCACGTGTAACGTGACTCTCAACAAGTGTTTCAAATCAGTTCCGGCTTGCGTGAGCATAAACTTCATATTCTGCAAAGCAGAGAGCGTTTGTTCTCCCGCGTCGTTGGACAGTTCTCGAGAGACTATACCGGTGAGCCACAACAAGCGTCCGAATTGAATAATCGGGTTATATCCCGGGTTCGCACCAGGGGCCTTGATCCGCTTTATTTCCGCTGTCGGATCGAATGGAGGTAACCATCCAGTTTTGATATTCTGAGACATGAGCAAGCACTGGTCGGCGAGCTTTTTTATTGCAATATCTTGCTGCTGAATGCGCGCGTTTTGGGCATTCACAATTTCAAGAAGCTTTGCGATTTCTGCCGAATCCGCCACGGCAGCAACGGCGCCGCCGCTAGACGTGTTGTTGGCTACAGCCAACACCAAAGAAGAGCTGCGCTCGTTTCGTTCCATGCTAACGACCGCAACGTCTTTTCTTGGAACCGACGGCGAGGCTACTCCAACGTCCGAGGAAGGCGGTTCCTTCAGCTGCTGTCGTCTGGTTCCGACTTTGCCAACCGGTGCTTCTGCTTTTGTTGCTGCGGGTGCAGGCTTGCTCGCATTGGACGCGGCGTTAGTACCTTTGCAACTTCTCACGTGCATCGTAAATGGGCCTTTACTCCTACACACTTTACCACATTTCTTGCACGTAAAGTCTCCCACAGCGCGCGGTGCATCCTCGACGGGTGCTTGCTGAAACAAGACTGGAGCGGATTCCACAGCTGCAATACGAGCCGGAGGAAGAGGTTCAGGCACGGGCGACGGTGACGGAGAACGCATCTCCGGTGCAGCGTCAGGGTCGTATTTGGGCATTAGTGGCACCCCTTCGACTGGAAGATTCGATACCACGACGTCGGTAATGCCATGTCTCGTCTTCAAATGCGCCACCAAGTCGTCCCTTTCTTGGAACTTCTCATGAATGCAATATCCACAAAACTTGGTTTGAAAACTAATTCGAACGCTCGTCTTCTTCGCTTTTTTCGCTGCTGCTGGTTCAGTTGCCGGTGCGCTCGCGCCTTTTCTCTTTGAGCCTTTTCTCATGTGTGCATGCTTCTTGCAATAGTTGTCATCGCCAGGAGCTTTAGTTTCATGACAGATCCAGTTTCCTCCCCGGGCACGGCACATCCAATCCGGCTTTCCAGCATTACTCTTGTATTTCATCGTCGGTTTGGGGACTTTTGCTGGTACCTCTGCAGTCGCGGGCACATCCGCAGGTCGCCCTCGTTTCTTCCGAGAAGAGGCAACTGGAGGCTCTGCGACTGGTGGCTCTGAGACGCCCGAGTCGCCCTTACACGCTCGCGCGTGCATCGTCAGTTGACGCTGTCCTCCGCACACTTTGCCGCATTTCTCGCAAATAGATGCGCTCGAAGCGGGAGCTTTATCACTCGAGACGCCTTTACAAGACCGCTCGTGCATCGTAAGAGGACCCCGACCTCCGCAGACTTTGCCGCATTTCCTGCACGTGAACTCACTCGCAGGGGCAGCTTTCGATGATGGGGGAGGAGATGGAGCCGGAGCAGGCGCCGCCACAGCTTTCTTTGACTTTGCGACAGATTTTACTGGGGTCGGTGAAAGTGAAACTGAATTTCGAATTTTACCACCAGCTTTTCGAGTTTTGGCTTCACACGAGCGAATGTGTGAAGATCTTCCCGGGGAATTCTTCTCGAAATGCTTCCCACAGTGCGGACAATCGAGCGCTTTTCCAGATAGGGAGACTGGTTTTTTCACCGCATCTCCAGACACGAGAAGGTGCGGCTTCCGTCCTCGAAAGCTTGTATCTTTCTTGTCCGGCACCACCGTTTCTTCTTCATCCTCCTCCTCGTCATCTTCCGTCAACAAATCCTCCTTCTCGGGTTCGATATCATCAACAGTTTCTTTCCCAAGCCCAGACTTCCCTTTTGCAGCCTTCGATTTCGCGGGTTTTGGCAAATGCTTTTCGCAGAACATCGCGCCGGCAACCTTTTCTTTTGAACAGCGCCACACGCCGTTTGTTCGAGTGCATCTCAAAGCTTCCGGCACTTTATCATTCGGTTTCTGCGTACGAACGGCAGCTCGTTGCTCGTCGTCACTTTCGAAATCGTCTAATTTGTTAGCACTCTTCGCACCAGCACCTCGATTACCGTCTCTTCTAGTCGAATTTGTCTCCGCTGGAGGAAAATTTACATCGTCGCGAAGTAATCTCTCCGCGAGCGCATCGTCCGGAGTGACGCGAACGCTCGAACCGCCGCGATATTTTGAAGGCATCTTCTTCTTTCGCAAGGCTACGTCAGCTGCGTGCGCGACAAAATCTCGGTCATCTGAGTCGCTATCTCCATCACCGAGTAACGTTTCTTCGATACCTTGCAAAGTGCTTCTCTCTTTACCTGATGCCGCATTGTTCTTTCCATCGCCGCCGTCTTTACCTTTCTCATTCAATTGCTTTTTAGAAGGCTGGAACATTTTTGGTTCTTCCGAATCGCTGTCGTCGTCCGTGGCTTCAGTCATCGCTTTCGAAGGAGTTCTTTCCGCAGACGCCGCGTCCTTTTTCCTCTGTTGCGCCACATCCTTACCGACCTGCAGAGCCTCGCGAAGTTTGTCTGCCACTAACGTGTTGATTTTATCGTCGGTAAGTAAACCCACCTTAAAGCCACCAGTGTGCGCGACGCGACACTTGATCACGTGTAAGCGCAACTTGGAAGAGCCATCGAAATCTTTCGCACACGCAGGACACGAAATTTTACCTCGGTACTCTTTCACAGGCCCTGCTGTCGCCGTATTCACAGCTGGTGCTGCTACAGGTGCCGCTGCCGCACTTTCTTTCTCAGCAACCGCCGCTGCCGCTTTCGTCGTTGCGGTAGTGCTGCTCTTCTTCGCGTCTGTATTATTTTGCACTTCCGGTGGCCCCGGAGAGGTAAGAAGCGACTCGTTTTCGGTGTAGATCGCATCCGCCGGTGGTGAGGCCCGTCCCCTAGCGAGAGGTTGCGTTGGAATCACTTTCGTATTCTTCGTTGTAGTGGTAGTATTTGTCGTTGTTGTTGTTGTTGTAGCATTTGTAGCGTTAGATTGACTACCACCAACAGCAGCCACACTCGACAATTTCGCAGGCATCGATTTGTTCGTCACGGACGTAATCGTCGCCGGCGTTGTGGTCTCCGGACCAGCGCTTACCGTAGCATCTTTTGTTGTCGCCGTACCCGTTGGTTGAGGATCTTGCGGCGATTTCGCCGCTTCAACGAGAGGTGATTTCGCTTTCTCTTTTTGTTGTTGTTGTTGAGGTTGCTGCTGGTGTTTTTTAGCCACGGGCGACGGCGTACCCTTGCTTACGTTACTCCCTACTGTTTGGTGTTGTTGATTATTATTAGTAGTAGTATTGTTCTTTGCGATCATCGATGCGCTCGTTTGAGTCGCTACGCTTGATTTAATAACATTCCCAGTATTCTGAGCTCCGGTATTCTTATTATTATTGCTGGTCGCATTACCATTGCTCACTGGCGGTGGTGCCACTGCCGCTGGCGCCGCTTTTGCAGGAGAAGGCACTCCGTTCGCCGGGGGATTTCCCACCGGACGCGTCCACACGTTCGCCTTCTTCTGTCCGGTACTCGCGGGAGGAGGATTACTCACAGCCGGAGCAGCCGGAGCCGGAGCGGGAGCGGGAGCGGGAGGCACTGGAGGAGGAGGAGGCGTGGGAGACTTCCCAAACGCCGGCTTATGCGAAGCATCCGAGCCAAACACTCTTACCGGTTGCTGTTGCTGTTGCTGTTGCTGTTGCTGTTGCTGTTGCTCCTTTTGCTTCTGCTTCGCGAGAAGCACGAAATCCTCGGCGTTCATCGCGCCTCCGGAAGGCAAAACGCTCTTCCCAATCGCCGCCGTTGTCGTCGCTTTCCCTTTGCTGTTGTTCATAGACGACGACGCCGTGACGTACGTCGGCGGAGGAATCATCGAAGACGAAGACGGTTTCGTGATGTGCGACAGCGAAATCTTCGTCCCGCTTCCGCCACCACCACCACCTCCTCCACTTCCACGAATTGGCGACGGCTTCCCATTCGCTGTTGTTCCCGCGTTATTATTCGCGTTCTCGCCACCACCGCTACCGCCCGCGGCGGCCGCTCCGCTCGCAGACATTTGATGGGTAGGTAGTGGTGGTTCTCTTCAATACTCTCTCTTCACTCTCTTTCCCTCGCAACAAACAACAACAACAACAACAAAACGCAATCCCAAAAATTCTCTCCGCGCGAGATCTCCCTTTCGTGTGCTCTCGCGCTTTTACTTCCGGGCGCTTTTTCAAAAAGGTTACCACGACGGCGCCAAAAAAGTAAAGAAAGTTAAAGAACGCGCTGCGTCTCTTTTCTTCTTCGGCGTCTCTCTCTCTCTCTCTTCCACGTCGTCGTCGTTCACGTCGTTCGCGCGCGTTTGCTCTTTCTCTCGCGCACACGCTCTCGTGCCAATTTTTCTTACTGTTTTGTTGCGTTTTTTTTCTTTTTCAAATACGAGTTTAACGAGTGCGAAAAATGCTCCTCCGAGAGGTGCATTCACGAACGAAACGGAACGCAGAAGAGAGAGAACTTCTTCTTCTTCTTCTTGTTCTTCTTCTTCAAAATTTTTTATTTTGCGTCGAACGAGAGCGTGTTTGTGTTGTTTCTCTCGGAGTCAAACGCGTTTTGCTCTCTTCTCGTGTTTGTTATTAGGGAGAGGAGGAGACACAGAGGGAGAGACACAGAGAGAGAGAGAAGACCACAAACGACAAAAAAAACAATGACGGCACCGTGCGAGCGATGCGGATACGCGATGCGCTTACTCGCCGCGTCTCCGACGATCGCGTGCTCGAGCTGCAACAAGTCGCACTCCACGGAAAAGGTGTTCAACGACGCGAAAACGACGAAAACGTCCTCGAACGCCGCCAGTTTTTTGTACAAATTCAACATCGAACCTCGGAACCCGGACGGGACGAAGATTGGGAGCGAACGACACGACGACGACGTGGAAAGAGAGAGAGCGACGGTGGACGAGCCGTGTCCGAAGTGTCCGAATCAAGTGTTGAGGTTTTATACCATGCAGCTGAGAAGCGCGGACGAAGGGCAGACGGTTTTTTACGAGTGCGAGAAGTGCAAACACACGTTTTCTCAGAATAACTGAACATTTTTTTAAGAGAGAGAGAGAATGGCAGAAAGAGCGCACATTCCGTGGCGTCCGAGAGATTTCTCGAGCGTGAAGAACCACCCTTTGAGCGGGATGACTTTCCCGCAGTGGTTTCGGTTGGTTCGGAAATATTATGCGGACATCGAATACGTTCGATATTTCCCGCGGCTGGTTTTTCTGACGGCGATGTCATTTTTCAACGCGCTCTTCGCGTGCATCGAGATGGTGTTGTACGGTCGCGCGATTTCTAAGACGCGCGTTGGTGACGATCCGATCATTATTGTCGGTCATCCGAGAACCGGAACGACGCATTTGCACAATCTCTTAACTCTAGACGAGGATTCGTTTTACACGTGCACGACGTTCGACGTCGGGTTTCCGAGCTCGTTTTTGTTGTTTCCGAAACGAGTGAGGGAAATGTTAAAGGCGATCATGGACGACACGAGACCAATGGATAACATGCGATTGGCGCACGATACTCCGCAAGAAGATGAAGTTGCCACGAACCAATTGTCCAGTTGCTTGGCGTCGCCGTACGCGCCTTTGATGTTTCCGAGATTAGAAGAAACGTTTCGACCGTTTTATCGCTTGGACGGCGAAGACGAGGAGTATCCGTGCAAACTGGAAGACGCTCGAATTTGGCGAGATTCTTTTTGGTATTTCGTGCAAAAAGTCACGTACGCCGCAGAGAAGAAAAAAAGAGGGAAGGGAAGAAGAAGAAGATTGGTGTTGAAATCGCCCGTGCACATGGCTCGGATCAAACTTTTAGCGCGCATGTTCCCGAAAGCGCAATTTTTAGTGTGCCATCGCCACCCGTATGAAACCTTTCAAAGCGCGGCGAACATGGCCGACAAGTATTACTGGTCCTGTTTCTTACAAGCACCGAGAAATAGACAGGAGATCGAGGAGTTTATTTTTAGACAAGGGGAGATTTTACACGACGCGTACGAGAAGGACGTGAAGGACATCTCCCCGACGCGCGTGATGGAAATACCTTTTGCCGAGTTGGACGAAAGGCCTCTGGAAACTCTGGAGAAGATTTACAACAAGTTTGAGTTGAACAACAAAAAGGAAAAGTACAAAGGGAGCGACGCAGAAAAGAAAGCGAAAGCGTACATCGGATCCGCAGCGTTGCAGAACTTCAAGAAGAACGCCTTTGCGGCGGATTTGAGCCGCGCGACGAAAAGAGAAATCAATCGCCGTTGGTCGAAATGGTTTCGCTTGTTCGATTACACCTTTTAAATAAAAGGAGGACAGAACGTAATCAAACACGATTTTAGCAGCATTTAGGTAAATAGATAGATGAATAGATGAATAGATACATTTAGATAATAATCCTCTCATCACAAAACTTTCTTCCTCTTGAAGAACGCCTTCAGATAGAAAATCTGCCAAAACGCCAAACCAACGCAAACGAACAAACTAATCAGTCCCATCCAAACGACTCTGGAATTCGTCGCCTCGTTCTTATCTCGCATATCCGCCTCCAATTTCCTCAACTCCAACATCGTCTCGTGCACTTCGATTAAATCCGCCTCCAACCTGCGCAACGACTTCGTAAACACGTCAACGTCCGTTTGCTTCGCAATCTTCCCCCACGTTGTCGCCGCGACTCCAGACTTCCACTCCAAACTCACCCGGTGCTTCATGCGATCCTCCGCCGATATGTGCGCCGCAAAAAAGCACGCCTTGTAATCCCCGCCAACCTCCGCGGTGAATCCATAATCGCCCTCCGAAACGTCCTCAAACTGCTTCACCACTTTCTCGTTCGGATCGAACAGTTTAATCGAAAGTTTCACCTTATCTATTGATTTAAACGAAAATAATACTATCGCGCGCTCGTTGTGCTCCTCCGACACGCACTTCATGTCGTCGTACTCCGAGTCCCCGCGGTGAACGAGATCGAATTCCAACGCCTCCGCGAAAAAAAGTGCGTTTTTGCTCGGGACGTCGACGACGACGACGCATTTTAAGAAGAACAAAAAGAGGAAGAAAGACGAGACGAACGAGGCGAGCGCCGCGGAGCTTCTTCGTCCTCGCTTCGGTCGCGACGGCGCCTTCTTCCTCCTCGTCGACGCTCTCCGATTCGTTTCTTCCATCTTTTTTTATTTTACGGTCGCGCGCGATGAGAAAAAATGAAGAAATTTAGTTGTGCGTGTGCGATTTCGAAAAACAAAAAAAAGGAAAATTACAACCAAGCGCTGGAGTCTTTCACTTCTTCTTCTTCTTCTTCTTCTCCTCCTTCCACTTTTCGGTGAGAAACCGACCGATATCGTCCGCGCTGTCGTTACCACCATTTCTTCCACCATTAGAAATACCAACGGCTTGATTCGAATCCAAAGTCTTTTCGCGAATAAAAGTCGATCTCTCTCGAATGTTCTCGTCCGGATCTAGGAGTTCGAGCGCTTTCAAATAGAGTTTCACGAGCGCCGCGACGCAACACAAGAGAGGGCCGAAGACGACGCCTTGGTGGGTGCACTTTTCAATCACGCGGTCGGCGAAAGTGTCGTCGTCTTCGTTCGTCTTTCGCTTTTTCGCGTTTTGCTCCCAGCGCGCTCTGTGTGTCGTTTTGCTCTCGCTTGAAGTCTTCTTCTTTTCTTTTTCGAGGAGCACGTCCAAGTACAAATTTTCGGTCGTTTTCGCGACGGTGGACCAGGAATACGTTTGTAATATTTGATCGCTGATAGCCTCTCGCTCGCGATCTCCTATGTCGCCGTTCGCGACGAGCGCTATGGCTTTTTCGAGCTGCTCGAACAAACCTGAAACCGTCGGCGGGGCTAAAAAAGACGACGGTATTTCTTTCGGTTTCCCCGTCGCGAGTTTTCTTCTCCTTCCCGTTTTCGCCTCTGCAAGCGGCGATGGCGACGGAGGAGCGACCATCGTGAGACCTGGTAACACTTCTGGAACGCCGCCGACGCCTGTCGCAACCACCAACAACCCGCAACTCGCGGCTTCGACGATAGCCGTACAAAACGCCTCGGTCAACGAACAATTCAAGAAAATATCCCCTCTGCGTAAAATATTCGGCACGTCCTCGTGTTTCGCGTCGCCTAAGAATTCTACTTTTCCGCGGCATTCTTTCTTGTGCGTTTTCTCGCACACCTCGCGTAAATGCGGTTCCATCGGTCCTGATCCTGCGATTATGAAACGCACGTTTTTGTTTCCTTTCAACGTCAACGGAATGAGTTTCGCGAGAAGGTGGATGCCTTTCCGGTACGTCAAACGCGAACAGACGACGATGGTGACCTCTTTCTTGACGCTTTTTCTAGCGCTACCACCACTACCACTACCACTACTACTACCACTACTTTTACTACTACCAGATCTAACATCTGTTCTTTTCTCCATCGCACGAGAAGGAGGATAAAACGCCTCGCCGTCCACGGCGTTTGGAATCACCTCAATCTTCCTCGGATCAAACCCGCGCAACTCGTACGCATACTCTTCTTCCTCCTCTTCTCTTCCTTTCCTTTTTTTCATCCATCTCCCACCCCTACGCACTGGCACGACGTTCATTCCACCTCTCAAACACGTATTTTCCTTCGCCGCCTTCGTCACGCACACCGCCCGATCCGCCTCCCCGAGCGTCATCCGCAACACCTTATTGCTATGAATGCTCGCCACGTCGTCGTTCATCCCAAACAAAGAGTGGTCCGTAAACACGCAGCAAGGTATTTTTAACGTCTTCGCGTGCAGCATGCACTCGTGAGAGAGCGTCCCGCCTTGATGCGCGTGCACCACGTTCACCCCTTCCCGGACGCACGCTATTCGGAAAATTTTCAAAGTGCCAAAAATCGTAGGGAAACAACAGTTGGTTTGGCCGATGGTCAGTCTCGGCACGTAATAGACTTTCACGCCGGATCTCAGGTACCTGATGCCAGAATACACCTCCTTGTCGCTTTTATTCTTATTATTATTATTATCGACATCACCGGTGTCGTTGTACGAGTGCGTGAACACGCACACTTTGTGACCTCGTCGCGCGAGTTCCGAGGCGAGGTGCGCGATGTGTAATTCAACGCCACCGACGTGAGGGAGGAAGAAGTCGGAGACGAAACAGATGGAGAGTCGCTTTTGCGGCATCGGAGGGAAGGAAAGAGAGAGAGAGGAGAGAGAGGAGAGGGATAAAAATGTTTTATGATCGCGTGGTGCGCGCGATTATCGCGGCTTTCTGTTTGAGCGCGTACCTTGTGACAAATTGGTTGAGTTTCACAACAACAACTAAAAAATAAGTATTAAAAAATCCAAAACATCATCAACGCGCAAATCTCTCTTTTCGCTCGCATTCTATCACATGGTGTGCGGTGAAAGCTGATTGTGGAATTTCGGGCTACTCCCGCTAATGCTATTCCCACCGCTATGATCCCGTCTCGAGGAGGGAAGCAAACTGCTTTTGCGACCAAAGCGCCAGAAGCGCGCTCGCTTTTTAAACTTTCTCGTCAACGCTTTCAGAATTTCTTCGCAGATGATGACCGGGAAGGAGAGCCATAAGACCGCTTTCCATTCTTGCCAGGATAAGTAGCTCACGCTGAAGGTGATGTTCATCCACGGAACGTATAAAATCATCGCGTGTAAAGCCATGGAGATGAAGATGGCACCTAGGAGCCATTTGTTAGACCACGGAGGGTGTTTCAATAAACTGGAGTTTTCCGATAAAGCGTTCAAGGCGTTGAACATTTCAACTGTGACGAGGACAGTCATGGACATGGTCGAAGGGCGGCGGTCTTTGAATATTTGACACGAGTAATCGTGGGCACCTTCGACGCACTGTTCGAACGAGGTCAAATCGCTCCAAGAGAGGAGTGGACCGTTTTCAAAGTACATGAACCACCAGGCAAAGGCGACGACGGTGACGATGCCGACGTACACGCCGACAATCAAGTACCGAACGAAGAGCCACGAGTCAACGATAGGTTCCGTAGGGGATCTCGGGCGTTGTCGCATGATGTCGCGATCAGGTTTGTTGAACCCGAGCGCGGTGGCGGGTAAGCCGTCCGTGACTAAGTTCACCCACAAGAGTTGCACCGGGCACAACGTCTCCGGCATGCCCAACGCCGCGGCGATGAAGATGCACACGACTTCACCAATATTCGAGGAAACCATGTATCGAATGAACGCTTTCGTGTTGTCATAAATTGCTCGACCTTCGGCGACGGCAGAAACAATGGAGGCAAAGTTATCATCGGCGAGAACCATATCGCTCGCGTGTTTCGCCACCGCGGTGCCGGAACCCATGGAGATGCCGATGTCGGCTCTTTTCAAAGCTGGGGCATCGTTGACGCCATCGCCAGTCATGGCGACGACGTGCCTTTGATTCTTCAACAACTCTACTAACTTTGCCTTGTGCGAGGGTTCCACGCGACTGAAAATGGTCAATCGCGTCGCCGCTTCTGATTTTTCTCGTTCCGATTTCAACTCTTCAAAGTCTACGCCTTGTAAACTCGCACCTTCTGGAACGATCGGTTCGCCGAACGCGTCCGCTTCGACGAGGCCAATTTGCGCGCCAATAGACTCTGCAGTTGTTTTATTATCCCCAGTGACCATGATGACGCGAATACCCGCGCCTCTGCATGTGGCAATCGCGCGAGCAACTTCCGCTCGCGGCGGGTCCGCAATGCCGACGAAACCTAGGAACGTCAAATCGTTTTCATCCTCCGCGGAGATTTGCGTTTGTTTCGCAGGCATTGGACGCATGGCTAATGCTAAAACGCGCAGACTAGTTTTCGCGTACTTCGCGAGGACGTCGTTTAAGTCTTTGCGAACTTGATCGTTCATCGGTTCCGCCGCGCCTTTGCCGTTGGTGAGAGCGTTGGAGCATTTTTCCAACACCGCCTCTGGAGCGCCTTTGGAAAACAAAATGTTCGTCCCTTTTCGAGAGCACAAGGTACTCATCATTTTTCGGTCTCGAGTGAAGTCCATTTGCGCTACACGTTTGAATTGTCCGGCCCAATACGCGGCGCAATACGACGCGCGTTCTTGCTCGGACAGCTTTGTCAGCGCCGATGGCATGGCGTCGAAACCGGGGAGACCAATCTTTTCGGAAAGAACTCGCAACGCAACTTCGGTCGATTCACCAATTTTCGCGTATTCTCTCTTGTTCAAATCGAACGTCAACGTAGAATCGTTACACAAGGAAGCGCATATGGATAAGTGCAACACCGACGGTAAATCCGCCGGGTGTTTCACCACGTCTTTGTTGATGGAGTTAAACCGCTGTTGTCTCGGAGAAATGACTCCGTTGGACGCTTCGAGAATCAATCCGTCCGGCGCGTACGAGTTACCTTCCACGTCAAACTCTCTCAATAAGGGCGCGTTACTACTCCCACTCCCTGCACCACTACCACCGTTACTACTATTGCTACTACTTCTTTGCTTCGTGCGATCCACCACGCACATCTTTTGCACGCACATCGCGTTCGTCGTCAAGGTCCCCGTCTTGTCTGAACACACCACCGTCGTGCACCCTAAAGTCTCCACCGACGGTAACGATCTCACGATCGCGTGTCTCTTTGCCATTTTTCTCGTTCCTAACGCCAAGCACGTCGTCACCACGGCTGGTAAACCTTCAGGAATAGCAGCGACGGCCAACGCCACCGCGATTTTCAAATAATACACCATTCCCCGAAACCAACCGCCGTACAAAGGGTCGCCAAAATGTCCAATGTTGACCACCCAGACCAAAATACATACGACCGCGATCACTTTACTCAACAATCTCCCGAACTCGTCCAACTTTTTCTTCAAAGGCGTCATCTCTTCCTCGTCGTCTCCGCCGTGGTTTTTCATCGCGTCTCGAATTTTCCCAATCGCCGTGTTCAAACCAGTCCCGACGACGACCGCCCTCGCTCTCCCTACGCTCACTACCGTCCCACTGAACAGTAAGCACGTTTTATCTTGAACCACCGCTCTTCTCGCCCGTTCGCTATCGTCTATGTGTCCTGCCTCCTTCTCCACGCTACCGCTCTCGCCGGTCAAAATCGCCTGATCCACTCTCAGCGTCGAGCTCAAAATTCCAATAATCCTACAATCCGCCGGTACTTTCGCTCCAACCGCGACTTCGATAATATCCCCAGGCACTAACTCGCTCGCTTTTACCACTCTCAATCGCCCATCTCTCAAAACCGTCGCTAAATCCGCCTGGTACGCCTTCAACTCCTCAATCGCCTTCTCCGCGTTCGTCTCCGTAACCACTCCAACCGTCGCGTTGGCGATTAAAATCAACACAATCACCGTCGGCTCCACGAACGCCAACTCCCCGTCTCCATCCACCGCGGCTAATACAAAACTCACGATCGCGGCGACGATTAATATCTTCACCAGTAAATCGTCGAATTGCTTCAAAATTAACTTTATAAAATTTTGCCCTTTTTCCTCCGGCATCTCGTTCGCGCCAAACCTCAGGCGAAGTTTATCGATTTGGTTCGTCTTTTCCGATAAACCTCTGTTCGCGTCCACCTGGTGGTAGTCCAGCACCTGATGCGAGAGAGAGAGAGAGAGAAAGAGAGAGAAACGAGAGAAACGAGAGAAGAATACCGGTCAGCGAGACTCGTTCAGAGAATAGAAGAAGAAGAAGAAGACGCGCATAGAAAAAAACCGCGCGCGCGTTCGAAAACCTCTCGATCGATAACCCAAAAAACCAAGGTGAGGAAATAATATAACAAGTTTACCTCGCCGATCGAACGCGCGAACGCGTCCTCCATGTTAACGACGACGAAGAAGGAGACGAACTGCGCGTGTGACTCTGCGTGTTTGTGTTGATGTTTTCGCTTCGCGTGCTGCGAGCGCGCGGGTTTAGGAGAGAGAGAGAGAAGATATATTTGTGCAGAAAGAGGGAAGTAAGTGTTCACGCAAAAAAGGAAAAAACAACTTCAAACGCGTGGCTTGAAAAGGATAAAGGCGTCTCTCTCTCTCTCTCTCTCTGTGTGTGTGTTTCACAATCTAATTATCTTCACGCTCGCTGCTTCGCTATACCTCGTTCGCACTGTAATGGTTAGTCAGTTCAGTGTACTGCGCGTCTGTTGGTTCTTTACACCCTTTTTCTCGCAAGTAGTGTAAGCACTCGGTTTGCTTAAAATATCGCGCCTGAGCGATGTGTCGCCAGTCGTCAAGAGGTGCTTTCGCCTCTTCGACCATGTATTTGACGCAATCAAGATGATCGTCGAATACAGATCGTAACACGCATTCGGTCTTCATAGCATCAGATATCTTTCTTTCTTCGACGAAATATTTCAAGATGTCCAGTTGACCTTCTATTGCCGCCGCTTGTGCAGCATCCTTTTCCGTTTCTCGCGAAGGTTTCACCTTTTCGAAAAGAAAGCGAAGGCAGTCGATGTGCCCTTTTCCAGCAGCGACACGACATGCCGTCGTTTCATCATACGGACAACCGTTAGCAAAGCAGTACTTCAACATCTCGAGATTACCTACGTATGCTGCTTTATTAATCGTACATTCACCCCACTCGCACTTTTTCACTTCTCTGACCCACTTGAGCAACTCGAGTTCATTTGTTTGAGCAACTTGAGAGCAAAACCAGGCTTGATCTGCCACGGTTCCATCGTCAAGTTTCCCTCCCCATTCGAAATTATTCCACGCCAATTCCAACGTCGAAATGGATGAGCATTCGGAAATATACCAACGTAATTTCGATACGTCTACACCCGCGTATTTGAGTAAATCGAAATGCTCAATATTCGCCTTCGAAAACAAAAACCGATCTGTCGTGTTCAATTTCGGAAGCACATGCGATACAAAAATATCCCTGTGATGCGTCACCAAACCCGTCCACAACTTTGTCGGTCCAAGCTTCAATCTCTCCAAATCCGCCTCAGCCTCTGCGATCGCCTTTTCCGTCTCCTTTTTCTTCTTCCTCTTCGCCGCGCCGGAGAGCTTCTTCTTCTTCCCCATCGTTTTTGTTCTTGCTATTATTATTATTTTATTATTTTACGTCGTAAACTCGCGTGCGAAAAAAAAAGGCGGTAAAGCGGTACGAAGAGAGAAGAAGAAAAACACAAAAGAGACACAAATCTGCCCAGAGAGACAGAGAGAGACAGAGAGAGAGAGAGAGACAGAGCGGAAAAAAATGAGCGCCGCCGCCGCCGTCCGCAACGACGACGACGAAGGCGTGGCGGCGAAGGAGGAAGAAGAGGCGAAGAGCGCCGTCGACGACGGTTTAAAAAAGTCGTCGACGTCGTCCGCCGCGAGAGGAGAAACCGCAGAGACGACCACGACCACGACGACGAATGCTTCTTCCTTTTCAAAGCTGTTCCTCCTCGCGTTCATCGGACTCTCCATGGCGATTGGATTGCGCGATGATTTCAGCGACGCGATGAATGCCAACAACAACAACAACAACAACATCGACAACATCAACGACGCGAAAGATGCACTTTCCTTGGGTGATAAAATTCACATCTCCTTCTGTCAGTCGTGACAATACCGAGGCGGGTTCGAACACGTCCGTCAGATTTGTTCGCACCATTTCGGTCGAGACGTAGCCATCGTCCCGACGAATTACCCGCCGAAACCAGCGATGAGAATTATGACGCGATTGACGAATTACGCGCAACTAGGGATGCTCGGGGTGACTTTTCGAGGCTCGCGGCTTATTCGAGATTTTTTACCGGCTGGAACGCCAATCCCGGAGTGGGTGTCGTCCATGGAAACGAATAAGATGCACTCGATGTTGACCATTCACTTTCTCGGGAACGTGCTGAAACAGAATTTCGGGAACACCGGGGCGTTTGAGATTTATTACGACGGGGACCTCGTCTTTAGCAAGTTGAAGGAGAGGAGAATGCCGAGGTTGGAGGAGATCGTCGAGGGGATCGCCGAGAGACGAGAGGCGAACGGGTTCAAGTACGAGAAACCGAAGGAGATGTTGCCAGAGAGGCTGCGGATGCAACAATAAATAACAGAGGTAATCGCGCGACTTTTTTCGGAAACAAAACGCGGACACGTGCACTCACACAATGTGATGGCGAAGAAGGAAAAAGCAACGTAAAGAACGTGCGCTTCTTTTGCCGGAAAGTAGAGAAAGCGCGAAGAAGAAGAAGAAAAAAAAAAGTCGGGTTCCGAAAAAACTTATATATTTTATCAAATAGCAATGTACCAGTATCATCACTTTCTACCTACTCATTCATTCATAAATTACATCATTCCAAAGAACGCTAAATAACTACATCATCCGTCGATGGCGTTTTGAACGTCTTCTAACTCTTCGTCTATTTTCTGGCTCGTCAACTCGTATAAAGCCACCGCCATTTGTACGTCTCTGCATAATCTCGCTTCGTCGATGTCGCGTCCGGTTTCGTCTGGAAAGACTTCCACGTCAACAACCGTCCCCTGACGCTCTTTGTTCTCACCCGCAGACATGCTATCGTTCAAAGAGACTTCGCCTTCGCCGATGGCTTCGTCTCCGGCAGTCGCGTCGGTATTCGCAGGATTTTCTCTCGACTCTTTTTGCTTCTTTCGGTGTTTTTTACTATCGTCGCGCTTCATCGCCAGATGTTTGTCGTACAACGCGTCGTAATATTCCAACAACTGCTCGGCGACGGAGGCCCAATCGCCACCTTCTAGCGATTTTTTCAACTTTTTTTGCTTCTCGGAGCCTATTCTTTTAGTCATTTTCTCGCACGCTTCTCGCATGCCTTCCATCCACCCTTCTTGCGCTCGTAACTCGTCCGTCGCGTAATCGTTCACTAACGTTTGCACTCTCAGCTCTAATGGACAGACTAATCGCAAAATCAAAGGTGCTTTCCGCATCCTTTGGAACAGTTTGGGATCCACCGAACACTTGCCGACGTGCGGTCCTTCGTCTTCGATGTACACCCACCGTTTCGGATCTAACGCGTCCCATGCGAACGCGACTTCGTTCCCGTAATGTTCTGAGGTTGGTTGCGCGGCTTTTCCAACCCAACCAAACGCAGACCCCGAGTGATTCGCTAAACCTTCTAAATCGATAATCTGTTCATTCTGTAATTTTTCCAACGCTAAAAGACATCGAGTCTTCCCCACGCCAGTTCGCCCACCGATTATGCACACTCTCGGCGCGGGCACGTTCGTCAATACCTGCGGTGCAAATGGGTCATCGTTTGCATGTTTCGAAGTGCCGGTACTGGTCGCGTTATTTTGTAGACGATTCTTGGGATGGTTTTTATTATTATCAGCGGCGTTTGCATCGTCTAGCAAATCGTCCTCGTCCAATCCAAACTCGTCTCCGCCACCTCCTCCACTTCCTCCTCCGTTTCCTTTTCCTTTCCCACCATTCAACAACCTCTCGTCCACTTTCAGAGGATCTCCGCATCGATTCAAAATCCACGTCCGAAACGCTTTATACCCACCATTCACCACGCGCACAAACTCCACGTCCTCCTTCCTCAACCGCTCGCCGAAAAGCCATCCGAGCGAGAGCGATCGCATCCCGCCTCTCCAGCAGTGCACGTACACCCGTATCTTTGTCCTCTCCCCGTTCGTTTTCCTCTTCAAATCTACCTCCGCTTGCGCGTTCGCAATCAACTGCTCCCACTTCTCTCGGACAAACTCCATCCCTCTCGCCATCGCCGCTCTTCTCCCTTTTTTCGCAAACAAAATCCCGACGACTTCCCTCTCGTCGTCTTCAAACAGCGCCACGTTGCGCGCGTTCGGGATGTGCCCCTTCCGAAACTCACCCGGTGACCTCGCGTCGATGAGCAGCGTATCGTTCGGGAAGTCTCGACAGTCCCGAGCCGCGGTGACGACGTCCGTCCGCGAGTGTTGGTTCTCTCGAGAGACGGCGGCGATGAAGTTTTCCATCGCGTCTTTTTTACCACCACCGGCACAGTCTGTGGTCGTCGTCGTCGAGGTTTTATCGGTGATTAAGTTTACGAACAACTCCCCGGCGGAAGGAGTTGTGTGTCCACCACCGTCGTCTTTTTCGGGGACGGCTGGGGCGTCTTTCTCGCTCGTCATGGTTGTTGTTATCGGTTTTGTGCTCGAGTTTGGGGAAAATACATAAAAGGAGAGAGAAAGGAAGGGAAAAAAAATGGCGCTAAAATATGTGTGGAAGTGATGCTAAAAAAAATGTTCTCTCTCTCTCTCTCTCTTTCACGCTCTACTCTCCGTGCTCTCATTCGCGGTTTTGCTCCTGTTTCAACGCGTCTTCAACGTAACGAAAGAAAGCAGCGTATTTTTCGTCTGTTGGTTCTGTACACCCTTTTTCTTGCAAGTAGTGTAAGCACTCGGTGTGCTCGTGATATCGCGCCCAAGCTATGTGTCGCGAATCGTCAAGAGATGCTTTCGCCTCTTCGACCATGTATTTGAGGCAATCAAGATGATCTGCGAATACAGAGTATAACACGCATTCGGTCTTCATAGCATCAGATATCTTTCTTTCTTCAACGAAGTATTTCAAGATGTCCAGTTGACCATATTCTGCCGCCGTTTCTGCAGCTTCCTTTTCCGTTTCTCGCGAAGGTTTCACCTTTTCGAAAAGAAAGCGAAGACAGTCAATGTGCCCTTCTCCAGCAGCGACACGACATGCCGTCGTTTCATCATACGGACCACCGTTAGCAAAGCAGTACTTCAACATCTCGAGATTATCTACATATGCTGCGTTATTAATCGTCCATTCACCCCACTCGCACTTTTTCACTTCTCTGACCCACTTGAGCAACTCGAGTTTATTCGTTAAAGCAACAAGAGAGCAAAACCAGGCTTGATCTGCCACGGTTCCATCGTCAAGTTCCTGTCCCCACTTGATATTAATCCACGCCCATTCCAGCGTCGAAACGGATGTGCACTCGGAAATAGAAAAAAATAATTGCGATACCTTTACACCCGCGTATTCGAGTAACTCCAAACTCTCAATATTCGCGTTTGCAAAGAAATATCGATCTGTCTCGTTCAATTTCGAAAGCACATGCGATATAAAAATATCCCTGTGATGCGTCACCAAACCCGTCCACAACTTTGTCGGTCCGAGCTTCAATCTCTCCAAATCCGCCTCAGCCTCTGCGATCGCCTTTTCCGTCTCCTTTTGCTTCTTCCTCTTCGCCGCGCCGGAGAGCTTCTTCTTCTTCTTCTTCCCCATCATCGCTATTTTGTGCTTTTCAAGTGCCTTTCTTTTTTCTTTTCGTGTGGCGGCTTTCTCTCAAAGTTTGGGAAGAAAAATAGACGTTTTTCTTTTGTCCAACGACAGAACGAGTGACATCGAGAGAGAAAAAAAAAATTTTCATACGAACCAAAAAGCGCCGAATTAGAGAGCAACGACACAACACACTTGCTCGAACGCTTCTATATAACCGTAAACGTAATAATATACTCACACACAAACGGAGAGAGAGCGTGAGAGCGAGACAGAAACGAAAGAGAGAAAAAGAGAAACACACAAACGTCGAAGAACAAAAATGCCGCCACGCAAGAAAGCCGCCGCGGCGAAGAAGAAAACGCCGCCACCGGGAGGAGAAGAAGAATTGGAAGATTCGAAAATGGAAGGAGAGGAAGCCGCTGTGATCAGTGATGCCGCCGCGGCGAATGGTGCTGCCGCCAACGACGACGGCGGCGCCGGCATGAACAACGCGGACGCGAACGGAGGGGGAGAGCAACAACCCCGTCAAACGCAGCTGGAGCTCTGGGAAAAAGAGAACGAGCAAAACTTGCTGCACCTATCGACGACGAATGCTCCGGGAGATGAATTGATGAATGCGAGTGTAGGGCATCCTCAACACGGTTCGGAACTGTTTTTAGGCGGCGTTCCGAAATCGGCGAGCGATCAAGACGTGGAGAGTTTGTTTAAAGGATCCGGTAAAGGAAGAGGGAAAAGTAATAAATGTCCTTCGCAACCGGTAGAGATTCAAGTGGTGAAAGATCCGAACGATTCGATGAGGAACCGAGGGTACGCGTTTGCGAGATTCGCAAACAGAGCTGAATGCGAAGCCGCGTTTCAATATTTTAGTGAAAACGACGGCGCGAACGCGGTTATGGTCGATGCGGAGAATAACAACGAAGAGAAGAAAATCAGGGCTACTATTAAACCGACGAAACACGTTTTGTTTATGAGCGGGTTCCCGCCGTTTGCGACGAGGGAAGACATCGTAACGGAGCTTTTGAGAGTCGGCGGCGCAGGCATCGAAACGGTGTCGTTGCCAAGAGCGAGCGGAACTGGAACTAACGGTATTGCCTGCCGACACAAAGGTTACGGGTTTGTCGATTACTTTAATCAAGAGTGCGCTGAGAGAGCCATGAAAAACATCAACGATAAGACGACGAGGATGTTCAACGGCAACGCGAATAAACCAGTCGTCGCAAAGTGGGCGGATGTGAGTAAAGAGAAGCCGCCGAGCAAAGAGGATTTATTGGCGCAAAGCAAAGCAGTTTACGTCGGGCAAATTCCAACCGAAGGCGTGGCGTTGGACGAAAAGGATTTGGAAGGCAAGTTGAGAGAAGTCTTTGGTCAGTTTGGCGAAGTAGAAGCAGTCAAGCTGCCGAGGGGCGACGTGACAAAAGGGTACGCATTCGTCCATTTTACTGAAAGAATCTCGGCGGAAAAAGCAGTTGAGGCGGCGGCAGCGAGCGTTTCCGGTGCAGCAGGTGATGAATCGGCGATGGATGGTGTCGTAGCGGCAGGAGCAGTGCAATTACAAGGATGTAATTTGACAGTGGAAATTGCGCGTCCAGAGAGAGAAAGAAACAACGAGCATCGAGATAGAGGCGGACCGAGAGGAGGCAGAGGAGGCAGAGGAGGTCGAAGACATATGCACAGAGGAGGACGCGGTGGACCACCGGGGCCACACAGAGGTGGTGATTACAATAACTACATTAGCCCACACGGCGGCGGCATCGCGCCTCGACAGTTTGGCGGCGGGAACTCGATGACCCCGGTATATTTACCGAACGGACAAACCGCGTACGTTATGGGTCAAGGCAATATGCCGGCGCCAAACGCCGGTTGGGGAAGACAATCTGTCACCGAACGATTGGATAGAGGCGATCGCGGAAGGAGAGGACGCGATCGAGGTCCTCGCGATTATGACGATCATTATCACAACAGAGGCGGCGGAGGGAGAAGACGAGACGACTCTCGAGACGCGCCGATGCATCGCGCCAGACCGTATTAAAGATGGATCAAGAATGGAAAGGGTACATTACATTAAAATACACGAATTGTTCTGTAGAAATATCATCATTATCATCATCATCATGGACCGACATGCCCTTCTTCACGTCGTCGATTTTGATTTCGACAAAATCTCATCGCTAAAGCATCTCTCTTTCAATTTCTCGCTCACTTCTTTGTACAAAATGTCGTAGGCATTCGCGTGATACGGATTATGGAAATACAGCTTGCATAATTGCACCGCTGAGCTCGAAGGTATTTCCTTCCCCAATCGATTCGCAATCGCCCAAACCGCGTGATGATATGCGCCATTGAGCACCAGAAAAGTATCCTTTTCTGGTAAAAAATCTCGGAAACTACCACCACTCCACGCGAACGCTTCGTGGACGACGCGCAAGTTCCTGACCATCTTCGCATGCATCCCGCTTTGCACCGTCTGATCTAAAATTTCAGGAACACGTTTAAGATCTTGACTCCCATTTGGTATAAACACAGTAAACTTGTCGTAATCGAGGAGAAAATCATACGGATGCGAAGTGTTCAACTGCGTCATTAGCGGAACGCAACCTCTATGAATGGCATCAAAAAAACGTTGATCCCATCCGTTTCCGCCCGCGGCGAGGCAAAAGTACGAACGCAGGCGAATATTCTCAGCGCGTGCTTCTCCGCCGACGCCACCATACTTTGCAAATTCCGGCAACATTTCGTCTTTGTTCAAGAAGAATCTCGGTTCGTCTTTATACCAATCTGTCATAAACGTCCGTATACCTTGTGAGTACATATACATGCACTCCTTTACGTTCACAAATATATTCTCTCCTGTGCATTGTTTGAAATTTTTTGTGCGTCCGCGAAAGAATAAGAGCATGCCATCTTTCGTACTCGGGTCGAACCTCGTGTGAGTCGGGTCGTTGTCTCCGGCGTACCCGGACGGAGTGGATAGAGACGATGGAATGACAATATCCCGATCGGGATTCAAGCATTCGTTTTTTCCCTCGTTTACTCGCCACATGCCAAACTGCGAAACGACGATTGCTCCTGGAGGAAGTTCCGAATGCAGGTCTTCTTGCACTGTACACAAGGATCTATCCATAGCGTTGATCCACACCGTCGGGTGCACTGCCTCCTTTAGCGAATATGTTTTGTCCACGTACTCGATGACTCGCTCCATTAGCGTCGTAAACCTGCCTACGTTTCCGACTAAATCTCCCGGAAAAAATGGGACGACGAGCGTGCTTTGCAAAGATTCCGCGCCGTTTGGGTCGACAACATCCGTATCCGCAATCAAAGTCTCAAAGAAATAGTGCACTCCTCGGTAACTTCCGTTGTTTTTATACTTGTGGCCTCGAAGGAATCGTTTAATACTTCCGGGCAAATCCGCCACGGCGAGCGATAATTCGTTCTTTGCGTACCGTTCTTCGCTATTTTTCTTCGCCTGGAGAATATCCTCTTCCGACAATGCACACTCGTACCCAAACCGTCCTTGATTACACGCGCATTCAAACCATTCGCACTTTCCGTTCTTTTCACACAACGGTGAACATATTCCCTGGTTTTGAACGTGTGAGTTCTCGTATTCGTTGCCGTGGTCTTCGATGGCGACGATTCTAGCGCGCGTTTGGTCGAACACTACTTTATCCTCGTGCGTTTTCGCGTTTACGTTCCCAGCCTTTTCTCTCATTGCTTGTCTTGTCGCTTTGTCATATTCAAAGATGTACGAACGCCTGTACTCCTCTCGTTCTTGTCGGCGAACAAAAATGCTAATATTAATATCACTATCGCTATCTCCACTATCTCCGTCTCTTACTCTACAAAAATGTTCCGTGCGCAAATTCATGGGAAATCTTCGATTCTCTCGCGCCATCACCTCGTACGTCTCCTTCCCAAACTCTTTTAGCATATAATCGACGCACTCATCCACACATTTGCACGAAGGAAATTCTTTAACTTCTCGCGTTGACCTCTTTCGCACGATTGATGGCATAGTTAACAAGTCGCCACACGCGCCAAACATGAAACGATTGCACGACGGCGTTGGATTTTCGTCGCACTTCGCTCCGGCCCAATCCGTGTTGCAGATGCACTCGTGTCCGTCCCTCGAAGACGGGTACCCGTGCACACACCGATCGTTATCCGGGTTAAGCACTGGATGTTCTTTTACCATCACTTCTACGGTTTCTTCCACCTCTCGCGGAGGAGGAAACGAGGACGGAGCGGCGCGCGCCTCGGCGATATTCCCGCCGCCGCTCCCTACCCGACTCCTCTCGCCGTCTCTTCTCTCCATCTCTCGATTACGAAGCATCTGCTGTTGTCGACGACGATGGTGACGATGCAGACGCGAGCGAGAATCCAATCCGAGTCTTTCAATCTCTTTTTTTAACTCTTGGTCGCGGGCTCCTCGCTCCGCATCGAGACCGTTCTCGCCTCCGCGGAAACTTCTTTGCACCTCTCTCTCTCTCCTCTCTCTTCTCATTCGTTCGTGTCGATCTTCTTCCAAATCAGCTCCTCCAACTCTGCTCTCTTCCTCCCCTCCCGCTTGGAGGAGGGGACCGAACGATTCTTGTCGCAGCATCCTTCTCGTCGTCGACGATGCGACGACAAAACCGCGACGATGATGGAGCCCATGTTCGTTCTCTTCTTTCCCGTCGGCAGCAGCGGCGACGACGGTCGTTGCTTCTCCTGCGCTCGACTTTCCATCGGAAGAAGCTTTCGATGAAACGACGACGGTCACCGTTCCCGAGACGAGAAAGAGTATAAAAAAGAAGAAGAGAGAGGATGAGGAGGATGGTATTCCTTCTCTCTTCGTACCTCTCGGTCGTCGTCGTCGTCGTCGTCGTCCGGGGTCGACTCTCATCCCCGCGCGCGGTGGGACTCACGCAGCCATGAGGGGGAGAAGTTCACGTCAACCTGATATTATTTAGGGTTTTGAACTGTTTAGGGTTGCAGACGAGATTTGTCGAGAAAGGGAAGGAGGAGCTCTCTCCGGGAGTAAAAAGCTCCATTCACGCACACACTTAACTAATTACACAATAATGTTTGCCTTATCGTCGACTGTTGCGACTCGCGCGGTACGTGCACCGTGAAAATTATTTTCTCGTTGCGATTCTCTCGCGTAATCTCGTTTTTTTAATTCGCGAGGATGCGTTTTGAGCGGCGTTCCGCGCGCGTTTTGACGTGATTTTTTTGCACGCCTTTCGCGATGGAAATAAATATTGGGACGGGAAAAAGATACGCTTTTGCGTCGTCGCGTGCTCCTCGTCTCGGCGCGATTTGGATTTCGAAAATTTATGTTTCCTTCCTCATCGAAAGACGGATCGATCTCTCTTTCTCCTCCGTAACTTTGTAAATCGCGAGATCACGACTGACATTTTCACCTCTCACCTCCCACTCACACGCACACAGTTCGCGCAAAAAGTCTCCTCCTCCAGATCCGTCAACTCTCGATCCGCGTCGGTTGTTGTCAAAGCGGAGAGAGAAATGTGGTACCCGGGGGCCACCGCGCCGGAATACTTGGACGGCTCCATGGCTGGTGACTACGGTTTTGACCCGTTGAGATTGGGCGCGAACAAGGAGTCTTTGCCGTACTTGCAAGAAGCGGAATTGATGAACGGCCGATGGGCGATGTACGCGACTATCGGTGTCTTGGCGACGGACTCTAACCCGAGCTTGCCGAAGTTCTGGGAAGCCGGTGCCGCCGACTACGACATTGACTTTAAGACGTTGGTCATCACGCAAATTTGCGTTATGGGCATCTTGGAAGCGTTGAGAATCCGCGGTTTCATGAAGACTGGCGAGAGTGGATTGGGGATGAACTTTCCGTTTGACCCGGCTGGAATGGACTCTCCGGAGGCGAGAGTGAAGGAGGTCAAGAACGGTCGCTTGGCGATGGTTGCGTTTTTGGGCATGGTTTCCCAGTGGGCGGTGACTGGTATGGGACCGATCGAAGGTTTCAAGGCGCACTTGGCGGACCCGACGGCCGTGAACATCTACACGTCCGCCGTTGGTGGTGAGACTGTTGCGTTCATCGCGTTTTTGTCGTGCGCGCCGGTGTGGTTGAT
>Ga0181560_10000903_pt1 | contig 27603 bp, 19 predicted proteins | sample 011ome_20_FD_133751 | JGI IMG/M metagenome (GOLD analysis project Ga0181560, IMG submission 133751) | Coastal salt marsh microbial communities from the Groves Creek Marsh, Skidaway Island, Georgia - 011509CT metaG (megahit assembly) | ecosystem: Environmental > Aquatic > Marine > Intertidal...
CAGTGGCTTAGAAGACTTTTTGAACCTAGTTGAAAAAGGATTATTCCTTGGTAGAGTCTGGTTTTGGGGCAGTTATTTTTTTCACTTTATCTCCCTCTTTCAGTTGTTTGCTTACCACAAAATATGGACCTGAAATCACTTCATCTCCTTCTTTCAAACCAGAAATAATCTCTATGTTTTCATAGTCGGAAATCCCAGTTTTTACTTCTCGAATGGCTGCAACGCCATTTTCAGACACAAAAACAAGTTCTTTTACTCTGCCAGAATTTCCTGCTAGGCTATCTTTTTTATCCTCTCTCGTGGTAACTGCAGAAAGTGGGATAGAAATCGCATCGTTTTTTGAATTGGTTAAAATTTCAACAGAGGCAGTCATGCCAGGACGGAATGGATATTTGTTCCCTTCTTTTACCAAATCTTGGTAAGAATCATTCAAAATTCGAATTTTGACCTTGAATTCAGTAACGGCATCTGGAGAGGCTTTGGTATTGGCCGTATTGGCGATGCTGGTAACAATACCCTTAAATTTCTTTCCAGAAGCAGAATAGGCATCCACATCTATCAGTGTGGTATCCCCTAAAGACAGGCGAACGATGTCATTTTCGTTGACATCTACGCGAACTTCCATTTTGGATAAGTCTGCAATGGTCATCATTTCTGTACCTGCCATCTGTTGTGTACCTACCACTCGTTCGCCTTGCTCCACCTTTAAGCTGGATACAATGCCCGATACTGGGGAGTTTACATTGGTCAAACGAAGGTTTTCAGAAGCTTCATTTACTGAAGCTTGGGAGCTTTTTACAATAAATTCTGAAGCAATTACATTTTGTTTTGCTGCCTCCAAATCTTTTTGAGCTGAAATGTAGTTGGCTTGTGCCTGCTCAAAATCTGCATCGGAGATTGCTTTCTGTTGGTGTAAGGTGCGCTGACGCTTGAATTCCAATTCTGAACGAGTGAACTGGGCTTCAGCACGTTGTAGGTTGGCTCTTGATTGTGCCAAATTCGCCATTTGTTGATTTAGGTTGGCTTTGGTTCTGTCTAAAGCAGAGATAAAGTTGTCAGGTCGAATCTTTACAAGTAATCTTCCCATTTCAACAGAGTCACCCTCTTGTACATTCAACTCAATAATTTCACCAGCAACATCTGGGGAAAGCTTTACTTCAACTTCAGGTTGAATTTCTCCAGAGCTACTTACTTTTTCTACAATGGCGACTTTTTTGACCATTGAAAATTCAACTTCTGTTTCTCTAGCACCACCGATCCAGCCAGCAGAGCGGCCAATGATGGCAAATAATAGGATAAAACCTACTGCACCGAGTAAGTAATAAAGGAGTTTGTTGGACTTTTTAGTAGCCATGGTTTAGTTTAGATTAATGGAGTTACCTAGGTAGAAATCTAGGACTTTGATTCTGAAAATATAGCTGTACTTCGCGTTCAATAGATCTGCTTGCGCATTAAACAAGTTGTTTTGGGCCACTTGAAAGTCCACTGAATTGATGGCCCCTAAATTAAATCTTTGTTGTGCAATTCGAAAGGTTTCTTCCAGGCTCTTGACCCGCACCAAGGAGGCTTGGTAGGAAAGCTCTGAACTAAATGCTGAGTTATAGGCGGTTTCGATATCCTGACGCAGCCTATTTTTTTCTTCTGTCATAGATACTTCTGCTAATTGCTGTTGCACGCGTGCACGCTGTAAATTGGACTTGTTGCTGAATCTTGTAAACAGGGGAATACTCAAGTTGAGTGTTCCAGATTGGGAAAAGTTATTTTCTACCTGTGTCCGGAACGGGATGATTTCGGTTGATCCAAATACGAATGCTTGATCTACATAATTTGAAAAGGCGGATATCCCAGCATCAAGAGTAGGTAGAAATCCACCTTTTGCTATTCTTACGCCATATTCTGCACTTTTCAGATTGGCTTCGGCAGCTTTTATTTGAGGCATTAGGGAAACAGAAATCTCAAAAATCTCAGCAGGAGTGCCAGCGGTCAGGGCCTCTTTGGATACTTCATATTCCGGTTCGATCACCTCAAAACTTTCTGTGAATGGGATCTGAAGTGCCTGGGCCAATGCCAATTTGGCTTGTCGAAGCCCATTTTTTGCATTGATCACATTCAATTGGTTGGTTGCATTCTGAGATTGTAAATCCAATAAATCTGAATAAGGTAAGGAACCTACATCTACCAATTGCTGGGTTCGTCCCAACTGTTCGGCAGTGGTATTCAACTGATTTTCAGCAATTTTTACCTGTTCCCGGTTAAATACCACATCAATAAATAAATTGATCACATTCAGGGTGATGTCATTCCGGGTAGCTTCCAAATTAAACTCTCCAGCTTTTAAGTCGCTCTTTGCTTGCCCAATACTATTGTTGATGCGCATACCTTGAAAAATTGGCGCACCAGTATTTCCAAATAGGTTGATGTTTCCGATTCTTCTTGTTTCAAACAAGTTGGTTACTGGGTTGATTGATCGGCCCCAGCGATATCCTGAACTGGCACCGGCTGTCAAACTAGGCAATCTTCTACCTTGGCTTTCCAAGAGGTTGGCTTCAGTAATTAGCTGATTGAGTTCAGATCGCTTTAAGGTGAGGTTGTTTTCAATGGCAATGGCTACACAGGTACCCAAATCCAAAGGTCCATTTGGAACCTCTGTTTGAGCATTTACTGGTAGAAGAGGAAAAACTCCAAAGAAAAACAGTACAAAAAGTTTTTTCATCTGTGGTTGGTGTTGTTGGTTTAGAATTGATTAGAGATCGATATCTGGAATATAGATTAGTTCTTTAATCCAGGGCAAAGAAAGCAAATAGTTACGGGTAATTTCTTGAATGCCTGAATCCATTTCAATGACGTGGCATGCTAGATCATGTTTTCCTTTTCTAGATACTGACATGGTTGCAATATTTACTTTTTCCTGCGCAATCACACTTGAAATAAAGGCAATTGCACCAGAAATATCGTCCGCTTTAATAATTAAGGTATGGTTTTGTGCTGAAAAATTGGCTACAAATCCATCCACTTCAGAAATATTAATCACTCCGCCTCCTAAACTTTCACCGGTGATTTCTACCCTTCGTGAGCCTTTTTGAAGTTGTAGTTTGATTGTATTGGGGTGATGAATGGATGAGTTTCCAATAGATTTAAAACTGTAGTTTAAACGAGTTTGATTTGCAATTTCTAAAGCATCTTTGATCCGAAGATCATCAGTTTTGAAATCCATCAATCCGCCTAAAATGGCGCGATCACTGCCATGTCCTTCGTATGTTCTTGCAAAGGAATTATAAAAAGTGATTTTTGCTTCTTCCGGTGTTCCTCCCAATACACGAATGGAGGCTCTAGCTATTCGAATTACGCCGGCAGTATGTGAAGAAGAGGGGCCAATCATAATCGGTCCAATCATATCAAATACACTGCTTTTATTTGCCATAAATCAACTAGCCCCAAAAATGATGCTAAGGAAAAAATTGACACAATTTTACGGATTTTGTTTGAATAAATAGCTATTAATCCTTGAAATTAAGCGGTTTGACCTGATATAATTCCTAATTCTTGTTAAACAATTTTACGTATTGAACGAATGTGAACAGTTGCCTGTACGTATGCGATACACTTCGTTTTCACATCCTGTTTTTAGAGTCAGCCAAGGATGAATTGGGGTTTTACTTGTAGGCATTCGTAGGGGATTCCATTTTTTATTAATCGATTTCCATTTAAATAAAAAATTTAGATTTTACTTGAATTGATATTCAATCCTGTGTGCAGCTTTGTAACAAACCTTTATATTTAGCACTTGTAAATCAGATAAACCCAAGTTTTTCCAAAAAAAAATCTGCAAATAACCTATCCTCAACTCTTGTTATGCTTTTAGAAACCATTGATTTAGTAGTCTTTCTGGGCTATTCCTTCCTCATCATTGGAATGGGATTTTTTGTTTCCCGTGAAAAGAAAGGCCATGTGAAAAATTCATCTGACTATTTTCTCGCAAGTAAAGCCTTGCCTTGGTGGGCTGTAGGAGCCTCTTTAATTGCGTCAAACATTTCGGCGGAGCAATTTATTGGCATGTCTGGTTCAGGATATGCTTTGGGCCTTGCTATTGCCACCTACGAATGGATGGCAGCGGCTACACTTTTAGTGGTCGCTATTTTCTTTTTACCAGTTTATTTGAAAAAAGGGATTTACACGATGCCTGGCTTCCTATTTGACCGATACGATGCACGTGTACGGACTACCATGGCTGTGTTTTGGTTGCTTTTGTATGTATTTGTGAATTTGACTTCCGTCCTTTACCTCGGGGCGTTGAGCTTGAATACGATTTTAGGTATTCCATTAACTTATGGAATTGTGGGCCTTGCTTTATTTGCAATGCTGTATTCTATTTATGGTGGATTGAAAGCAGTAGCTTGGACAGATGTAATCCAAGTAGTCTTTTTGATTGGTGGTGGATTAGCCACTACTTACATCGCTTTGGGTATGGTAGGAGATGGGGACGCCTGGCAAGGACTAGCCATTTTAAGGAATGAGGTTCCAGGCCATTTTTCGATGATTTTGTCCAAAGGAGAGATGATGGTATCCGATGGACAGGGAGGTACCAGAGATGCTTACCTCGATCTTCCTGGTTTGTCCGTATTGATAGGGGGGATGTGGATTACAAATCTTAGCTATTGGGGATTTAATCAATACATCACTCAGCGCGCCCTTGCTGCAAAGAACTTAGATCAAGCACAAAAGGGGATGATTTTTGCTGGATTTCTAAAGTTACTTATGCCAGTTATTGTAGTAGTTCCAGGAATAGCTGCCTTGGTAATTGTTTCAAATGGTACGGATCTTGGATTTATTGAGTCCATGAAAGATCCAGTTACTGGCTTGATTAAGTCTGATCGTGCCTATCCTTCCTTACTTCAAATTTTGCCTACAGGATTAAAGGGTCTTGCTTTTGCTGCCTTGACAGCAGCAATTGTTTCTTCTCTTGCCTCTATGGCCAACAGTACTTCCACTATTTTTACCATGGATATCTATTCCAAGTATTTTGGAAAGAATAGTTCCGAAGCGAGCAAAGTGCGCATAGGTAGGATTACCGCAATTGTTTCCTTTGTAATTGCAGCATTTGTGGCACCGGCTTTGGGACAATTGGACCAGGCTTTCCAATTTATTCAAGAATATACCGGTTTCATTAGTCCTGGAGTATTTGCCATTTTCTTCTTTGGGGTTTTCTGGAAAAAAACTACCTCAAATGCAGCGCTTGTGGGTGCATCTCTCAGTATTCCGCTTTCTGTGGTCCTCAAAATTGTATTCCCCGCCTTGCCTTTTATCGACCGAATGGGTTGGGTTTTTGTGGTACTTGCAGTCCTTATGATTGGAATATCTCTTGTAGAAGGCAAAGGGAAAGACCATCCCAACAGTATTGATGTTTCAAAGGAATTGTTCAAAACAAGCACTGGTTTCAAGATTGGGGCTATTCTGATCGTAGGAATTATTGCTGCACTTTATACTATCTTCTGGTAATATGCGAAAGCTACTTCTCGGTATTGATCTAGGCAGCTCTTCTGTAAAAGTTTGTCTTTTAGATGCAAAAACTGGTAAATCCATAATTGCTAAAGCTTTTCCTGCTGTAGAAATGCCAATTCAATCCACCCAATCAGGATGGGCTGAACAGGATCCTGAAATGTGGTGGGGCTATGTAAAGGAAGGTATTGCATTTGTGCGTCAAGCAGCTGATGTTCAAATGGGAGAAATATCCGCTATTGGTATCGCTTACCAGATGCATGGGTTGGTTTGTGTGGATAAATCTCATCAAGTTCTCCGCTCTTCCATCATTTGGTGTGACAGTAGGGCTGTAGCCCAAGGGGAAAAAGCTTTTCAAAGTTTGGGAGCAGCGTACTGCCTTCCACACTTGCTCAATTCTCCGGGGAATTTCACGGCTTCTAAATTGCGATGGGTAATCGAAAATCAACCGGAGTTAGCCGAACAGATTTATAAAATCATGCTTCCAGGGGATTATATTGCCATGAAGTTGAGTGGGGAAATCCTTACCTCAGAAACAGGACTTTCCGAAGGTATCTTTTGGGATTTTAAAGAAAACGGACTTAGTGAGCCTTTGCTTGCAGAAATGCAAATTCCAAAAGAATGGATTCCCGAAGCAGTGCCTTCATTCTCCCTTCAAGGCAAAGTTTCTGCAACCGCATCAGCTGAAACAGGATTGGAAGCTGGAATCCCAATTGCTTACCGAGCTGGAGATCAGCCCAACAATGCCTTTTCCTTGCAAGTACTTCATCCAGGCGAATTAGCAACTACCGCAGGAACTTCTGGTACGGTGTACGGCGTGGCTAATACTCCTGTATACGACCCCAAATCTCGAGTAAATACTTTTGTTCATGTAAACCATTCACCAAGTACTCCTTCTTATGGCGTGCTACTTTGTATCAATGGTACTGGTATCCTCAATTCTTGGCTTAAAAGAATGCTGGGAGGAAATTCACTTAGTTACGAGGATATGAACACACTTGCTAGCAAAGCTCCTCTTGGGTCAGATAAGTTAACTTTTTTGCCTTTTGGGAATGGGGTGGAGCGTATTCTACAAAATAAGCCAGTAGGTGCTCACTTACTTGATTTGGACTTACTAAAGCACGGTCAAGGTCATCTCCTACGTGCCGCTCAAGAAGGAATTGTATCCGCCTTAACCTATGGTTTTCGAATTATGAAGAACATGGGAATGACTTTAGCTACTGTAAAGGCAGGTCATGCCAATATGTTTTTAAGTCCAATTTTTCGAGAAACCTTTGTCCAAATGAATCAAGTGAATTTAGAGCTTTACGACACCGATGGAGCACAAGGGGCAGCACGCGGAGCAGGTTTGGGAGCAGGTATATTTACTAGTGAAGAAGAAGCATTTATTGGATTAACCAAACTCCAAACTTTAGCTCCAAATCCTGCAATTGCGGATCGCTACGATGAAGTATACCAGGCATGGCTTGCTCGATTGGAACAACTGACCGCAGATACTCAATCCTAAAAATTAAACCTATTTCTATAACCTATAATCAATAACCTTTAAAACTATGGCTAATTCATTTTTTCCCAATATTGGAAAAATTCAATTTGAAGGCAAAGAAAGTGACAATCCAATGGCCTTCCGCTACTATGATCCCAACAGAGTCATTGCTGGCAAATCCATGAAGGAACATTTTAAGTTTGCAATCGCTTACTGGCATTCCTTCTGTGGAACGGGAGGAGATCCTTTTGGTCCAGGGACTATCAAACATCCTTGGGATGTAAGTGCTGATCCCATTCAGCGAGCAAAAGACAAGATGGATGCGGCTTTTGAATTCATGACCAAAATTGGTGCAGAATACTACTGCTTTCACGACATAGATCTAATCGATGAAGGATCTACCTTGTCCGAATACGAGAAGCGCATGCAGATCATCACAGATCATGCTGTTGACCATCAAAAGGCAAGTGGAATCAAATTGCTTTGGGGTACTGCCAACGTGTTTAGCAATCCTCGCTACATGAATGGAGCCTCTACCAACCCAAACTTTGATGTGCTGGCTTTTGCAGGTACCCAAGTGAAAAATGCCTTGGATGCAACCATTAAACTAGGAGGCGAAAACTATGTGTTCTGGGGCGGTAGAGAAGGTTACATGTCTTTATTGAATACCGATATGAAGCGGGAAAAAGAACATTTAGCTCGTTTTCTTACCATGGCAAGAGATTATGCACGCAAAAATGGATTCAAGGGAACCTTCTTTATTGAGCCTAAGCCTATGGAACCGACCAAGCACCAGTACGATTACGATTCGGAAACAGTGATTGGATTCCTAAGACACTTTGGATTGGATAAGGATTTCAAATTGAATATTGAGGTGAACCACGCGACACTTGCAGGACATACTTTCCAGCATGAACTCCAGGTGGCTGCAGATACAGGCATGCTTGGATCCATTGACGCCAACCGGGGCGATTACCAGAATGGTTGGGATACAGATCAATTTGCGCTCAATCTTCAAGAACTAGCAGAATCTATGTTGATTATCTTGGCTGCTGGAGGCTTGCAAGGTGGAGGGGTCAACTTTGATGCGAAAATTAGACGAAACTCTACCGATCCTGAGGATTTATTCTTGGCACATATCGGCAGTATGGATGCCTTTGCCCGTGGCTTGATTATAGCTGCTGAAGTTCTTGAAAAGTCAGACTACTTAGAGCGACGGAAAAATCGATATGCCAGCTTTGATGCGGGAAAAGGCAAGGCCTTTGAGGAGGGTAAATTGACGCTGGAGGACCTTCGTTCTTATGCCCTAGAAGTGGGAGAGCCAACCCAAATCAGCGGGAAGCAGGAATACTTCGAAAATCTGATCAACAGATTTATCTAAATGAAAAAGGGAGGTTTACCTCCCTTTTTTTATCTGAATTAGTTATTCTTTTTTAAAGGAATGCTGTCCAGTAATTGGGTTGCTTTTGTCATTTGTTCCACCTGCTCTTGGTAGGCAGGATTGGCCGGAATCTGGGTAACATTTTCAAGGAAATTTATTGTCTGAAATAATACGGTCTGCCAATCTTTCGAGGTAATGGAAGATGCAATTACGTGATCTCCGGTTTTAGGAAAAGCCATTTCCTTTTTCAGAGAGGGAGCTGTACCCAGTTGACCAAACATTTCTTGCATTTTGGAAACGGATACAACCATGTCCTTTTCCTGGTCATTCTTGTAATAATAGCCCATAAATACCGGCTGTTTCACCTTAGCAAAAGTTTCTTCATTCATTTCGCTGTACAATAGCACAGCCAAACTCTGGTAACCGTTTGCGTGGTATTCTTCAGACCAGTAATCGCCTTTTTCTCCTTCACGCGGCTGGTTCATGACCTCGTCTTTTAAGAGGGTCTTCTTCATGACCCAAAAAACCCAAGGGGTAAAAAATCCTTCCAACATCCTTGCTTCATCACGAATGGCAGGTGAATAGAGTACCAGGGCGTGGATATCCGCTTGCTGACTTGCAAGCAGAAGGCTTAAGGAGCCACCCATGGAAGTTCCCACTACAATCACTTTTTCGCCTAAACTTTTACCTATTTGATAAGCTTCACCCGCAGCATTAGCCAAGTCTTGGGCGGTCAAATATTCCATTCCATTTTTCCGGCTGATGCCATGTTCGGGTAGTCGGGTCACAAATAGATTCGCTCCAAAATGAGCTGCTAAAAATCGGTGTACAGGATCTCCTTCCATAGGGCTAGCACCAAAGCCATGAATGTATACGATGGAATAGGGGGTTTTTTGCTTGTTGAGGGAATCTGCCCAAATGAGGTAGGCTTCATTTCCGGGCTTCATTCCTTTGACAGAATCCTCTCTTTTGGCAAGATATTCCTCCAGTGCCTCCGCATCAGATGGAACTTCCGGAAAGGCTATGGTCAATTGCTGGGTTTCTACCTTGGGACCTACCATGTACACGATTACCAAAATCATGGCAATAGCAAAAAGGCCAAGGAATATTTTTTTTAACATGGGTTGAACTAGAGAGTAGATAATTTCTTAAAAACAGGTAAATATCTTGGTTTTTTAGTTCATTGTGTGAATAAGGGGTTCTGAAATTTAGGTTTTCTATACTTAATTCCAATTACCCCGAATTTTCGTTTATTTTCGCATTGAAATCCCAACTGTTATGAAAAAATTATTGGCCCTTCTTATCTTTTTTATGCTGGGACACCTTGTCCTAGCACAAGAAAAAACGGCGCCCTATCGCTCTGTATTTTTGGAATTGGGTGGTTCAGGACTTGCTTATAGTTTCAATTACGATGTTCGTTTTGATACCACTAGAATTGACTCCTGGGGGCTGCGAGTAGGGGCAGGCGGGTTTGCAATGGAAGGAGATTCCTTTTATTCGCTGCCAGTTTTGGTCAATAAATTGTATGGCAATGGGCCGCATTACTTTGAATTAGGGCTAGGAGCAACCTTTTTTGGGTATTCGAATGAAAGGGACACCTATTGCGCATCAGGCTACTACGATGCAAACGGAATATATGTATGCAATCAACAGGCAATTAACGATGAGTACAATTTCATCCTTCCAGTGGATGGAAATCCAAGTCTGATGGGCACCTTGAATTTTGGTTACCGAAAGGTGCCCGTCGAAGGCGGATTTACTTGGCGAGTAAATTTGACACCCATATTCAACAACAATGGTTTCTGGCCGCTATTTGCGGGAATAGGATTAGGTTATTCATTTTAAGCGCTCTAACTACTTATTTCCCCCCCCTAGCCAACACATGAAGCGTTAGTTGCTGAGCTTGTTGCTCTAGGTCAATTCCTAATTCATCTCGAGTAACTCGAACAACCTTTTCTTTATCCTTAGTTGGTAATTTTTGATAGCCTACCCAAGCGCCAAGAATGCCTCCAGCCAAGGCTGCCGTGGTATCGTTGTCTCTGCCGTAGTTGGTGAGGAAGATGAGTGTCTCCTGAAAATCAAAATCAGTAAATAGCATGGCTGTGAGTGCTTCCAGGTAGATTTCACCTGCATGGAAAGGCATGTCCTGCTGACGGCGATCCAATTCGGAGTATGCATAATTCAAGGCAGGATTGCCCAAACTCAATGGGGTTGGGAGTGAATCAAGTTTTTTTGCTTCACGGACAATACCCAAGGCATCTTTCAGTAATTTATGGGAAGTGCGACCAACCAGCCGACTTTGGAAATATCCCGCTGGGTCCAAGCGAAGGGTGGCCAAAATACTGTCTTGACTTGCTCCTGGCGTCATCCCAGAGGCAGTCATGGCTGCTGCTAGTGCTGTTAAATCGCGGGCATAGCCAAGATCAAAAAATGAGAGTTTGTAGGCTTCCAGATAGGCTTTTTTCGGATTTCCAGGATAAAATGCGCCCAAAGCAGGAGCATAAAGCAGCCCTGCACAGACCATCTCTCCTCCATAAAATTTGCTTAACGAATCTGTATAGCCTTCCAAATTGGTATCTCGATAAGGGGTAGCTACCTTGGCCCACTCTGAAAGCCAATTTGCTTCTTGAAATGCATTTTCAAAAGGCTCAATGTCGACACCTTCCGTATTTTTCAGTTTAATCAAACTACCTTCGTAGGATTTCAAAATATGGGAAGCAAAGTCTTTGGGTTCAAGGGATTCGGTAGTTTGGCTGAGCAAGTAGTCCACAGCTAGACTTTTCCATCGAGTATCGTCCGTGGTGCCTCCTGCAGGTAAGTTGGCCTTCCAAATTCCTTCCGGAGAAACTTCACGAACCATAGAGTCTAGCCCTTTAACAAATCCGTATTCGAGTTGGATCGCTTCTCTGGGCCACATTTCTGTAGGTGCCCCCATGGCATCGCCGATAGCGGATCCTACCAGCATACCCAATATTCGGTCGTACAATTCGGCCTCTGTAAATCCTGAAACAGTTAGGTTTTCCGTTGAAAAAGTAGGGGCCAAATTTCTTGGAGCCTGTTTGTTGCAGGAAATAGCAAATAGCGAAAATAAAATGAAGGTTAATTTTTTCATTTAGGATAGGAGGTAAGTTCGAGCACGTGTAAGAAGCATTTTTTTAGCTTCCAAACTTAAAGATACCGGTAGTTGAGCAATGCCAATCAGTCGTCTTAAGATTTCCACTCCTCGGTATTGTTGGACCAAGGACCAATCTACCGGGAGAGTATACTGTTTTTGTACGAGCGTGCTTAATTCTTTTGCTTGTTCCGAAAGATCTAAATGTGCAAGGAAAACGCCTAGATCAAATTCTGCATCCCCCAACCCGCCGAATTCCGGGTCAATAATTTTTATTCCAGAAGGAACTTGTAACCAGCTACCTGGATAAAAATCTCCATGCATCAATACCCCTCCTTTGGCTAAGTAGCGTTTCCCTAAAGCTTGAATATGTTCTTTGAGCAGGGCGTCAGCCTTGTAAGGTATGCTTGCCTCTTGAAGACCAGATTGTACGCTATCCAAGTTAAATCCATTTTCCTCTAAAAATGGAAAGTTAAAGATATGTTCGTGATTTAGGGATCGCATGGCATTAGTTGGAGGAAAGGTAGGTACCTGAAGCTGATGCAAGTGTACCAAGTAATCCACCAATTTATTGATTTCCAAAGGCTTAAGGATTCGATTCTCTTTGTAAAGAGTGAGGTAATCGCAACCCTCGCCAAGATCCTCCAATAACATGAGGTGGTTTTGGTCATCGTATTGCAGGACTTTTGGGGACAGAGAAGCCAAGAATGAATTCTGTTCAAGCTGCTTTAAAAATTCGTATTCTATCTGAATTCGGGAGATAGGAGCCAAAATATGAGGGTATTTCCTAACATAGGGTTTGGCTTGTTTGAGAATATAGCTACTTAGATTTGTTTGAATTCGAAGGACCAAATTCATGTTACTTTCTCCGGGAATAGAAATGTGGCTAATTTTTTCTCCTGGCTTCCAAAAAACTAAGCTTTGGAATAGTTCAATGGGGGAATTTTGTTGGATATCAATCATTTTATAATAAGCCCTCAAATTTAGCTTTTCGGGAGAAAGAAGGAGTAGATTTAAATAAGAATATTCAATTTGAATTTACTATTCTGGTAGTTGTCCTCAGTAATTTTCTAGTTTTGAAAGGTGCTAAACATTAAGCTGAATCCATCACATTTGGGGGGAATCAGATTATTTCGAGCAACGAGTAGTTCCGAACTTCATTTGAAAAATAGTGATTTAATGATCCACTAGTAACGAATGAAAACACGATTGAAATTCATTATGGTTCGGTGACATTTGACGATTAGACAAGAATTAAAAAATTTCTTAATCTACTGGCGTAATTGCGAATAACCACAACTAGTAAAATTGCAGGCTTGTTTCTTGTCGTTCCTCAACAATTTTAAGTAATTGAACTTTTATTAACACACCCAAAATAGTAAACAGATGAAAGACTTTTCTTGGTTTCAATTTTATCCGCCTTCCGTACCGAAAGAAGTAGATTGTACAGCATATACTAGTGTTGCAGCTCTTTTTGAGGAAAGTGTGGCCAAATATGGTTCTTCTGTAGCCTACGAATGCATGGGTAAAACCCTTTCTTTTCAGGAATTGGATCGATTGAGTGCACAATTTGCATCTTATTTGACCAAGGAACTTAACCTTACAAAGGGTACTCGTGTGGCCATACAAATGCCTAACGTCTTGCAGTATCCCGTTGTGATGTTTGGAGCACTTCGAGCTGGCATGGTGGTCGTGAATACCAATCCCCTCTATACCCCTGCAGAAATGAAGCACCAGTTTAATGATGCTGGTGCGGATGTGGTAGTCATTGTAGCTAATTTTGCATCCAATTTAGAAAAAATCAAATCTGAAATTCAAGCCAAACATATCATCGTTACCGAGTTAGGTGATTTGCTTGGAGGGCTTAAAGGCACTCTGGTTAATTTGGTGGTAAAGCACGTAAAAAAAATGGTACCAGCCTATCATCTTCCTGAGGCAATAGGTTTGAAGAAGGCATTGGCTTTGGGTGCCAAACATACTTTTTCAAAGGTGGTTATGACCTTGGACGATCCAGCATTTTTGCAATACACGGGTGGAACAACAGGAGTGTCTAAAGGTGCCGAACTGAGCCATGGAAATATTGTGGCCAATATGCAACAAATCTCAGCTTGGATGAAGCCTAAGCTTGTAGAGAGGCAAGAAATTGTGATTACTGCCTTGCCCTTGTACCACATTTTTGCGTTGACGGTAAACTGTCTTGCGATGTTGAAAATTGGTGCGCATAACGTATTGGTTACCAATCCAAGAGACATGAAAGCCTTCATTGGAGATTTAGCTAAAAAGAGGTTTACAGTGATTACTGGGGTCAACACACTTTTCAATGGCTTATTGAATCAAGAAGCCTTTGGTAAATTGGATTTCTCCGGTTTGAAGATTGCCGTGGGAGGGGGGATGGCGGTACAGAAAGCAACTGCCGAAAAATGGAAATCAGTAACGGGTGTCCCTTTGGCTGAAGGTTATGGCTTAACAGAAACAGCCCCAGTAGCAACGTGTAATCCTATCGATGGAACCGAACGAATAGGGACCATAGGTATGCCATTGCCAAACACCGAGGTGATGATTGCAGATGATGCGGGAAATCCTGTAGCCCTTGGGGAGCGAGGTGAGATTTTGATCAAAGGTCCACAGGTGATGCGTGGCTACTGGAATAGACCTGAAGAAACTGCGCTGGTAATGCATGGAGATTGGTTTAAATCTGGTGATATCGGTGTGATGGATGCCGATGGATTTACCAAGATTGTCGACCGTAAAAAGGAAATGATTTTGGTTTCAGGATTCAATGTATATCCAAATGAAGTAGAGGATGTGGTGGCTTCTTGTCCGGGTGTTTTGGAAGTAGGGGTAATCGGGATGCCAGATCCGAAATCTACTGAAAAGGTAGTTGCTTATGTGGTCAAAAAGGATCAGACGCTTACCGAGGAGATAATTATTGGGCACTGCAAAGAATCCTTGACCAATTACAAAGTTCCTAAGGAGGTATATTTTACTGAGGAACTACCTAAGACCAATGTGGGAAAAATTCTTCGTCGAAAAATCAAGGAGGCTCATCTTGAGAAGTTGGGCTTAGCTTAAAAGAGTTTAATTTATTTCATTCAAAAAACCGCGATTTTTGCGGTTTTTTCTTTTTTTTGTGCTCTTAACCCTTTGGCTGATGAAAAGGAGTTACTATCATTTTTTTCTTCAACATTTATGACTTGGCAACTGATTAAAGATTCTTTCTTGGGTAAGGAGATGGATTTTACCCGCCTTCCTTTGAAGACAGCTATTTTTATGCTAGCCCTACCCATGATTTTAGAAATGGTGATGGAATCCGCTTTTGCAATCGTGGACATTTTTTTTGTAGCTAAACTAGGGGAGAATGCTATTGCCACCGTAGGATTAACAGAGTCTGTAATCGTCTTGACTTATGCACTTGGTTTTGGATTTAATATGGCCGCAACTGCTTTAGTCTCTCGGCGTTTCGGAGAAAAAAATTACCAAGAAGCCGGCTCGGCAACTTTCCAATTACTACTGGTAGGCGCTTTGCTTTCCATTGGTCTTGGAATTCTAGGATGGACTTTTGCTTCGGATTTACTTCGTTTAATGGGGGCCAATGAACAAATTATAGAATCAGGGTCAAGCTATTCTAAAATTGTATTTGCTGGTAATACAGCCATACTATTGCTTTTTTTATGCAATGGAGCATTTCGGGGTGCAGGACAAGCCCATCACGCGATGCGTACTTTGATGATAGCAAATGGCTTAAATATGGTATTGGATCCGCTTTTTATTTTTGGATTCGGTTCGTGGCAGGGATTTGGTTTGGAGGGGGCAGCTATTGCCACCACTTTTGGAAGGAGTATGGGTGTACTCTATCAGTTGTATCACCTTTTCAACGGAAAGCATAAACTTAAAATTCTCAGTGAAAACATTGCACTTAGCTGGGAGACTATTCAGAAGATTGTGGTATTGTCCTTGGGAGGTATGGGGCAGTCCTTGATTGATTCTTTGTCATGGGTTGCGCTTACCCGGATGAATGCGGAATTTGGCTCTGCAGCTTTGGCCGGCTATACCATTGCGTTTAGAGTATTAATCTTTACCATTTTACCTGCTTGGGGCCTTTCAGGTGCCGCTGCGACCTTGGTGGGTCAAAATCTTGGGGCGCAAAAAACAAAACGTGCAGAGCTGGCAGTGTGGCTAACTGTGCGCTACAATGTAATCTTCATGGCCTCAGTTACAGGGATCTACTTGCTATTTAGTAAGCAATTGGTTGGTTTATTTACCCGCATTCCAGAGGTTGTGGAAGTGGCTTCTCAGGGTTTGTGGGTGATTGCTTTGGGTTATGTGTTTTTTGCGATAGGAATGGTGCTTACTCAAGCTTTCAACGGGGCAGGGGATACCAAGACACCCGCCTGGATCAATGCCGTGGTCCTTCTGGGCCTAGAAGTACCCCTAGCTTACCTACTCGCCTTTTCACTTGAACTGGGTTTTATAGGTATATTTATTGCCATTGCAATCTGCCATTCCTTCCATGCTTTAGTATCCCTCTACTTTTTTAGAAAGGGGAAGTGGAAACTTAACCAGGTGTAATTCTTTGGGAACAGGAGAAAAACCTAAGTAAAATTGAATTCTAGGGTGTTTGCCTAACGCCTTCTGCATGGTCTATTTTTTGACCGGACACACTCAGGTAACTTCCCATTGCGTCTGCAGTCATACAGGAATGCACAGGCAATATGCCTAGTAAATCTCCAATTTTGACCGAATGCAAGAGCTCCTTAGAAGCGTGAATGATCCCATGTTCTTGAGAGATACTCTTAACAAAGGAATAATGGCTTGGTAATTCCCACCCTTGTTCAGTTAAAAAGACTACTTCGCCGAAATTCTTAGTTCCGTCAGGCTGTGTCAGTACGTCCTTGGCTAGATGCACCCCTCCTCCATGGATCAAAATCTCACTTCTATCCTTCCGTATATCTACTACAGGTACGGCCAGGCACACGGAAATATCTTCTTTTTTACAACTTCCCAATTGTACCTGCATTAAATCAAAAAATACAAAATTGCCAGGGCCTAATTCATCCACCGCTCCAAAATCCTCCATCACCGCACAGCCAGGTGTATCGCCTAATCGAGTCACCAAATTGGGGTAGCGGTCCAAGTACTTGGCCTTCATTCGTGCCAATTCTGCTTGACTTTCCTCGTGGATTTTTTGGGTGTTCTTTCCGTAGTAGGTGTGACCAGGATGGATGTAAAATCCCTTGAATTTAAGTTTTTGGGAACGATTAGCTTGTTTTAAAATCTCTTCTAATTCCGCTTCATCGGCAGCTTGAATCCCCGTCCGGCCATACCCTGCATCCAATTCCACAAAAAAAGAAACTTCTTCAGTCAGTCCTTCAGCCAAGGCTTTAGCGGTAGATGCATTGACCAATTGCACCGAAATGTTCTGATTTTTTGCAAGGCGATTGAGCCGAGGAATTTCGCGGATATTGAAAGGAAAAGCAATATGGATGCTCTCCCAACCCTCGTCGCAAAGGTACTCCGCAAGGGAAATGGAAGAGGCAGTCACTTCACGGATCCCATAGTCTTTTGCCCAGTTTCCTACTATTCTGGATTGGGCAGTTTTCCAGTGTGGCACCAATTTTTTCCCTAACTGCTGTGCTTTATTAGCCATTTTTTCAAGATTGGCTCTTGTGATTTTTTCGTCAATTAGAAGCGTTGGTGAGGCAATTTGATCGAGATAGGACATGAAAAAGGGGTTATGGAAACGAATATAAACAGAATCTTTTGTTTTCAGTTTTTCCAATCCTTATCCAGGTTAGGATAAATAATCCCTAGGATTTGAGGAGTAACCTTTTTGTCAAAATCTCAAATACCTGTGCATAAGCTAGCCAATTCTATTAAATTTGTCGCTTGTATTTCGCTTGATTTCGCCAAATGCACTCGACCTAGTATTTGCCACTGTACCGACTATCTTCCATGGAAGCCAAAAAAATCAGAAGTACGTTTATTGAATTTTTTCAATCCAAACAGCATCAATACGTTCCTTCTTCTCCTATTGTAGTAAAAAATGACCCTACCCTGATGTTTACCAACGCAGGGATGAATCAATTCAAAGATGCGTTTTTGGGTAATGAAATTGCCAAATTTTCGCGAGTGGCCAATTCACAAAAATGCCTTCGAGTAAGCGGCAAGCATAACGATTTGGAAGAAGTAGGGGTGGACACCTATCACCACACCATGTTTGAGATGCTGGGAAATTGGTCTTTTGGAGATTATTTCAAGAAAGAAGCTATTGAGTGGGCATGGGAACTATTGACAGAAGTATACGGTCTTCCCAAGGATTTATTGTATGTCTCCGTATTCGAGGGTGATGCTGGGGACAATTTGCCTATGGATCAGGAGGCTTACGATCTATGGAAAGGAATTGTGGCAGAAGATAGAATTATCAAGGGTTCCAAAAAGGACAACTTCTGGGAAATGGGAGATACTGGACCTTGTGGTCCTTGTTCGGAGATCCATGTAGACTTGCGTTCTGCTGCCGAGCGAGCTGCTGTGCCTGGTCGTGCATTGGTCAATAATGACCATCCTCAGGTAATCGAAATCTGGAATTTGGTTTTTATGCAGTTCAACAGGTTGTCTGATGGAAGCTTGAACCCACTCCCTGCCACGCATGTGGATACAGGAATGGGTTTTGAGCGTTTGGTACGTGCGATACAAGGTAAGTCGTCCAATTACGATACTGATTTGTTCTTGCCATTTATCCAAGCATTGGAACTGAAGTCTGGCAAAACTTATGGGAAAGATGAGCCTACGGATATCGCTTTCCGCGTTATTGTAGACCATATCCGGGCGATATCCTTTACCATTGCCGATGGACAGATCCCTTCCAATAATAAGGCAGGGTATGTAATTCGAAGAATCCTGCGACGAGCAGTTCGCTACGGCTACACTTTCTTAGGCTTCCAAAAGCCTTTCTTGTTCGAACTGACACCCTTGATTGCTTCTAATTTTGGAGACATATTTCCAGAAGTGCGTGCCCAGCAAGAGTTTATTGCAAAGGTGATACAAGAGGAGGAAGCTTCCTTCTTGCGTACCCTTGACAATGGTCTTCGGATGCTTGATGGGATCAAAGCAGAGGTAGTTGCTAACAATGAATCGGTTATATCTGGAAAAACAGCCTTTGAATTGTACGATACTTTTGGTTTTCCATTAGACCTCACTTCCTTGATTGCCCGGGAAAATGGGTTTTCTGTCGATGAAAAAGGTTTTGCAGAAGAGATGGATAAGCAAAAGACACGATCCAGAGCTGCTTCTGAACAAGAAACAGGAGATTGGGTGTTGGTCCATGAGGATGCAGGAGTGGAGTTTGTAGGTTACGATACGATGGAGTGCTATGCGCAAATTGTGAAATACCGAACCCTCTCGGACAAAAAAGGCAATCGCTTTCAATTGGTATTGGATAAAACTCCTTTTTATGCAGAAAGTGGAGGTCAGGTAGGGGATACAGGTTGGCTAAAAACAGATTTTGAGGAGATTCGTGTTTTAGATACTAAAAAAGAAAATGATCTTATTGTACATTTTGTAGAAAAGCTTCCTCAGCATCCCGAGATTCAGTTTTTTGCGTTAGTGGATAGGGAAAAGCGTCAACTCACCGCAAATAATCATACGGCTACGCACTTGCTTCAGTCCGCCTTGAAATCGGTATTAGGTGACCACATTCAGCAACGTGGTTCTTTGGTCAATCAGGAACTCCTTAGATTTGATTTTTCACATTTTGGAAAAATGACTGAAGAAGAGTTGGCCGAGGTGGAAGCTATTGTCAATACCAAAGTGCGCGAAAATATTGCTTTGGTAGAGCAACGGAATGTACCTATTGAAGAAGCTAAAAAGCAAGGTGCTACGGCCTTGTTTGGTGAGAAATACGGGGACTTTGTGCGTGTGATCACCTTTGGACAGGATTTTTCAGTAGAGCTTTGTGGGGGCACACACGTGAGTCAGACTAGCCAAATCGGGCTATTTAAAATTAGTAGTGAAGGGTCCATTTCTTCTGGTGTTCGTCGAATCGAAGCGATTACGGCTACTGCTGCAGAAGAGTTCATGCGGAATCAGGAGAGCTTAGTGAAAGAATTGCAAGCCCTTTTAAAAAATCCTAGAGATTTGGTGAAGGCAGTAGAATCGTTGGTACAAGAAAGAAATGATTTACGAAAAGAAATAGAACAATTGCACCTAAAGCAGGCCGCAGGAGTAAAAGAACAGTTGAAAGGTCAATTTATTGAAAAGGAAGGGAAACAAGTGCTTATTGCATCCGTAGATTTACCCAATGCCGATTCTTTGAAAAAATTGGTTTACGAGTTAAAGAATGAAGTTTCCAAAGCTTGCATTGTTTTGGCAGCTACCATTAGCAATACCCCACAAGTAGCCGTCTTTATTGACGAATCATTATTGGAAACCACAAAGTTACATGCAGGAAACCTAGTGCGTGAGTTGGCGAAAGAAATCCAAGGAGGAGGAGGTGGTCAGCCTTTCTTTGCAACAGCTGGAGGTAAAGACCTTGCTGGGTTACCCAAAGTGGTAGCCAAAGCGAAATCTATCTTGTTGTAATTAGGTTGAACTAACAAATGGGAACTCAGGAATTAACAGAAAAATACCAATTGGTGGTGGGCTTAGAAGTTCATGCCCAGCTGGCAACTGCAAGTAAACTATTTGCTGCAGATGCGAGTAGTTTTGGTGCGAAAGCCAATACCCAGGTTTCTGTAATATCCTTAGGTCATCCAGGTACTCTCCCAAAGGTAAATTTACAAGCAGTCAACTTTGCAGTGCGCATGGGATTAGCTTGCTCGTGTCGGATAAATAGAATTTCTAGTTTTGATCGTAAAAATTATTTCTATCCAGATTTACCCAAAGGATATCAAATTACTCAAGATAAAGCCCCTATTTGTTTGGGAGGCGAGGTTGCGTTAACCCTAGAAGATGGCTCGGATCAAGTCGTTCTGTTAAATCGAATTCATTTGGAAGAAGATGCCGGTAAACTGATCCATTCACTAGGGCGAGCAGAAAGTTGGGTTGATTTTAACCGAGCTGGAACAGCTTTAATTGAAATAGTCACAGAACCTTGTATTCGGTCGGCAGAGGAGGCGGTAGCATTTTTGGCTGAAATCCGAAAGTTGGTTATGTATTTAGGTATATGCGATGGGAACATGGAGGAGGGATCGCTTCGCTGTGATGCCAATATTTCAGTGAGGCTTCGCGGAGAGACCACCCTAGGGAAGAAGGTAGAAGTCAAAAACATGAATTCCTTTAGGAATTTGGGGCGTGCCATTGAATTTGAATACGAGCGACAAGCAAGCATGTTGGAACAGGGGGAGGAGATTATTTCCGAAACGCGAACTTTTGATGCAGATGGCGGCTATACTGCAAGTATGCGAACCAAAGAAGCACTTAACGATTACCGTTATTTTCCAGACCCTGATTTACCACCTTTGGTTTTATCGGAGGAATGGATAAAGGAGGTTGCTGAACAAATGCCAACTTTACCACGTGTCTTGTACCGCAAATTCATGGAAGTCTACCAACTGCCAAGTTACGATGCTGCTTTATTGACTGAAACTAGGGAGATGGCGGCTTGGTATGAATCACTATGTAAATGTTCCAAGCACTTCAAAGCTGCATCGAACTGGATTATGGGTCCTATTCGATCCTACATGAATGAGCATGGAATCGACTTTTCCAATTTTCCTTTGACACCTGATTCAATTGCTCAATTAATTGATTTGGTTGAGGAAGGGCAAGTTTCTTTTTCTAGCGCCTCTCAGAAAATTTTCCCTGAACTTATTCTTCGGCCTAGGGTTTTACCTAGTGAAATTGCTCAGCAACTCAACTTGATTCAAGAAAGTGATGTAAGTTTCTTAGTACCACTAGCACAAGAAGTCTTAGCAAAAAATCCTGAGAAAGTTGCTGAGTTCAAATCTGGAAAAAAAGGTCTTTTGGGGTTTTTTATGGGTGAATTGATGAAGAATTCAAAGGGGAAGGCAGATCCAAAAGTAGCTACCCAACTATTGAGTGAATTATTAGCTAATTAAACTATGAAAAAATTTATGTTTGGAATTTTGTTGAGTGCCACCTTTGCTCTGTTCTCCTGTGGAAGCACAGATTCTACGAATGGCAGCGTACGTATCACAGGGAATCTGCAAAACGCCCCTCAAGGAATTGTGGTGCTTTCTCAATACACGGATAGTAGACCAAAAGTGTTAGATACCCTTACAATTCAACCAAATGGAGATTTTTTATATGAGTTGGATTCTATTTCAACTCCTACTTTTTACGAATTAAATTTTTTTGGACAACGCCTGGTAAAATTGGCCCTTTTCAAAGAAGATGTATCGGTGAAGCTGAATCTTTCCGATCCAAATAGTCTTCAAATTGAAGGGTCCCAAGACAGTAAAGAAATGTTGAAGTTGGAAAAATTGATGGAAACCTATCAACTTGAAGTCAATCAACTCAACGAGCGGTACTATGCCGCAATGAGTAAAAACGATGCTGAAGCCATCCAAAAAATTCAAATGGATGCTATGGCTTTGGAGTCGCAGCAGGTAGAAAGGGTCAAGGAAATGATTGAAAGCATGGGAAGCTCATTTGCCTCGTTGGCAGCCATAGGCTTATTAAATCCACAGAACGATTTTCCATTTATTGATGAGTTGATCAATAAGCTTGATGAGAGGTACCCAGGTACAATTTCTATTTTACAAATGAAGCAGCAATTGAATGAAATGAGGGCATTGGCAGTTGGACAAGAAGCTCCAGAAATTGCGCTTCCTAATCCTAGTGGAAAACTCACGAAGCTTTCTGAACTACGCGGAAAATATGTGTTGATTGATTTTTGGGCAGCCTGGTGCAAGCCTTGTAGGCAAGAAAATCCCAATGTAGTACGCCTTTATAAGGAATATAACTCAAAAGGCTTTGAAGTTTTTGGGGTGTCATTGGATCGAAGTAGGGAAGATTGGGTCAAGGCAATTGCTGACGATCAATTGACGTGGACTCAAGTTTCAGATTTGAAGTACTTTAATTCTGTTGCGGCAGAATTGTATCAGATCCAAGCAATACCAGCTACTTATTTGCTTGATCCCGAGGGACGAATTATTGCCCGTGATTTGAGAGGGCCAAGCCTTGAGTCCAAATTGGCTGAGATTTTTAATTAATTTACCTAGATTTTAATTCGGAAATAGCCTTCTAGCTAGAAGGCTATTTTGCGTTTAAGTTTAAAGTAATAGAAGGCAAAAATTACTAAATAGTCCTTCCTGAAAAAATAGATTGATTTAAAAATAAAAATTAAAAAAAAATATCACCCGTTATAAAAATAATAAAAAAATTAGAATTCAAAAATATTTTAAAATAAAAATAATAATAAAAAATTGCACTATTATAATATTTTAAAATTAAAACAATCCAATTTTTCAAATTGGAATTGCATTTTCCAACTAGAGCAGTGATTTATGCTCTTTTTTCAAACCATTAATTCTTAAAAAAATTCAAATAGAAAGTGGTTTGGTACTTATTTTATTTTGGAATTTTTCTTTTTAGAAACTTCTTGAATTCGAATTGGTGTTAGATCTACCAAGTCATGGTCTCAATTTTCTCAAGATGTCCTGATTAAATTTTACATTTGCACTTGTTACCTCACGTTTAAATGCCCAAAATTCTTTTACTTACCGCTGAGCCATTAACCTTTAAGACGTTACTCTCTGGTTTCCCCAATTATTTGAAGGAACAAGCTTGGGACGTACTTTTGGTAAGTGGAGATGGGAGGGAAGTTTATTCCATGTGTCGAGCTGAGGGGGTGTCCCACGAATCAATTCCTTTTTCAAAAGGGGATAATTTTTTTGATGATGTCTCCACGTATTGGCAATTATTTCAATTGATCAAAAGGGAAAAACCTGATCTGATTCATAGTTTTGGAGCGAAAGCGGGATTTCTAGGCATGCTAGCTGCCAAACAGGCCGGTATTAGGAATCGGATTCACAGTATCACAGAAATGCCTGTTAAGAAATCCAGTTCATCAGCGATGCTTACTCGAAAGGAAAAGTGGACCATTTCGAATGCAACAGCTCTTTGGGTGAATTCTTCAGGGATGTATTCCTTTTTCTCAACTCTTCCTGATATTGATTTTTCTAAGTTTCGGATAATTGGAAATGGATCAACTTTAGGCGTTGATTTCGATAAGTTTAACCGGGAGTCCTTGAAAGAAAATCATTTAGTGGCTGCAACCATGCGTATGTTGCCAAGTGAGAATGATTTTATCATTTTGGCAGTGGGGAAACTTTCTACCAAAAAAGGGATGGAAGAACTAATCCATGCTTTCTTGAATTTTAAGTTTCTTTCTTCCTCCAAACTAGTTTTGATTGGGGAGCCGGATTTGCAGGAAAATCGACTAGCTCAAGAGACATTGACCACCATCCGAGAACATCCTCGTGTGGTACAAATTGATTGGACGGATCATGTAGCCCACCACCTGGCACTTGCAGATGTACTGGTACATGCTTCCCATACAGAAGGTTTTTCCAATGTACTCCTAGAGGCTGCTGCAATGCAAGTTCCAATTATTTGTTCCAATTGTGTGGGGAACTCTTCATTTATCCAACAACAAAAGACAGGACTGATATTTCCTGTTGGGGAAAATGCTATCCTTCGAGAAGCCTTGGAATTTTCCTATGTGAAAAGGGATGTAATGGCCAGTTTTGCAGATGCACTTTTCAAGGAGGTGAAAGATAAATTTGATCGGAAGTGGTTAAGTCAGCTTTACTTAAAAAGCTACGAGGAGGTAGTAACGAATTAAGGATATGGCAGGTGACAAACAACTAAGAAATTCAACTTTAATTCAATAACCCATGAAATACTTGGTTACCGGTGCGGCTGGATTTATTGGATTTCATGTAGTTCAGGATTTACTCAGTAAGGGAGTAGAAGTAGTTGGACTAGATTCCATTAATTCCTATTACAGCATTGATTTGAAGTATGCTCGCTTGGCCGAATCTGGCATTGCCTCAATGGATATAGTTGAAGGTGTTTTGACTCAATCAACTATTCAAGCTAATTACCGATTTATTCAATTGGATCTGGTGGATAAGGATGGTTTACTCAAGCTTTTTGAGCAGGAGAAATTTGACCTAGTTATTCATTTGGCAGCTCAGGCAGGTGTGCGAAACTCGATTTTACATCCGGAAGATTATTTGCATAGTAATTTTTCTGGGTTTTTAAATTTGTTGGAATGCTGTCGATTTCATCCCGTACGGCATTTGGTTTTTGCTTCTTCAAGCTCTGTGTACGGTAGCAATACCAAAATGCCTTTTTCTACCTCAGATGAGGTAGATCACCCCATTTCCTTGTATGCTGCTTCCAAAAAAGCCAACGAATTGATGGCTCACAGTTACAGTCATCTATTTGGTATCCCAACTACTGGCTTACGCTTTTTTACAGTGTATGGTCCATGGGGAAGACCGGATATGTCTTATTTCCTTTTTGCCGATGCGATACGAAGAGGAGATCCCATCCAGGTATTTAATTTTGGGAATATGAAACGAGATTTTACCTATATCGACGATATTGTGGATGGAATTATCCGAGTGGTAGAAAAGCCTGCTTCTCCCAACTTAAATTACGACACTCAGCAACCAGATCCTTCGAGTTCGACCGCTCCTTATAGGATTTACAACATTGGCAATTCCTCTCCAGTTTCTTTGCTCATGTTTATTGAAGAAATAGAAAAAGGACTTGGCCAGAAAGCCAAGATGGAATTGTTACCGATCCAGCCTGGGGATGTGGTAGAGACACATGCTGATGTTAGCCCCCTTGAACGTGATTTCGGGTACCAACCGAGGACCACGGTGCCTCAGGGTGTGGCAGAATTTACAAAATGGTATCTTAACTTTTATCGATAAAACAATGTCAAAATCAATTTTAATTACTGGTGGAGCTGGATTTATTGGTTCCCACGTAGTCAAACTTTTTGTAACTACTTACCCTGAGTATCGAATTGTCAATTTAGATGCCTTGACCTATGCGGGGAATTTGGAAAATTTGACTGAAGTAGAAGGCGAACCCAACTACTTTTTTGAAAAAGCAGATATTCAAGAAGAAGAAGTTTTGCAAGCAATTTTTGAAAAGCACCGCATCACGGATGTCATTCACTTGGCAGCAGAATCTCATGTAGACCGTTCAATTTCCGATCCTCTGGCTTTTGTAAAGACCAATATATTTGGCACAGTAAATTTGCTGAATGTGGCTAAAAAAGCTTGGGCTGGAGCGTTTGATCAGCATTTGTTTTACCATGTTTCTACGGATGAAGTTTATGGGTCCTTGCACGATGGAGGCTTTTTTGTGGAGACTACATCGTATGATCCACAATCTCCTTATTCGGCATCCAAGGCCTCATCGGATCATTTTGTGCGTGCCTATGCAAATACGTACAAGATGAAGACAGTGGTATCTAATTGTTCCAACAATTATGGCCCCAATCATTTCCCAGAGAAGTTGATTCCGCTGTGTATCCATAATATTAAAAACAACAAGCCCTTACCTGTCTATGGGAAAGGAGAAAATGTGCGGGACTGGTTGTTTGTAAAGGATCATGCACGTGCAATTGATGTGGTTTTCCACAAAGGAAATCCAGGGGAGACTTACAACATTGGAGGCTTTAACGAATGGAAAAACATTGACATTGTCCGTCTATTGTGCCAAAAGATGGATGTAAAGCTAGGCCGTGAGCTAGGTGCCTCTGAAAAATTAATTACCTTCGTTCAAGACCGTGCCGGGCATGATTTACGCTATGCTATCGATGCCACCAAGATCCAAAAAGAATTGGGCTGGGAGCCTAGCTTGCAGTTTGAAGAAGGAATTGAATTAACAATCGACTGGTACCTTGAAAATGAGGGTTGGTTGAATCGAGTTACTTCTGGAGCTTACCAAACTTACTACGAAGAGCTTTATGGAAATAAGTAAAAAAAGCCCTCAAGGGCTTTTTTTACTTTAGTACTTAATAGAGGGTTCTGAACCGGATGGTTCCTGGGATATTTTTTAGGGCTTCAATTGCTTCAGGATCGTAAACCTTATCTATATCGGTGATTACATAGCCAATTTTTTCATTCGTTTTGAGGTATTGTCCTACAATATTGATTTGGTAATTGGCGAGCACCTGGTTGATCTTGGCCAATACTCCCGGTTCATTCTGATGCAGGTGAATGAGTCGGTGAGCTTTTTTCAAAAAGGGAAGCTGGATATTGGGAAAGTTTACAGAATTATACGTATTGCCTGTATTGATATATTCCATGATTTTACCGGGAACAAATCGGGCAATATTTTCTTGTGCTTCTAGGGTGCTTCCACCAATATGAGGGGTAAGGATAGTATTCGGCAATCCGATGAGTTCTGAGGTGAAAGGTTCCTTATTGTTTTTTGGCTCCTCAGGAAATACATCTACTGCGCACCCGCCAATGTGTCCGGATAGCATTGCATCTCGAAGTGCAGGGATATCAACCACATGGCCTCGGCTGAGGTTGACTAGTAAAGCCCCAGGTTTCATTTTGGCGATTTTATTCTTATCGATCAAGCACTTATTGTCTTTTCTACCATCGACATGTAAACTGATGACATCACAGGTAGCCAACAATTCCTCTAAGGAGTTCAACTTGGTGGCATTTCCTAGCGCCAACCTTTCAATAACATCGTAGTAGAAGACGTTCATCCCTAGGTTTTCGGCTAAAACAGAAAGTTGTGCACCGATATTTCCATACCCAACAATTCCTAATTTTTTTCCACGAATTTCAAAGGATCCTGTGGCTGACTTGTCCCATTTTCCTTGATGCATGCCTACAGACTTGTCTTGAAATCTACGCATCAAGAAAATGATTTCTGCAATGGCCATTTCAACGACCGAACGAGTGTTGGAGAAGGGAGCATTGAATACGGCAACTCCTCTTTTTTGGCATTCTTCCAAGTCAATTTGGTTAGTGCCTATGCAAAAAGCCCCAATCGCTAAAAGTCGGTTGGCATGTTCAAGAACCTTTTTGGTGACGTTAGTTTTGGAGCGAATTCCTAAAATCGAAATATCACGTATTTTTTCACATAATTCTTCTTCACTAAGGGCTCCGGATGCAACTTCTA
>Ga0181560_10000905_pt1 | contig 27585 bp, 18 predicted proteins | sample 011ome_20_FD_133751 | JGI IMG/M metagenome (GOLD analysis project Ga0181560, IMG submission 133751) | Coastal salt marsh microbial communities from the Groves Creek Marsh, Skidaway Island, Georgia - 011509CT metaG (megahit assembly) | ecosystem: Environmental > Aquatic > Marine > Intertidal...
ACGCGCGCCGTCGTATTCGCGCTCGACGTACCACCATCGAGCGTGACGTCTCGCGCGCGATATAAACACGACCGGCCCGCGCGCCGCGCGTCCGAACACGCCCCGCACGCGCGCGCCGTCGTATTCGCGCTCGACGGAACACCATCGAGCGTGACGTCTCGCGCGCGATATAAACCCATCGCGACATAAACCCGCGCGACGCCGGTCGATGCCCTCGTATTCACGCTCGACGTAACACCATCGACGAAACGCGAGACCCGGGCTAAAAAGGGGCGTCGCGCGCGCGTTATCCGTGCGCGGCGGCGACGTCATCCATCCATCCATCCATCCATCGCGCAAACCGCACAGCGCGACGCGCCCGCGTCCGACGCGAAAGCGCGACGGTACATGCGCGCCGCGCTCGCGACGACCGCCCGCTCGCAGCTCGCGCGCGCCGGCGCGCGACGCGCGACGATCGCGCGACCGTCGAGAGACCGCGGCGCGACAATCGCGAGGGCGAACGACAGAAGACGCGCGACGGAAGCGCGGTCGAGCTCGAGCGCGAGCGACGCGACGACGACGACGACGACGACGGTCGGGATGACGATCGAGCGCGCGAGCGCGACGGGGTACGATTTCGGGGCGCGAAGGTTGGAGGCGGTGACGACGCCGACGCCGAGCGACGGCGAAATCGCGAGCGCGGCGAACGCGCTGCCGATCGGGGAGATCGCGGAGAAGATGTGCGGATTGACGGAGGATGATTACGAGATGTACGGACGGTATAAGGCGAAACTGTCGGAAAAGCTGAGCTCGACGCTGGGAGGGCGCGAGGGCGAGGGCGACGGGCCGACGTGCGACGCGACGGCGGGGCACGGGTATTACGTCGTGACGGCGGGGATCACGCCGACGCCGTTGGGAGAGGGGAAGTCCACGACGACGATCGGGTTGGTGCAGGCGATGCAGGCGCACACGAACGCGCGGGCGGTGGCGTGCATTCGACAACCGTCCATGGGACCGACGTTCGGCATCAAGGGGGGGGCCGCGGGCGGGGGGTACTCGCAGGTGATTCCTATGGAGGAGATGAACTTGCACTTGACCGGGGACATTCACGCCATCGGCGTCGCGAATAACTTGCTCGCCGCGGCGGTGGACGCGCGCGTGTTCCACGAATCCACGCAAAGCGATGAGGCGCTGTGGAAGCGCTTGATGCCGCAAGCCAAGGATGGTTCTCGCAAGTTCTCAGCCATCATGTTCAAGCGCTTGAAGAAGCTTGGAATCGACAAAACCAATCCCGATGACTTGACGGAAGAAGAGCGAAACAAGTTCGTGCGATTGGACATCGACCCCGAGCGTATCACGTGGAGACGCGTGGTCGACATGAACGACCGCTTTTTGCGCGAAATCACCGTCGGCGAATCGCCGACGGAGAAGGGCAAGACTCGCAAGACTGGTTTCGACATCACCGTCGCCTCGGAAATCATGGCGGTTTTGGCGATGACGACTTCGCTCGCGGACATGGAAAACCGTCTCGGAAACATGGTCGTCGGCCCCGCGCGCGACGGCACCCCGGTGACGTGCGACGATTTGGGCGTCACCGGCGCGTTGATGGCTCTCATGCGCGACGCCATCAAGCCGACGTTGATGCAGACTCTCGAAGCGACGCCCGTGCTCGTGCACGCCGGCCCATTCGCTAACATCGCGAGCGGTAACTCGTCCATCATTGCCGATCAAATCGGTCTCTCCATGGTCGGTAAGGGTGGCTTCGTCGTCACCGAAGCCGGCTTCGGCGCCGACATCGGCCTCGAAAAGTTTGTCAACTTGAAGTGCCGCAAGTCTGGTCTGAAGCCGAACTGCGCCGTCATCGTCGCCACCGTGCGCGCGTTGAAGTGCCACGGCGGTGGTCCGCCCGTGACCGCGGGTAAGCCCCTCGATCACTCGTACACGACTGAAAACGTCGACATGGTGCGCGAGGGCATGTGCAACTTGGTCCGCCACATCGAAAACACCAAGTCTTTCGGTATCCCGGTCGTCGTCGCCATCAACGCGTTCCCGACCGACACCGAAGCGGAACACGCGGTGATTCGTGAAATCTCTCTCGCCGCGGGCGCGGAAGACGCCGTTCTCTGCACCCATCACGCGCACGGGGGCAAGGGCGCCGTCGCGCTCGCCAACGCCGTCAAGGCGGCGTGCGAGGCGAACGAAGACTGCAAGGACTTCAAGTTTGGATACGAATCTTCTCTCGACATCAAGAGTAAGATTGAAACCGTGGCGAAGAACATCTACAAGGCTGGCGGTGTTGAGTTCTCTGAACGAGCCGAAGAAAAGATCAAGCTCTTCACCGAGCAAGGCTTCGGCGATTTGCCGATTTGCATGGCCAAGACGCAGTACTCCTTCTCTCACGACCAATCGTTGAAGGGTGCGCCGAGCGGGTTCACGTTGCCCATCGGCGACGTCCGCTTGAGCGCGGGTGCTGGTTTCCTCGTCCCGCTCGTCGGCGCGTTCCCGACGATTCCGGGCTTGCCCACGCGACCGGCGTACTACGAAATCTCTGTGGACACCGAGAACGACCAAATTCTCGGCTTGAGTTAGACGGCGATGTGTGCGATAAAATAACATTAATTTCTTGATTCATATTCCAAATTTGCAAACTACTTCGTGCGATAACTTGATGATTACTTTTTAGCCTTTTTCGCGGCGCCTCCCTTCGCGGCGCCGGCTTTCGTCTTGGCGCCAACCGCCGGCTTCGGTTCTTGGTCCGGGCCGGGAGTGAATGCGGGCAAATCCTTGGCGTCTTCCTTATCGACCAGGAAAAGCGTGTAGCCGTTCCCACACGCGACGCGACGCGTCGTCTTACCCTCCAAAGAAGGCACCAAATCGGGATTGGCGCTGGATTTCTTTCCCTTGGGCCCGTACCCGAGTTCGCCGTACGCGCCTCCGCCCCACGTCACGGCCGACTTTTCAGCGCACCCCGCGAAGGTGACGCTACCGCACGCGAAGTCGCGCAATACCCAACCTTGCAGATCCATGAGCGGAACCGGGTACATGGTGTTATCACCAGTCGTTTTCAGTTTACCGAAGGCGTACATTTGTCCCTGTAACGCGGAGACAAACGTCGAAGTCGACCCGGCGCCGAGGACGGCGTCCGCGGGAACGAGGTTGCGGTCGCCGCCTTGAATCTCAACCATTTTCGGCGCGAATTCATCTTTCTGCACGCGATGACCGAGACGGCCGTAACCACCGTTCCCCCAAGTCCAAATTTTGCCGGCATCGTCGAAGCACGCGACGTGATTCGTCCCGCACGCGAGTTTAACGATTTTACGTTCGCCGAAGCCGTTGGCGACGACGCGCTTCGGGTGCGGTTGCGGTTCGTACACAATCTTAATAGAACTCGCACTGGTGTTATATTCGTGATCAGTCCCATGTCCAAGCTGGCCGTATTGCGGCAAACCGTACGTGAACACCTCCCCATCGCGCGTCACCACCGCGGTAAACTCCGCCCCGCACGACGCGCTCTTCCCGTTCGTCACGAGCGCCTTCACCGGCGTCAACTTATCATCCTCCGCGTCCCCCTTCTTCATCTGTTTCTTCATCGTCCCGCATCCCAACTGTCCAAACTTATTCGATCCAAATCCGTACACGTCCCCGTTTTCGCACACCACCACCGTGTGTCCCTTCCCGCACGCCGCGCTCGCGCACCGCGTCTCCCCCAGCGCCTCCACTCGCGTCGGCGTCCCTCGGCTCACGTAATCCCCGTGTCCGAGCTGTCCCCGCTCGTTCCGTCCCCACGTGTACAATCGTCCCTCGTCATCGATCGCCGCGCAGTGCGTCGCCGCCGCGCCGCCGGCGACGCGCGTCCACGTTTTATCCGCGAGCGTCGCGTAGCGATGCGGTTCGACGAGGTCGGCGTGCGCGCCGGATTCGTTCGTCTTCTGTCGTCCGACGCTCGCGAAATCGGTCGCGCCGCAGTAGAGCAGTTCGCACGCGAGCGTCGCGTCGTCGCGGTCGGGCGCGTCCATCGCGCGCGTCGTCGTGCGGCGCGCGATCGCCCGTCGCCGCGCGCGCTTCGATTTGAATCCGCCCACCGACGGGGCCGTATTCATCTAGGTATACGTATCGTCTTTATATGAACTCTGAGATAATATAATAACTACAATGACGGTATATAAACACTATTGGCGGCAACAGTGACGCGCCGACGACGTGTCTCACTGTTTGCGCACACGACGACCGACCGCGCGGAAAAAGCGTCGGATGGATGACCTGTCGCGTTGACCCCGATCGCGCGCGCGGCGGACGCACACGCGCGCGCGCTCGATCGCGCGATCGCGCCGACCGCCGCGCCGCGACGCGTCACATCGCGACCGGCGCGCGATGAGCGAAAAGGAGGATCTGAGCGCGCTCAAGCGCGAAGATCTCGTGTACAAGGCGAAGCTCGCGGAGCAGGCGGAGCGGTGCGAGGCGACGCGAGGCGACGCGACGGACGCGCGGACGCGCGCGCGACGCGCGGACGCGCGCGGACGCGACGCGATGGGACGCGGCGCGGGACTCGGGACGGGCGATCGGGGGCGGCGAACGCGATGGGCGCGCGAGGACGGGATCGGGAGACGCGCGATCGGGACGAAGGGGACGAGGCGGCGATCCGGCGCGACGACGGGCGAGGGACGACGGCGGGGCGAGACGTGGGGCGCGCGTCGACGCGCGCGCGACGAGGGACGCGCGCGGTGGGTCGAGGCGCGAGGGGTCGGACGCGAGGACGACGACGACGACGACGACGACGCGCGCGCGGGGAGCGAGAGGACTGACTTTTTCTGTTTCGAAACGAAATAGGTATGAAGAGATGATGGATTACATGAGCGAGGTGACGCTCAAGTCGAGCGAAGAAGAGTTGAGCGTCGAAGAGCGAAACTTGCTGAGCGTCGCGTTTAAGAATGTCATCGGCGCGCGACGCGCGTCGTGGCGCATCGTGAGTTCGATCGAAACTAAGGAGGAAGCGAAGCACTCGAAGGAGAGCGATAAGTGCAAGTTGATCGCCGCATACAAGGCGAACGTTGAGAAGGAACTCACGGACGTCTGCACGCGGATTTTGGATTTACTCAAGAACCATCTGGAGGATCGATGCTCCGCGGGCGAATCGAAGGTTTTTTACAAAAAGATGAAGGGCGATTACTGGCGTTATCTCGCCGAGTTCAAGGGTGGATCGGAACGCAAGGAGGCTGCGGAGGAGACGCTCTTGGCGTACAAGAGTGCCGAGCAAACCGCCGAAGCCGAACTCGCGTCGACGCACCCGATCCGGCTCGGCTTGGCGCTCAACTTTTCCGTCTTCTACTACGAAATCTTGAACGCCCCGGAGCGCGCGTGCCAAATGGCGAAGAAGGCGTTCGACGAGGCCATCAGCGAGCTCGATACTCTCGGTGAAGAGTCGTACAAAGATAGCACGCTCATCATGCAGTTGTTGCGAGATAACCTCACTTTATGGACGTCGGACATGGACGAATCCGCGCAAACGGGGCAAGACGTCGATGAGGAAGACTAGGTCCCACGGCAAGTTCCCACGACGCTTCGTTCGTAGTAACTCCGCTCAACTTTTCACACTTCTTTATACGAATGGACGAACGTTGCAATTAAAGTGAAAATGCTACAATATGAACCAACGCGAACGTATCTAGTGCTTAATCCCAAGCGGCGAAGTTCCTGCGCCCGCGACCTTGGGCTTGCGCAGCGGCGCCTCCGTGTAGAGCAAACCGAACCCCACGCTCGCGATTAAAGCGAGCGTTTTAACCACCGAGAAATCTTTAGGCCAGACGATGATGGTGAATGTGATCGTGGCCATCTTATTCAGCACCCCCACGAGCGTGAAGGTCGTCGCCGTGATGACGCTTCGGCACTTCCACCCGCTGTACGAAATCGCCACGCCGACGACGCAACTCAAAATCAAATAAAACATCGCCCCTTCGCCATCCTCCATCTCGAGCTCGTTTTCCCCGGTGGCGTAATAAAGAACTATAGTCGGCGGGATAGCCATGGCGTTCGTGTAAAACACTCGCTCCCACTGCGTCATCGCGATGTTCTCCGTCAGGTGTTTTCCGTACGTCATCTGCACCGCGAGCAACAGCCACCACACGAGCAACCAAAACATCCCCGCCCCGCCTTGAATGTCCACCCCGGTATCGTTCGCGATGTAAATCCCGGCCGAAATCACGACTCCCATGAGCGACATCACGCTTCGAGCGTTCGGGAACGCTCGATTCATGAAAAACCACTCGATCGAGCACACGATGAGCGGCAGGCAGCACCTCGCCGAAATCACCGCCCCGACGTTTGTCAGCATCAGCGCCTTCATGTTCGAAAACAACCCCATGGCGAACATCGTCGTGTACAGCACGAACGGCACGATCCGCTTCTTCTCAAACGGTCCCAACACTCCCGCGCCCGCGAATTCCATCACGACGACCACCGCCGCCGACACCGCGAGCTGCGCGCCCGCCACCACCGTCGGCAGCCCGTTCGCGCCCACCGCGAGCTTATTGATCACCAGCATCGTCGACGAGCACAGGGAGTAGATGATGATCCACAGCAACTTATCGCGCGCGCTCGCCGCGTCGCTCGCGCGCTTCGCGTCGTCGCCGGACATTTTCGCGTTCGTCGCGCCGATCGTCGCCGCGTTGGATAACCTTTTCGCGCGTCGCCGCGCGTCGTCGCGCGCGCCGCGCGTCGCGACCGCGCGCGCGTCGCGCGTCTCGCGTCGCGCGTCTCGCGTTCTTCGCGCGCGCGTCGAGCGGGCGCCGGCGCGACGGGCGCGCGCGACGGTGTGGCGCGCGGCGCGCCGTCGCTCGGCGCGTCGGTCGACCTCCCGGAGGCGACGTCCGCGCGTCACACCGTCGCACGCGCGGCGCCATGGCGCCCGCGCGCGCGCTGCTGATCAACAACTACGATTCGTACGCCGAAATCCTGGCGCACGTGATCGCGCGGTGCGAGGGCGCGATGCCGTGGGTGATTAAGAACGACGAGGTGCACTTTTCGGAGCTTCGAGCGGCGCTGCGAACGACGGTGACGCGCGTCGTGATCGGGCCGGGGCCCGGGACGCCGGGCCGGGCGAGCGATTTGGGCGTCGGCGACGCGCTCGTGCGGTCGAACGCGGCGGAGGCGCGCGAGATGCCGATCTTCGGGGTGTGTTTGGGGCACCAGGCGCTCGCGGCGCTCGCGGCCGGCGGCGTCGCGGAACGGAATCCGCGCGGAGCGGTGCACGGACGCGTGTGCGGGGGGCGGCACGGGGGTGAGAGCGCGGTGTTGGATGGCGTGGCGTCGGGAGGGGACGCCGGGTTCGTGGCGACGCGGTATCACTCGTTGGCGGTGACGGCGTGCGGAGAGGAGTATCGAGCGCGCGCGTGGGCGGAGGACGACGGGACGATTATGGCGATCGATCATCGCGAGTTGCCGCGATTCGGCGTGCAGTTTCACCCGGAAAGCGTGAGCACGACGTACGGGGATAAGATCTATGCGAATTTTATGGCGATCAGCGACCGGTGGTGGAAGACGCGAGGGCGGGCGCCGCCGAGCGGCGAAGCGATTCCTCGCTCGCTGGGCGCGGCGGACGAGCCGACGACGCGCGCGTCGATCCCGATGACAGCGCGATCGCGCGTGCGATTAGAGTTTAATAGTTTGGATGTCGCGTCGTCGAGCGCGTTCACGACGGAGGGCATATTTTGGAGTTTGTTTGGCGGCGTCGAAGGCGACGCGGGCGACGTGGCGCGCGACTGCTTTTGGCTCGATTCCGCGGACGAGTCCAAGGGGCGGTTTAGCTTTATGGGCGCGCGTGGGGGGTCGATGTGGCGACGCGTGCGATATAATCTCGCGTCCGCGCCCGAGCGCGACGCGGACACGGTCGAAGATAACGGAAAGGTGTGTTGGCGCGTGGGCGGCGCGTCGACGCGTCGACGCGCCGCGGGGTCGATTGAGATTTTTGACGGCGAAGCCTCAACAACGACGACGCTCGAGCGTGGATTCGTGTCTTGGCTCGACGACGAGCTTCAGAGAAGAACGCTCAACGAATCGGACGCCGCGGCGTTGCCGTTCGATTTCCAAGGTGGTTTTGTGGGGTATTTAGGCTATGAATTGCGCGACGAGTGCGATTCGCTTCCGCCGAAGTACGATTCGCCGCTCCCGGACGCGGCGTTCTTCTTGGCCGATCGCTTCGTCGCGTTCGATCACGTCGAGCGCCAGGCGTACATCGTGGGTGTTTACGAAGAAGACGACGCTCGCGGACGCGATGCGACGCAATCGTGGGTCGCGGCGACGACTCGCGAGGTCTCGCGCCTGGCGACGGAGACCGTCGAGGCTTCGGATTCGCCGCCGACGACCTCGCCGCCGATGTCATCGACCGAGTTACTCGAGAAGACCGGTTTCAAGTGGCGCCGCGATCGCGATGAGTACATATCGGACATCAAAGCAAGTCAAGACGCCATCGAGGCGGGGGAAACGTACGAAGTGTGTTTGACGAACATGTTGCGCCGAACTGGTTCGCGCGCGGAGCCGCGCCGGCTCTATTCTGAGCTTCGCCGTAGTAACGCCGCGCCTTATGCCGCGCTTCTGAGCATTGGCGGCGACGAACACCCGTTGGTGATTTCATGTTGCTCCCCCGAACGGTTTTTACGCCACACCACCGAGGGTGCGCTCGAGGCGAAGCCGATTAAAGGCACGTGCAAGCGTCTCGAACCGCTCGGCGGCGCCGCAGACCGCGCCGCCGCGCTCGCCCTCGAGCGCAACGTCAAGGACCGTGCAGAAAATTTGATGATCGTTGACTTGTTGCGAAACGATCTCGCGCGCGTGTGCGACGTGGGCACTGTCGAGGTCCCGGGATTGATGCAAATTGAATCCTACGCCACAGTGCACCAACTCGTCAGCACGGTTCGCGGTCGCCGACGCGACGACGTCACCCCGATGCATGTCGTCCGCGCCACCTATCCGGGCGGTAGTATGACAGGTGCGCCAAAAATACGTACCATGGAAATCATCGACGCCTTGGAAACCGGTCCGCGGATGGTTTACAGCGGTTCGATCGGATTCTTTTCGCTTTCGCGCGCCTTCGATCTGAACATCGTCATCCGAAGCGTGCTCTCGCGCGGCGACGAGCAGTGGATCGGCGCGGGAGGCGCGATCACCATTCTCAGTGATCCAGTGTCGGAGTGGGAGGAAATAGAGCTCAAGGCGAGCGCCATCTTGCGCGCGGTCGCGCGTGTAGACCCATAGATTCCATAGACTTAGATAATGTGAGCGTCGTTTCGCGAGAACGAAACGAAAACGCCGCCGGCGTTGTCACACCTCGACGCTCGACCGATCGTTTCGTCCAAAACCATGCCCCAAAACGACGCAAATGATGACGATGACGCCCCTGACCGGTGGTTTCTCGATCCTTTCACTTCGCGCGACGTCGCCGGTGTTGCGTCCTCGGCGCGCGCGGAGCGCGCCGCCGTCCTCGAGGCCGCGTCGAAAGAAACCGCGCTCGCGCTCGCGCGAGACGCGATCGTGCGCGCCGTGCTCGATGGCACGATCGCGACTCTTTACAACGCGTTCATCATCGCGATGGAGGCACTACAGCAACGCGAGAGAATGGCGGTGTTGTCGGGTTTGGTCAAAGCGGCGGACGACGCGTTTGACCGAGCCGAGATCGACGACGTCGCGAAAGAGTTGTTTCTCGACACACAGATCGAGGACGAGATGAAAGAGATGTTCGACATTGCGAGACGAATTCAATTTTTTGATGAAACGGGAAAGTTGGAAGGCGCTCTGGAGTTGGTGAAGGATTTCGAAAAGTACGCGCGGAGCGAGGATTCGAAAGTCGTCGCAGTCGCGGTGTGGTGCGGGGCGTGGAGCGCGATTCAAAATGAACTTTTTAGACGTAGCGAGTGGATACGAGTGCTCGAGAAACTGTTTTGGACGATCCACACGCTCTGTTTGAGTCATCGCTTCAGCAAAATCCGCGCGTGTGCGGCGATTCAGTGCGGGGAGTTGGCCACCGCCGCGATGTTGAAGTTGTGCGATTTGCGCGTGCACGAGGCATATGCTCGTGATATGTTACGCTTGAGCTTAGATGAAAAGTGCACAGTACGACACGCCGTGTCCTGTAGCGTCTCCATGTGCTTCGTTAGACGCATATATTCTGGGCTTTTCACCGTAAGAGAAGCGGATGCAGCTTTGCTGTGCGCGATGTTTGTGAGTGCCGTCGGGAAAAGAAATCCTTTTGCGCACATCGATTACGTGAACAAAGCGCACTTGACAAAAACTATGAATGAAGGGTTTGCATCAGTGACGCACTATACCTTAGAACGCATGATTCAGTGCATGTTAAACGATCAGCTGTGGCGCACGGATGACAAAGACATCCTTGGACGGCGTCTCCGCGCGTGCGCGCTCATCGTCGAACACGTCGGCGATCGCGTTGCCCCGTTCGTCGATTCAATCATCAAGATGTTGCTAGATACTTTGACCAAGAGTCTTGTTTGGCGCGATGCGGAATATTTGATGGAAATATTGATGATTCACGCGCCCTCGACGCGTAGGACGTGGGTTGAACCGACGATGCTGCACGTAAACTCCGAGTTTACTTTGCACATGGTTGCTTTGTGTGTATGCGAAAAATTTCTCTCTAGAAGAAAGCAGCATGGCGTCACACATGCACTCAACTTGGATGATGTTGCGTTCATTTCAGAAAGTCTGGAGAAGACTATGTTTCGATTGGATTCATGTGACAAGCTAGATGATTCAAGTGGCGTCCTAAATTGCGTCGGAAGTATCCTTGCGTCATGTTTAGAGATTCTTCGTCAGCAGAATAAGGCTAGCATGGCGACGCGAAAGTTCAAGAAACTTGAAGCATGTGTGAAAATTCAGACTATGTACATTTGTGTGTGCGGAATGTCTTCCATCGACGTAACTAGCGAGATGTTGATGGCATGCACTCCAAAGGATGAAGTTGAGGCATCGGAGATATTTCGTCTCATCGTCGACCGTAACGTACCACTACGTTCGTTCCGGGCAAATACACTCACGGCGCTTTTTTGCCTTCTTCGCGGTACGCAACTGGTTGCTGAAATATCGGAATGTCTCGCCCAACAAATCGACCCAGCGACGTGTGATGCATCATTGGATTCACTTCTTACAGTCAAAGACTTCATGGTACCATTCATCTTGTACTTGCGATCACGCGGCGATGAGACACTGAATAAGGCGGATTTTGTCACAAATATCGCTCCAGTTCTGGACGCTTTGCTCGATTGGATGCGATGGAGACCGGGTGAAATGACGGCGCAGCTTGCCGATATAGCCGCCACGTGTTTCGCCGTTCAAAATTCATTGAGTGAGCCAATTTCGTATAATGATGAAATTGGCGAGTTTGTGGAATCCCTGACAGATGAGCAATCCGAAGAAAGTGCGTTGCAAATATTCTTGACGCGTTGGTTATCACTAGAAAATCGTTCAAAGCGAGTGATAGACGTGATATGTTCGATGTCATTCGAAAAAACGTCGTCTGTCTTTTGCCGGCAAAAGAGAGACGCCATGTTGCATTTGCAAAAATGTGCATGTTTGGCAGACAGACAAAACGCAGTAAAATTTCTCGAGCGCGTCGCATCCAGATATTTAGAGCAAGTCTCGACTTCCTCAAGTACTCAGGTTCGTGTTCGTTCGTTGTTAGCCTTGGGGAAAACCATTGCACAGTTCATACGCGATTTTAACGACCATCCGACGGCTAAGAAGTTTGTGGGAGACATCTTCGTGTTCGCCGATGACGCCGACAAAGCCGTTCGAGTGGGAGCATGCAGAGTGTTAGGTGCTTTGCAACATTGTCACTCACAAGTCGCCACAATCGTGCGCGGACTCTTAGACTCGGCGGATACTAAATTTTTCATACACAAGGACGCCCTGCAGTGTCTTGAACATCCCGAGGCGCTTGAGAAGGAATTCGGGAACGACGCGCGATAGGCTACACAGCGCTAGTATTACATAATCGCTACGAACTACGGATTTCTAATGTGACTGAACAAGAAGTCGAAGACCGCATGCCCAAAACTGGCCTCGTCCCACTCCAAAGCTTTGGAGTGGGCGTTTTCGGCGACGACGCGCGTGCGCGCGTCGAGAAGAATTTCTTCGATTTTATCAGCGAACTCGCGCGTCGGAGCTTCCACGTCTACACCAATGGTCTGTAATAAGTCACTCGCTCCGACCGCGCCCGCGTGATGTACGACGGAGGGCGCACCAAACGCTGCGCTTTCGACGATTGTCATCCCGAAGGCGTCGTGTGTCGGCGGGTGAATGTTCAAAATCGTCTCGCTAAACAATTCGCCCAACTCTTCCGGCGAAAGAAAGTGCTCAATCACTCGACCACTGGGCGCACACTTTTGAAAGCGAGCCTTCAGATCTTGTGCGTACGCGCTCGTTTGACACAAGCTCGCGTTGGCGCAAAACACGGGCGAGAGAGCTTTGGAATCAAAAACGCCTCGCCTCGCGAGTTCCTCGCACAGCTCGACGAACCTGTGCGGCTCTTTCTCTTCGCTCACGCGCACGACGCACGTCAAGTACTTCCGTCTTCGAGTCTCTCCGCGCCGCGCGCGCGCAATCTTCAACACGCTCTCCCTCAACGGTGGATGGACGACGAGCGGCCGAACCGCCGCGCCGAGCCGCTCCGTCACGAAATCCGCGTCGCTGGCGCACAACGCCAGCACCCCATCGCTCCTTCGCACGCCATCGCACTCGAGCGCGTGATGCCCATCGAAATCGCTCCGACTGAATATTCGAAACGGCGACCAAATAAACGGAACGTCGCCGCCACACAAGCCAGAATTCGTCGCCGCCGCGACGGCGCTGAAATCGACGCCCAAGCACGCGCTCGCGCCGAACGCCGCCACCGCGTCTCGAATCGCCCGCGACGCGCACCCGCGCGCGAACTGCTCGTGCGGACCGAGACGGTCGAGTCGGTGCCACGTGTCGACGTCGACGTACGCCGTCGTCGTCGCACCGTCGCCGCGCGTCACCACCGGGACATCGTCCTCCCGTCCCGAACCTCTCGGGCGCGCGCACAGCACGAGGACGTCCGCGTGCGCCGCCAAAGAGCGGGCCAGACCTTGACACAGTATCCCGTTCCCGCTGAACGCGTCTCGGTCGTATTCGAGGGCGACGACGGCGACGCGAGGGCGAGGCATGGTGTGACGAGCGTTTTCGGTCGGCGCGAGGCACAACGCGACGCGCGCCGCGCGCGTCGCGACGATTCGCGCGCGTTCGGCGACGCGGAGGCGCGAGGCGAAAACCGCGTCGAGCGTCGCGCGCGCGCGCGGCGCGAAGGCGCGTCGCGAAGGCGGTGAGACGGGCCGCGCGCGCGAGGCTTGAGAAAACGCTCGAAATGTTAGAGTTGGAATACGAGGTGCGTCGTCGACGACGCGTCGCGCGCGCGGCGCGAGCGATGCGCGCATGCGCGGCGTTATTTCGCGTCGCGTCGTTCTCACCGCGCGCGGTCTCGGTCGCAGGAATTCGCGAGCACGTCGAGCAGCAAACATCACGGGTACAAGGTGCGCGTGAACGAAGCCGCGGCGACGCGACGCGCGATCGAGGACGCCGAGCTCGCCATCGCGAAAGCGTACGCGGTGATCGATCGAGGAGATGACGTGAGCGATTTGACCGCGCCGGGAGCGGTGAAGAGGATACGAGAGATGGATCGATTGGGGTTGACGTACGAGACGCCGACGTACTTGACGTATCCGGAGGAGGACGTCGACGCGCGCGACTCCGAGCATCCAAGCGACGACGTCGACGACGCGAACGACGCGGACGACGAACCCGGCAAACTCGTCGTCACGCCGACGGCGATCGCGTTGAAGCGCGCGGAGGCCTTCCCATTGGTCGCGTCGCGCGCGACGACGTCCGCGAGGCGTCCCGCGAGACGCGTCGAGCACGACGTCTCCGCGGGCGTCGCACCGGAACCGCGCGTGGACGACCGCGAAAAAGACAAAGCCGCGCGCGCGCTCGACGCCGACGGTCGCGTCTCCGACGCGGCGTACCGCGATCTCGACGCGCTCGATTAATCGCACTCAAATGACGACATTCGTCGCGTCGGTGCTCGCGATATTCGTCGCCGTGTCGCGCCAATCATAAATATTTTCTACATCGCGTTCGCGACGCGTCGAATATGGGCGCGACGCCGCGAAGAATATTCTCGTCGACGCGCGCGCGCGCGTCGAATATCCCGCGACGCGCGACGCCGCGCAGCGCGACGCGCGACGCGACGCTCGACGCGCGCGCGCGACGCTCGACGCGGGAAAAAGGTTCGAACGGCGCGCGGCGACCGGGACGCGCGCGGGCGCGATGGGGACGCGCGGACGCGCGGGTGAAGACCAACCGACACAGACGGGCGCTCGCGCCGAGACGACGACGACGACGGACGAGACGCGCGACGAGAGGGCGCGGCGACGGGCGTCGCGCGCGAAACCGCGATCAGAGACGGTGGAGGAGGCGGCGGAAGCGGAAGCGGCGGAAGCGGCGGAAGCGGTGGAAGCGGTGGAAGCGGCGGCGGAGGAGGCGAACGCTCGCGAGGCGACGCTCGCGAGCCGAGTCGCCGAGGCGAAGCGTCGAACGCTCTGGATCGGGGATTTGGCGTATTGGATGGACGAACAGTACGTGCTGTACGCGTTTTCGAGCGTGTACAAGACGGTGAATCACGTCAAGCTCATTCGGAATCGACAGACGGGCTTGCACGAGGGGTACGGATTCGTGGAGTTTGCGACGCGGGAGGACGCGGACTTCGCGTTGAAGACGTTTCCCGGGCACGCGATGCCGGGGACGATGCACGCTTACGTGTTGAATTGGGCGCAAGCGAAAACACCGAGATCGTCTGAAGATGGGGGATCGGCGCCATCGACGCCGAAGAAGCTTGCGAACGAGGGGAGCTCGAGAACCGTCTTGGCGCCCGTGAGCGAATCGGGATCGGACGTGAGCGAGATGGAGGGCGCTCACGACGGCGACGACGCTCAAGAGGGCGCAGAATTCAGCGTTTTTGTCGGTGATCTCGGACCAGATGTCACCGATGCAATGCTGACTGAACTATTTAAGGAAAAGTGCTCCACCGCGCACAACGCCCGCGTCGTCGTCGACTTGAAAACGCTCCGGAGCAAAGGTTATGGATTCATCGATTTCACGACCGAAAAAGATTACAACATCGCGATGAACGAAGTCGCAGGAGCACGATGTGGGATGTTTGATCGCGCGATTCGCGTTTGCAACGCGATCGAACGCAAACCAGATCCTGGGTTGACGGGTGGCTCTGCGGAGTATCACGATTTTGAAGATCTCGATCCGACGAACACGACAATTTTTGTGGGTAACTGGGACGCCAACGTCTCTGAAGACGAACTCCGAGACGTGTTCGAAGCGTTCGGTGAGGTGGCGTACGTGAAAGTCACCCCAAAGAAAGGATGTGGCTTCGTTCACTTCTTCTCGCGCCACGAGGCGGAACGAGCGCTGTCGGCGATTCACGGCACGAAAATCGGCGGCAAAACCGTCCGACTCAGCTGGGGTCGTCACAACGCTACGAAATGTGCGATATCTTCGCTCTATTCCAGCGCCCACTTCTCTCAGTACTACGTCGCAGATGCCGCTGGCGCGTTGTATGTCCCGACGTCGGCGCCGATGCCGATGGCGTCCATGGGCGCCATGATTCCAGGCATGCGGTTTCCGATGACGTCCGCGGCGTCGGTTTACTCCATGTACGGCGGTGCCCACGTCATGCCACCGCCGCCACCGATGTCCCTCTCGACATCGCCGATCCCTCCGAGATTTTAGACGCGAGAGGCGGCTTGTAAAAAATATTACGTTACAAAATAATCACGGCACCTGCGCCGCGACCCAAACCGTGGTGGCGAGCACGGCGAAGACGACCAATCCCAAAAACGGCGCGTACGCCAAATCGCCGACGAGCTCCGACTCCGCGTCCACGTACCCAGCCTCGACGTATTTACCCTTGACGTCCACGCTCTCCCCGAAAAATCCACCCTTCGTGCCTCCGACTTTGCGTCGCAGCGCCCCGTACTCCTCCGTGGACATCTTATCTCCCTTTTGCATGCTCTTCGCGCGCGCCAGCAATCCACGATCGGCGGAGATGTCTTCTTGGAAATCCAGCGCGCGCGTCACGCTGAAGATCGCCGCGCTCAGCCCCCCCTTCTCCTTCGCTTCGAATTCCGCCTTTCTCCGCGCGCGCTGCTTGCGAATGCGCGCGTAAGACTCGCTCATCGACTCTTGCGCGTTGTACTCGAAGTCGCGCACCTGCTGCTGCTTCGGCGGCGCCGGCGACGACGTTCGCTCGGCGCCGAAGCCGAAGCGGGACTTCTTCGCGGGCGTCGGCGGCGGCGGCGGCGATGATTTCTTGGCGCCAAAGCTAAAGCGCGACTTCTTGGGCGCTTGCGGCGGCGGCGGCGGCGGTGCCTTCTTCTTGAACAGCGCGTTGACGCCGGTGGACGCTTTACGAGCGCGCGCGCGCGGGCGCTGGAGCGCGGACGCGCCGTTCGCGGCGAACATGGCGTCGGCGAGTGACGACGAGGCGTGACGTCATTTCGGAGTTTTGGATAAAACGCGCGCGGACGACGGGATCGGGCGCGGTCGAGAACGCGCGCGCGGCGAAAACGCCGGGACAAAGCGAACGCACGATTAGGAGTTACAAATTAAGGCGAGAGCGCGCGGTGAAAGCGGACGACGACGGAGGACTCGTCGCGGCCGGATCGCGAGCGAGCGCTCGCGACGTGCGAGGCGGTTTTCTCGTCGGCGTACCCGAGTTGAGACGCGTACGAACCGTCTTCCTCGACGACGATGGAGAACCAAATACCCACGGGAAGTTGCGTCGCGTTGGTGGGAAGGGTGAAATCGGCGTCGACGCGCGCGACGACGTCGGCGGCGTCTCGCGGATACTCGGCGAATTTCGCCACCGCGCTGTTGCCGCCGCACGACGACGCCAACGAGCCGCCGTCGCAAAACGGTTCATCCATCGCTTCTCGCCACACGCGCACCGCACCACACCCGTCCGCGCGATGCTTCATGCGCACGCGAATCGGCGGATCGAGCGCGTCGTTCACGACGCAGTGCTGTACGATTTCTACGCCTTTTTGGTCCTCGTAACACGCGCTGTACCCGCCGCGCGCGCCCGCCTCCACGGCCACGCGCTCGATCGCGATCGCGTCGCGCTCGAAGCTCTCCACCGTCGACGCGTCGGCCTCGCATCCGACCACCGGAACGAACCGGGCGTCTTTGCAGTACAACTCCGTCCCGCTCGCGGCGTCCCGAACCGTCGTCGAGCACTGGCTCTGCCAATCCTTTATGTCCATCCCCCACTCGCGGAACGCGTCCGGAACCATCGACGACGGCAGACTCGAGGGTTCACCGCTGATCGGATCGAAGCTCGCGCAGTGTCCGATCCATTCGCCGCTGATTTCGCGCGCGAACGCGTCGACTTCGGCGGTGGTGGTGGTCGCGCGCGCGCGCGTCCGGTGGCGTCGGCGCGCGATGGCGCGCGCGGGCGCGCGCGCGGGCGCGCGGGAGATGGCGCGGGACATCGTTCGTCGGAGTCGCGCGGTCGAAGGTGGGCGCGCGTCGGCGCGGCGGCGTGTGAAGCGTTCTATCCATAGAGTTACAGAGCTACGACTTTGTCGGAGTCGCGACGGATTTGATGTTGGCGTACACGGATCCCGACGTGAGCGACCGGTGCGCGCCCTCGGCGCGTCTAGCGAGCCTGTTTTCGCCCGCGGCTTCGCATCGCTGACGAAGATCTTCGGCGAAGGCGGCGATGGCGGTGACTTCTTCGGCGTCGTCGTGCGTCGCGCTCGCGGCGACGACGGCGCAGAAACGAATCGCGCCGCGAATCGCGAGGGCGTGCCCGAGTCGACCGACGCGCTTGTCGGCGTCGTCAATGAGGTGGAGAAAGGCAGTGCGCAACACGGAGCGTCGCGGCAGTTTTGAGATGGCCTCGGCGAAGATGAGTTCAATTCGCTTTTGAGCGAACGGGCTCTCGGGGAACTCGCGAAGCGCGGCGAGCCAGAGTTCGCCGGCGAACATTTCGTCGTACACACGCTTCCAAGGATCGGGTGAGTCCGGTGGCGCTAAGGCCGACACGAGGTTTAATGCCGGTGCAGATGCGGTAAACGTGGCGATGAGCGTGGCGGTGAGACCTTCGCACACTTCGTCCCGCGATATTCCCCAGCCTTCCTCCGCCTCCTTTGCCTTTGTCGTCTTCGAGAGCGCGTTTTGGGGCGCCGCGAGAAGAAGCTTGACGTACGCTCTCGCGAGCTGGGCCAACATCGACGCGAGCTGCTCTCCAGGTCTAGAGTCGGGAATCGGCTTTTCAACGTGCGTCGAAGGCTTCTTACGACTCGTTTGCACGCGAATAAATTTGGCGTCTTGTTCGAGAACTTTTCTGGTGCACTCGATGACACTTTTTATGCCGCGAGAGAGCGCTAACGCGTCCGCCTTACGATCAGCGAGCAGCTTTAAAGATGAACACTCGGCAAGTAAGGTGCCTGCGGGCCACTTTGACGCCGAAGAAAGCGCGGCTGCGATCGCCGAAGCGGCGACGCTCGCGTACTCGGCTTCACGCGAGGATGACTTCTGAGTGTCTGTCTCTTCAGTCGCCGGTGCGCTCATGGCCTCTTTCGCCGCGCCGAGCGCTGACTTCAACAACCTTCGTGCGTCGCTCGCCACGCGCGCATGAAGCTCGAAAGGTAAATTTCGTCGCACCCGATCCGCCGCCGCGAACGCCGCCGCGTCAGCGGCGACGCCGCACGCTGCTCTCGTCGCGGCGCTTGATCCCCCAGTCGCGGCTGCTCCGCCTCGGCTCGTGTTGGCACCTGAAAGTGCCGCAACCGCGGCGGCGGCGCGTGCACCGGCGTCGTCGGCGGCGGTGCTTGCTACAGAAGATATGACATCTCTCGTCACCGACATTGCAGATCGCTCGACTGCACGCTCAAACTCTGGTGTCCAAGCTTCTTCGATGACAGAACTCGCATGGGAAACGAACGACGTTCCGTTCCGTTTCGCCGACTCGGCATACTTCATCGCTGCCTGCGTCGCCGCTGCACTCACAACCTCTTGCGCGCTCTCTACCGCGCTTGCGGTGATCGCCGCGGTGGCGTCATCGACAGCAGCGAGCGTTGCGGCGTCCACGGCAAAGTCGACGAGACGGCGCAGACCTGGAACGTTCTGCAAGAAAGCACGCTGCAGTGCATGTTTAATTTCAGTCGAGGAAGATTTCAAATCCATCGACGGCATTGTTGCGAGTGCACTCTCCGCGTTTGGCGAAGTCACGCCAAAGGTTGGCGAAAGCGTGTTTTTGGCTTCAAAGACGCCGCCAAAGTCTTGTGCTTGCGTCGACTTGCTCACAGAAGTTGGTTCTACGCGCTGTGGCTGCGCTTGCATTCGACGAGGCACATTCGCCGGTTGCGATGGCGTCTGCATCAACGAACGAGGTGCTTCCTTTGTGAGTTGTTCTTTCTCTTCGACGAGCGCTTGCGCGATGGCACCTCGTTGTTTCAAAGTTCGCACCGCACGGTCGACGCTTGGGCACACAGTTTCGACGTAGCGACGATCTACGCCTACACGACTCAAGTCTGGCGCAGTTTGTGTTTCGATCCTCGAGTCCGACTCGGAGGGCGAATCTGGTACTTCTTGAGAATTCGCCGTGGCGCTAGCGTTCGCCGAAGCCGATGGAACCCATTCCCTGCCCCAATTGTCAATCGCTAAAGGATCTTCGTACGATTGCATAATCTCCTTGCTCGTCGTAGGCAACGCATCCATCACCGCGAGCGGCGGTGGCGGTAGACCCATCACGTTGTTGGAGGTCCAAGTCGAGGCTTGCACTGTCGTAATCGGCGCATTCACCGACAAACCATTTGCTAAAATGGATCGCAAACACATGCGCGATGAATTGAACTCGCCTTTTACAGCGAACGGATCTAAGCTTGGTGATGCCGCGATTGCACGCAAATACGCCAGTGCTTCGGCGTAGTGCGCGATATCGAGCGAATCTGCGTCCCACATCAGGAAGCGCAAAAACGCGAGCACCCACGGCGCGCTCACGACGAGCTCTCCACGTCTTCCGGCTCGCCGAAGCGTCGACGTCAAATCAATACCTTGCAGTGCCATATTATTTGACGCCACACGCGCAGAAGTCGCGCCTGAAGCGAATCCAAAAGTGAGTAAACCCAAGAAAGAGCCCATCGCGTGTGCAGCCAACATGCGTTCCGTTTGCCCAGCGTTCGATGAACTCGCCGGAGACTGCGCGGCGTCTTCACTCGGGTGCGCATTCGGGTCAAGAACATGTAACGCTGCGACAAGCGAGCGTTGAAGTGCGACGCAAAACTTGTGCGAATCCGTCGTTTCGATGAATCGCACGAAGGGCTGTTGCGCAGGCGGGAACAAGCACACAAATGACGGCCACGTGTGCGTCACTTCAGCGCCAAACCCGTTGGTCTGCGTCACTCCGTTCGTGGATTTTTCTCCACCTCCTCGACCAAGAGTACGTCCACGTCCTCCTCGGCCACCTCTACCATCGACTCGCGCGCCCGCGCCGCTCCTACCTCCTTGCGGCGCTTGCGTCGCCGCGTTACTTCCTACTATGCGCTCGTGTAGGCGTGATAAGCGCGCCGGCGTGATGCTGTTTCCAAGCTCTTCGTCTACTTCGCCTACCGCACTGCTTTGTGACAGACGGGCGACGAATAAATCGGCAAGCCACCGCATATTTGCCGGATGCGTGTTCGCGATGAGCGTTCGAGCGCGGCTTGCGATGGACGCATCTTGACCTAAACCCACCGATCGGCTCGCCGACGCGCGTAAGAGCGCATAGAACGCATCTCGAGTGCGTTCACGGTTGTGTTCTATCGCCTGATTTTCCGTCAGTGGAATCGCACGACCTGGTCTGGCGTTTGCGCGACCCCGTCGCTCGTCCGCCTTGGCCAAAGCGTCGAGCAAGTCGAATCCATACAGCTTGCTTCCCACGCGACCGTCTACTTGATACGCCCGCTCGCACTCGCCCGAAGCGACACGCACGGCACCCAACTCACGGACTATTTCCCTATGTAACGCACTAGCGTGCGAAGCTAAAACGTTGGACTCGGCGAGCGCTTCGAGCGCGCCTTCGCCGAGCGCGCACGCGAGCGCCGGCACGAGCGAAAGCACTTTTGAAGCGTACGCATGCGCCTCGCGTCCAGTACGCATGACGAGCTTTGCACTACCCTCGATCGTTTCGACGACCAAGTCTGAGGGCGCGCCCAAGAGCGCACACAACCACGCGAGCTCCGGAGACTGATCGAGCGGAAATCCCGCGCGCAGCGCCGCCGCGTGCAGCGTCGCCAACATCGCCAAGGGCGTCGGCAACTCTATCGGCTCCATCGGTCTCGGCTCGTTCACATACAATCGTTCCAGCGTCAGCGCCGTCGCAGTCGCCGCCGCGCGTTTCATCATGGACGACGGCGACGCGGATAAACTACTCGGCTTGCTCGCCGGCGTCGCCGCGCCCGACGCCGTAAACGACGACGACAAATCCCCATCCACTGGTCTCGAAACCATCGTCGGCGCGATTCGTCGCGCACCTCCCATCGGCGACGCACAGTGCGTCACTTGCGCGTGAAATCCGTTCCCCACGGGCGGTCTCGCTCCGTTCGTCCCGTTCGTCTCCACCGGCGTCGGCGCCACTCGCCTCGGCTTTCCGTCCCCGCTCGCCGTGCCGTCCAACGCCATCGCCAGGTTCCTTCGCGCCCCCGACGCGAGCGACGGAAATTCACTTTCATCCGCGATCGACAACCGGCTCGTCGTCTTACCGCCGTGCCGCATCGCGTCCGCGGACTCGGCTGAGTCGTCGCCGCGCGCGCCGTCGAGCGTCGTCGCCGCCGCCGTTCCCGCGTTCGCGCGCGTCGTCGTCCGCGCCGTCGCGCGCTCGAGCGCCTTGACGCGATGCGTGACGTTTGCGGCGACCGAGCGCGCGCACTCGAGGACGCGCAGGGCGAGCGCGGCGCGCGCGCGACGGTCGATCGTCGACAGAATCCGTTGCCGCTCGAGGATTTCAATCATCGTTCGGTAATCCGCCTCGCTCGTGCTCGCGTCGGCGTCGTTCGGCGGCGCGCACGCGCGCGCGACGGTCGAGGCGTCCATAGACTCCATCGCGACCGCGCGGCGCGCGACGAGGTGTGCGGGCGGCGCGCTCTGGTGGGTTCGCGTGAATCGGGCGGCGGCGCGCGACGTCGTAGAAGGCGCGACGTCGAAGATTCGCGCGTGCTCGCGGTGTTTGGGACATCTAGTGGAATTGGGACATCTAATGGTGTTAATCGCTAAGACGGTGGCGTCAGGGCAGCGCGACGCGCAGACCGACGGGGCAGTGGTCGCTGCCGAGCACGTCGGGCAGCGCGTACGCGTCGACGATGGAGTCCGCCAGGCGCCGACTCGCGAGAATGTAATCGAGACGCCAACCGCGATTTTTTTCGCGCGCGCCGGCGCGATAGCTCCAATACGTAAACGCACGCGCGTCGGGTCGATGCGCGCGAAATGTGTCGACCAAATCGCACTCTTCGAGCAGCCGCGTCATCGCCGCGCGTTCCTCGGGCGTAAATCCCGCGGATTTGCTGTTTTCGGCGTGCCTACCCCACAAATCGATTTCTTCGTGCGCGACGTTCAAGTCACCGCAATAAATCACCGCTTTACCTCGCGATTCCAACGCGCGCACGTGCTCGCGAATCGCGCGTTCCCAAACCTCCACGCGCTCGGGCAAACGCTTTAAATCCGCGCCCGAGTTCGGCACGTACGCGTTGACGACGAAACACGAATCCAACTCCGCCGTCAGCACGCGTCCCTCGTCGTCAAACCCGCCAGCGCTCAACCGCGTCGCCTCGACGCGTTTCATCTTCGCCCAATCGCCGTCTCGGATGAACATCGCCGTGCCCGAATACCCCTTGCGCGCGGTGGACGTCGCGTACTCGCGCGTCCCGTACTCGCGCAAAAACTTCGGCGCCTCTCCCTCGCCGTCCACCGCGCCGCGTCCATCCGCGCCGAGTTTCGTCTCTTGCAGCACCAGCACGTCGGCGTCGGTGCGTCGCGCGAGCTCATCGAGCGCGCGCGGCGCCTTTTTGAGCAACGACCGCAGCCCGTTGACGTTCCACGAGACGACGGACAGCGTCGTCGCGGGCGACGACGAGGACGCGGCGCGCGGCGCGCGCGCCTTCGCGCGTCTTCGCGCGTCGCGCGCGAGCGCCGCGAGCGCCGGTCGCGCGACGCGCGCGGCCATCGCTCGGCGCGCGTCGACGTGACGATTCGGCGGCGACGATTCGGCCCTCGCGTCGTCGCGCGGCGCGCGAAGCCGCGCGCGCGCGAAGAGCGCGACGACGCGAAGACAAAAAATACGCAGCGTTCGACGTCACGAGGCGGCTCGCGCCGCCCCGTCGTCGCGGACGCGGTCCCGCGACCGCGCGCGTCGCGTCGTCGCGCTGGAACTCGACCGCGCGTGCCGCGTTCGCCGCGCGCGACCGACCGGTGACGCCGCGCGCGATTCGGCGGCTCGACGAGACGAACGCCGCGGGGCGTTCGGCGTCCGCGCGCGCGCCGTGCGCGCGCCGACGCGGTCGAGCGACCGAGACGCGCGGCGAAACGTGTCGTCGTCACGGGTGACGATTCGGGTCGGACGCGCGCGCGCGCGAGGGCGACGGTCGCGACGCGCGAGCGATCGTCGGCGTCGCGCGACGTCCCGAACGGCGCACCGCGTCGTGCGACGACGTTCGATCGTCGCGATCGTTCGTCGCGCCGCGGGAACTCGGGATCGGGACGCGCGCGCGTCCGCGCGACGATTCGTCTCGCGCGTCCGTCGTCTCGCGCGCGTTCGCGACGCGGTTCGAGCGCGGTTCGAGCGCGCGACGATCGCGACGCCCCGTCGACGATTTCAATGCGCGATCGTTCGCGCACCTCGGCCCTCGCGACTGTGTTCGGTGAGTCGGTCGCGTCGCGCGCGCGTCGTCTCGACGCGCGGCGCGCGCGGCGCTCGCTTCGCCTCGCGTCGCGCGACGCCCCGGACGCGACGCGGCGACGTCGGACGTTTGTCCGCGGAGCGCCGCCCGGCGCGCGCTCCGCGCGCGATTCGACGGCGGTAAACGTCCCGCGAAACCCGCTCGTGGTCGTGGTCGAACCGACTTCGCGCCTCCGTCGTCGCCCGCGGTCGCCCGCGGGCGTGTATTAGGGTTTAGGGATCCAGCACCGTCGCGGCACCGGCCGGTCGCCGCCGCGTCCGTGGGTCGCGCGTCGCGATCGCGCGCGCGTATTGCGCGCGCGAACAGCGCCATCATCGGCGCATCGCGCGCGAACGCGCGCGCGCGCGACGCGACCGCGAGGGCGGTCGAGACGCGTGGTAAACAGTGTCGAGGAAATTCCCCTCGCGCGACGCGCGCGCGACGACGGATTTCGTGTTACGGGTTCGCGGTCGCGCGGCGCGCGCGCGACCGCGCGCGCGCGCGCGACGCGCGCGATCGCGACGGCGTCGATCGACGGCGCGCGCGATCGCGACGACGCGGACGTCGACGCGCGCGCGCGCGCCCCGTCCGCGATCCGGGCACCGTCGATTCAAAATCGCGCCCGCCGTCGCGTTCGACCGACGACGACGCGCGACGCGACGCGCGAACGACGCGCGAGCGCGCGAAAACGACGAACGCGAGCGATGGTTTAACGATAAAAAACGCCGCGCGCGGCGTTACAAGTCTTACAATCCGACGCGATCGGTGTCGCCCATCAGCGGCGTGGGGTCGCGACCCAAAATCTCCCCCGTCGCGCCCGCCCACTCAGTCGTCCCGAGCGAGTACCCCCAATCGCTCTGCGTCTCGATCTCCACGTCCCCGACCGGTCGCGCCATGCACAGCAACACCATCCCCGCCTCGATCTCGTCCTCGCCGAGCGTGAACTCGAGGTCGGCGATGTCGCTCTGATCGACGTCGCCCGACGCGACGCGCGCCACGCACGCGCCGCAGATGCCTCCGCGGCACGTGAACGGAATCTCGATCCCCGCCTCGAGGCCGGCGTCGAGGATGTACTGATTCGATCCGCACTCGACGTCGACGCGCGAGCCGCCGGCGCCGAGGAAGGTGACCGTCACGACGTCGCCGCGGTCGTCCAAGTCCTCGGCGAGGCGGCGCTTCGACAGGTCGATGGCGTCGCGCGCCGTCTTATCCTTTTTTTGTCCGAAGAACGCGCGCGTCGCCGTCGCGCGTCGCGGCGCGCGTCGAGCGCGTCGTCCGTCGTCGCGTCGCGGTCGCGCGAGCGCGCGCGCGACGCGCGCGACGCGCATGGCGTCGCGAAGTGCCGTCGAGCGGGACGCCTTATCCGCACTCGACGACCGACGCGCGAGGGCGCGACGCGCGCGCCATGCTCGACGGCGTCGTCGCGGCGTGGGACGACGTCGTGCGCGCGACGTCGGTCGCGATCGCGATGCCGCGCGGATCGACGCGGTTTCTGCTCGCGCTCGCGCTCGCGCCGGCGATCGGGCTCGGGTTCCCGGCGCTCGATCGCGCGCTTCGCGTCGCGGGCGTCGAGCGCGACGACGCGCGCGCGCGCGCGAGGTCGGCGTACGCGCTGGTGACGGGGACGATGCTGAGCGCGGCGGCGTTCGGGCGCGCGACGGTGGTGTGCGCGCACTTCGGGGCGTGCGCGTACGCGACGATGCTGGCGACGCGGCGGCGGTGCGGATACGTCGTCTTCGCGGGGTCGTTCGCGTATCTGATGCGGTATCACTTCGTCGCGGACACGGCGACGGCGTGGAAGAGCGGTGAGGTGGACATCAGCGGGCTGTTGATGGTGCTGGTGCTGAAGGTGACGGCGTGCGCGTTGAATTATCAAGACGCGGCGACGACGAAGGCGAGCGAGATGAGCGAGTTTCAAAATCGACGGCATCTGAAGCGGTTGCCGAGCGCGCTGGATTACGCGAGCTGGTTGATGTTTCCGTGCACGCTCGTGAGCGGGCCGGCGATCGAGTTTAGGGATTACTCGGATTGGTTGCGCGATCGAGGGGTGTACGCGCGAGGGACGCCGAATCGCGTCGCGCCGGCGACGCGCAAGCTTCTCGGCGCGATCGCGTGCTTGGGGATCTACCAGGCGGTCGCGATGAGGTATACGATAGAAAATACGTACTTGAACCCGAGCTGGGCGCAGTACTCGCTCGCCGAGCGCATTTGGCACGTGTACGTGTACGGTCAAGGTAATCGCGCCAAGTATTACTTCGTGTGGATGATGGCGGATTTCGCCGCCACCGTCTCGGGACTTGGCTTTAGCGGGTACGACGCCATGGGTAAGGCGCGTTGGGACACGGCAGCAAATATATACCCGATCGGCGTGGAGAAGTCGGTGACGTTGAACGCCATTCCGTTGTCGTGGAACGTGAAAACTGGATTGTGGTTGCGCCACTACGTGTACGATCGGGTGACGCCCAAGGGTAAGAAGCCCGGTTTGTTGCAGATTTTGATCACGCAAATCGTCTCGGGCGTGTGGCACGGACTGCACGCCGGTTATTGGCTGTTCTTCGTCTCCTCCGCGTTCGCCGTCAACGCCGGTCGTTTGATGTACCGATGGAAGCAAACGCGCGTGCCGGAGAAGTATCGCGTCCTCGTCGACGTCCCTCTCTGGGCGTTTACGCACGTCGCGCTCAACTACATGTGCGCCGCTTTCATCTTGGTCGATTTGAAGCAATGCATACAATCGTGGTCATCGATGCACTACTTCGGCCACGTCGGCATCGCCGTCTTGCTCGTCTTCGGCGCCGTCTTCGCGCCGAGGCGCTCGTCCAAGCCCAAATCGGCGTAATCGACGCGCCGCGCGCTTAGCACTCCGCGCATCGCGCGCATCGCGCGACTTTTAAGGAATCAATCTCACCCGAACGATCGAAGCGTCTCGCGTCTCCGTCTCGCGTCTCCGTCTCGCGTCTCGCGTCTCGCGCGTCCCGTCCCGTCCCCGCGTCCTCACACTCCGCCGCGTCCATCATGAGCGCGCCTCCGCGCACGTTCTTCGCCCGCGTCGGCGCGCTCAAGCTCAAGGAGCTCCCCGAGTTCGTCGTGAAGACCGCGCGCGAGTACGACTACGCCGGCCGCGCGGCGACGTTCGCGAGGGAGTACAACGCAAAGTACATTCAAACCGGATCCGTGGCGCCGCTCTGGCACTTCATGGGCGGCGTCTTCGGCGTCGCCTACGTCACGGTGTGGCCCACGGAGTACAGGCACATGATGGCCGAGCGTCGGGGCGGACATCACTAGCGGACGAGCGATAGCGGCGACGAAGACGGCGATCTCGCGAGGGCGAGGATAAAGCGGCGCGGCTCGGGCGACGCGCGCAGACGCGAGACGCGAGACGCGACGAGGTCGACGAGACGAGACGACGTGTAAAAACAAAACAAAGAATTCATGAATTTATCGCGCGGTTCAGCGCCGCGTCGACGGCGCGATCGAACGCGGCGTTGGTCCAGTCGACGCGCGCGTCGTCGAAGTGGTCGTCGAAGTCGCGCGCCGCCAACGCGTCCGGGTCCGCGTCGTCCAGCGTCCGTCGCACGAGCTCGCGCACGACGCCTAAATCTTCATC
>Ga0181560_10000909_pt1 | contig 27556 bp, 24 predicted proteins | sample 011ome_20_FD_133751 | JGI IMG/M metagenome (GOLD analysis project Ga0181560, IMG submission 133751) | Coastal salt marsh microbial communities from the Groves Creek Marsh, Skidaway Island, Georgia - 011509CT metaG (megahit assembly) | ecosystem: Environmental > Aquatic > Marine > Intertidal...
AGGCGCCGAGGGCGGGTATTGAAAGGGAGGGGTGGGCGGAGAGATGCGACGGGCAAAGTCCTTAAGGATCGGCGTCCACATCGCCAACGCGGTCGTATGGGGACCAGTGTATAGAACGCACCTCAGATCCGTCTCTCTCCTTCGCCCCTCCTCCTCCCGTCGCCGCCGTCGCCGTCGCCGCCGTCGCCGTCGCCGTCGCCGCCTTCGCCTTCGCCGTCGCCGTCGCCGCTATCCCCTCCACGCGCGGGCATCGCTCCCCCGACACGAGCGGCGTGAACCCGCGTCGAAGCAGCAGCGCGCAGTACGTCTCCGCGGTCATCAGGACGTTCCCGAGCTTCGCGGGCGCGAGGGTCCGCGGGCGACCGCGCGTCTCCGCGGCCGTCGACGTCTTCGCGCGCTTCGTCTTCTCCCGCGCCGTCGCCGTCGCCGTCGCCGTCGCGGCGTTCGCGGCGGCGGCGTCGGACCGCTTCGAGCCCGACTTCGCGGCGGGCGCGACGGGCCGCGAGGGAGGCGCGAGGCCGCCGAGGTCGGACGACGACCGATGCGTCGGATCGCCGCCTCCGCGACCGATGCCCGCCCCGCCGCCGCCGGCGTTCACCCCGGTGGACATCCCGCGCGTGACACCGCTCCGTACCATGCTGCCCCCTCCCTTCGTCTTCGCGGGCATGCGACGGGGGGGGGTCGCCGCGCTCGTGCCCCGCCGCGGCGCGGTCGGCGACTATGACGGGACCGTCCATGAGTCGGATTCAGTTTTTCTGTTCGCGCGCGAATCGCGCGACGAGCGTTTATTTCTTCTCGGACGCCGCGACACTCGTCGCCGCCCCCGCGCGCACGCCGCGCGCCGCGATGTCCACGACGAACCGCCTGAACGTCGTCCCGACCGTGACCGTCCTCGCGGTCGTCGTGGCTCGGCTCACCGCGGCGCGGCGAGGCCAAAAGCTCCTGAAGCGCAAGTCCGACGCGCTCGCCCTCCGACGCCGACAGATCCTACGACGCGTCGGAGACGTCCAGCGCGAGATGGTCGCCGCGACGAGGGACGCGCACTTCGCGCTGACGAGGGCGAAGTACGCCGCGGGGGAGAAGATCACGTCCGTGATCCTCGTCGCGACGGACCGAGCGAGCGCGCGCGTGCGCGTTCGCGCGGAGAACATCGCGGGGGTCGAGGTCCGCGCGTTGGACGAGTTTCACAAAGACGTCCGACGCCGCGGCGGCGCCGATCTCATCGGCCTCGAGCGCGGCGGCCTCGAGCTCGCGCGCGCTCGCGTCAAGTTCTCGCGCGCGCTGAGCCTCTCGATCGAGCTCGCGTCGCTTCGCGCCGCGTTCGCGACGATCGACGCCGCGATCGACGCGACGAACCGCAGGGTCAACGCGTTGGAACGTGTCGTCGCGCCGAGGCTTGAGAGCACGGAGGCGTACGTGCGGGGGGAGCTTGACGAGTTGGAGCGCGAGGAGTTTTACCGGCTGAAGATGGTGAAAGCGAAGAAGAAGAGGGAGGAAGAGCGAGTGGGGGCGGGGCGGAGAGAGAGAGAGCGGCGGCCGCCGGGGGGGGAGGAGGAGGAGGACGGCGGCCGCGGTGAGCGCTTTTAAACCGAGAACAGCAGAACGACTGCGTGGAAGAAATCGAGGCTCCGCTCCGCTCGCCCTCTGCTCTTCTTTCAAACGCCCCCGCGCGCGCCGCCCGCCGCCGCCCGCTCTTCCGGCTCCGTCGTTCGCTCGCTCGTCATGCCCAAGGCGTACGTGGTCGAGAGAGCCCCGAACGCGCGCGCGTCGTGCAAGGGCGTCTGCGGGATGAAGTTCGAGAAGGACGTCCTGCGCTTCGGCGTCGTGTGCGGGAAGAGCGGCAAGCGCCAGAGCCCGGCGTGGACGCACCTCTCGTGCGCGCCCGCCGCGACGTTCGACGCCGCGATCGCGACGTGCGGCGACCTGGGTTCGATCCCCGGCGTGAAAGAGCTCGAGATCGAGGACACGATGCGGCGCGCGCGCGAAAACGCGAGGAAGCGCGAGGAGCGGCTCGCGGCGAGAAGGAGCCCGCCCGCGTGAGGCGCGAGGCGAGAGAGACGACTCAAGTGGACAGGACGGGACTTGAAGAGAAAAGACGGAAGGACGAAAGAAGGGTTTCGACGGAAGAAGAGAGAAGATGGACGACGACGACGACGACGACGCGAAGACGTCACGAGCGCGCAGCGCGCGAACGACGCGCGCGATGAACGACCGCAGTACGTGTACGCATAAACATACGCATCACCAGTCTACGAGCACCAATCTATCAGCGCCTCGCACGCTTTGCACGCGTCTACGGCGAGAGACGCGTCCTTCGAGCCCCGTAACCTTCTCCTCTCCGCGCCCGCGTCCGCGAAGTTGACTCGCCTCTCGGCCACCACGCCCATCGCGGCCTCGACGTCCGCGCACGCGGCCTGGACTCTGTTGAACAGCCGCCGCGGCATCGCGGGCATCATGCGTTTGAGGACCGCCGCCGTCGGAGACGCGGCGTTTTCTTTCTTCGCGTCGTCGTCCTTCTCGAAGTGAAAATGCAAGCTCACGCCGCCGCCGGCGGCAGCCTTCTTCCCATCGCCCGAATCGATCGGCGCGCTCCCGGTCTCGACGACGATCTCCAAGATCTCCCTCATCAGCGCGTGCGCGCCCGCGGACGCCTTCTCCGGCCACGACTCGATCCCGCTCGAAATCCGTCTGAGGGTCGTTCCATACGAAGCGAAGTCGGGGTGGAGTTGAAAGGCGTCAGAAGCGGAGTTGAAAGGCAGGCGTCGAGGGCGGGGATTGAAAGCGAGGGAATGGGCGTAGAGAGACGCCGGGAAAAGTCCTTAAGGATCGGCGTTCACCACGCCGACGCGGTCGTATGGGAACCAGTGTAAATATGAACGCACCTCAACTGCCGCGCCCAATCCGACGGCAGCACCGTCGGGATTCGATCCGGGTGCGGCGGCTCCGGGCCGCCGAGCGTCCGCTCGCGCCGCGCGTTCTCCTCTCTCCGGACCACGATCGCGGCCACGATCGCGGCGTCCTTGCACAGCTCGCGCGGTCGGCGACCGGAGAGGTCGGGCGCGTCGAACGGCGGCGTCGGCGACGGCTTCGCGCGCGCGAACCGCGGCGGCGGCGGCGGCGGCGGCGCGCGGCGAAACAATGCTGGTGGAGTTGAAAGGCGTCAGAAGCTGAGTTGAATGGCGTCGTGGGCGGGGATTGAAAGCGAGGGGTGAGCGGAGATACACGCCGGGAGAGAAAGCCCTTAAGGATCGGCGTTCACCACGCCGACGCGGTCGTATGGGAACCAGTGTAAATATGAACGCACCTTCCAACGCGCGCGCGAACGTTTTTCGCCGCTCGTCGTTCCCTCCCGCGCCCAAACACAGGTGATGAAACGCGTTCCGCCCCATGTCGTCCACGCGTCCGCTCCGCGCGCCGTGCGTCAGAAGCAGCTCGACGACGTCGAGATGCCCGCCGAGACACGCGCGGTGCAGCGGCGTCGCGCCGCCGCCGTCGCCGGCGTCGACGGCGGCGCCGCGACGCAACAACACGCCGACGCATTCCGCGTGACCGTTGGCGGACGCGAGCGCCAGCGGCGTCATCATCGCGTGGTCGCGCTGGTCGACGGCCTCGCCGTTCTCGACGCGCGCGCGAACGGCGTCCGCGTCGCCGCGCGAGGCGTCTTCGTGGATGTTCCCGCCGCGCGCGGCGCCGCCGGCGCCTTCGAACACGCGGCCGCCGCGCCAGTAGTACCCGGGAGGCGTAGCGTCTTCCCCGCGCGGCATCTCGCCCTTATTCGCCGCGCTAGCGCTGCTATCGTCCTTCTTTTTCTTCTCCGCGTCGCGGCGTCCTATGCGCGCCGCGCACGCGCACTTCTCGCGCCTTCTCCCGCACGCGCACACGCCGCCGCCCCCGCTCGCATGAAAATCCTTCATCTCCGGCGGGGGGTACTCGAACGGCGCCTCGTACGGCGGCGGTTTCGCCGCGCCCTTAACGCACAGCTTCCCGCCGTTTCGTCGGTTCTCGTCGTCGGGGACCCCGAACGGTTTCGGTTTCGGCGTCGCGTCCGACAAGAGCGCGATGAGCGGCGACAGCTGCGTCTTCCACGACACGTCCAACGCGGTGCGTCCTCGCGCGTCCTTCGCGGAGGCGTCCGCGCCGCGCCGTAACAGCGCGCGCGCGAGCGTCACGTGCCCGCGCTCGCTCGCGACGTGCAGCGGCGTCGAACCGAGCTCATCTCTCGCGTTCACGTCGCACCCGCCGCGACGTAACGCGTCGATCGTGGCGGTTATCACCGCGCGGCGTTCGACGGCTTCGGCGCGCTTATCGCCCTCGTCCTCCTCAGGGTCGTTCCATACGAGCGAAAGTCGGGGTGGAGTTGAAAGGCGTCAGTTGGAGTTGAAAGGCGCCGAGGGCGGGTATTCAAAGGGAGGGGCGGGCGGAGAGACACGCCGGCGAAAGTCCTTAAGGATCGGCGTCCACATCGCCAACGCGGTCGTATGGGGACCAGTGTATAGAACGCACCTCCTCGCCGACGCCGCCGCCGGCGTTGAGCATCGCCGCGTGGTGCAGCGCCGTGCGTTCGTTTATGTCCCTCGCGTTCGGCGCCGCGCCGCCGTCGAATAACGCCGCGACGACGTCGACGTGCCTGCGGAGAGAAGTGCGAGGGAAGAAGGGGGACCGAGGAGGGTGAGTCGATTCGTTCGTTCGTTCGTTCTTCCCGGACTGTGAGTTATCATTTTTGTCCTTCTCGCGAGAAAAAGCCGTTACGAATCCATCCGACGTCCGAGAGGCGCGCACCCCTCCGCGGCGGCGAGCATGAGACACGTCTGCGCTAAGAAATCGCCCTGGTCCGGATGCTCCCCCCGCGAGAGCCTCCGCGCGACCGCGCTCGCGTCGCCCGCCTTCGCGGCGTCGTGCATCGTCCGCCCGCGCGTCCCCCCCGCGGCGAACTCCACCGCGCCTCCGACCCAGAATCTGCGCCCCGCGCCCGCTCCCGGGATCGCGTCCGCGCCGCGGCCGCACAGACCGAGCTTCGCCTTCGCCTCGAGCTCCCAGCGCTTCTCGACCGCTCGGCGGCGGTCGTAGTCCGCGAACGGCGCGAGCGATTCCAGCGACGGGACCGCCGCGTCCTCGCGCCCGAGCCTCGCGCCGAGGTGCTCCGCTTCCGCGGGATGCCGCGGAGGCGTCGGCGCGTCCGACGAGCGCGTCGCGCGTCGTCGTCGTCGTATCGGGCCCTCCCCGACCTCGTCCTCCCCGGGCGGGCACGAGCACAGGCCGACGCTTCGGCCGCACGTCGCGCAACTCATCGTTCCCGTCGTCGCGCGTCTCGAGAACTGGTGTTCGACCGAGATGCTCGCGGCTACAGATCACCGACCGAAGACCGAGGAATCCTGTCTCTTCCCTTACTGTTTGCTCATACGCGAGTACGATGAAACAGTACTACATACAGGGCGTTGGCGCGCGGCGCGCATCACACTTTCACCTCGCAAGCGACAAAAGCCGTAGCCGCTGCCTTCGCTCGCCCTTTACCGACGACACCGGGTGCCGCGTTAGCTCGCTCGGACACGATGGTGCGTCTCTCGAACACGCTCGCCGCCGCCGCGCGCGCGCGCGTCGCGCGCGCGCGGCGCCGTCGCGCCGCCGCGGCGTCGTTTCCGTCGCGAAATCTCGCGCATCGCGCGCGCTTAGGGTTTTTCTCCGCGGACGCGTCGACCGGGAACGCGACGCGCGACGCCCCGCGCGTCGATTCCGACGCGATGTCTCGCGCCGTCGTCGTCGTCGAGGCCCTCCTCGACGCGACGCGACGCGCGGCGTCGCGGAATCGACGACGACGTCGCATCGCGCGCGCGATCCCCTCGCGGCGGGGATTCATCCCATCCTTCGTTTGACCTGAGCCTCGCTCGCGAGGCTCGCGTCGCCCGTCGTCGTCCCGCGCGCGCGTCTCCCTCCCTCCGTCCGTCGACCCCTTCCCCCTCGCTGACCCTCCCCGCCCCCTTCCCCTCCCGTCCGCAGCCGAAGCAAATCCACGAGATCAAGGACTTCCTCCTCACCGCGCGCCGCAAGGACGCGAAGAGCGTGAAGATCAAGAAGACGGGCGGAAAGACGAAGTTCAAGGTTCGGTGCAGCAAGTACCTGTACACGCTCGTCGTGTCGGACGGCGACAAGGCGGACAAGCTGAAGCAGTCCCTTCCCCCCGGGCTCCAGGTCCAGGCGATCTAAGCGATCCGTTTGGTCGGGACGACCGTGGATCGCGTTGGACGGCGGAGTGATGTTGCAACAGTGGGGTTTGGACGGAACGGAGCGCGCGCGGATGGAGGGATTCGCGTCGCGCCGGTAGTCGGCCGCGCCTCGGCGGTCTACTAGAGACCGCCGAGGCTCCGTCGGCGGAGGGCGCGCGCGTCGGCGGGTTTCGCGCGCGCGCGACGTTCTTGGAGGGTGTTTTTTTTTTCGCGTTGTGAGAGATGATTAACCTTTACGCGCTGATGAGACGCGTCTCGTCTCGCCTTTCGCCTCTCTCCCGCGCGCTCGAACGCGAACGTGTTTTCTCAACAACACTCTGCGGCGTGTCAAATCTATTTCGCGCGTCGTCGATCAGTGTCGCGACGCGCGCGGTCTGACGTCGTCCACGATGGGCGGCGGCGACGTGTGGAACGCCCTGCGCGGGCAGGTCGTGCACACGGGGAAGCACGCGGAGGTGTGGGAGAACATGGACAAGTTCGACCGCGGCCGACGCGAGGCCGCGGACGCGGCCGCGCGAGGAGGAGGAGATCGAGGATCCGATCGAGGAGGAAGAGAGGGAGGAGGACCCGCATCCGCCGATGGGAACGTCGGCGGGTACAGGAAAGTCCGCGGCCCGGACGGGCAGATGATGTCCGGGGCGCAGATGAGGAACGCGCGGAACGCGGAGGGGACCGTCGACTGGAAGTGCGTCGCGTCGCGCTCGCTCGCCCGCCCCCATGTTTCCGACGCGTCGTCGCGATTCTTCGTTCGTTCGCGTCGGATCTCGTCTCGTCACCGTCGCCATCCTTCCGTCCTTCGCGCCCGCGCCCTCCGTCCGCTCCCTCGCGTCTCGACGTCCGATCGCTCCCGTCGACGCCCCTCCGCGCCGCGATCTGACCGCCGGCGTCGTCTCGTCTCGTCTCGTCTCGTCTCGTCGCGTCGCGTCGCGTCGCCGCAGGGAAAAGTTCAGCAACGACACGCGCTTCTCGAGCGCGATCGGGTCGACGCGCTCGAAGAAGGACAAAGTCGTGGACATCGACAAGATGGCCGCGGCGGCGAAGGCGTACGCCGCGGCGCAGCGCGCGAAGGCGGAGGCGGAGGGATGCGGCGGCGGGGACGGCGGCGAGGACGCCGGCGGTCGCGGCGACGTCGCCGCGGGCGAGAAGAGGAAGAGGGACGGCGGCGACGACGGACGCGAGCGCGCGACGATCATGACGACGACGAATTCGACGATTTTGACGGACGCCTCGGGCGCGACGGAGGACCGACCGCCGTTCGCGCTCAAGCCGGACGACCCCGCGCTCCTGAAGCGCGTGCAGAAGGTGGCGGAGTTCGTCGTGAAGAATGGTAAGAAGTTCGAGGACGTCACGCGCGAGAAGCAGCGGGACAACCGCGTCGAGTTTTCGTTCCTGTGGCCAGGCGGCGAAGGCGTGGACTACTACGCGTGGCTGAAGCACTGCCTGAAGAATGGGATGAACCCGGAGACGCCTCCCGGGGTGGAGGGCGGCGGCGGGTTCGACGCCGCGAAGCTCGCGGAGGCGGCGAGGTGCATCGCGGAGGCCGCCGCGGCGACGGAGAGCGGCGGCGGTCGAAACGCCGCGCAGGCGGCCGTTACGAACGCGAACGTCGACGACGACGCGAAGAGGGCGTCCGCCGCGAAGACGAAGACGAAGACGTCCGCCGTCGTCGCCGCCGCCGCCGCCGCCGCCCCGGTCCCGGTCGTCGCGAAGGTGGGCGCGTGGCAGGCGGTGAAAGACGCCGAGGGGAAGACGTACTACTGGAACAAGGACACGGGCGCGACGACGTGGGACCCTCCGCCGGGGTTCTTGTGACCGACGGACGCGACGGACGCGACGGACGCGACGGACGCGTCTCCGGTGATGAAGCATCTGGTTTGAATATTTAACAACTTTGGCGACGCCGAATTCGTTCTTCTAGAGTATAAGTTAGTCCCTTGGCTCGGCCCCGTCTTTCTCTCCTCTCTTCTCTCGCGCGTCGCGTCACGCGGCCACGGACTGGAGAATCTTGAAAAAGTACGTCGTCTCCAGCGCGCCGTCCTCCGCGAGGTCCGTGCAGTGCACCGCGTTTCTCACCTTGTCGAACCCGAACCTCGCGCGCAGCGACTCCGGGCGGAGCGCCCTCGCGATCTCCGGATCCGCGGGACCCGCCTTCTCGCGAAACGCCGTCACCGCGTCCGCCGCGCCGTCGCTCGCCGCCACCTCCAGCGCGCAAAACGCCCCGGACGTGAGCTCGTCCACCATCGCGTTGTACTCTGGCACCGCGCCCTTGTACACCTCTAAAAACTCCGACGCGTTTGCGCGATCGAGGGTAAACGTCTGCATCCCGGTCACCGCGAACCCGCCCTCGAGGACGCCGTCCACGATCAACCCCAGGTTCGCCATCGCGTGCGGCTTCACGATGCACAGCGACGTGTTCTCAAACTTCGCCGCGGACGGCAGCGCGAAGAACGTCGCGCACTGCGTCTCCGCGTCAGACTCCGAGGACGACGCGACGCACGCGTCGCCGAAAGCGCCGTGCAGCGTGGACGGGTCGGTCGATCCCTGTAAAGCGACGACGTCGGGGTGGAGTTGAAAGGCGTCAGAAGCGGAGTTGAAAGGCGTTGAGGGCGGGGATTGAAAGCAGCGAGGGACCCTGGGCGGAGAGATGCGCCAGGAGAGAAAGTCCTTAAGGATCGGCGTTCACCACGCCGACGCGGTCGTATGGGGACCGGTGTAGATATGAACGCGCCTTCTCGCCGTTGAGCGCGGCGAACTTCGCCACCGCGTCCTCGCTCACGAGCGCGATCCCCACGCACGCGCCCGCGCACGCGTCGTTCACGAGCGCGCGGTCGTTCCGGTCGCCGAACATCCGCTCCGCGTCCGCGCGCTGCATCGTCGCCATCTTGCACTCCGCGACGACGAACCCGCTCGCGACGGCGGCGTGGATTATTTTCCCCGCCGATCGGATCGCGTTCGGCTTGACGAGCGCGAAAACGCGCTGGCGCGCGGACGCGAACGCGCGCTCCGTGTGCGCGTCGCCGTACTCGACCACCTTCAGCTGCCTGGAGTACACCGTGATCGTCGCGCCGAGGAAGAAATCCTTGGTCGTGATCGAGGGCACGCGCGTCTTCTTTAAAAACGAGCGGCGGTTTTTGATGTCGTACATCTCGACGGACGAGTCCGCGGCCCAGAAGAGGAGCTGGTACCGGAACGTCAGCCCCGCGTGCGGGTCGAGGTACTCCACGATGAAGGAGTAGCGCTCGCTGTCGGTCTGGTGTGGGGGGGGGCGCGATGGTGGGGCAGAGGGGGAGGATGGGTTGAGGTGAGAATTCGCGGGTCCGGCGTTCGAACGCGTCGGCATCGCTCGCGACGCGGGGCGACGCGAGCCGAGGTCGGGCGAGGACGTCGCGCGGGGAATATCGACGCGGATCGAGCGTCAGCGTTCGTCGCCCCCGCGCGATACCCCGCGGAGGACGCGCGACGCGGCCGTCGTCGACGCGCGCGGGACGCGAGGGGGGGGGGCGGAAACCCGGTCGCGTCCCGAAATGGGAGCGAGATGGGTGGCGCGATACGTCCCCCCGGGTCCCTCCCTCCCTCCCGCGCGCGACGGGTCGGGGACGAGGACGCACCGTCATCGCGTCCGACGTCGTTCGATGCGTCACGCGATAGGTGTCGTCGAGGCCGCCGCTCGAGACGCGTGCGTGGGGCGCGGCTCGTCTCTGACCGCGCGCGCCTCCGTCGAGGGGGCCTTAAGGATGACCGGGGGCAAACGGCCTTCTCTGAGGGTCGTTCCATACAAAAATAGTTCACCGGTCAGTTGAAAGGGGACACGATCAAGTGTTGAAACCGAGCGATGGGTAAAAAACTTTTATAGAACGCACCTGGCTCGATCTCGCTCTCGCGGACTCGCGCCCGCTGATGAGCTGTCCCCGCGCGGCGGGATCCGAGGCCTCACTCTCGCGCGCCCGCGCCGCGCCGCGACGATGTGCGTCGCGTTCCTGTTCCTCGGCGACCCCGACCCCGATGAGGACGCGCTCAAGAGCCCGTACGTGTTCGTCCTCGCCGTGAACCGCGACGAGAGCTACGAGAGGTGCGCGACGACGCGACGCGACGACGCGCGGCGGCGTCGACGACGATCGTTGACAGCGAGGAAAAATCCAGTCGATCGATCGGACCGTCCGTCCGACTCACGCTCCTCCTCCCTTCCCCTCCCCTCCCCTCTCTCCTCCTCCGCAGGCCGACGCAGCAGATGCACTTCTGGCCCGACCGCGCGGACGTCCTCGCCGGCCGCGACGAGGACACGAAGGGGACGTGGATGGGCATCACGAGGACCGGGCGCGTCGCCGTGGTGACCAACTATCACGAGGAGACGCCGCGGCATCCTCCGGGGACGTCGCCGTCGCGCGGGGAGCTGCCCGTGAAGTTCCTCGACGGCGACGACGCCCCGCTCGACTTTCTGCGCGCGCTGGCGGAGGATGGCGGCGTCGTCGAGAAGTACAACGGGTTCTCGCTCATCGTGGGCGACGCGAGGACGGGCGAGTTCGCGTGCCTCTCCAACCGCGGCGACGACGCCGGGACGGCGACGCCGCTCGCCGCGAAGCAATCCGCGGAGTGCTCGGACGAGGACGTCGGCGGGGCGATCTACGGCCTCTCGAACGCCGCGCTGGACGCGCCGTGGCCGAAGATTAAAAACGGGAAGAAGGCGATGGAGGAGGAGATGGCGCGAGTGAACCGCGCCTGGCACGTCTTCGGGGCAAAGTCCGAGGTGCGACTCCCGTTCGCTCGTTATCCACCACACGTTATGCCACGTCATCGAATCTGATCACACACTGACCAATCGCATCCCGCCCCCCGCATGGTTTCAGTGGTCCGTGGTGAGCCCGACGGTGTTGCTTCGCGACGTGTTGGGAAACCACGCGGAGTTCGATCAGTGGGACGTCGAAAAGGACGGCGAGCCTCCCGCGATGGAGGCGTCGCCGTCGCCGTTCGTGCGGCCGGGCGAGAACGCCAAGTGGGGCACGCGCACGAGCACGTTCTACGCGGTCATGCGGAGTCGGAACATAGACGAGAGGCACGGGGTGGAGACGGGCGACGGCGGCGACGACGACGACGGCGGCGACGGGTACGGGCACGAGGTGAAAGCGCTCGAGTGGACGCTCGATCACGACAAGAAGGAGTGGAAGGACGAGTTCTACGCGTTCCTCACGTCGCCGACGTCGGAGCGCGACGTGGAGAAGGAAGGATGATCTGATGACGCGCGGCGTCATCGCGGCGGCGCGTCGCGTCGGTCGTCGCCGGCGGGTCGTTCATCGACTTTTACTTAGTAGTAAAATGCGGTCGCAGTACTGAACGTGTTCGCTCGCGTCGGAACGTCGCGACGACTCGTCTGTTCTGTTCGTTCACACCGTCCCCGACCTCTTTTCGTCGTCGTCCAACGCGATCGTCTCTTCCAACACTCTCTTCCGCAAGATCAACATCAGCCGATCCAACGCCTCGTCCTCTCGCACTTGCAGCTCCGCGGCGAGCACCGCGTCGCTGCCGCCGAGGTTGACCACGTCGCCGACGAAGATCGGCGCCGCGTCGGCGCCGCCGTCTCTCTTCCACGCCTCGAACCCCTCCAGCAGCTCCAACGCCTCGCCGTACCTTCCGTCGTGGAACAACAAAACGCCTAGGTCCCTGGCCTCGAACCCCACGCCGCCGTCGAGCGCGAGCAGCCGCTCGGTCGCCAGCGTCGCCATCGGGAGGTCCCCGAACGGCCGACCGGTGGGTTGGATGATGCCGACCACGCCGGCGGCGGTGTTCATGCGGTTCCCGGCCGCGTACGCCGCCGCCTCCACCGCGAGCAAAACCCCCGAGTCTCTGGCGTCGTCCCACTCCCACGGCCAGTACGCGCGCTTCAGCGCGCTGAGCTGCAGCCTCGTGGACATCAGCGGCGTGCACACGACCGCGTTCGACGGCCGCTCCTCGCTCTCGCGAATCACCCCCCACGGCGGCGACGGCGCCGTGACCCCCGCCGCGGAGTCCCGCGCGCCTTTGGGTCGAACGCACACGTCTACGCCCTCCGTCAAGACGCCTCTCTCGGCGAGACGCTCGACGCAGCCGATGTATATCGCCGCGAGCGTCGCAGGGATCCCGATCTTCTGCGCGACGACGTTGTGGAAGTACGTGCGGTACGGCGAGTACATCTCCCTCCAGCCTTTCGGCGCGCGGTATTGATTTTGCACGTAGAGATAGTCCTCGAGCGCGTCGATCACGTCGCGCGTCGTCGTCGTCCCCGCGGCGACGAGCGACTCGTAGTCGCGCTGCATGAACTCGTTCACGAGCTTATCCACGCGCTTGACGTACGCGTCGATGGGCAGCGGCACCGCGGTCCTCGATTTGAACGCGTCGTCCTCCATCGCGATGCACAGCGACGTGTGCACGACGTCCGCTTCGGCGTCTTCGGCGTCTTCTTCTTCGGCGGAGGCGTCGCCGCGCTTCGATCCCGCCGCCGCGCTCGCGCCGCCGGCGACGTACGCGTCCATCAAGCCCGCGCGCGCGGCGCGTTGGAACGGCTCCCACGTCTCCTTCGCCGCGGAGGGCTTACCGAACGCGCCGTCGAGCTTGACCGCGACGCGCGCGACGGTCGTGTCCGCGTCTTCGTCCGTTATCTCGTCTCGGCGCGTTCCCTTGCGGCCCAGGAACTTCGGATCGTCGGGGGAGACGTTCTCCGCCTTGGCGCGCGCGCGCGTGGATCGCGTCCGTCGCGAGGGAGCGGCGCTTCTCGACGCGACGCGCGAGGGCGTCGCGAACGCGCGGGGGGCAGCGAGCGCCGCCATCGGTGGAGAGGCGAGGCGTCGCGCGACGGGACGAAGTGACGACGACGAGAGACGACGCGCGAGGCGGACGGGAGCGCGGAAGCGGCTCGTCGTGGCAGTTTCAGCGGTGCGCAGCGGTCGATCACACGAGGGTCTGTGAACCGTCGTTTCCGCTCGACTCGACCGACCCCGCGCCGACTCGCCGAAACGTGATGCGTGAGCAGTCTCGAAAAACCAAAATCAAAATCACTCTCGTCGGCGCCCCTCTCCCCAACAGATCCCCGCCCCTCCTCCCGCGATGAAGATCGCCGTGGAGGGGTGCTGCCACGGCGAGCTCGACAAGATCTACGCCGCGATGAAACACCTGGAGCGCGCGGAGGGGATCGTCATCGACCTGCTGATATGCTGCGGCGATTTCCAAGCGATCCGGAACGTCGACGACGTCGAGTGCATGTCCGTGCCGAACAAGTACAAGGAGCTTGGGACGTTCCACTCGTACTACAGCGGCGCGAAAGTCGCGCCGTACCCGACGCTGTTCATCGGCGGGAACCACGAGGCGTCGAACTACCTCTGGGAGCTGTACCACGGAGGGTACGTCGCCCCGAACGTGTATTACATGGGGCACGCGGGGGTGATTAATTTCGGAGATTTGCGCGTCGGCGGACTCAGGTGCGTTCTATACAAACGTTTTTCACCCATCGCCCGGTTTCAACATTTGATCGCGCCCCCTTTCAACTGACCGGTGAACTTGTTTTGTATGGAACGACACTCAGCGGCATCTTCAAGGGCGGGGACTACAGGAAAGGGCACCACGAGCGCGCGCCGTACGCCGGACACGACGTGAAGACCGCGTACCACGTCCGCGAGTTCGACGTCCAGCGGCTCGCCATGCTGAAGGAGCACGTGGACGTCTTCCTGTCGCACGATTGGCCCAGAGGCGTCGCGCGGCACGGAGAGATGGACGGCTTGATTCGCAAAAAGAAGTTTCTCGCCGACGAGCTCCGATCGAACACGTTGGGGTCGCCGCCCGGGGAGACGCTGCTTCACGCGCTCAAACCGTCGTATTGGTTCAGCGCGCATCTGCACGTCAAGTTCGCGGCGATGGTGCGTCACCACGGCGGCGGGGTCACGAAGTTTCTCGCGCTGGATAAGTGCCTGCCGCGTCGCGACTTCATGCAAATCGTGGACCTGCCGGAGAAAGACGCGAGCGGCGGATTTCGTCTCGACCCCGAGTGGCTGTCGATCGTGAAAGCGAACCATTTGGCGCAGTCGCTGACGACTCGACCCGCGGGAAAGGTCGTGAGCGGGGAAGGGGAAGCGAGACGGTTCGTGGAGGAGCGGTTGCGACGTCGCGCGGCGGCGGCGGCGGGCGGGGAGGACGCGGCCGCCGGTCGCGTCGCCGCGCCCCCTCGGTTCGTTCCCACCGCGCCCGCGCACGACCCCGCGACGGAGAAACGGCGCGCCGGGCAGGGCCGCGCGCCCGTTGGGGTCGTCCGGAACCCGCAAACGGTCGAACTCTTGGAGTTACTCGAGTTGGAGTTTACCCTCGACGCCTCGGGCGGCGGCGGCGGCGGAGGAGGAGGAGGGTTCAAGGGCGGGTTCGCAGGGCCGGGCGCGCCGCCGCCGCCGCCGCCGCCGCCGCCGCCGGTGGCGACCACCGTCGCCGTCGGTGCGGTGGACGGCGTCACGTCGTACGCGATACCCCACGAGGGACCGTTCGGAACGTTGAAGCCGAGGAACCTTCCGCCGGCGCCGCCGGCGCCGCCGCCGCCGCCTCCGGCGGAACGCGAGACCGACGGGAACGAGATAGATCTGGACGACGCGTAGGGAATCGCGCGCGTCGCGATGCCGCGGCGGCGCGGCGGCGTAGAGAACGTAGGCTAGGTTTGATAGAGAGATATCGTTGAGCGAACGACGACGACGCGCCGTTCCCGAGGTTTTGTTTTTTCGTCCTTCGTCCTTCGTCCTGCGCGTGACGACTCTTCTGCTGAAAACGTAAACGCACTTCGAGAAAGGAATAATCGATCTTCGGAGCTCGTCACACCCGAGGCCGCCGGGCGGCCACCCCGTCGCCCCCGAGGCCGCCCCGCCCTCGGGCGCCATGGGGACGGCGAGCTCGAAGTGGCAGTACGAGCGGACCAAAAATCGACGCGAGGCGGCGGAGAACACGCGGGAGAAACGCTGCGCGCGATGGAAGATCCACTGGGACGCGAAGGGCGACGGCGCGCACAACTACACGACGAACGTCACGCCGTGCGCGTGCTTGGACCCGAGCTCCTCGGACTACTCCGACGGCGCGGTCGAGAACGAGCCGGATCAACCGGAAGGGTGCGAGTTCTTACCCTACGAGTCGATGCACAAGGGCGAGCGACCGTTCCAGCTGTACTACATCGTCGGCGGGTGCGTCCTCGGCGTCTTCGCGCTGCTGTTCTGTTTCTGCTGCTGTCGCATCACGCGCGAGGAGAGAGCGGCGGCGGAGAGAGAGGAGCGCGCGTCGTTCGCGGCCGCGCTGGCCGAGATCGAGCGAATGATGAAGGCGCACAGCGGACGGTCGTTCGCGGTCGTGGAGCAGCCGGACGGACTCGCGGGGCTCGCGGAGGCGGAGCGGGTCGACGTCGAGGAGGGCGAGGCGCGTTCTATACACTGGTTCCCATACGACCGCGTCGGCGTGGTGAACGCCGATCCTTAAGGACTTTATCTCCCGGCGTTTCTCTCCGCCCATCACCCCTCGCTTTCAATCCCCGCCCTCGACGCCTTTCAACGCCGACTGACTCCTTTCAACTCCACCCCGACATTCGCTTGTATCAGAACGGCCCTGAGACGGACGCGGACGGGGGAGACGGCGCGTCGACCGTCGCCGCCGCCGCGCGCGAGGAGGAGGGTCTGGAGGCGTACGTGAAGGGTCTGAGCTCGCGGCGGGGAGGGGAGGGAGAGGCGTAGGTAGACATTCATTCGGTAGACGCAGACGCGCGCGGAACAACCTCTCCGATCTCCGAGAGCCGGGGCGTTGTTCCGCGCGATGCGATGATTTGAGCAATTCGTCGTGTTGTACACGTACGAACGAAAACTACTCGTTGACTGATTGCCCGTAGGAAAACGTTCGGCCACCCTCAGCCAAACACCGTGCCACCGCGGCAGCGGCATAACGGACCCCAATCGTCCGCTCGGCGCGCGCACTTCCCGCACGCACGCCTCACCGCGCGCGCCGAGAAAAGAATCATGGCCGCCGCCGCGTCTTCCGTCTCCTTCCGCGCCGCGGTCGCGCCGCGCGCGGTGTCCTCCTCCCGCGCGCGCGTCGCCGCCGCGCGCCGCGTCGCGACGACGACGCGGGCGGCCGCCCCGACGGTATCCGTGCCGTACGTTAAGGACCATCTGGACCGCGGCTTCGTCCTCGTCGACATCCGCGACCCGGACGAGTGCCGCGAGAGCGGCTACAAGTCGTCCTGGAAGAACATCGTCGTGCGTCCCGGGCCCGCCCGCGTCTCTCGCGTCGTCGTCGTCGTCGTCGTCGTCGTCGTCGTCGTCGTCGTCGTCGTCGTCGTCGTCGTCGTCGTCGTCGTCGTCGTCGTCGTCATCTTGATTCTATTTTTCGCGCCGCGTGACGACTTTTAACAAATCCATTATCCATCCGCCCACTCCGCCGCGTCCGTACGCTCTCCGCAGCTCGCGGCGATGGACGAGGACGGTACCATCCACATGAACCCGAACTTCCTCGCGCAGATCCGTCAGGAGTTCCCGAACACCATGTCCAGGATGATCATCGCGTGCGACGACGGGACGTTCCGTTCGAACAAAGCCGCGGATGCCATCATGTCCAAGCTGGGTCACACGAACGTCAAGGTGCTCGAGGGCGGCATCGACGCGTACCTGAAGGCGTTCCCGATCGACAAGAGCGCGAACAAGTGGAACGCGCGGCCGGAGATTGGTCAGGACCTGTCCACGCTCGTGTCCGGCGTCGACACGCGCCAGGCGGGGCAGATTTACTACTGATCGACGGCGCCGGCGTAGTTTGCTCGCGCGAGGTCACGCGTTTTGCCCGGATGGGTCAGAGCTCAGTCTTTGTGTACTGTAATCAAAACTACCACAACGACGCCGGCGGCGGCGGCGGCGGGCGGCGTTGAAAAAGAATCTTTTTGTGTAAAAATCTTGCGCGCGTCGACTTGACCTTGACTCTCCTCCGTCGCCGGCGCTCGCCCGCCGCGCCCGGGGTCTCGCCTACCTCACCGTCCACTGCGGCCGGTTCAAGAGCCACTCCAACACCTCCGGGTCCACCCTCGGCGCGAGCGCCCTCTCCCTCTCGCTCAGTCGCTCGCGCGCGACGCCGCCGAACTCGCCCCCCCAGCCGTTCCGAACCGCGTTCATCCACGCGTCCAATATCGGCGATCCCATCAGCCTCTGCTGGTTGCTCACTCCCCACGGCCCCGTCGCGCTCGGCCACGGCAGCTCCGGGGTCTCCGTCAGCGCGAGCATCCACGCGTTTCGCTCGCGCTGCCCCGCGCGCGTCACCGCCACCTCCGGGCGGCTGCTGTACGCGCAGCACAGGTCCGGGATGGAGACGACGCCCTTGCGCTGCGACGCGACGTACCCCGCGGGGTCCGCCTGAGGGTCGCCATTCCATACAAAGCGATGTCGGGGTGGAGTTGAAAGGCGTCAGAAGCGGAGTTGTGAGGCGTCGAGGGCGGGTATTGAAAGCGAGGGACCCTGGGCGGAGAGAAACGCCGGGCAAAGTCCTTAAGGATCGGCGTTCACCACGCGAACGCGGTCGTATGGGGACCAGTGTATAGAACGCGCCTGATCCTGCTTGTACCACGTCAGCAGCGACCCGGCCGCGGTGCCGGGCTTGTACGTCTTCTCGATCCTCGAGACGACGCGATCGGACGCGCCCTCGGCGCCGACGCCGTAGGAGTGCACCTCGTTCTCGCGAACCTCGATCGGGTCCGCGCGCAGGGCTTGGTGATGCGAAGACGTCGAGACGACCCAGTACCGCGAGCAGTGCGCGTGGAAGTGGACCAACTCAGCGGCGATGTCGTGCCTCGCGCCGCGCGTGGGCGGCATCGCGGCGAGCCTGTCGCGGAGCCAGAAGAGGCCTTCGCGGAGGGATTTCGTCGGCGCTCGCGGCGACCGAGGCTTCGCCGGGGATCGTCTCGAGTCGTCGTCGTCGAATTCGTCGGCGGCGTCGGCGGCGTCGGCGGCGTCGGCGGCGTTCGCCGCGAGAAGCGCCGCCGCGACGTCGTCGCACTCGCCGTCGTACCCGCACACGTCCTCCGCGATCTGCTCCGCCTCGCTCACGAACCTCGCGTGCGCGACCGCGTCCTCGCCGTGCCGCGCGTGCGGCGCCATGAGCGCGATCAGCGACGACAACAGCGACGGCGCGCCGTCGACGCGCGCGGCGCCGAAAATGCGCCTCGCCGCCTCCGCCTCCGTGAGCGGCTTCATCGGCGGCGGCGCGTCCGCGATGCGCGCCTTCTCCGGCCCTCTGCCGAGTAAGTACCTCACCTTCGACAGACAGATCGCCATCGCTTGTTGCCGAATCTCGCGCACGGCCAAAGCCTCGATTTCCGCGTCGCCGAGGCCGAACGGCGGCGGCTGCCACTTGGAGTTTGGACCGTCCTTCGCCGCCTGCTTCGCCGCGGACTCTCGCTGCTCGTTCAGAATATCCCTCGGCAGCGCCCTGAGCTCCTCCCTCATGAAGCTCGCGGCCCACGCGACGTAATGAAGGAGCCAGTTCGGGGCGTCGCGCAGCAAACCTCGCCCGCATCGAAGCCCGACTTCTTCCATCGCGCGCGTCGCGCTCGGCGCCGGTGGGCCGACGGCGTCGCCCGCCACCAACAACGCGGCGTGACGCTCGATGACGCGGTGACATCGCGCCAGCGCGTGGCCGTTGCTCTGCTCGCCCACGAACGCGAGGTACGACGCCCTGCATCGTCGCGCGGCGCACAGACAAAACGCAGCCTCGACCTCTTTCATGCTGTCCGTGCACGAGTGGTAGTTGTAACACAGCTCCTCGCCCGGCTTCACGTCCCTCTTCGCGTAAAAGTTGATGCGGTACATTCCCTCGATCGCCTTCAGCGACACCTCCACGTTCGGGTCGCAGCTGTGCGACAGGCGCGCGGCGTAGTTGTTGTAGTGCATCGCGTCCACGAACAGGATCGAGAACCCCTCCGCGTCCCCGGGCGGTCGCTCGAGCTGCATGTTGTAAAACTCGGGGGGCCCGGCTTCGCGCATGCCGCGGTTCTTCTGAGCCGTCTTGATCGCGTCTTGCTTCGCCTGCCACGCCCACGGCGGGTACATCTCGCCGAGGAAGTCGACGACGAGGTCGCCCGCTTTCACGCCGGCAGAACCGGGCGAGCACACGACGCCGAAGCCTTTTCGATGCACGGCGAACATCTCCGGGGATTGCCGCGCGTACCGCGCCAGTTTCCACAACGCCTTGGCGCGCGCGACGTTATCCTTCCCTTCCTCGTCGCTGTAACGCCCGCCGGTTGAGCGTTCAAGCACCGTCGCGAGGTCCTCGGACGCCATCGCGAGCGACTGCGTCGCGGGCGCGTCCGGGGACATCGGCCCGTAGCTCGCGTTCACGCGCATCATGAGATCGTCGGAGAGACGCCACAAGTCGTCGTCGTTATACTCCGGCAACACCTCCTTGAACACGCCGACGACGTCTCGCGCGGTGACGTAATCGACCCCGTACGTCTCCTGCTCGGTGACTTCCTCCCCGAGCTTCTTGTGCCTCCTCTGCTCGCCGTCGACTTTCGGCCACTCGCCGAGGACGGGCCACCACCCGGGCGGGCGGTTCGGATCGCTCACTTCGCCGTTCGCCGCGACGGTGATCTTTCCCCCGGCGACGCGGTCGCCGCCGGGCTCGAGCCACTCCATCGTCTCTTTACTCAGGTTGATCTCCTCGACGTCGCCGTCGTCGTAACAAACCGTGTGATTCCCGGATTTTTTGTCGAAGCCCGTGACGACGCCGGAGAAGAAGGCGTTTTCCTCTGGCCAGAAAACTTTCACGCGGCGGTCGATCGCGTCCTCGCCGGGGTGCTTCTCCGACACGTGTCTTCGATTCGCCGCGTCGCCTTCCACGTCAGCACCCGCGGCGTCTCCACCGCACGATTCGAATCTCGGCTGATCCGGCGCGAGCGTCACCGTGCGCTCTTTCGTGACCTCGTCCGGGTCGCCTCTGTGGACGTAGTCCTCGATGATGTTCAGCTGCGCCCGCGTGGCGGTGTAATCCGCGTCAGTCTTTGAAAATTTCTTGTCCCCTCTTCTCCGCTCGCGGTCTCTCTCCCTTCGCGCCGCGCGTTTCTCCTCCGCGAGCCGCTCCTCTGTCGAATCCGTCTCCATCGCGGCGACGCCGTCCGCGGACGGCAGCCGAGCGTCGCCCTCCGCGGCGGCGAGCGTCAACCGAACGCCGACGCCCTCCCCCCCCGCGCTCCCGGCGTCGATCTCAACCTTCACCGGGCGCGTCGCGGTCTCCACCCCGTCCAGCTCCATCGCGTCGGCGGCGGCTTGATCGCGCTCCTCCGCCTCGGGCTTCCTTTCGACCTCCGGGCGCCAATCCGCGACGCCGCGCGTCAGCGCCACCGTGGACGCCGCGCAGTGAAACGCCTTGCTCACGCACGCCGCGCGCGCGAGCTCTCGCCTGCCCTCCTCGGACGTCGACGCGTGTTTTTGATTCGACACATCAGCACCTTCCACGTCAGCACTCGGTGCCGCGTCTCCGCCGCGCGACTGCGACTCGAATCGCGCGTCGAGAACGATCTCGAGGACGCGCATGATCTGCCGCAACGGCAGCTGCGCGAACGGTCCGGGTCTCTTCGGCTGCCACCGAAAGTCTCCGCGTCGCTCGCGCTTCGTCGCCGCCTTGCCGTCCGCCTTGTCCTTCTTCGCACCTCCCCCCGGTCCGTTCCCGGCCCCCCACTTCCCGCCGCCGCCTTTCCCGCGCGCGACGTCGATGCCGACCTCGTCGAGCCAGTTCCCCACTTTCACTCTGTCGCCCTCGCATAATACCGTGACGGAATTCCTCCAGTTTTTGCTCTTCTCCATGCCGCAGTGCTTCTCAAACGCCGTCGTCGTCATCACGACGCCGTCGTCGACGCCGCTCCTCGAGACGCAATTCTCGTGCTCTTCCGTGCACATGCACCGAAACATCGCGCGGCGGGGTAAGAACACCCCGGGGATCCCGCCGCACACCACGGGAACCGCGGCGAACGCTTTCCCGCGCGGGCGGTGCGGCGGCGGCGTCCGCGGCGCGTTCGGCGGTCGGCCGGGGTCGTCGTGCTCGTCCTCCTCCTCCGCGGTCATCGCCTCCGCGGCGTACCCGCTGACGGTGCCTCGCGGGAGGTCGTCCCTGATCCCGGCGTCCACGCGGACGATGGTGGTTTCCTCGGCGGGCGCGGCGGCGGACTTTCCGTTCTTCCCCGACCCCGGGACGCGGTTGTGGCAATTCTTCACCGCCGTCGACGTGCCACACTTTCCGCTTTTCGATTTTTTGCACGCGGGGCACCTGCCGCCGCCGCCGCCGCCGCCGCCGCCGCCGGGATGTCTCCAATAATCCCACTTGCTGTCGTCCCCCGTCGTCGGCTCCGGCTCCGGCTCCGGCTCCGGATCCCCCTCGACCTTCGCCCCCGCGGCTCTCGCGTCGCGCTCCGCCGCGTCTTGCTCTCCAAGCCACGCCAGACGTTCGTCATCCGTCGTCCACTCGCTCGGCCACTCGCACTTTCGCGTCTCGAGCGGCGCGTGCGCGTTAAACGCGCACACCCACCGCGCGTGCGGCGTGAGCTCGCGCAGCACCGTCCGAGGGACGCGGCGCCACTTCCCGCACGACGCGACCTCGCATCGAACGGCGGCGAGGGGTTTATGAAGCGGCGGTTCGGGCGGCGGTTTGTGTGGCGGCGGCGGCTTGGTCGGCGGCTTCTCCGTCTTGACCTTCTTCTCGGGCTTCTTCTCGGGCTTCTTCGGTCGCTCGGGGGAGTCCGGCGGCAGCCCCGCGGCGATCCTCGCCTCCCTCCTCTCCGCTGCCGCCTTCGCCCTCTTCCTCGCGCGGTACTCCCTGTCTTGCTTCTGCTTCAAAAGGCGCTTGTGCTGCAGTCTCGCGTGCTCCGCCTCCGCGGCGGCGGCGGCGAGGACGCGTCGGTCGATCTCGTCGTCGCTGAGGGTCGTTCCATACGAGTGAATGTCGGGGTGGAGTTGAAAGGCGTCAGTTGAAGTAGAAAGGCGTCGAGGGCGGGGATTGAAAGCGAGGGATAGGCGGAGAGAGACGACGGCGAAAGTCCTTAAGGATCGGCGTTCACCACGCCGACGGGGTCGTATGGGGACCAGTGTATAGAACGCACCTCAGCTCTTACGCGGCGTCGCACGAGCTGAACCGCGCGCCGGCGTCCTTCCCGTCCGCGCATCGCCACCTCGCGTCGTCCGCGAGCGTCTTCGCGACGATCGAGGGCACGCGCCGCCACTTCCCGCAGGTCTCGACGTCGCACGCGATCCACGCTTCGCTCGCGGCGGCGACGCCGTGGACGGCGGCGTCCATCGGATCTCGCGGCATGGACGCCCACGCCGCGTCGAGGTCCGGCGGCGGCGGCGGCGGCGGCGTCGCGTCGTCGTCGTCGTCGTCGTCATCGTCGTCGTCGTCGTCGTTCTCCTCCCGCTCGCGCTTCATCGTCGTCGTCGCGGTCGCGGCGGCCGCGATGGCGACGAACGCGGGGTTCGTCGGCGGCGAGTAGTCGCCGAGCGTCTCCTTCGCGCGCGCGAGCGCGGCCGCGACCGCGGTCGTCGGCGACGGGTTCCACCGCGGCGACGTCGCCGCCGCGGCGGCGGCGACAGCCTCGAACGCGCTCGCGACGGACGCGGCGGAGACGTGCCCGAGCGCGTTCGCCGTCTCGGTCGGCGTCGGCGTCGTCGTCGCGGGTACGACCGTCGTCGTCGGCGTCGGATCGCGCGATGGGATCCCCGCGGTGGGCCGCGCGCGATCGACCTCGCGCGTTTCGTCGCCGTCGCCGCCCCGCGGCTCGATCGGCGCGGCCGCGAGGTCGCGCGCGCCCCCGGAGCTCCCGCCGCCGGGGAAGCCCTCCATGTCGCGTCCGACGCGCGTCGCGCGGCCGGGGACTGGCGCGATCGCGCGCGCGCGTGAAAACCCGTCGTTTGAACGCCTCGATCGTCGGCGCTTCCAACAGAACCTGACCAGACGACGCGCCCACCTGACCCACTCGACATCGCGCGCGATGCGCGCGGCGGCGTTCGCGCTCGCGCGCGCGGCCCCCGCGCGCGCTGCTCGAAGCGCGTTTCACGCCGCGAGCTGCCGCGGCCGCGGCGGCGACGCGTCCACGTCCGCGTCCTCGCGCGCGGCGCGCGCCTCCCCCCCGGTGGGTTTTCCGCGTCGATCCCTCGCGAGGTGCCACCATCACCGTCAACATCATCATCTTCACCGTCGACGCGCCGCGCTCTCTCCCCGCGCGACGTCGTCGTCGTCGTCGTCGTCGTCGCGATGGTCGTCCGTCCGCGCGTCCCCCTCCGCGCCGCGCCTGGACGACCACGTGGAGATCCCGAACGTCGGCGACGTCCATCTCTGGTTCGCGGACCTCGCGGAGGTCGCGTCCGACCCCGACCTCGCGTCGCGCTACGCGTCGTCGCTGCTGAGCCCGGCGGAGCGCGCGGCGCTCGACGCGGAAGGGGACGCCCTGACCGCCGACGCGCGGACGCGACGCGATATTACGTCCAAGGCGTTCACGCGCGCGGTCCTCGCGCGCTACCTCGGCCGCGGGATCGACCCCGCGGACCTGACGTTCGCGATCGGACCGCACGGCAAGCCGCGGCTGATGGGCGCGGAGGGGACGCGATTCTTGTACCGCCTCAACAATCGCCCAGACGCGCGTCGGATTCGGTACAGCCTGTCGCACTGCGATCGCCTCGCCGTCCTCGCGGTGACGTCCGCGCCCGCGGTCGAGGACGTACCTCTGCTCGCGGATATCGAAGCTGAAAACAAAACGCCTTTGAACGAACCGTTTCGCGCGGTGTACGAGATCGGCGTCGACTGCGAGGACGAGCGTCGACGCACGTCCGCGTCCGCCGACGCGCTCGCGAGACGATGGCTCAGCGCGGCGGAGGCGGCGCGCTTGGACGCGATCGAAGACGACGATGTGAGAGCGACGGCGTTCATGCGGCTGTGGACGCTGAAGGAGGCGTACGTGAAAGCGCTGGGAACGGGGATCGCCGCGCACGCGTTATCGGGGTTCGACGTGGCGGTCACTCGGGGCGAGGAGGAGGAGGAGGGATCGAAGAGATTAAACGCGTCGACGACGTCATCCGGCGGCGATCGCGGCGGCGGCGGCGTCGGGCTCGACCGCGCGTCGGACGCGCCGGGGAGCATCGCGCTGACCGAGCGCGGGGACGGATGGGAGTCGAGCGCGGATCGGTGGCGGTTCGCGCTCGTGCGACCGACGCCGACGGATTCGCTCGTCGCCGCCGTGTGCGTGTGGGGCGGCGGCGGCGTTGGGGAGGAGGAGGCGGAGGAGGGCGGCGGCGGCGGCGGCGAGGTCGACGCGGACGACGACGCGGCGACGCGTGCGCCGACGATCATCTCGCGTTGGTTCGTTCCTCTCGTGAAGGAGGACGCGGAGCGACCGCCGCCGGAGGTGATCGCCGTGAGCTCGCACTTTAGAGCGTCCTAAAGCGACCGAGGCGTCGGCGACGACGGCGGCGAGAGAAATAATAAATCAGATTTATCGGCACCCCGCACTCAGCTCGTCGCGCGCGCGGCTCGTCGTCTCCTTCTGCTTCTGAAATCTTCCGTTGCCGTTCGATTCGTCTAGACGCCGCGCGCGCGTCGCCACGTCCCGACGCGATGGGCGACGACGCCGCGCGCCTCAGGAAGGTGAACTTAGTCGAAGTTCTTAGCGACGCGCATCCGTCGTGCGCGCCGCCGCCGGACGACGCGCCGGAGCGTTGGACCGAGCGCGAGATCAGGGACTACTTCGCCTCCGGAGGGAAGACGTCGCCGGCGCCGAAAGTCGACGACGACGACGACGACGACGACGACGACGACGACGACGACGCGCCGCCGCCGCCGTCCACGCGCGAGGACGGAAAGTACCTCTGCCAGCGCGTCGGCTGCGACGCCGTCTACGACGCGAGCGAGAACGCGCCGGGGAGCTGCAGGCATCACCCCGGCGCGCCGACGTTCCACGACGGCACGAAGCGTTGGTCGTGCTGCGGGAAGAGCTCGCACGACTTCGGCGAGTTCATGTCGTTCCCGGGGTGCGCGACGGGAAGGCACACGCAGAGGAAGCCGAAGAAGACGCGCGCGGCGCCCGCGCCCGCGCCCGCGCTCGCTCCGATCCCGATGCCGACGTCCGCGGAGGCGAGGGCGAGAGCGGGGGCGGCGGCGTCGCCCGCGGCGTCGCCCGCGGCGGCGTGCGCGCGATGCCGGCAGGGATTCTTCTGCAGCGACCACGCCGCGAGCGCGGAGGCGCAGGCGGCGTACGTCGCGCCGACGATCAAACCGCCCTCTAACCCCGCGGCGGAAACCGTCGTGTGCGCAGACCCAGACGCGGTGCAGATCTGTCGGAACAAAGGCTGCGGCGAGAGCTACCGCGAGCGCGACAACGCGGACGACGCGTGTTTGCATCATCCGGGGCCGCCGATATTCCACGAGCGCAAGAAAGGGTGGGCGTGCTGCGACGTGATGTGCTACGACTTCGACGAGTTCATGAGCGTGAAGCCGTGCGCGCGGGGGAGGCACTGCGCGGCGCCGGAGGCGGTCGCGTACGCGAAGAAGCCGGTCAAGTAGCGGCGGCGTAGGATACAGTATTTTTTCACGGCCAGCTTGCAGCGCAGTCGTCCCGGCCTTTCAGAGAGATAACGACGCCACGTCCCTCCTCGCGCCGTCGCACTCTCCCCTCGCGCGAGATGGCGTCGACGTCCGCGTCGTCCGCGCGGATCGGACGCCACCCCGGCGGCGGCGCGGCGGCGGCGCGGCCCACGGTCTGCGATCGCGCGCGTCGCGTCCCGCGCCGCGCGACGGCGTCGCCCGCGCGCCGATCGTCGCTTACCCGCCACCCTCGAACGCGATCGCGCCTCCGCGCGGTCCCTCCGTCCGACGACGCGCCCGCCGACCCGGAGGACCCCGCGAGCTCGAGCGCGGCGTTCGGCGGCGCGCTCGCGGGCGGACTCGCGGACGCGCTCGCGGACGACGCGTCCGAGGACGACGTCGTGAACGCGCTCGGGATGCGCGCGAACCTCCTGGGCGACGCGCGAGAGACGGAGGCGAAGCGCCAGGCGATGGCGAACCTCGCGATGCTCATGTCGTCCGGGAACGCGGGCGCGCTGAACAGCATCGCGCCGGATCTCCTCCCTCTGCTCCTCCGGTTGCCGTCCACGGCGGGCAACGTCGACGCGCTGACGCGGTGCGCGGAGGGCATCAGCGCGTGGAAGGCGTCGCTGAGTAGAGGATTGCTCCCGGGCTCGGAGATCGCGTGGCCGGACGACGTCGTGTTCCGCGAGGCGCTCGTGGAGGCGCTCGGTGATCTGGACATGGCGCGGTTCACGCGGCAGTTCCCGCCCGTGTTGGACACGCTGATGAAGAACATCCTGGACGTGCTGTACGTCTACGAGCAGAACCGCGTGGACGATGGAGAGGACGACTCGGATCAGCCGTCGATGGACGCGGACGGCGGCGGGAGCGACGAAGACGGCGCGAGCGGGGACCCGGAGGACGACGACGACCCCGCGGGCGCCGGCGGCGGCGGGAACGGCGAGGAGTCCCAGGACGATCAGGACAGCCAAGGCAGCGGCGGATCAGGCGGCGGGAGCGACGACGGCGGGGGAGACGTCGGCAACCAGACGGCGGTGGACGACATCGACTTCTCGATGGAGGGAGACGACGCCGGAGAGGACGAGAAGGACGCCGCGAGAGAGGCCGCGAGGGAGGCTGCGAAGGCGGCGAACAAGGAGATGGTCGAGAAGCTCATGGAGGACTTCAAGGAGCAGTGGGAGCCCGCGGTGGATAAGCTGGATAAGGCGGCGAAGGCGTTCGAGGGGTTGAACTTGGACGATCTCGCGGAGGGACCCGAGGGGTTCGACGTCACGAAGGGGCTGTGGCAGCAGACCGGGTGGACGGAGCTCGATTCGCTCCGACGGAAGCTCGAGGAGCTCCGCGAGCTGAGAGACCTCGTGCGTAGCTTGGGCCGAGGCAGCGGCAGAGGCCCGCTGCGCCGCGCGCCGAGGCAGCGCGAGCGTCGCGGCGCGCCCGTCGGTTTGGTCAGAAGCGCGCTCGATCCCGAGGAGACCAACGGGCTCTGCCGCAGCGACGACATCTCGAGGATGCTCCCGTCCGAGATGGCGCTCATCGCGAACGGGTCGCGACCGGCGCGGCTGCTGCACTTCGCGCGTCGAATGGAGCGCACGCTGCTATCGTACGAACGCGTGGGGTGGTCGGAGGAGCCGGCGGTGACGACGGAGGGCACCGAAATTCGACCGGCGGCGGAGTGCGGCCCGATCATCCTCTGCCTCGACACCTCCGGGAGCATGATGGGCGCGCGCGAGACGGTCGCGAAAGCGATGGTGCTC
>Ga0181560_10000913_pt1 | contig 27509 bp, 15 predicted proteins | sample 011ome_20_FD_133751 | JGI IMG/M metagenome (GOLD analysis project Ga0181560, IMG submission 133751) | Coastal salt marsh microbial communities from the Groves Creek Marsh, Skidaway Island, Georgia - 011509CT metaG (megahit assembly) | ecosystem: Environmental > Aquatic > Marine > Intertidal...
CGAGTCCCACGGACATCCGTTCGCTCGCGCCCACTGCAACACCTCAAGGTGACCGTCCTTCGCGGCGTTGGTGCAAGTATCCGCGTTCCACGGAGCGCCGTTCGCGCGCGCCCACTGCAGCACCTCGAGGTGGCCGCCACACGCGGCCCAGGCGCAAGTCCACTCGTTCCACGGACATCCGTTCGCTCGCGCCCACTGCAGCACCTCCAGGTGGCCGCCACACGCGGCCCAGGCGCAAGTCCACTCGTTCCACGGAGCGCCGTTATCTCGCGCCCACTGCAGCACCTCCAGGTGGCCGCCAAGCGCGGCATCGGAGCAAGTCCTCTCGTCCCACGGAGCGCCGTTCGCGCGCAACCACTGCAGCATCTCCAGGTGGCCGCCTTCCGCGGCAAAGGCGCAAGTCCCCCCGTTCCACGGGCACCCTCGCTCCTTCGCCCACCTCGCGACCTCCACGTTCCCACCCCTCGCGATGCACGTGAACGTCCTCGCGTCCCACGGACACCCTCGCTGATCCTTCGCCCACGTCAGCCTGCCGATCGATCCGACGAAGTTAGGAACCCTCGCGAGCTCTCTCCTCACCGCCGCGACGTCCCTCACGTCATGCTCGACGGGCGATTCGAAGACGACGTCGCGCATCTTTCGGTTCACCGTCGCGAGCACCGCGAGGTCGCCGCTGTCGAGCCGCGGGAGGATGTGCACGTATAAGACATCGCGCGCGACCGCGGCGAATCGTTCTAGTAGGGGCGGGGCGTCGTTGTCGAGATTTGCGGAAGTCGATCCGTCCCCCGTGTTATCGTCGACGCCGCCGCGATTCATCCGCCTTGGAGACGACTTCACGTCGCGTCGATCGCGGGGTACGCGAGCACTTCGCGACGAGGCCGCGGAGGAGGAGGAGGAAGAGGACGCGCCGTCGTCGCGCGCGTGGCGAGTGACGAGACGTTCCCAGATCTCGGGGCGTTTTGTCCGTTTTGCGTTCGGGACGATTTGTCCGGTCAATTCATCGGTGTGTTTGAAAGCGCGAAAATGCTTTCACCCGCGAGCTTACTGTTCGAGTCGGTATCTCGACGCACGTACAACGCTACAACACCCCCCCCCTCCCGACCCTCGACGACGTCCGATCAGCACCCCAGGCTCATCTTCGACTCGAACGTCAACGACGAGTTCGCGCATATCGTCCGCACGTCGCTCGACGACAGCAGCGTGTCCTCGAAGTTGACGTCCTTCAGGTTGGCCTTTTTCCCCGTCTGCTCGTCCCTCCCGAAAAACGCCCCCGGCGCGAGCGACCCGGACAGGTCCGCGCCCTCCAAGTCCGCGCCCGCGAATATCGTGTTGTACAAGTTCACGCTCCTGATCACCGCGCCTCGCAAGTTGGCGTCGCTGAAGTCCGCGCGCGAGGACTCGGCGCCGAATATGGAGTTCTCGAAGTTGGCGCCTCTCGCCTTGACGCCGCTGAGGACCTCGTCGGAGAGGTCCATGTTGCTGTAGTCGCACCCCTCGACGTTGACGTACAGCTCCTCGTTCTGCTGCGTCGCGAAGTCGGAGAACGCCGCGCGCGTGTTCGCCGCCTTCTTCAGCGCTTCCCTGCTGCACCGGTCGACGTCGGTTCTTCCGTACGCGTCGCCGCTCGCGACGCCCTGGCCCTTGGGCGTGCCCGCGATCGACGCGTCCGGGGTGGACAGCGCGAGCGTCAGCGCCGCCGCCGTCGCGAGCGCGGCGGAGGCGCACGTCGTCGCGAACGGCGCGCGCGCGGCGGCGTCGGAGGAGGAGGATGAGGAGGAGGAGGAGGAGGAGGCGCGCGTCGTCGTCGCCGCGAACGATCGCGTCTTCGTCTTCGTCTTCGTCGTCGTCGTCGTCGTCGTTTTCGCCGGCTGCCGACGTCGAGCCACGACGCGCGGCGACGCGAGCTGGCGTCCGAGCGCCGCGATGGTCATCGTCCTCCGCGTTCGTGGACGCGCGCGCGCGTCGAATACGGTCTCGGCGGTCGTGTCGTGCGCCGCTGCGTGGCGTTCGCGCGAGGGCGTTGTGGCGCCGGCGTCGACGCGTCACCGCTCCGAAACCGCCCCTGAGTCGTCGCGTCGCGTCGTCGCCGACCGCGACCGCCGGAAAGCCTTGCAGGAGCGATAAGAGCGCGCCCCTGATCGATCTCGGCGGGCAGTCACCGCGGCGCACGCTCCGCGATCGACGCGCGTCTTCCGACGCCCGGCCAGCCTCGAGGGCGCCCGCGCGAGGTAAACCCCCGGCGCGGACGACGCGCGGGCGATCCGCGGCGCGATCGAACGCTCGATCGACGCGCGGCGGTGAACGCGCTCGGCGATTAATTAAATCAGAGACGGAAGATGGCGCCGCTCACGCAGCGATCGATGGAGGCCACGAAGGCGTCGTTCACGACCATCTTCGGCGACCAAGAGACCGAGTGCGCGTCCGCGCTCGAGGGCCACGTCCGCGTGCACCAGTCCTCCGCGCCGCCGTTCACGCTCGGCCTCCCCTCCGGTCTCGCGCGGTCGCAACAGCTGTACATGATGCAGCGATTCTTAAACATCCCCGCGACGCCGTCCTACGACGACAGCAAGGGCGTCGGCGACGGCCTCGTCCTCGACCGCGTCGTCGCGAACTTCGGGGGACGGTCGTGGTGGAACACGTTCACGCTCCGTCTGCGCGCGCAGCGGGCGTGGAACACGCAGCAGTTCAGCGAGGGGAAGCCCCACCAGGTGCTCTCCGATCCTTCCATGTACGCGTTGTCGGGGCGATTCCGCGCCGGCGTTGGACGGTCCACGGCGCTGAAAGCGTTCGGCGAGCTCGGTTCTCTGCGCGGTCTGAACGAACTCCGCAGGAAGTTCATGCGCTCGCGAGATCCGAACGCCGCCGCGGCGTCGAACGCGCCCGCGCCCGCGCCGGCGCTGAGCAGCGACGAGATCCCTCGCGGACGCGTCGCGCTCCAATCGAAATTCTTCCCGTGGCACGTCGCGCACGCGGACCTGTCGCACCGCGAGCGGTACCAGACTTCGGAGGGGTACGAAGACGGTCCATCGCACGCGAGCGTGACGATCGCGTCGAGGGGGCCGCAGTTCCTGAACTACAGGTTCGGCGTGCGTCAGTGGCTGGACGAGACGTTGCCGGAGTTTGAGCGAGCGCCCGGCGGCGGCGCGCGGCCGCCGCCTCGTCGCGAAGCCCTCGCGGGGGTCTCGATCGAGCAGCAGGCGACGCTGTGGCGCGGCGAAAGGCGCGCGCCGCCGCCGGGGAAGCGCCCGGGCGGGTACGCCGCGCTGCCGCAGCGGCCGAACGTCACGATCGGCGGCCTCGTGGGCGCGCTCGCGAGGATGCCGCTGGTGGACAGCGCGGGGGGGTGGACGAAGAACGAGACCGAGCTCAGGCACGTCGTGTCCGGGACGCTGCACGCGTCCGTGGGGTCGTACTTGCGGCCGATGCTGGACTACACCGCGATCGACGTTCGGTACGACGCCGGGGCGATGCAGCCGCACCGACCGCTCGCGGACGCGAAGCCCGAGGGCGAGACGTCGTGGGTGGAGAAGTTGATCAGCCGCGGCGGGAAAGCGACGCTCGAGTCCGAGATCGTGACCCTGAGCGCGACGCAGCAGCTCTTAGGGCCGCTGAAGCTCAGGGCGGAGGTGAGGTGCACGCCGAAGGCGTTAGGGGCGGCGATGGGGAGCGCGTGGACGGGGTTCAAGGGCGGCGGCGGCGGCGGCGGCGGCGGCGAGGTCGCCGCGGAGGGCGATGACGCGGCAGCGACCGGCGCGACCGGCGGGTTCGGCGCCGCGTGGACCGCGTGCAAGGGCGAGATGAAAGGCGCGGAGCTGATATACGGCGTGGATTGCCCGTTGCCCCCCGCGCTCGGCGCCGCGAGGCTCGTGGCCTGGTACAACGTCAACAGGAGAGAGGCGATGGCGGAGATGCGTCTGTTCGATCTCTAGTTCGCTCGCGCGTTTGTTCAATAAAGCCTAAGGACATTCGTCTCTCGCGATCGTCGTCACGCCGCGCTCGCCGGGCGCTCTAACACGAGCCCGACCTCCATGATCTCGACCGGCCCGTCCGGGGTGTCCACCGGCACGGCGTGCGACTTGATGGCGTCCATGACTTTGTCGAACGGCTTCTGATCGCACACGTAGAACGCCTTGCAGTTCGTGCTCTTCGGCGGGTTCAACCACGCGGTGACGTCGATCACGCCCGGGACGTTGAACACCGCGGTGGTTATCCGCAAGATGTCGCCAACCTTCACGTCCGCCTTCGCGGCGTTCGACCCCTCGACGACCTCGTCGACGACGATCTGCGTGTAGATGCCGACGGTCTTCTCCTCGAACGCGATCCCGAGCGGGCGCGGGATCGTGACGATGACCGCCTCGCTCCCCGGCTCGAACTTCGCGGTCACCGGCGCGGGCGTCTCCCCGCCGAGGGCGATCTCGAAGTCTTGCTCGAAGCCGCCGGAGGATCGCGCGCGGCGGCCGTCCTCCGCGAGCGCGATGCCGCCTCCGGTGTATCCGTCCGCGTTCGCCGCGCGGACGACGTGGCGCGACGCGCGGCGATGGGCGGACGCGCGGCCGGCGGCGCGGAGACGCAGAGGCGCCGCGGGAGTGGCGAGGAGCGCGCGCATGATGCGGACGACGACGCGGGTCCGACGCGGCGGCGCGCGCTCGACGTCGACTGACGACGCGATCGACGTCTATCCAAACGCCGACACGAAAGCGAAAGCGCCGGCCGGAACGAACTTACGCGCGCGTCCGCCCGCTCGCCTCCCACAACTCCGGCGAGGGGGCGCCGTCCCATGAGCGTCGGGGCGTTTTCAGCGTCGCGTCCGTCCCTCGCCCTCGCATCTCACGGCGCGCGCGCGCGGCGTCGTCGCGTCCCCCGCGCCTTCGCCTTCGCCGCGTCCGCGTCCTCCGCGTCCTCCGCGTCTTCCGCGTCGGAGGAGGACGGACGACGACGAGACATGATCCTCCTCGGCCTGACCGGGTCCATCGGGATGGGAAAGAGCACGGTGTCTCGAGCGCTGACGGACATGGGGATCCCGGTCATGGACTCGGACGCGGTCGTGCACGAGATGTACGCCCCGAGCGGCGCCGCGGTCGAGCCCATCGACGAGCTGTTCCCCGGCGCGAAGGGCGCGGACGGCGGGATCGATCGCAAAAAACTCGGCGCGCTCGTGCTCGGCGACGACGACGCGATGGTCAAGCTCGAGGCGCTCGTGCACCCGCTCGTGGACGCGGAGCGCGCGCGCTTCCTTCGCGCCGCGGAGGAGGAAGGCCAGAAGCTCGTCGCGTTCGACATCCCGCTGTTGTACGAGAAAGGCTACGAGGGATCCGTCGACGTCGTGATGGTCGTCAGCGCGGACGCGGAGGCGCAACGCGCGCGCGTGCTCGCGCGGCCGGGGATGACGCCGGAGAAGTTCGAGAGCATCCTCGCGCGGCAGGTCCCGGACGAGGAAAAACGGAGACGCGCGGACGTGGTGATCGACACCGGGTGCGCGTTGGAGGAGACGAAAGCCGCGGTGAGGAAGGCGGTCGACGCGTTGACGAGCAGCGAGATCGCGACGAGGAAGACGAAGAGGTGACGCGACTGACGACGAAACGGACTTGCTCTCGTGTTGATATTGAATAGCTACTACACAGGGCGCGATAGGAATAGCCCCACCGACGCCGAGTTGAAATGAATGCGCGCGCGCTCGCGCTCCACCGACGCCGAGTTGAAATGAATGCGCGCGCGCTCGCGCTCTGGGAAACGAAAAGAAAAGCGGGCGGCCGCGGTCGCGCGCGCGGCGGCGGCGGCCGCGACTGGCGGGTCGGCGATTTCGTCAACCTCAGCCCGTCGCTCAGTCCGAGTCCGAGTCCTCGTCCGACTGCTGCAGCCACTCGAGGAACGGCGCGGCTTGCTTACGCACCGCCTCCGCGGTCTTCGCGTCGACGCCAAACTTCTTCGCGGACTTGGGGTCGGCGCCCCACTTCAGGATGACGTCCTCCTCCGCGGCGTCGCCGTCGTAGAGCTCCTTCAGGACGACGGCGATCTTCTTAAACTCCGTCGTCGCCGTCTCCGTGACGTACAGTTCGATCGCGCAGAGAAGCGCGAGCTGCAACGCGGGCGCGTCCGCCGCGCACGCCTTCTTCAGGAGACCGATCTTCGCCTTGACTTGCGGCGCGAGCGGCTTCTCGTCGTCGAAGATCGCCTCCACGAGGAAGTGAATCCCGAGCGCGGGGCTGTCCGCGCCGAGAGCGTCCGAGACGAGATACGCCGCCGTCTCCGCGTCGTCGTGCTTCGCCGCGTACGCCCTCACTTTCGCGATGCGCTCGTCCTCTTCCTCCTCAGAAGACTCAGCCGCCGCCGCCTCCGCGGCGGCGGCTTCCTCCGCGAGCCTCTTCGCCTCCAAGGACGCCTTCTTCTCGAGCTCCTCCGTGGCGACTTCGACCATCGCGGCGGAGGCGTCGGTGAGCTGCTCCTTCGCGCGCGCCGCCATCGCCGCCGCGGAAGTGTCCGTCGCCCACACCGTGTCGTCGTCGTCGTCGTCTTCGTCGGACTCCGGCTCCGGCTCGGACGCGGAGTCGCGCTCGGGGGAACCGCCGGCGGGTTTGTCGTCGTCGTCGTCGTCCTTGGACTTTTTGCTCTTGGACTTTTTCTCCTTCTTGTCCTTCTTTTCCTTCTTGTCCTTCTTCTCCGCTTTCCGGCGCTTCTTCTCCTCCTCCGCAGCCTTGTCGAGCGCGGCGCCCTCTTGCTCGCGCTCCATCTCCGCGCGGCGAAGCTGCTTATCCTTCTTGTCCGACTTCTTCTCCGGCGGGTTCTTCAGGATGAACGTCGTGAGCTTGTGCCGCATGTCCACGTCGCTCACGGCGCCGCACGCCTTGCACTTGAGGTGAATCGTGTCCCTCTTCGAGACGTTCACCACCGTCTCCGGGTTGCCGCACGAGAAGCACTGCACGAACCTCTTGATGAAGCCCTCGAGAACGTCCGCGAGCTTAGCGGCGTCGTGCGCGCCGTTCACGATCGCGGTGCCGGTCTTGTCGTTCCAATTGGTCTGCGCGCCGAGCTCGCAGCCGAAATATTTCGTCGTGTACGCGGGCGGCCTCGCGAGCGCCTTCGCGACGTCCACCATGTTCACGACGTTGGTCTTGATCCCGTTCCCGCGGCCTTCGATCTTGCTCTGGATCGCGGGCATCTTGTACCGGTAGAAAGAGTCGCCGGCTGCGGGGGGGAACGCGCGAGATGGAGGTGGGAAATCGTCAGCTCGCGCGCGGTGGAGACGCAGGGAAGCGCGCGAGATCTCGCGCGCTCGCGATCGCCGCGGCGAGGAGGAGGATCTGATATTTCTTTCGCCCGAGCGAGGGTAAACCCCAGGCGCGAGGGGGAGGAATCGAGCGAGGAGACGCACCGTTCGCGGCGCCGATGTTGACGATACTCATCGTTCACGAGAGTATTGCTCGGGGATGGTGTAAGGCGATGATGTGCACGACGTCGTCGTAAGCGTTCACGAGCGCCGAGGAGGGCTCCTGCACATAAAACGAGCGGGGTCGTTGCGATTTGCGGTCGCGGGTGCGTCGCGCGAGAGAGTAGGAAATCGACTTCCTAAACCAGCAAAAGAGATCAAAGTCTCTTACATGAGGGCGGGAAGCTCCTCGTGTGCGTGAACGGGCGATGTGAGCCGGCGTTCGTGCGTGCGCGCGTGAATGGCGGTCTCGCGAAACTGGCGGCTCTCGTCGAGCGAAGATTTTCTGCCGTCTGGCGGCCGCGGCTGGCCGATACTAAACCACCGCCCGACGCCACGTCGCCGCAGTCCTCGAGACGCGCGTCCTCGTCACATGAGCGTCGGGGTCTCGTTCGCGCTCCAGAGACTCGTCGCCCGAACCTCCCGCGTCTCCGCCGTAACGCGCGGCGTCGCCTCCTCCGCGCGAAGAGCGTCGCGCGTCGCGATGGCGGGCCCGGACCCGCGCGCGTCGGCACCCGACGGGCCGCAGCGCGCTGCTCGACGTCGCCTCGTCGGCGCCGTGTTCGACATGGACGGCACGCTGACCGTCCCGAACCTGGACTTCCAGGAGATGTACCGCCGCGTCGGGTGCGAGACGAAGGACATCCTATCCGAGATCGAGACGTGGCCCGAGGACCGACGCGCGAGGGCGAACGCGATCATCCACGAGATGGAACAGGAGGCGCTGCGAACGATGAAAGTAATGCCGGGCGCGGAGGAGCTCGCGGCGTTCTTCGACGCGCGCGGGATCCCGCGCGGGTTGGTCACCAGGAACGTGCAGAGCTCCGTCGCGCACTTCCACGCGCACGCGTGGAACCTCGCGCCGTTCGCCCCCGCGCTCGCGAGGGACTTCAGGCCGTACAAGCCCGCGCCGGACGCGTTGCTGCACATCAGCGCGGCGTGGGACGTCCACCCGAGCGAGATCGTCATGGTCGGGGACAGCGGGAAGGACGACGTCGTGAGCGGGAACCGCGCGGGGGCGATCACGGTGCTGTTGGACACCGCGGGGAAGTGGAGCGTGGCGACGGGGACCGGGACCGGGACCGGGACCGGGGGGGAGGACGGCGACGGCTGCGGCGGCGGCGAGGAGGAGGACGAGACGCGGTCGGATAACGGCCGGCAAGTCTCAGCGATTTTGGAGGGGGAGATGATTCCGACGCACATCGTCAGGTCGTTGGACGAGATCGCGCCGCTGTTGGAGGCGCACTACGACGTCGTCGCGCCCGCGCCGGTCGCGCGGTGATCGATCGCGTCGGTGGTATATATCGTATCGTATTCGTTATTATTACTGTACGTGTAGCCTTTCGTCGTCGAAAGTTAAAAAAAATAGTTTGGGCGCGGCGCGTTAGTAGTACTGTAGTTACAGTACCAAGTTACTCCCGCCCGATGCGATGACAGATCAGTCTTTCGCCTGTTTCCGCGTCTTCCCGTACTCGGCCATGAGCTCCTCCTGCACGTCCCGCGTCACCGTCGCGTGCCCCGTGTACTCCATCGTGAACTCCCCTTTCCCTTGCGTCATGCTCCGCAGCTCCGTGCTGTATCCAAACATGTTCTTCAGCGGGACGTCGGCCGTGACGATGACGTCGTCGCCCTCCGACGTGCTGTCTTTGATCGTGCCTTTTCTGCGATTAATGTTCCCGATGACCGTGCCTTGAAACTCGGTCGGGACGGTGATCTCGACGGACATGATCGGCTCCAAAATTTTCGGCGCCGCGCGCTCGTACACCTGACGAAACGCCGCGAGCGCGGCGAGCTTAAACGCCATCTCGCTCGAGTCCACGGCGTGGCTCGCGCCGTCCGTCAACACGACCCTCACGCCCTCGACCGGGTGACCGATGAGCTGACCGGTCTGCGCAGCCTCCTTGAACCCTTTATCGCACGCTAATATGTACGCAGGCGCGATCGCGTTCCCGATGATCCCGTTCTCGAAGACCACGTCGGAGTTCCCCTCCTCGAGCGGCTCGACGTACCCGACGACGCGGCCGTACTGACCGCTGCCGCCGCTCTGTTTCTTGTGCAGGTAGTCAAACTCCGCGCGCTGCGTTATGCACTCGCGGTAGTTCACGCGAGGTTCGCCGACGTCCACCTCGCAGCCGTACTCGCGTTTCATGCGCTCGACGTAAATGTCCAGGTGCAACTCGCCCATGCCGGAGATGATCGTCTGCCCGCTCTCTTCGTCGTTGTGCACCTTAAACGTCGGGTCCTCGCGTTGGAACCTCGACAGCGCCTTCGAGAACTGCGCAGCCTCCCCCCGGGTCTTCGGCGCGACCGCGAGGGACATCACCGGCTCCGGGACTTTCATCGACGTCATCGCGACGTTGGACTTGCCGTCCGTGAACGTGTCGCCGGATTTGCAGTCGACGCCGAACAACGCGACAATCTCGCCCGCTTTCGCGCTCTGGACGTCCTCCATCTCCTCCGAGTGCATGCGCACGAGGCGCGGGACTTTCAACTTCTTCCTGTTGGACGTGTTCACGATCGAACCGCCCTTCGCGATCGTGCCTTGGTAGATGCGCAAGTACGTCAGCTGACCGAACTTCCCTTCCTCGAGCTTAAACGCCAAGCCCACGAGCGGCGCGGACGGGTCAGAGGTGAGCGTCACCTGCTCCTCGTTGTTGCTCAGATCGAGGGCTTCGTTTTGGACTTCGTTCGGGGCGGGGAGGTAGTCCACGACGCCGTCGAGCAGGAGCTGCACGCCCTTGTTCTTGAACGCGCTGCCCATGAACACGGGGGCGAAGTCGCGCGCGATTGTCGCGCGGCGAATAGCCGCCGCGAGCTGCTCCGCGGTGGGGTCCTCGCCCATGAGGAACACCTCGCCGAGCTCCTCGTCGACCTCCGCGACGGCCTCGACGAGCGCCTTGCGCTTCTCCGCGACGAGCGACGCCATGTCTCCGGGGATCTCCTCGATCTTGATGTCGTTCCCGTTGGGCCCATGAAACGTGATGGCTTTCATCTTCACCAAGTCGACGACCCCGGCGTGGTTCTCCTCGAGGCCGATCGGGACCTGCACCGCCGCGGCGTTGAGCCTGAGCTTGTCCTGGACTTGCTTCAAGACTTTGAACGGGTCCGCGCCCGTGCGGTCGCACTTGTTGATGAAACACAGCCGCGGGACTTTATACCGACGCATCTGTCGGTCCACGGTGATGGACTGCGACTGCACGCCGCCGACGCTGCAGAGGACTAAGATGGCGCCGTCGAGGACCCTCAGCGCGCGCTCGACCTCGATCGTGAAGTCGACGTGGCCCGGGGTGTCGATGATGTTGATGTTGCTGTCTTTCCACTTGCAGTACGTCGCCGCGGACTGGATCGTGATACCTTTCTCGCGCTCGAGCTCCATGGAATCCATCTTCGCGCCGACGCCGTCTTTCCCTCGAACTTCGTGTATCGCGGAGATGCGTCCGGTGTAGAACAAGATGCGCTCCGTCAGCGTCGTCTTCCCGCTGTCGATGTGCGCGGAGATGCCGATGTTCCTCGCGAGCGGGTCCGTGCCGTCGGCGTTCAACGCCGGCGCGGCGAGGCGCGCGCGCGTGGAGGAGAAGAACCGCGCGGAGGACGCGATCGGACGCGTCCACTCGTCGCCGATCGTCGGCGGCGCGGCGCCGACGCGCGCGGGTCCCTCGATCGCGCGCGTCAGCGCGGACGCGGCGACGCTTCCTCGAGGCGTCATCGCCGCCGCGCATCGCGCGGCGATCGACGCCGCGCGGCGCGCTCGACCGGACATCGAAACCGGCGCGCGCGGGGCGTGCGTGCGGCGCGGACTGCGCGTCAGTCCCCGGAGGATGACGTTTCGTGGCGTGGCTCGGACGAGCGCGCGAGCAGAGCGAGAGCCGCCCGACTTTTTCGGCGGGCGCGCTTCGATGCCGCGGGCGGGGTGGTCGGTCGACGGAGCGGCGCGGCGCCGCCGTCCACCGCGCGCGCGTCAGGGCGATTTTCTACGCGCGCTGCGGGGTGGTACACATCGGCTCAGGTCGATTCCACGCGCTAGTCTAGACGGAACCCGGGTCGCGGGCGCTCAGCTCTCCAGGGAGGGAAGTCTGGTGTTGTTATTATTACGAGCGTCGCATCGCTCCTCTTCTCGCTCCGCGCGCTCACCCCCCGTCCGCGTCCTCGCTCTTCATCACGTCTTCGGCTCCTTCGGTTTCTTCCCCCCGCCGAAGAGCCCGCCGAGCCACCCTTTCCTTTTCTCTTTCTCTTTCCCGGCGCCGCCCGCCTCGTGCTGCTTCACGAACTCGACGTACTGCGGCTGCTTCATGAGCGCGTTCGCGTGCGCCGCTTTCGCCATCTCCCCTTCCCTCTTCGCGAGCTCGGGTTTGTAGAACCAGTAGTACCCGATGCCGCCGGCGACGACCCACGCGGCGAGGCCGCCTTCTTTCAGACCGAACGCGGTGTTGAGGAACTTGGTCGCCATCGCGCGATGCCGCCGGCGGGGGCGCGCGCGGTGATGAAGTGGCCGCGCCTCGTTTTCGAAATAATGCGCGCTCGAACACGAACAGATCGATCGTTTTCGTCGAGCGCTCCAAGAGCGAGAGTCGCGCGAGCGCACCACTCGCCCGCGCGCCTTCTCGAAGGCGTCGGCGATCGACTCGTCGCGATAGAGCCCGACCCCGAGCTCGGCGGGTCGACGCCCGCACGGACGCGCGGCGTCGGCGCGGAGGTCGCCTCCGCGGTCGCGGCGCTCTTCGGGTTTCGCACCGACCGGGGTGCCGCGTCGTCGTCGACGGCGCTCGACCCTCCGAAGCGACGCCGAAGGGACGGCGCGACGTACGTCGCCATGGGCACGGACGACGGCGCGAAGGGCACCGCCGCCGGCGGCTCCAAGGCGTCGACGGGAGGTACGTCCGACGCGAAGGCCGCGGCGAGCGACGACGCGTCGTTAGAGCGCGTCGAGGACAGCGCGGGAGGCAAGGCGCGGTTCGTGCACACGCTCTGGCGCGCGACGTCGCTCGCGAAGATTTACTACTCCGGCGACCACAAAGTCCGCGCGCGGACGTTGCTCGCGGGGATGCTCTTCATGTGCGCGACGACGACCGCGCTCATGGTCGTGTTCTCGTACGTCCAGCGAGACATGATGACCGCGCTGTCGAACAAGGACAAGGAGGGGTTCTACGAGGCCATCTACAAGTACCTCGGCGTCATCGCAATCGCGGCGCCGCTCTTCGCGATGTACCAGTACGTCCAAGACCTCGTCGCGCTGGAGTGGCGGCTGTGGTTGACGCGTCTGCTCGTCCGCGAGTACTTCGGGAACGACGCGTATTTCAAACTGAAAGCGGAGGGGAGCATGGACAACCCGGATCAGCGCATCTGCGACGACACGAGAAACTTCGTCAACGCGTGCAACGCCGTGCTGCTCGCCTTCGTGCAGAAGATCCTCTCCATGGGCGCGTTCTTCGGGGTTTTGTACGGCATCTCCCCAAACTTGCTGTACTTTTGCTTCGCGTACTCGCTGTTCGGGACGATCGTCACGACGAAGTTCTTCGGCGCGCGGTTGATGGGGCTCCATTATCAAGCGTTGCGACGCGAGGCGACGATGCGTTTCGGGTTAGTCCGAGCGCGAGAGCACGCGGAGAGCATCGCGCTGTACCGAGGCGCGAAGCGCGAGGCCGCGAACGCGCGAGCCGCGCTCGCGTCCGTCGCCGCGGTCATGTACCGCAGAGTCGCGTGGATTCGAAACCTCACGCTGTTCACGAACGCGTACGACTTTGCGACGTTTTGTTTGCCGTCGCTCATCATCGCGCCGCGGTATTTCGCCGGCGAGGTTGAGTTCGGGGTCGTAACGCAAGCCGGGTTTGCGTTTCGTACGGTCCAGTCCGCGCTGAACATCATCATCAACAACTTCGAAACACTCAGCGGGTTAGCCGCGGAGACGGATCGTCTCGAGAAGTTGCTCGCGTTGCTCTCGGGGTTGAGCAAACAAGGCGGCGGCGGCGGCGGCGGCGGCGGCGGGTCCGTCGTCGGCGGCGGCGAGCTCGAACTCTCCGTCGCCGGTCAGAAGATCGCCTCCTCCTCCTCCCCCGGTCTCATCAACAGAGTCGAGCGCGTCAGCGATGACCCGAACGAGCTGATGTCGCTCAAGGACGTGTCCGTGCGGACGCCGATAACGGACCGTCTCTTGTGGCGCGGGCTCACGCTCGACCTGAAAGACGGCGACTCCGTCCTCGTCGTCGGTCCGTCCGGGTGCGGGAAATCATCGCTCCTGCGCGTCGTCGCGGGGGTCTGGGACTCCGGGTCCGGGGACGTCGTCGCCCCGCCGAGGGACGACGCGCTGTTCCTCCCGCAGACGCCGTACATGCCCCTCGGGAGCTTGCGCGCGCAGCTGCTGTTCCCGGCGGAAATCGGCGACGCGGACGCCACCGCGACCGCGGCCGAAGAAGTCGAGGCCATCATCTCGGACGCGTCGCTCTTCACGGACGACGACCTCCTCGCCGCGTTGGACGTCGCCGGTTTAGGGGACTTACCGAGTCGGTTCGCGAACGAAGGCGGCCTCGACGCGGTCGAGGAGTGGACGGACGTTCTCAGCGCCGGGGAACAACAACGCGTCGCGTTCGCGCGTTTATTCCTCCGACACCCCTCCGTCGCGTTCTTAGACGAGGCCACGAGCGCGCTGGACGAGCGGAACGAGTCGCGGATGTACGCGAGCCTGAAGAAGCACTGCTCCGCGTACGTCAGCGTCGGGCACAGGAGCACGTTGCTCGCGTTTCACTCGCACGTGTTGCGGTTCGTCGCCGCCGCCGACGGCGGCGGGTCGTGGGTGTTGGAACGCGCGGAGGAGTACGAGAAGACGCGGTTTGGTGGGGGTGGTCGCGAGAAGGGCGGCGGGAAGGGCGACGGCGACGGCGACGGCTCGTCCTGGGGGTTCGGGGCGTGGTAGAGTGATAGATTTCATCCGTCCACGTCGCTAGCGTCAACTGTACACTCGACCCGCCTCCGTCCGTCCGTCCGTCCGTCTCGTCGCTCACTGCGCGACCGCGTATTTCGCGAAATCGCGCACGCACACGCCGAGCTGTAGCTTGATGACCCCCGCGGCTCTGGTCTGCAACCGGAACCGATCCCCCGGGGAGTGAATCACCTCCTCGAACTTCAACCTCGGTCGCCCGCCGACGAAAAACGCGGTGAGCTTCTCGATCCCGCTCCCCTCCGGGACCCACGTCGCGACCTCGACCTCGTGCATCCCGGGCGACGTCGGGACGTGACAGAATCCGTACCCCGCGAGGTCTTTCGCGCCGTGGACGTCGAGGCACCACACCTGGAACCACATCTTCGGCCAGCCGATGAGCGATTTGGTCGCGTAGTGCAGATCCACCGGGTGCGCCCAGACCACCCCGGGTTCGCCGTCGGGGGGATAGTCGCACTGCGTCTGCCCGCCCGCCTCGCCCTCGACGAGGTCCCACATGCTTCCCGCCTCTACGCCCCACTGTTGATTTGATCGATTCGTCGAGGGTGGAGATGGGGGGGGGAGGGTGAGTCGTTCGTTCTGTTGTTGACGCGGAATGAATCTCGCGTCGGGGCGCGCGCGTGGATGGATTTTTGAACGGTTCAGCGCGGACGCGACGCGCGCGCGGGTGCGCGCGGCGCGGGACGCGAGAAGAACAGGGAAGGACCTTGCAGAACAGATTCCTGTCCTCGAAACCGTGCGCCCCCACGATCTCCCCGACGACGTGCAGCTCCGCCATCGTTCTCGCGCGTCCTTCCTCTTCCCTCTTCTCTTCTCTACGCGCCGCGGCGCGCCTTCAATAAAGTGCCGTTGACGCGTCCGCGAGATTTCGACGCGGTTCGCGAAGCCGAGCGACGACGACGGTCGTGCGGTCGGTGACGTGCACGCGCGGGAATGCGAATCCCTCGTGCGCGTGAAGCTCGGGCGCGGGCGTATCGCCGTGCGCGCGTCGCTGTGGGGCGTCGACGCGCCGTTCGCCTCGTCACGCCGTCGAGCGAGATTCAAAAGAAGTCGCCTCCTGTCTGCGCTTCGATAACATTCTTGGTTTTCAGCACGGAGAAACGGTGTTGACATCATCACGACGCCCTTCGACACACTTCGATCTGCGCTCCACGTCGCCGTCGCACGATGCCGGAGCACGTGAAACTCCACCTGTACGACCTCTCCCAAGGCATGGCGGCGATGATGTCCGCGCCGCTGCTCGGGAAACAGATCGACGGCATATGGCACACCGGCGTCGTCGTCTTCGGACGAGAGTACTACTTCGGCGGAGGCATCCAGTGCGGCGCACCCGGAGGGACGCACTTTGGGCGCCCGCTGCGAACGATCGACCTCGGGGAGACGCACATCCCCGAGGACTTGTTCGAAACGTTCTTAATAGAGCTCTCCCCGCGGTTCACGGCGCAGACGTACAACCTGCTGCGGTGGAACTGCAACAACTTCAGCGACGAGATCGCGCACTTTCTCGTCGGCGTCGGGATCCCGCGGCACATCGTCGACCTCCCGAACGAGGTCATGTCCACGCCGTTGGGGCAGCAGCTGATGCCGATGCTGACGATGATGGAGAATCAGATGCGGAACATGAGCGAGAACGGCGCGGCGGGGGGTGGGAACGGCGGCGGGGGTTTCGGGATGTGGGAACCCGCGACGTCCACGTCGGCGCCGCCGCCGGCGCAGACGGCGACGGTCGAGGAGATCCCGGGACCGTCAGCAGAGGACGCGGTCCCGCGCGGCGCCGCGCCCGCGAGCGCGGAGGAGGCGACCGCCGCGCCGGTGATGTCGGAGGAGGCGAAAGCAGCGTACGCGGCGCAAGAGGCAGAGCTCAAGGAGGAGTTCAAGAAGCTCGTCGCGGGGGGGATGGAGGCCAAGGAGGCGGCGACGACGGCGGTGGCAAACGTGAGGAAGAAGAACGAACGCGAGGCGCGTTTGAAACGGTTCGACCCGCTCGCGAAGAAGTGACGGACGGACGACGTTCGCGCGTACTGTAGATCACCCGCTTCCTTCGCGCGGGGTTTATATCCAGCTAGCAGCGGAGCGCGCTCTAAGGCGCCCGCGTTTTCACTACGTACCTCGAAGGTATCTATCCGTCTATACCAACACCGCCTCCGTCCACGCCGCGCCGTCGCAAAACTGCGCCTGCATCGGCTCCGTCTCGCCGCCGTAGTTTAACCCGCCGCCAAGGCGCCAGTACGACGGCGTGACCGACCCAGTTCGCAGCGTCAACGTCTTCGCGTCTCGAACGTCGATGTCGATGACCTCGTCGCTCGCGGCGATCACGGCTTCGTACGCGACGACGCCGTCCTTCTCGACGACGAACGACGCGCCGCACATCGGGTTTTCATCCGTGCACGCGCCGCACCCGCCGTCCGAGACGTCGTGATACAGCTCCCTCACGATCCCCGGCCTCGCGGTGAACCTCGAGAAGACCATGTCTTTGCTTCGCATCGTCGTCAGATTGAACGTGATCTCCGTCGGTCGCGACGGGTCCGACGAGGGGAGCATCCCGAGGCCGCGGACGACGTCCGACGCGACCCCGCCCTCGACGCAATTCTCCGTCCTCGATCCGAGGACGCTCCGGCACGGCTCCTCTTGGTAAATGTGCAGCTGCGAGACGTTGTAGTTGTCGTACCCGCTGCAGTCTGCGCAGATCGGGTTCAACGTCGTCGTCACGAGCGCCGCCTCGGACGCGTACGCGGGAAACTTGGTGTAACAATCGCCCTTGTCGCCCGTGAGGACGTTCGCCTCGGGGCAGTGCTCCGCGAACGCCTTCGAACCCAAGTCGACGCCCAACATGCAGCTCAGGTGCAGCGGCGACGTTCTTCTCCCGGACGCGTCCAAGGACTTGTCCATCGCCGTGTCCTCGCACGTCGTCGACGCGAGGTACAACTTCCGAAGTTTGCACCCCTCGAACTGGTCGACGTCGTAATTTTCGTCGCATATGCAGTCGCCGGTGACGAAGTTACACCGCCCGTGCCCGGCGCAGTCGTTTTTACAAAACGTGTACTCGCACGCGGTGCCGAAATACCTCGACGCGCAGTAGCACTGCCCGGCGCCGTAGTCGCACGCGCCGTGGCCAGTGCACTCGACTTGCGCTTCACCGAACAGCGACAACAGATGCCGCTCGCGTTGTTCGAGCGCGCGGAGTTCCTGGGGGAAATTCCGCGCGCGTTCGGCCACCCCGCGGCTCGGCGTCGCGTCGCGATAAAACGGATCCATCCCGCGCGCGGCCATGGCGTCCTCCGACGACACAAACTCGACGTACACGACGCCGAACGCGGACGCGGCGACGGAGAACGAATCGCCGGGGATCGAACCCGCGGGAGGGGGGTCGCCGTTCGTCGCGCTCAGTCTCACCTCGGAGACTTTCCACCCCATGGCTTCGTAGAGCGAACGGAAGTACGCCTCGCCGAGGCTCACGTCGACGTTTTCTTTGACGAGGTACCGCTTGTTACACGGCTGCAGCGAGCAGTCCGCGCCAAAGAACGGCTCCACGCACGAGCACTTCCCCGTCCCGCCCGCGCAGTCCGTCTCCCCGGTCTCCTTGTCGTGCACACACACCTGCGACGCGTCGCACGCGCCGCGCCCGGTGCAGTCGTTCGGACACGCGACGGAGGAGCAGTCGCCGCCGCCGTAGCCTTCGTAGCACCGACACGCGGGCGGGAACACGGTCGTGTCGCAGCTGCCCTTCCCTTGGCAGTCGTTGTCGCACCTGTACGCGCTCGTGAGGAGCTTCGACTCGAGGGACACGAGCTGCGCGGCGAGACCGCCTTGGTTGTCGCCGCCCGCTCGCGCGGCGTCCGCGGCCATCTCCGCGCTCATCGCCTCCACGGCTTCTCTCCCGTGGTACGGAATCCCATCCGCGGACATGACGCGAATCGCCGCGGTCTTGTGCTCGCCCTCCGCGGGCCACGGCCACTCGTGCGGGATGTCAAGCGTCAGTGTGATGTTCGCGACGTTCGTCGTCACCCTCAACAGGGTCGAGGACGCCTGCCACAGCGCTTCGTACCGCTGCGGAAGCGTCTGGAATTCCTCGTATCGCTTCGCGTACGACGCCGCGCGTTGTGCAATCAGATCGACCAACCCGAGCAAATCCTGGCTCTCCAGCGTGCTGGATATCAAATCGACGTGCGGAAAGTCCGGCGGGTACATCACCGCTTCGTCCACGCGCAGCGAGTCCGGCGCGAGCCTCAACTGCAGCTCGTGCGAGGGATGGTACCCGGTGAACGTGCACGACACCATCCGAGGGTGCGCCGGGGACTTGGACCAGCACGACGTCGGAATCGTGATGATGATCTCGTCGTCGTTCACGCGTCGCGCGTTCAGGGCCATCTTGCGTCCGGGCGCGAGCGGGAAGAACCCGCCAAATTTGCCCCCGTTGTTCGAAAGCAGCGTCGACGGCGCGGGCTTCGCGTACCACGAGTACGGAAACTCCGGACCGCCTTTCCCCGCTTGCTGCCAGACGATGTCCGTCCCTCGCGGCGCGGAGGAGCCCATGTAATCCTGGAGCTGCGCGACCCACCCTTCCGCGTCGCCGCCGAGCAGACCGGGCTGTCCCGCCCGCGTGCGCGTGACGCGCTGCTGCTGCGCTTTGACTTCGGCCTCCAGCGCGGCGATGAGATCGCCTTGCTCGGACTCCATCCCCGCGTCCTTCACGGCTTTGATGAGCAAACGCGACTCCGCCGGGTCGACGCGCGTCTCCTGCAGCATGTTCGATAGAAGCGTGCGCAGCGCCGAAGACGCGGGGTCCCTTCCCGTGGAGGGCAGCACGGACGAGTCCACCGCGCCCTGCGCCATCGCTTTCAGCGCCCCCGCGGCTTCCAAGTGATACTGCGACAGCTGCGCGCTGTTCCGCATGATCGTGATCTCCCTCGACGTCGGCCAGTGAAACGACTTGTCGTTCGACAGCAGCGGCGACGGGTTCGCGATGACGTGCACGATGAAGTCCTGATACACGACGAACGTGTAGTCGCTCACGGCTAGTCGCACGCGATGGAACCCGCCCTCGCGGCATCGGTCCACCGCGGGGTGCCACTTGTCGCTCCTGCAGTTCACGTCCCCTCTGAGCGGCGTCCCGGAGATGACTTGCGTCGCGGGGTCGAAGCGCATGAACGCGGGCAAAATCTCCGCGGTGAAGAACAGCTCGTCCCCGACGTCGTCGTCCGCGGCGGCGGCTTTATACCTATACTGACTGTCCTCCTGCGCGGTCGTGACCGGCGTGGATATCCAGTACGGCGCGTCGAGGTACGTGAACCCTCTCTTCGGGACACCCGCCTCGAGCGACGCCTCCCCGAGCGTGCACGGCGAAAACGGGTACGACACCGACTCGTCCCCGCAGTGCCCGGCTTGGTGCCCGCCGAAAGGGCCTTGCTGTAAGATGCGGTCGTAATCCCCGATGACGACGGAGACGGTGACCCCCGCGCCGTCCCCGGGCGGGGTCACGCACGACAACGACCCCGTCTGCGTCATCCCCAGCGACGTGCACTCCTTGTCGCCGATGAAGACGACGATGCCGTCCGCGGAGTTGCCAAAGTTCTTCCCCACAATCTCGATATCGGTCCCTCCCGCTCTCGGGCCACCGATCGGGGTCACGGACTCGATCTGGATCCACGCCGCGGGGACGACGAACGTGTCCACGGACGCCCAGCCCCAGTCTCCAGCGCGGTAGTCATAAATGTCGAGCGTGAACTTCTCCCCGCGCATCGCCGCGAGCTCGTCCGCGCCCCATCCGAGCGTCTCCCAGTGCCTCCGCGCGCGGATGGGTTTCACCTGCATGCGGCTTCCGTCGGATAGACGCGTGAGCGCGACGCCTAAGATCCCCTCGCCGTTCGACGCGAGCGGGAACGTGGACTTTGGCATGTCCGGCACCGTGCTGTCGCCGCCGTTGGCTTCGAACGTCAAGTCGCCGATGCCCAAGACGAACGGCACGGACCGGACGTGCAACAGACCGTGCGTCAAGTTCCGCTTATCCCACGGGTACGCGCTGCAGAGCTGGTACACGCCGCTGTGCGGGTGCAAGTAGCAGTGCTTCTTCACGACGAAATTTGGCATCCCCGAGGACACGAGCATCCAGTTTGGAAAAAACGTCCCCTCTTCGAACCCCCACTGCAACGGCGCGCTGTCGTACCACCTCTGGTAGTACGGATCTAACCGGTCGCGCCACTCCGCCGCCGGCAGCCGCATCCCTTGCGTCGCGTACCCCAAGTTTTCCGCGACGTTCGCCTCCGGCGGCGTCCGCACGCCCCCGAGCGCGGGGAGGCGGTAGCACTCGTATCCCATCTGTTGATTCTCCTCGTACGACAGCTTGTAGTCGCACCCTTCGTCGGACAACGGCTCGTCCGGCGGGCCCAGCGAGCTCCCTCGGTACGCGTACTGCTGCGGCCCGAACCCCGGGGACCCGGTCTCACCGTACGGCGACCCGGGCGGGAGGTCGTTCGTGCATCCGACCTCGCGTTGCGGCGTGCGCTCGAGGTTCGGACCGCACCGACGCAACGCGTTGCTGTACAGCTGCGCCTCTTTCGTGCCGAGGCCGGGGAACTCGTTGTTGTACCCCAGGCCCGTGTCTATTTGGTCTTTCCCCTGCGGAGGAAGGGTGACGAGACGAGAGGCGTCAGCGCGCGCGAGGGATGGATGATGGACGGAGTGGGGAGACGCGACGAGGGGGGTCTCCGATGAACGCCGATGAAGGAACGCTGATAAACACCACGTGTCGAGAAAGGTCCGAACGCGCGCGCACCTTGTCCATCCCCGCGCTCGAGCGGTCCTTCATGAGCTGATACCAACCCGTCTGCTCCCACTTCAAGAACTTGCTGTCCACGGGTGTGCCCGCGGCGTCCAGGTCGCCGGTGTACTGCTGGACGTACTCCAGGACCTCGTCGTCCCAGAGTTCTTGAAGATTCCACGCCGCGCGCGCGCGCGGGAGGCGCGCGAGGACGACGGTCGCGAGCGCGAGGAGAAACGCCATCGCGTCGCGGGGGCGTCGCCGTGCCCGCGCCGCGCGTGTTATGCGCGGCGTGCGCATGATCGACAGCGCCCGTCCTCTCCCCCGAGGCGCCGTCTCAATGGCGGTTTGCCCCGCGGCCCCTCGCGAGCAACAACGGCTCGTCCGATGAGTCACACAGTGTAAGTGCCGAATTTGCCATTGCCGTTGACGCCGCGGCGGCCCGCCGTCCCGGCCGAAATGGGGATGGCGAATTTGGACCTGGACTACGACCTCGCGTCCGCGACGCTGAGAGCGCGGAGGGCGCCGGGGTGCAGCGAGCGATGCGCGGCGACGGTGTACACGACGCTCTCGCAGCTGGGCCTGGACAAGGGAACGTCTCTCGACGTGAACCGCAGGGCGATGAAGCAAGCGTCCGCGGCGGTGATGCCGCCGCCGATAACGACCGCGACGCTCGCGCGAAATCGCGACAGTTCTACTACGAGCGTCGACGCCCGCGCGTCCGGTGCGAGCGCGAAACCCGGGAAGGCGGTCCCGCCGCCGTCGATGCTGTTCAAACCCCCGGTCTCGAAACTCGCGTCGGAGGAAGGGTGGCAGCGAAAGCTGCACAACGAGATCGTTCGACTCTCCGTGGACCCGGCGGCGATGAAAGACCTCGACGACGCGGTGAACGCGGACAAGCGGAACGCCGCGGCGGCGTTGAACGCGAGGCGCGCGAACGTCACGAACTTTCTCACCGCGCATCGCGACTCCTTTCGCGACGGCGCCGCCGGAGGATTCGACGCCAAGTCGCGAGCGCGGGCGTCGGCGAATCGCGCCGCGGAGCGCGACCGACGCGGCGAGCTGTGCCGCGCGCGAAAGGACGCGATCTCGAGGGAGAGAGCGAATCGAGAGACGAGCTACGAGGCGAACGCGAGGTTGAGAGAAGCCGCGGCCGCGGCGAGGGAAGCGCGGGAGCGGAAACGCCGGAGCGGCTTGGTGAAAATTCTCGTCCGCGCGCGTTGGCGACGCGCCGCGAGAGGCGCGCTTGAGAACAAGGAGATGTTCACGAACCCGGACTTCGCGGAGCACCTCGCCGCGGCGAGGGTGATTCAGCGGTGCTGGCGCGGCGCCGTCGCGCGCAAGAAGGTGAAGAAGTTCGTGAAGGCGGTGATGTTGATTCAACCGAGAGTGAAACTTTGGGCGCATCTGAAGCGAAGAAGAGACGCGGCGACGCACATCCTGAGGTTCTTGGAGACCGTCGCCGCGGGCACGGAGATCGTGCGACGGCTGCATCAGCTCCGTCGCGCGTGCCTCACGATTCAAGCGCACTACCGCTGCGCGTTCATGAAGACACCGGACCTCGAGAACGCGTTCATTCACCACTGGAACTGCTACGAGCGGTGGGTCCACACGATTCGTTCCGCGAAGGCGAAGCGGAAAGTCGGGAAAGCGCAGTCGCGTCTCCGCGCGTTTAAGATGTCGAACCTGAAGCACTTCGACGAGCTCGACTCGCGAGAGATGATGCCCACGGAGATCAAGCGCGATTTAGTTAAAAAATTCCTGCGCGCGAGACGCGAGCGACGCGTCAGGGACTACGACGCGTACAAGATCGAACTCGACGATTGGAAAGCGAACTCGCACCGAGAAGCGCAGATGGAGATGGCGAGGGCGGTGCTTCGAGGCCAGCACGTGTCCTTGGAGGCGATGAAAGAGGCGATCAAGAGCGCGAAGCCGAAGATGCGTTGGCGGCGGTGGCTGATGTCCACGGAGGAGCTCGCGGTGATACACGCGGAGGGGGAGAAAGCCTGGGAGCTTCACAAGAAATTCGAGGAGATCACGATTGGGAAGCTGGACGTCCTCGTCAGAGCGGCGCGATTCTCGTCGTGAGTATCACGCCGTACCGTACGACGTACCGTTCGTTCATTAAAATTTAGTTAGTGAGTTAATAATAATAACGTTTATTAGTAGTAGCTAATGAATCCCAGGCGAGTCGAATCGAGGCGGCTCCGGGTGCGTATCCGTGATCGCCTCCGGCGGCGGCGGTCCCGATAACGGGCTCGAGCGCTGCTGCGCCCGCGCCGCCGCCGCGGCTTCAGAATTCCGCCGATGCTGCTGCGTGATCCCCACGAATTTCGCTCGCCCGCCGTCCGTCTCGACGCCGTGGTGATAGTGCGCGAGACCCTCCCGCGCCGCGAGCTTGTGAAATTCGAGCATAAACTTCCCCGCGTCTTCGCCTCGAAACGGCGGCAGCTCGACGATGGTCCCGTCGTCTCTCCCGTCGTCGTCCGCGGCGGCGTCGACCGCGCCGGGGCCGACGTCGATCTGGAACTTCACCTCAGAGTCCGCGCGAATCCCCCTGGGCGCGTCGTCGCCGTCGTCGTCGCCGTCGTGCCCTCGCGGGGACGGCGGTCCGTCCGGGTACGCCACCCCCGCGTATCGCAACGGTCGCACGCGACTCGCTTGATCCGCGGGAAGGAACCTCAACCACTCCGCCTCGTACCGCTGCTTCATCGTGATCGGCTGCTCGCTCTCGGTCTTCTTCAGCGTCGCCTCTGCGATCGCGTCGGGGCTCACGACGCCGTTCACGCCCGCCGCGGTCACGCTCGCGACGGCGCGTCGTCCCGCGTCCTCGCGCTCTTTGGCGAAAACCTTCTTCTCCTCGCGTTTCGCGGCGGCGTCCGCGGCTCTCGCGCCGTCTCCCGCGAGCGTCTTCCACGCCTCCATTCTCGTCGCCGTGCGCAGGCGGAGAACGCCCGCGTTCCTCTCGTCCGCGCCGATGTCGGTCTCGTCGTACTCGTCGTCGTCGTCGCGCGCGATCGATGGTACCGCGGTCGTTTCGGTCTCGGTTTTCACCGTCGCCGTCGTCGACTCGGGTTTTATCGCCGTCGTCGCCGCCGTCGCCGCCGCCGCCGTCGCCGTCGCGTCGATCGCGTCCCCCCACACCGTCCGTCCGTTCAGAGGGTCCGCGTACGGTTTCTCCTCCGCGTCTCCGGTGGACGCCCACAGCGCGCCCGTGTCGGACGCCCACGTCGCGGCGTCTTCGCCGTCCTCCGCGCGAGCGGCGCTCTCGAGCGCCGCCGCGGACGGCGGCGGCGGCGGGGACTCCAGCGCCGGCGCCGCGGCGAGCCACCGCTGGACGTTCGGTTTCTCCCCACACAACGACAAGGGTTCCTCCGCGCTCGGCGCGCGCGGCGGCGTCCGCGTCCGCGTCGACCAGAGCAACGTCGCGGGGACGCCGCCGAACGGCGCGGCGGCGTGGTACGCCGCCGCGTGCGCGCGTCGTCGCTCCGCCGCGACTCTCGGGGACGGGTCCAAACACAGCGGCGCGGACGTCGCTTTTAACAACGCGCCCTCGACGGCGAACCGCCTCGCGAGCTGTGCCGCGTGCGCCGCCGCGGCGTCCGCGTCCGTGAGTTTCTTCTTCTTCATCATCATCCCGAGCGCGCTCTTCTCGCGCGTCGCGCCGCCGCCGCCGCCGCCGCCGCCGCCGCCGCCGTCGTCGTCGACGCGTCGGTACCCCGCCCCGTCCGCCGGCGCCGCGACGTCCAACTGCCCGCAAATCTCCTCCGCGTCCGCGGCCACCGTCGCGCTCGTGGAGTGCAACACCGCGACGCGCCACTTACACGTCGCCCGCCCCCCTCTCGTCGTCGCGACGGCGGCGCCGAGGGCGACCTCGCCTGGGACGCCGCACGCGCGGTAGTCGTGCACCTCCGCCAACGCCGCGCCGTCGACGTATCGCAGCGGGAGGCCGTCGAGCAGCGCGCGCGGGAGCCGCCCGGCGTCGATCGCCTGCAGAAGCGCCCTCGAGCTGCGATCGTACGGGTGAACAATCGCGCGCTCGCCGATCGTCGCGAGCGCGTCGCGGAACGGCGGCGGCGGCGTCGCGACGTCCGGTCGCGGTTTTCCGAGCGCGAATCCGTGCGGCAGGAGCGTCAGGACGAAAGACACGGGGAGCCCCGCGAGGAGCGCGCGCGGGACCTCCGCGGGTTTGAATCCTCGCGGAGGGTCCAGGACGCGGCGGCGCGAGAGCGCGTCTCGGAGCTCGGACGGGTTCGACGGCCACCGCGGCGTGGGGGGAAGCGCGGACGCGTCGTCGTCGGTCCGTCCGGATGGTGGCCTTCTCGCGATCATCTCGGCGTCGTCGTTCGCGTCGACCGCGCGCGCGTCGCGAGCGGTCGCCGGTCGCGCGTCCGCGCTCGGTCCCGCGCCCTCGCTCGATCGCCGCCGCGTCGCGTCGTCCTCGTCCTCCGCGATCGGCGTCGAACTCGGCGTCGGCGCGGACGCGGGCGCGTCCAATCGTCGTCGCTTCGCGTCGACCGGGTCCTCGGGACGCGCGATCGTCGCGACATGCGCATCCATCGACGGCGATCCGCCGCGAGCGGTCGCGGGACCGCTCCCGGCGTCGTTTTCCATCTTCGCGAAGTGTACGCCGCTACGTCGCGCGCATCGCGATCGTCCTTCGAATCCGCGTGCGTCGATCCGTCGCGCGTGCGCTCCCGCGGGCGCCCGAGCGCGCGCGAGTCACTGGCGCCTTCGTTCTTGGCTTGGAGCGCGCTGGCGTTTCGGTCGGGCGACTACAGGTACGAATAAGTGAGGAAGCAATTTCGCGCGGCGGCGACGCGCGCGGACGCTCCGCGTTTCGTACGCGTCGTGTGCGCGCTGTCTGCGCGCGTGATGGCTAACCTTACGAACGTTTCGGACGTCGAGATAGATTCGTGTAGTATTCGCGCCGCCTACGTGCACAGCGCGCGTCGAGTCGGAGGTCGTCTCTACCGTTTGTCCGCCTCCGTGAGAAGTTCCGCGTACTCTCCCAACAACCTCTGCGACCCGCGGTTCTGCGCCAACGCCGGGAACACAACCTCGCGCAGAAGGTCGCGCTTCTTCAGACCGCCAGCCACGGACGCGACCCACGCGCCGTCGCCGCCCGGCGCGTCGTCGTCCCCCGGCGTCGCCGGCCCGTCCGGCTCGCCGTCCGCGCCGCCGCCGCCGCCGCCGCCGCTCAGCGGCCCGAGCATGGACACGCACAGCTCCCGCAGCGGCCCGACAGCCTGGTCCTCCGCGCCCTCCGCGGCGAGGTGCCGGACGTACGCCTTCAGCCACGACCGGTACTCCGCGGACGACCCGAGGATGTCCGCGGACGCCATCAAGCACTCGAGGTGCCGTCCCGTCTCTCGTCGCGGCGCGGGCGCGCCGCCGCTCAGCAACGCGCTCGGACCCATCCCGATGGACGCCCTCGCGGCGGCCATCTGCAGAGCGTGAAGCTCCCCGCCCGCGGCCCCGGGCATGCGCAGGCGCGTCGTGAACTCGCTCCTCGGGAACGAGTGGTCCGCGACGCGCGCCCACGACTTCAACTTGCCGTGGAACACGTACGAGTGCCCGTCCGCGAATTGCGCGATCGGGGAGCCGCACTTTGCGAGCCGCACGCCGATCATTGGCGGCGCCGGCGGCGCTCTCGGGCCCGTGAGCAGCGGCGCCACGGACTCCCTCACGACCTCGCGCTCCTCCCCTGGAACGCCGAGCTCCCACACGAGGAGCGTGCACTCGCTGAAGACGGCGACGAGGCGCCCGGCGGCGGCGGAGACGAACGCGGCTTTGCCGGGCAAGACGAGCGGCGGCATCGCGCGTCGTCCCGCGGGCGTGTACAGCTGCACGGTGCCATTCTCGAAGAACGCGGCCGCGAACTTTGGCGATCCCACGAGGTGCGTCGCGCGCGATTCCGCGCAGCGATCCGTCCACCGCACGACCCCCGCGGCGCTGCAGATTAAGTCGCAGTGCCGCTCGCCGTTTTTCGCTTCCAACATCACGGGCGCGTCCGCCGCGCCGAGGGAGTCCTCCCCGACGGTCGCGCCGTCCGCCGCCGCGGCCGCGAACGGATCCCTCGCGTCTCTCCCGGACTCGAGCTGGCAGTGCAGCGTGATCGGAATCGCGCGCGTGGGTAACGACGCCGCGCCGGCGTGTCCTCCGGGCGCGAGCATCATCACGGGCGGGCCGTATCCGCCCCCCCCGCGCGAGTCCCCGGCGCCCCTCGAGTGCTCGTGCGACGTCATCATCCGTTTGTTCGGGTTATCGAACCCGTTGACGCCGCCCATCGCTGTCGGCTCTAACCTCCGCTTCAGCGCTGAAGACCCGCCCATCGCGGGCGGGGATCCCATCCCTGATAACGCGCCGTTCGTCGTCGCGGGCGTGATGCGTCGCGC